>Ga0137410_10000826_pt1 | contig 21302 bp, 19 predicted proteins | sample CZODoug1_16funga_FD_108878 | JGI IMG/M metagenome (GOLD analysis project Ga0137410, IMG submission 108878) | Vadose zone soil fungal communities from Angelo Coast Range Reserve, California, USA - CZODoug1_16fungal (Illumina Assembly) | ecosystem: Environmental > Terrestrial > Soil > Vadose zone... | reverse complement strand
CGGCGATCGTCCGCACCGCCTTCGCGCTGAAGTCGATCTCGCGGATCAGGTGGTTCTGCCGGTCGCAGACGTAAAGCGTCGAGTCCTGCAGCGCCAACCCCTGCGGCTCGTCGAAGCGGGCCGTCCCGAAGTCGCCGTCCTTCCGCCCCTCCTCGGGGCCGCCGACGACGTGAACCACCTTGCCCGCGTGATCGGTCACCAGGATCCGGTGATGCTTCGTGTCCGCGATATAAAGGCGGTCGGCGGTCGCGAGGATCTTCCCCGGAAACGAGAGCGCGCCCGGCTTGACCTTGGCCCGCTCCGATCCGAACTTCAGTTCGGTCCGGTTGAGCTTCCCTTCGAACTTCTTGATCTGCTCGTCGATCGAGCGGACGAAGGTCTCATACTGTCCCTCGCCCGACGCGGTCCCGATGATGTTGCCGTCGGGATCGATCAGCACGAAGAACGGCCACGACCGCGCGCCGAACTTGTTCCAGATCTTGAACTCCGCGTCGTTCACCACCGGATGCTCGATGTCGTAGCGCAGGATCGCCTGCCGGATCGAGTCGGAGTCTTTTTCGTTGTCGAACTTCGCGGAGTGGACGCCGACGACGACGAGCTCTTTCGCGTACTTGCGCTCCAGCCGCTGCAGGTCGGGGATGACGTGCATGCAGTTGATGCAGCAGAAGGTCCAGAAGTCGAGGAGGACGATCTTGCCCTTGAGGTCGGCGATCTTCAGGGGCTTGTCCGTGTTGAACCAGCCGACGCCGCCGTCGAAGTCCGGCGCCTTCCGGGCCTGCGCCTGGGCCTGGGCGTCCCCGGACGGGGAGCACGACGGCAGCGCGATGGCCAAGGCGAGAGCGGCGGCGACGGTGCGGTTCGACATGGGCAGTTTCTCCCGCGGGTTGATCCCAGTTTACATCAATGATACGGGCCCCGGCTACTTCCGTTTTCCCGGCTTCGGCGGCGGGGGGAATATTGTCTTCAGCGCCGCCGTGAGCTGGCAGGACTGGAACCCGCGGGTCCGGAGGACGGTCGACTCCGGCCGCGGGAAGGACTCCTCGGCCGCGTCGCCCAGAAGGACGACCAGGCAGCGCCGGCAACGCCCCTCCACCGCCTCGAGCAGCCGCCGCTGACCGGGATGGCGCGCGAGCTCGAACGCGAACACGACCGCGAGGTCCTGCCCCGCCATCCACTCCAGCGCCAGCTCCGCCGCGTTCGCGTCGGGTTCCACCCCGATCTCCAGAACCGCCACGCTGGCCCCCACCTGCGGCCGGATCAGCCCCGCCGTCATCCGCAGGCTCTCCTCGATGGGGAGGCGGTGGGCGACCTCGCCCAGCCGCGGAATCAGCAGCCCCGCGCGGGTGCCCGGCGGAACCGGGAGGAGCTTCCCGGGATCGCGCACGACCCGGAGCGCCGCCTCCGCGACGACCGAGGCCAGGAGCGCATGATCCCCGTCCTCCGCGCTTCGGGGAGCGGGCGGCACGGTCGCCCCGTCCCCGACCTTGATGCCCGAACAGCGCAGCCCCACGCAGAGCTCGGCGGCCATCGGGCCGTCGGTCGGGACCAGATTCATCCCGATGCCCAGCGCCGCCAGCTCGGCGCCCATCGCCCGGCCGACGTCGCGCGCCAGCACGGGATTCGCGGCCGCCTCCAGCGCCTCGAGGCCCGGGAACGCGGTGACGCCTCGGACGAACGGCGTCTCGACCCCGCCCTCGTGGCGCACGGCGATCAGGAGGTGTTCGCCCAGCTCCCGCTTCAGCGTCGTGCAGAGCTGCCGCACCTGTTCCGGGGTCTCAATATTGCGCCGACGGAGCAGGACGCCGTCCGGCTTCCCCGCCTTGAGAGGGTCGATCAGCGCGGGCGTCACGTGAATCCCGTGGAATTGGGCGATGACCGGCGTCGCTCGATCATCGGTGGGCAAAGCGTCCGGCATTCGGGTATATTCGCATCATGACCCATCCGCTGAAAGAAATCCTCGACGGCGAGCTGCAGAAGATCCGCGGCGCCGGCCTCTACAAGGACGAGCGCGTGATCCAGGGTCCCCAGGGGTCACATGTCCGCGTCGACGGTCGCGAGGTCCTCAACTTCTGCGCGAACAACTACCTCGGCCTCTCCTCCCATCCCGAGATCATCCGCGCGGCGCACGAGGCGCTGGACCGCTGGGGCTACGGCCTGAGCTCCGTCCGCTTCATCTGCGGCACCCAGGGGCTTCATCAGGAGCTCGAGACCGCGATCTCCCGCTTCTTCCGCACCGACGACGCCATCCTCTACACGAGCTGCTTCGACGCGAACGGCGGCCTCTTCGAGACCCTCCTCGGCGCGGAGGACGCGGTCGTCTCCGACGCCCTCAACCACGCGTCGATCATCGACGGCATCCGCCTCTGCAAAGCCGACCGCCACCGCTACGCGAACGCGGACATGGCGGAGCTCGAGGATTGCCTGAAGAAGACCCGGGACAAGCGCGTCCGGCTGATCGCGACGGACGGCGTCTTCTCGATGGACGGGACCCTCGCGCCCCTGCCGCAGATCTGCGACCTGGCGGACCGCTATAAGGCGCTGGTCATGGTCGACGACTCCCACGCCAGCGGCTTCATCGGCAGGACCGGCCGCGGAACCCCGGAACTGCACGGGGTGCAGGAGCGGATCGACATCCTGACGTCGACGCTCGGCAAGGCGCTCGGCGGCGCGGCGGGAGGCTTCACGACGGGGCGCCGGGAGATCATCGACATCCTCCGGCAGCGTTCGCGGCCGTATCTCTTCTCGAACACGGTCCCGCCGCCGATCTGCGGGGCGGCGCTGAAGGCGTTCGAGCTGCTTTCAGGCGCGACTGATCTGCGCGACCGTCTGGAGGAGAACACCCGCCGGTTCCGCGAGGAGATGACCCGCCGCGGCTTCGCGATCAAGCCGGGGATCCATCCCATCTGCCCCCTCATGCTCTACGACGCGCCGCTGGCGCAGGCGTTCGCCCGGGCCATGCTCGACGAGGGCGTCTACGTCGTCGGCTTCTTCTACCCGGTCGTGCCGCAGGGGCAGGCGCGCATCCGCGTCCAGATCAGCGCCGCCCATTCGCGGGAGGACCTCGACGCGGCGATCGCGGCATTCGAGAAGGTGGGCCGGACGCTTGGAGTCCTGAAGACCTAACCCTGTCCCTCGAGGCGGCGCCGCTGCTCCAGCAGGGCCTGCCGGCGGGCGAGCGCGGCAGGATCGATCTTGCGGATCTCCGTGAAGCGGCCCAGGACGCTGTGCCGCAGGGTCCGCGTGTAATGGAAGATCCCGTACGAGAAGACGATCGACAGCGCCACCGTCAGCAGCCAGAACGGGAGTCCCCGGTCGGGGCCCAGGCCCGAATAGATCTCCGACATCAGCAGCTGGACGGACATCAGCGCGAGCAGGGCGGAGCCCGGCGAGGCCTTGCTCTGGTACGCAACCATGACCACGATGCCCCAGATGCTGACGATCGCGATGAGCTCGATGTCCGAGAACGTGCGGTACGGATAGAAAGCCACGGCGGCGGAAAGGAGCATGGCGTAGAGCGCCGTCGGGGCGCGGAGCTTCTCGAAGCGCCGGCGCCAGTGGAACACCGCCAGGATGACGATCGTGACCGAGGACATCTTGAGCAGAACGTACAGCAGATAGATCTCGTCCACCGCAAACGGGTGCAGGAAGGTGCCGAGGATGGAGTCGCGCAGCAGGGCGCCGTCGGTCCCCACCGGCCTCACCACGCACTCGCCCGGCACGACGATCCAGCCGAGCGCACAAATGAACGCCACGGCCAGGGCCGCGGTCCAGAGCTGGTCCCGCCGCATCATGATCCCTTAATCTACCACATGCCCGGCGGACGGGCCCGCAGAACGCCCGCAGGGGTGCTAGTATAATGGGTGCGCCAGCTTTCCCTCCGGCTTCTCGTCCCCCTGCTCCTCCTGGCGCTGTTCTTCCCGGTTTCCTGCGACGACCGCCCTCCCGGAAAATCCCCGTTCAAGACCGCCCTGGTCACGCGGGAATTCTACCTGAGGCACAACGACATCCCCACGCAGATCGAGCACCCGGACCGCCTCCGCGTCATCCTCGCCCGCCTCAAGGAGTCCGGGCTCGAATCGCAGTTGCTCCGGCTCGAACCTCCCCCGGCCGACCTCGAGTGGATCCTCCTCGTGCACACCCCGCAGCACGTCGAGCGCATCCGCCAGGCCTGCCTCTGGCTCAAGGACGGCGCCACGTCGATGGACACCTCCGACGTTAACATCACCGGCAAGACGTTCGACGTCGCCGTCTGCGCCGTGGGCGGGGTGCTGGGCGGCGTCGACGCCGTGATGCAGGGCCGCGTCCAGAACGCCTTCTGCGCCATCCGCCCCCCCGGCCACCACGCGCTGTCGAACGCCCCCATGGGGTTCTGCATCTTCAACAACGTGGCCATCGCGGCCCGCTACCTGCAACGCCGCTACAGCCTCCGGAAGATCCTGATCATCGACTGGGACTGCCACCACGGGAACGGGACGCAGGCCATCTTCAACGACGACCCCGACGTCTTCTACTTCAGCACCCACCAGTCCCCGCTGTACCCGCGCACCGGGGCCCCCTCGGAGACCGGCGAAGGGAAGGCCGTGGGAACGAAGATGAACGTGACCCTGAAAAAGGGGATGGGCGACGCCGAGATTCTCGAAGCGTACAAGGAAAAACTGGGGCCGGCCGCCCGCGCCTTCCGGCCGGAATTCATCCTGATCTCCGCGGGTTTCGACGCCGTCAAGGGGGATTCGCTGGGGGGGCTGGCGGTGACGCCGGAGGGATACGCGGAGATGACCCGGTTCGTCAAGGCGCTGGCCGCCGAGCTCTGCAAAGGGCGGCTCGTGTCCACGCTCGAGGGGGGATACAGCCTCAAACAGCTGCCGGGCTGCGTCGAGGCTCACGTTCGCGCCTTGCTGGAGTGAGTCCGACGCATGCTCTTCCACAGCGTTGATTTCCTGGTCTTCTTCGCCATCGTTTTTCCCGTTCACCTCCTGCTCCGCAGGACGCGCTTCATGAACGGCTGGCTCCTCCTCTCCTCGTACTTTTTCTATGCCTGGTGGAATCCCGTCTATCTGCTGCTCATCATCGGCACGACGCTGGTCGACTTCTATGTCGTCCGGACGATGGAGCTGAGTCCGCGGAAGAAACTCTGGCTCTGCCTCAGCCTCCTCAGCAACCTCGGCGCCCTCGCCTTCTTCAAGTACATCCGCTTCTTCACGCAGAACCTGAACGGGCTGCTGTCCTTCGTCGGCGTGCACACCGCCCTGCCCGTCCTCGATCCCGTCCTCCCCCTCGGCATCTCGTTCTTCACGTTCCAGTCGATCAGTTACGCGATCGACGTCTACCGCGGGGACTTCCCCGCAGAGCAGAACCTGCTGCGCTACGCGACGTACGTCTCCTTCTTTCCTCAAATGATCTCCGGGCCGATCTGCCGCGCGGGATCCCTGATCCCCCAGCTGCGCTCGGCGCCGCCGGTCTCGGTGTCGGCCTTCACCTCGGGCGCGTCGCTGTTCCTCACGGGCCTCTTCAAGAAGGTTGCACTGGCCGACTACCTGGGCATGTACGTGGACCGGATCTACGGCGCGCCGGAGAACTTCCAGTCGCCGGCGCTGATCATGGCGACGTTCTCCTTCGCGTGGCAGATCTACTTCGATTTCAGCGGGTATACGGACATGGCCCGCGGCGTCGCCCGGGCGATGGGCTTCCATCTCACCCGGAACTTCAACGCACCGTACACCGCGTCCGACCTCGGGGACTTCTGGGGCCGCTGGAACATCACCGTGTCGATGTGGTTCCGCGACTACGTCTATATCCCCCTCGGCGGCAGCCGGCAGGACCGCTTCAAGACCGTGCGCAACGTGTTCCTGACGATGATCACGTCGGGCATCTGGCACGGTGCGTCGTGGAGTTTCATCCTGTGGGGGGCCGTCCACGGCATCGGCCGCATGGCGACCCGCGAGCTTTCCTTCCTGAACTCGGCCGTGAGCCGCATGCCCCTCGCCGTCCAGCGCGCCGGCGTCTTCCTCTTCGTCACGTTCGCCTGGATCTTCTTCCGGGCCCGCTCGGTGGGGGACGGCTGCATGATCGTGCTCCGGATGTTCAGCTCCGGCTGGGCGGACCCGCGCTTCCCCGTGATCCTCCTGATCCCCATCGCGGTGGTGTGGACCTACCAGATCATCGACGCCATGGAAGGGCCGGCCCGCCGCTTCTGGGATGTCGCGCCGGTCCGCATCGGCCTCGCCGTGCTCATGATCCTGTACCTCGCGCTGGTGTCCCAGTCCAGCGCCCAGACCTTCATCTACTTCAACTTCTAAGATGGAATCGATGCAGGCGACCCGTCCGGACCAGGAGCGCCTGGCCCTGAATTTGTCGCTCCGGGACTGGCTCGTCGTCGCCCTGCTCGTGCTCGTGCTGCTGGCGGCCGCTCCCTCCATCCCCTTCCGCCCCCGCGCGCCCCGGGTCGAGCGCGACTACCGCATCCCCTTCGCCCTCAGCAGCCGATATGACGTTTACCGCCGCTACACGACGCTCGCCGCCGATCAGTTCGCGACGCTGCTCGTCGGCGATTCCGTCGTCTGGGGCCAGTGCTCGCTGAAGACCGACACGCTGGCCCACCACCTCAACGAGCTGACGAAGCAGCCGCGCTTCGCGAACTGCGGCCTGGACGGCATGCACCCGATCGCGCTCGCGGACCTGCTCGAATTCCACGCCCCCGCGATCGCGAGGACCCGGGTCCTCGTCCAGTTCGACCCGCTCTGGATGATGGAGGAGCTCCGGGCCGAAAAGGGCCATGTCACGCTGTACAACCGGCCCGACCTGGTCCCCCGCCTCGCCGCGCATTTCACCGGGCCGTTCCGGGAAACCGCATCCCTGTCCTGGTCCCATCTCATGCGCAACTCGCCTCTGAAGGACTGGGGCGAGCGCCTCGCCGACACCCGCGTCGATTTCCTGGCCTGGAGCCTGGACCATCCCTACGAAAGCCCGCTTCGAGCGATCTCGTCGACGCTGCCGCCGTCCGAGGACCTGCACCGCCAGCGGCTGGTGCGCTGGGACGAGCATCCCACCCTGCCGATGGACTCCTCCTGGAGTTCGCCCGACGAGAGCGAGCAGTGGAAGGCGTTCCGCCGAATCCTCTCCCTGCTGGAGCGCCGCGGCAACCGCGTCCTCGTTGTCCTCGGGCCGATGAACGAGCACATGATGGACATCCCGACCCGGACGGCGTACGGGAAACTCAAGGCCGCGCTCCTGGCCGACCTGGCCAAAGACGGCGTTCGGGTCTTCGCCCCGTCGCTGCTCGACTCGGCCCACTACGCGGACATCTGCCATCCACTGGGGCCGGGATACGACTCCCTCGCACGCGAGCTGCTCCTGAAGGAGTCGGCCTGGATGCTCGGCCTGGACGAGACGCGCTAGACGTTCAGGCGCAGCAGCGGCACGGGTCCGCCCCGCCCGTCGAGGTGGAACTCGCGCACCGCATGCACGAACGGCGGCAGCGTCACCCCCATATACTCCGCGCTCCCCACCGACTCCAGCCGCTGCAGCGCTTCGCCGGCGAGCCGTCGCGGGCCATCGGTGGATCCGACGTGCCGCCTCAGGTTCGCCGCCGCGACCTGGATGATGCCCTGGAGGAACTGGGCCTCCGTGCCCTGGTGACCGGTCTGATGCCAGAGACCCTCGAGCGCTTCATGGCACTCCCACCAGTAGGCGTAGTTGTAGAGATCGATGCCGTGGAGATACACCCCGTTCTCCCGCCAGCGCTCCGGATCGATGCGCGGAGGCGGGACTTCGACCGTCCCGTAGGCATGCCCGCGCGGGTCCCTCCGGGGATGGGGATTCAGCCCCGCGACGAAACGGTAGCGGGGAAACGGCAGCGGCGAATACCGGGGCCACGTCGGATCCGGGGCCGTCGGCTCGACAATCGACATGCGCCGATGATACACTTCGAGGGGTGATGAATCGATGAGATGGCTGATCGTCACCGCGGACGAGCTGGGCCTGAGCTCGAAGCGCAACCAGGGGATCGTCGATGCCCACTCCAAGGGCATCGTCACCTCGGCCTCCATGCTCGCCTACGGTCCGGCCTTCCGGGAGGCCGTCCAGATCCATAAGGCGCTGCCCTCCCTCGACCTCGGCCTGCACCTCAATCTCAGTGAAGGCGAACCGCTCGTCCTCGGTCACAAGACGCTCGTCAATGAGGACGGCGTCTTCTGGGGCCGCCAGGAGACGCGGCGGCGCGCCCGCGAATCCCTCTTCGATCTCCGCGAGGTCGAACGCGAGGCCGACGCCCAGGTCGACACGCTCAAGTCCGCGGGCGTCACGGTCAGCCACCTGAGCGCCGTCGACCACATCCACATCCGCGGCAACCTCGCTTCGGCCCTGGCCCTCATCTGCAAGAAGCACGGCATCCGATGCTTCCGCTGTCCCGCCGACAAGGTCCGCCCACCGTCCCTCAAGCTCGACCCCGAGCGCCTGGCCGCCGTCGAGGAGTACCTGCAGTCCGCGCTCAATTCGGTCAGCACCTACGCGCAGCAGCGGTTGCGGTCGACGGAAAACTTCGGCGGCGCGGCGCTGACGGGACACCTGACGCCCAACCTGCTGGTCGAAACGCTGCGCTCCCTGCCCGTCGGGCTGACGGAGCTGATGGTCCATCCCGGCGTCGCCGCGTCGGCGTCGGGCTTCGAAGGCCCGGACCGCCAGGTCGAGCTGAAGGCCCTGACGGATCCGCGTCTCAAGCCGCTCCTCAAGGAGCTCGGCATCGGGCTCACCCACTTCGGCAAGCTCTGAACGGAGTTCTTGCCGTCGGCCGCCGCGACGTATAGAATCTCGGCCATCCAATCGACCCTGTGAGGAGATTGCTCCCATGAGATTCACGACTCTGGCCCTCGGCCTCGCGCTTCTGGCCGCCTGCGACAACAAACCGTCCACCCCCCCGGTCGCGGTGGATACGGGAGCGGTCGGGACGCCGCCCGCCGCGGCCGCCGAAACCCCCAAGGGGGAGTCGACGTACTACTTCGGCATCCGCGAGTCGCATACCAACATCACCTTCCAGTCGAAGAACGACCTCACCGACATCCTCGGCGCCTCCCGGAACGTCGTCGGAAGCGCGACGATCGACTTCGCCGCGAGCAGCGGCAAATGCGATCTGAGCGTCCCCGCCGCCACGCTCAACAGCGGCATGGCCGACCGCGACCGCGCGATGATGGGCCCCACCTGGCTCAACGTGAAGCAGTTCGCCAACATCGAGTTCAAGAGCGAGAAGGCGACGCTGACGGACAAGCCGAACGGCTGGACCATCGCGGGAAAGTTCACCCTCCGCGGCGTCACCAAGGACCTGACCGTGACCGCGGAAGTCCGGCCCCTGGGCGCCGACTACGGCAAGAAGCTCGGCTTCGGCGACGGCCCCGTCGTCAAGGTCAAGACCGCCTTCAAGGTCAAGCTCGCCGACTACGGCATCGAGATCCCGGCGACCGCCGTCGCCACCGTCCAGCCGGAAATCTCGATCACGATCGACATGTGGGGCAGCACGGTGAAGCCTGCGGCTTATGTCGCCAAGGCCCCCGCCGACGACGAGGCCCCGGTCAAGGTCGCCCCGAAGCCCAAGGTTTCCGACGAGGGTATCGAGGGCGTCAAATACGTCTTCGGCAAGAAGGAGCAGCTCGCCCAGATGACGGCGGTCTCCGAGACCGACGTCGAAACCATCACGACGAACACCAAGGCCGTCGCGGGGGTGCTCGGCTTCGACAAGGCCAAGGGCACCGGCATGGTGCGCCTGGCCGTCCCGGTCGACCAGCTCCGCACGGGCATCGACCTGCGCGACCAGCACCTGCGCAGCGCCGGCTGGCTCGACGCGGCCCAGTTCAAGACGATCGAGTTCGAGTCGACCAAGGCCACGAAGAAGGACGACAAGAACTGGACCGTCGAGGGCAATTTCACGATGCACGGCGTGAAGAAGCCGATCACGGTCGACGTGGTCCTCCGCGAGATCCCGCTGGAGCTCATCAAGAGCTCCCATTGGGGCGAGACGCCCGGCCTGGGCTTCACGAGCAACTTCAAGGTCAAGCTGTCCGACTTCGGGGTCAAGATCCCCGAGCAGGCGGCGGCCAAGGTCAGCGACGAGCTGAAGATCAGCATCAACCTGGTCGCGCTGCAGAAGGAATAGGATGAGCAAGGCCCTGCTGATCCTGGGCGGGCTCGCGCTGTTGTTCGCGGCCCTCGTCTATCCCGTCGCGGCCGTCCTCTCCGGTCAGGCGGTGGAGGCGTACGTCATCGCGGGCAAGGACCCGGAGGCGATCAAGATCGACCAGCAGATCTTCGAGCCCCCCAAGGGCGCGGCGAAGGACTCCAAAGCCTACCGCGACGCCGTGATGGAGATCTACGGCAGCCGCGCGGACGAGCCGACCAGGGTCCTCTTCGTGCCCGCCGAGAAGTTCCGGCGTCCGGCCGAGCTGCCCACGCTGGTGCTGCTGCCGGTGGACAAGCAGAAGGGGGAGAATCCGCTGCAGGTGAAGACGGTCTACTTCTTGGCGCAGAAGACGGCGATCGGCGCCGCGGGGGTGGGCGCCCTCCTGCTCGCGATCGGCTTCTTCACCCGCAAGAAGCCCATAAAGTAACCTGGTTACTTTTGGGCGCTGATCAGGACGAGGTGCTCCTGCTTCGGGGGGCCGCCACCCCAGTCCTTCCGGCCCTGGGAGGCCATCGCCGCGACCTTCCCGCCCAGCTTCGGCATCAGCTCCGTCAGGAACTGGTCGGCCTTCATCTGTTGGCCGTCGCCGATCATCAGCACGATCTTGCCGGAGGGCGACAGCGACGCGAGCAGGTTTTTCATGACCCGCTCCATGTCTTCCTTGTAACGGCTGGCGTCGCGACGCGACCCCAGCTCCCGCGCCTCCGCAAACGCCGGGTCCTCGTCGAAGATCGGATAGCGCCGCGCCTGGTGGCGCGAGTAATCGTAGACGCCGGAATAGGGAGGCGAGGAGAGGACCAGGTCGACGCCGCCCGCCGGCAGCAGCGCGACCCGCGCATCCTCGCGGCGCAGCTCCGGCTCGACGAAGGCGACCTTGCGCTTGTGGAGATCCGAGCTCAGGAGCAGCAGCCCCTTGGTCAGGTCGGCGCTCTTGTCGCGGAACCAGCGGAACGCGGCCCCGCGCGGCCTCGGCCGGAAGTGCTGGTCCTGCTTCACGTTGCTGTCGCTGATCTGCTTCGACAGCTTGATCAGCACCGAGGACAGCAGCACCGTCAGCATCCGGCGCAGCACCGGCTCCTCCTGGTCGATGAGGAGCTTCAGCACCACGATCTCCCGCAGGGTGTGCGGGTCGTACCACTCCAGCTCCGCCCGCGCCCAGGGCGGCATCGTGATCTCCTCTTCCACGAGGCTGAACCCCTTGTTGGCCACGCGGTGCGCGGCCGCCTCGACCTTGCGGCTCTGCTCCGGCAGCCCGACCCGCGTCCGCGTCCAGGCGATCTCCAGCGGTACTTTGGAGATGTCGCAGCCGATGAAGCGCCGACCGACGCGGACCGCTTCGACGGCCGTCGTTCCGGACCCCACGAAGGGATCGACCATCAGCCCGCCGGGGAATGCCTCCAGGGCGCGACGCGCAGTTTCCGGATGCAGCCGGGCGGGATAGGCGTGGAACCCGTGGGTGAACGGAAGCTTCGCGTCGGGATCGACATTCAGGCAATGCGCCAGCGAGGCGGACAGCGCGGGATCTCCGGACGTGCGGCAGCGCCCGCCGGTGGCGCTCAAGCTTCTTTTGCGACCGTCCATGGGGTTTGCTAAGGTGGCGCGCCGATGAAAACGACCGCTCGGACCGCCTGGCTCCTCCTCCTGGGGGGCTGCATCATAGCCGAATCCGCTCCGCCCGCAAGGTACGAATTCGAAGAGCCCCATATGGGGACCACGGTCCGCGTCGTCTTCTACGCGACGTCGCCCCAACAGGCGGAGGCCGGCCGCAGGGCGGCGTTCGCCGTGATGAAGGACGTCGACGACCTGATGAGCGATTACAAGCCCGACAGCGAACTCAGCCGCCTCAGCGCCCGGTCAGGCCAGGGACCCCAGCCGGTTTCCCAGGCCCTCTTCGACGTCCTGGCCGAATCCCTTCGCACCGCCGAGCTTTCCGACGGCGCGTTCGACATCACCATCGGCCCCCTGGTCCGCCTGTGGCGCAAGTCGCGAAAGACCCTGAAGCTGCCGTCCCCGGAGGAGATCGCGGTCGCGAAGGCCCGCGTCGACTGGCACCAGCTGCGCCTCAATCCCTCCGCCCGCACCGCCGAATTGCGGAAACCGGGGATGACCCTGGACCTGGGCGGCATCGCCAAGGGCTATGCCTGCGACAAGGCGCTCGCCGCGCTGAAGGAGCACGGCATCGCCCAGGCCCTGGTGGACACGGGCGGCGGCATGGCCCTCGGCGATCCCCCGCCCGACAAGAAGGGCTGGCGCATCGGCATGCTCGGCGACTCGTCGAGGATCCTGCTGCTGTCGAACTGCGGCGTGTCCACCTCAGGGGATACGGAGCAGTTCGTCGAGATCGACGGCGTCCGCTATTCCCACATCATCGACCCGGCCACCGGCCTGGGGCTGACCAACCGGGCGATGGCGACGGTGATCGCGAAGGACGGCCTGACGTCCGACGCGCTCGACACCCCGATCTGCATCCTGGGGGCCCAGCGGGGTCTGAAAATGGTGACCGCCGAGGGGGCGGAGGCCTGGACCCGCTGGATCGAGGACGGCAAGCGCCAGCACGCCGAGACCCCGGGCTTCTCCCGCCACGTCGCCCCGGCCGAGGAATAAAACAGACGGTCTGTTGGATTCCTAGCGCTCGGAGACGCCCGGGAGCGGGGCCGGACGCGCGACGTTCGGGCCGAACTCGTACTTCGGCGGGCTCAGATCGAGATCCGAGGCCATCATCTCGTCCCAGGTGACCACCTTCCCCGTATACGCCGCCTCCCGGCCCAGGATCGCCGTCAGCGTCGAATGCGCCACGTGCTCGCATTCGTTCAACGGCTGTCCGTTCCGGATCGACGCGATCAGGTCCGCGTGCTCCTGGACGTAGGCCTTGGCGATCGAGATCTCCCCGTCGAACTTCCACGGCTTCTCGCCCTTGATCTCGGCCTTGTAGACGTCCGCCTCGCCCTTCGTCCCGATGAAGTACGCGCCGACGTGATTGGCGACGTTCGCCATCTGCCGGCACATGCTCATGACGTGTTTGCCAGCGGCGTACTCGAAGTCGATCGTGAAATGGTCGAACACGTTGCCGAACTCGGGCTCGACACGGACCTGGCGGCCGCCGGTCGCGACCGCCTTCACCGGATGCCCGCCCATCGCCCAGTTCGTCACGTCGATCGTGTGGATGTGCTGCTCGACGGGCTGGTCGCCCGAGAGCCAGTCGTAATAGATCCACATCCGCAGCTGGTACTCCATCTCCGTCATCTCGGGCTTGCGGTCGCGCTTCCACAGCGCGCCGGCGTTGTAGTACGCGCGGCCGCCGAGGACGTCGCCGATCTGCCCGTCCTGGATGCGCTTCATGGTCTCCATGAAGCTCACCTGATGCCGGTACTGCGTGCCGGCGACCACGGCGAGCTTCTTCTCCGCCGCCTTCTTGCCGAGTTCCAGCACCTTCTTCACGCCGACGGGGTCCACCGCGCAGGGCTTCTCGATGAAGCAGTGCTTGCCCTTCTCGATCGCGTACGCGAGGTGTATCGGGCGGAAGCCGGGCGGCGTCGCGAAGAGGACGAGGTCGACGCCGCTGTCGACGACCTTCTTGTAGGCGTCCCAGCCGGTGAACACGTTGTCCTCGCCCACCTTGTAGCCCTGCAGCTTGCTCAGCGTGCGCTGCGAGCCCTTGATGCGGTCGGGGAACATGTCCCCCATTGCGGTGAGCTGGATGTTCGGGGACGAGGCGAGGCAGTTCTCCGCGGCGCCGGAACCGCGGCCGCCGCAGCCGACGAGGCCGATCTTGATCGTCGTCTCCTGCCCGCGGGCGTGCACGAGGGGGACGGTCGACAGGAACGCGGCCGTGGCGGCCGTGCCCGACTTCACGAAATCGCGCCGCGAGAGGGAATCCGACATGCTGGCAATCCTCCGTCTAAAAAAGCGGGCGCCGGGACCCTCGTCCCGACGCCCCGCTCCTGTTTCCTTGATACGCTGCCGGTCGCCGCCGGGTCTCGCCGACGACTAACCCTTCTTGCCGGGCATCCACACCGGCGGAGGCGGCAGCGAGCCGTCCTCCGACTTCGGCGGGGTGAGGTCCAGGTTCGAGTTCAGGAACGCGTCCCACTGGATGTTCTGGCCCGTGTGAGCCGCCTCGCGGCCCATGATCGCCGTCAGCGTGCTGTGGGCGACCTGCTCCGCCTCGTTCAGCGGGTTGCCGTTGCGGATGCTGTTGATCAGGTCCGTGTGCTCCTGCACGTAGGGCTTGTTGTCCCCGCCCTGGAACTTCCACTCGTTCTCGCCGCTGATCCAGGTCGCGCCGTTGCTCTTGCCCTTCGTGCCGACGACCGCCTCGCTCACGTTGCCCGGGGTCCCCGGCCAGTGGCGGCACATGCTCAGCACGTGCACGTCGTTCGCATACGTGAAGTCCACACCGAAATGGTCCCAGCCGTTGCCGTACTCCGGCTCGACCCGGACCTGCTTGCCGCCCACCGCGACCGCGCTGATCGGGTGGCCCTTGAGCACCCAGTTCATGACGTCGAGATTGTGGACGTGCTGCTCGACGATGTGTTCGCCGCACAGCCAGGTGTAGTGGTACCAGTTGCGCAGCTGGTACTCCATGTCGGTCTGGCCTTCCCGGCGGGGGTTCCGCCAGGGGGTGTCGCCGTTCCAGTACGCGCGCGCCGCGACGACCTCGCCGATCGCGCCGTCGTGGATGCGCTTGATCGCCTCGTTGTAGGACTTCTGGTGCCGGCGCTGCGTGCCGGTCACGACCGCCAGCTTCTTCTCCTTGGCCTTCTTTCCCGCTTCGATCACCTTCCGGATGCCGACAGGGTCGACGCCGACCGGCTTTTCGAAAAACACGTGCTTGCCCGCATCGATCGCCGCCGCGAAATGGATCGGGCGGAAGCCGGGGGGAGTCGCCAGGATGACCATGTCGACGCCGCTGTCGATGACCTTCTTGTACGCGTCGAAGCCGACGAAACAGTTTTCCTCGGTGACCTTGAAGCCGTCCTTCTTGGAGAGGTTCCGCTTGCTGCCCTCGAGGCGGTCCTTGAACATGTCGCCCATCGCGACGAGGCGCACGTTCTGGGAGGACTCCAGGCAGTTCTCGGCGGCCCCGGTGCCGCGGCCGCCGCAGCCGATGAGGCCGACGGAGATGGTCTGCTCCTGGCCGGCGGCGTACACGAGCGGGGCGCTCGCGAGGAGCGCGGCCGTGCTGCTGCCGGCTTTGACGAAGTCGCGTCGCGACAGTTTGTTGTCCATCCCGAGTTCTCCTATTTGATCGCGTTCCAGCCCTGGGGACTGACTATAGTACGACCGACCCGATCCCGCGAAGAGAAATTCACCCTGCCTGCGAGGCGGATTCGGCAACCGCTACTTGACGCGCTTGATCACGTGAAGTCCGTAGGGGCTGGACTTCGGATCGTAATCCGCCAGCCCCACTTCGCCGACCCCGATGCGGAATCCGACGTTGCCGAAGGCCGGCACCATCTGATCCCGCCGAGACTCCCCCTGCGCTTCCTGGATCCCGGCGTTCACGAGCGTATAAGTCCCGTCGCCGGGATCGTTCGAGTAATCCTTCATCATCTTGTCGAAGTCTTCGCCGCCTTTGGCGCGGTTGACGACGTCGAAGGCGAGCTTCTCCGCCTCGGCGCGCGTCCGGGTCTGCGACGAATCCTTGGCCCCCGCGAATGCGATGAGCACGTGCTTGAGGGTGATGACGGAAGGCTCTCCGTTCGAAAGCTTCTCGGGGCGCGCCCCCGACGCGCCCGAGCCGCCCGGCGCCGACGTGAGCGCAGGCGGCAGGGCTTCCTGCTTCCCGCAGGCCGAGAGCAGCGACAGCGCAACGACGAAGGCGGCAATGTGTTTCATGAATGAGGGTCCCCGAGAAGCGCCCATCCTAGCACACCGGAGCGAAGTTCGCTAAAGTCCTAATCATGATCGGCAGGATTTCTACGGCGCTGACGCTCTCCGTGATGGTTTCCTGCGCGGTGCCTCCGCCCGTCCCTCCCCCGGCGGCGCCCATCAGCCTGTCGCCGTTCCGCGCCCCCGCCGTCCCGCTCTTCGTCCAGTCGCCGTATCTCAACGTCTGGCTCTGCGGCGACCGCCTTGCCGACGAGGCCCCCAAGCTCTGGAACGGCCAGGTCAAGGGGATGGCCGGGATCCTCAAGATCGACGGCAAGGCCTACCGCTTCCTGGGAATGCCGACCTCCAGCCTGCCGGCGCTTCGGCAGGACAGCGTCCGGATCCTTCCCACGCGCACCGTTTTCGAATTCTCGCACGAGGACTTGAAGCTCACCCTCGAGTTCCTCTCGCCCATGGATCCGCGGGATCTCCGGCTCCTCTCCCTCCCCGTCGGCCTGCTACGCGCCGAAATCTCCGCCACGTCCCCGCACAGCGTCCAGCTCTACGTCGACATCACCGGCGAATGGGCCGTCGGCTCTAGCGACCGCCGCATCACCTGGGACGGCCTCTTCCGCATCCGCCCGTCGCAGCCCCGCCTGTTCCGCGAAACGTACAACTATCCCGACTGGGGCGAGGTGCACTGGTCGCCCGTCGAGCCCGCCGCCTCCACCTACGGCGTCCACCAGGACGTCCGCAACGCCTTCACGAACGGCGGCAGCCCCCAGCGGGATACGCGGTATCCCCGGGCCGCCAACGACGACTGGCCGGTCTTCGCCCATTCGTGGGACCTCGGCAAGGTTCAGACCCCCGTCGTCCGTCGCCTGATCCTGGGCCACATCCGCCGGGAAATCGTCGACTATTTCGGCACCGTCTGCCCGGCGTACTGGACGCGCCACTATGCCGACGGCGGGGCGCTGGTCGCCGCGGTGGCGTCGGAGTTCGAGTCGATCTGGACGCGCGCGGCGGCCGTCGACGCCGAAGTGATCTCGCGGGCCCATGCGTCCGGCGGCCCACCCCTGGCCTGCCTGGCGTCGCTGGCCTTCCGCCAGTCGTTCGCCGCGAATGAGCTCGCCCTCCACGGCGACCAGGTGTATTACTTCTCCAAGTCGATGGACATCTCCGCGCCGAGCGCGATCCAGAGCCTGGACGTGCTCTATCCCGCCTCGAGCGCCCTGCTCGCCTTCAATCCCGCGCTGCTCCGGATGCAGCTGGCCCCTCTCCTCGACGCCCTGGCCCGCGGGGACTGGCGGGAGACTTTCGTCATGGAGGACCTCGGCCTCTATCCCAGCGCGACCGGCCAGAGCAGGGTCGCCGCCCCCCGGCTCCAGGCCACCGCGCAACTGGTTCTCCTCTCCCTCATGGCGGGCGCTCCGCTGCCGCCCGAACGCCACCTCAAGGCGCTCCCAGATCCCGTGCCCGCCAGGGGCGCGCTTCAGGCCCTGCGGGGCGTTTCCCGCAGCGACCTGTTCGTCGATCGTCTGCTCGACGTCACGGGGGTCCCCGACGAGGAGGTCGCCCGCGAAGTCGCCGCAGTCCGCTCCCGAGCCGGCAAGTACGGCACGCCGCTCGATCCGCGCCGGCCGCTGATCCACGCCGACGCGCTGCTGTGGACCGCGGCGATCGGAACTCCGGCGGACCGCGAAGCCTTCGCGTCAGAGGTCATGAAGTTCTATGCCGACACCTCCGTCCGCGTGCCGGCCCCGGACCGCTACGAAGGCGACCCCCGGCGCCCGTCGGGCACCCAGGGCCGACCCGTCCTCGGCGCCGCGTTCGCTCCGCTTCTGCTCCCGCCTGCCCGTGGAAGCGTTAAATGAGTATGAAGTTCGCCGCCGCACTGCTCCTCCTGGTCGCCCAGGACGAACCGCGCTTCTTCGACCCCGCCGTCCACGAGGCGACCAGGACCTTCGCCTATGAGGACTTCCGCATCGTCCCGGTCCGCGTCCACCGCCTCCGCTGCAAGGATGCCGCCGCGCTCGACTGCAATCTCGAGGAAGCCGACGTCCGCCGCGTCTTCGAGAAGGCGAACCGGATCTGGAACAAGGCGGGGCTGGCGCTCGCGATCGAGTCGATCACCCGCGAGGATGCGGTCCAGGGCCCGGAGTTCGAGGACTCGAAGCTGGACAGCTATAAGGCGACCCGGCCGGAAGCGACCAGGCCTGCGGGCATGATCCACGTGTACTACGTGCATGAGCTGCCGACCAACGGCGTGTTCATGGGACGGGACGCGATCTTCGTCAAGGACACGGCCGCGCTGCGAAAGGTCCGGGGCGGCGTCGACGAACCGCTCCCCCGCGTGACCTCGCACGAGATCGGCCATGCGATGGGCCTGCCGCATCGGCAGAACACGATCAACCTGATGGCCTCGGGCACCACCGGCTGGTCCGTCAGCGACGACGAAATCGACGCCGTCCGCGAGTGGGCGGCGCAGCAGGCCTGGGTGCTGTCCCCCGCCGCAGCGCTCGAGAAGGGATACTGCGATCTCCTCTCGTCGCTGCCGGGCGAGTCGCCGGTCAAGGAGCAGGCCCGGGCCGCGCTCGAGAAGTCGAAGAGGCGCTGAGGGGGCGATGGCGCAGCGCCCGATCTCCTGCGGTTGCGGCGCCCTGGTTTCCCCCAACGTCGCCCTCTGCCCGATGTGCGGGGCCCGGGTCGGGTCGCGGGACGATGCCGTCGGCCGGGTGAGGGTTCAGGAGGACCTCGGGGAACCCATCCGCCCGGTGCCCCGACGGAGCCCCTGGTACCCCCTGATCCTGCTGGGCTCGGCCGGCCTGCTGATCGCCGCAGTGCTGGTCGGGCTGATTCTGTACTTCGGGAGCCGTCAGCGGGCCCTTCCTGCGGCCACGCCGCAGCCCGCGCGGGCGCCCCGGCGCGTCAAGGACGAGGAACCCCTGATCTCGATCCGGGAGATCCCCTCCCTGAAGCCGGCCCCGCATCTGCCGGACGAGCGGGTGGCGGCCATCCTCTTCGTCCTGACCCGATCCATCTGGCTTCCCTGAGGGGATTCAGGGTTGACGAATTATTGATCCTCGCTAACATAGTCGCACCATGCCCGGCGATACCTCGATGGGAGGCTCCCGACGCGGCTTCCAGGCCACGCTCTGGACGCTCGTCCTCAAGGCCAAGGAACACTCGCGCGACGCCCTCGAAGAACTGATCAAGATCTACTGGAAGCCGATTTACGTCTATATCCGCCGCTGGGGCTATCCCTCCGAGGAGGCGAAGGATCTCTCCCAGGGCTTTTTCTCGGAGCTGCTGGAGCGGGACTTCCTTCGCGGCGTCTCGCCCGAAAAGGGCCGCTTCCGGACCTTCCTCCTCACGGTGCTCAAGCGGTACCTAATCAACGAGTCCGAGCGGAAGCGGGCCCAGAAGCGCGGCGGCGGCAAGCCGGTGATGTCGCTCGACTACACCCGCGCCGAGCGGGACTTCACGATCATGCCGGTCAGCGACGAGACCCCGGAACGCACCTTCAATCGCCAATGGGCGCTCGAGGCGATGTCGCGCGCCCTCGGGGCCCTGGCGAAGGAGATGGACAAGGCCACGTTCGACTCGATCAAACCGCACCTGGCGGGCGGACCCGCCTATGACGAGACCGCCAAGAAGCTGGGCATTACCGTGACCCGCCTCAACAACCTCATCCACCGGACCCGGAAGCGCTACCGGGATCTCCTCCGGGCGGAGGTGGCCGGCTCCCTCACGGACTCCGCCGAGGCCGACGAGGAGGTCCGCAATCTGCTCGACGCCGTAAAATCCTGAACGCCCATCCGGTATATAGTTATTGGACCATGCAATTCACCTGTCCCCGCTGCGAGTGCCTCTACGCCTCGGACCAGGCGGACGGGCTCTGCCCGCGCTGCCTGGCCAACATGGCCGTCCATCCGACCGGGCGCCGCGAACCCGGCTCCCCCCTGGAAGTCGGCCGGACTTTCCACGGGATGCTGGTTCAGGCGCTCATCGCGACGGGCGGGATGGGCGTCGTCTACCGCGCGCGTAAACCGGGCTCGGACGCCGACGTCGCCCTGAAGATCCTTCCCCCCTCCCTCGGCCTCGAGGCGGAGTTCCGCGAGCGCTTCGACCGCGAGGCCCGCGCCCTTGCCGGCCTCGCGCACCCGAACATCGTCCGCCTCCACGACTTCGGCATCGCCGACGACCTCATGTTCCTGGTCATGGAGTTCGTGGAAGGCCGCAGCCTGCGCCAGCTCCTCCGCGACGGCAAGGTGACGCCGGCGCGCGCCCTGACGATCATCCGGGAACTGTGTGCCGCCCTGGAGTACGCGCACCACGAACGCGTCATCCACCGCGACGTCAAGCCGGACAACATCCTGCTGGACTCCTCGGGCCGGGTGAAGCTATCCGACTTCGGCCTCGCCAAGCGCATCGATCCGGAAGCCTCGCGGCTCACCCAGACCAACTTCGCCGTCGGCACGCCGCATTATATGGCCCCCGAGCAGCTGGAAAATCCGATCGCCATCGACCACCGCGTCGACATCTATTCGACCGGCGTGGTGCTCTACGAAATGCTGACCCGCGAGCTCCCGATCGGCCGCTTCCCGCTGCCGAGCACGAAGGCCGCCATCGACCCCGCGCTCGACACGATCATCTGCCGCTGCCTGGAGAAGGATCCCGACCTGCGATACGCCTCGGTCCGCGAACTCCGCGGGGCGTTGTCGTCGGTCGCGGGAGCCGCTCCGGAGCAGGCCGAGGCGACGACGCCGCCCCGCCCCAAAATCTCCAGCAACCTCGAAGTCGCCTGCCCCTGCGGCTGGTCGTTCTTCGTCCCCGCGGGCAGGCGCGGGAACGTTCACTGTCCCTCCTGCGGCGACCGCATCTCGGTGACCCAACCCACCCCGGTGAGGGTCGAGTGCAGCGCCGCCGCCGGGCCCCCTCCTCCCCTGAAATTGATCGCGGCCGCCGTGCTCCTCATGGCGGTCGGGATCGTCTTTCTCGTCCTCGTCCTGATCAACGGCTGGTTCAAATATCACCTGAACGTCCGCAAGGGCCGGGTCGGCGAGCGCATGCTGCGCCGCCTGCGCTACGATCTGTTCGAGCGCCTGCTGCGCTTTCCGATGCGCCATTTCGACCGCACCGCGACCGGCGAGATCATCGCGATGCTGACCGCCGAGCTGGAGCCGGTCGGCGGCTTTATCGGCGACGCCTTCGCCCTGCCGATCGCCCAGGCCGGCACATTGCTGACGATCTTTATCTTCATGTTCGTGCAGAACCCGCTGCTCGGCGCCGCCGCGGTCGCGCTCTACCCGGTGCAGGCCTATTT
>Ga0137410_10000825_pt1 | contig 21321 bp, 14 predicted proteins | sample CZODoug1_16funga_FD_108878 | JGI IMG/M metagenome (GOLD analysis project Ga0137410, IMG submission 108878) | Vadose zone soil fungal communities from Angelo Coast Range Reserve, California, USA - CZODoug1_16fungal (Illumina Assembly) | ecosystem: Environmental > Terrestrial > Soil > Vadose zone... | reverse complement strand
AAGGCCTCGGCTACCAGTGAAAGTGCGAAGCGCGCGCGTTCCTTGTCCTCGGGCGAAGCGTTCGCGGCCTCGAGCATGCGCGTCATGCTCTCGCGCCACGCCAGGAAGCCCTGCATCAGGCGCTTGTAGTAAGCGTTCTTCTGCCACACCTCGTGGCTGAAGCGCCGATCCTTCGGTTCCGGCTGCTGCTGCGAGGCGCCAGTGATCACGTTGAACAGCTCGCGCGCGAAATTGAACTGCTCGCGCACGACTACACCGGGCTCTAGAGCGAGGAGTCTGGCGAGGCGGCCGAGCCCGTTGAGGATCTCGGTGCGATCGAAACCGATCAGCGGATTGGCACCCAGAATTTCTTCGGCGGCCTGATTCGCGTCGACGTGATCGAGCTCCGGCTGCGCCTGGTCCGGGGGCGCGAAACCATCGCTGCCGGGCGGCTTGATATCGGGCGCTCCGGCCGATTCCGGTGCCTCGGCAGACAGCGAATCATCGCGGGAGTGTTCCCCGGAAAATCCGTGACGCCGTCGTGGTGGTCTGGGGCCGGTTTGTGATGCAGGTCTCTCGGCCCGCCGCGTCCTGTCCATGGGGAATCCTGCGCTTGCTGGCCACCGCGACAACCGTGACAGCGGTCATTTCAGGGGCTGGATCGCTGTGAATGTGATCACGTTGAGTTAAATCCATTGTCCCTATGATCACAAGCGTTTTCTGGTCAACCCCAGGGACCAGGTCGCCACGCAAGCGCCTGCGCCGGTTCGGAAATTCCGGATCTTCGCAGCCAGGAGTCGAGCAACTGCGCGGCGCACCAAATTCATCGGTCATCTCGCTGTAATGGACTCGCGAGCCGAGGCCCGCGGGTTGTCTGTTTGGCGGCGCATTGACCGCGCCGTGTGCAGTGAGTGAACGGTGTAATGAGACGCCTGAAGTTCTACATAGCGGTACTGCCGGTGTGCGCACTGTTGGCGTCGCCGGCGTTTGCGCTCGGGACCATCGCCGGCACGGCGGTGTCGAGCCCGGCCACCGCGACCTTCGTGATCGGCGGCGTGCCCGGCTCCGTGCAGTCGGGCCCGGCAACGTTCCTGGTCGCCGAGATTCTCGATCTCAACATCACGCGCCTGAGCTCGACCGTTTCGGTCTCGGCTGGCGACCTCAATCGCATCCTGCTGTTCCGTCTCACCAACACGGGCAACGGCAACGAAACCTTTCCCCTGAGCATCGACAACCTGCTTGGGGGTGACAACTTCGATCCGCAGGCCGCTGTGCCCGCGATCTACTTCGACAGCGACGCGAGTGGCGACCTGTCAGTGGGCGATGTCGCGTACGTTCCCGGCAGCAACGATCCGACGCTCGCACCCGACGCCTCGATTGCGGCGCTACTGGTCAACAATATTCCGGCCTCGGTCGCCGACGGCTCGATCGGCCGCAGCGCCCTGCATGCCCAGGCTGCCACGGGCACCGGCGCGCCAGGTACCGCATTCCCGGGACAAGGAACGGGCGGAACCGATGCAGTCGCAGGCGCGAAGGGCGGCCAGGCTGAAGTGTTCGGCGAATACCTGGTCGGCGACGTCCAGGTCAGTCTGGCGAAAACGGTGACCGTGGTGGATCCTGCGGGAGGCGCAAGCACGGTGCCCGGCGCGCGACTCAACTACCAGATTGTGGTAACCGTCGCTGGCACCGGCACCGCGCATGGTTTCGTCTTCACCGATCCGGTTCCCGCGGGAACTGCCTATGCCACAGGGTCGCTGCGCTTGAATTCAACCGGACTCAGCGATGCCGCCGACGGCGATGCGGGCGAGCTGGTCGCAGGCGCCACACCTTCGATTCGAGTAGCACTCGGCGACCTCACGCAGGCAGCCGGTCCCAAGACCATCGCATTCACTGTAACGATCAACTAGAGCTTCAGGAGTCGAGTCATGAAACGGATGAAGATCTTTGCGGCGGGGGTGGTTCTTGCGTTCGTTGCCAGCACGGCGATGGCGCAGCAACGCGACTGCATTCTGCTCAAGACCGTCGCGGAGATCGAAAAGGTCGATACCAACGATCGCGGCGAGAAGAGCACGCGACTCGTTCCGGCCGAGAAGATCGTGCCGGGCGATGAAGTCGTCTACACGGTCAGTGCGACCAACATCTGCGACGAGCCGGCGGACACCGTGGTCATCGAGAATCCGGTTCCGGAGCACATGAAGTACGTCGCCAACTCCGCGGTCGGCCCGGGCACGGAAGTCGCCTACTCCATCGACAGCGGGTTTCACTACGACAAGCCCGCGGCCCTCAAGGTTTCCAATCCCGACGGCTCGCAGCGTGAAGCGCGCGCCGACGAATACACCAACATTCGCTGGATCATGCGCAATCCATTGAAGCCAGGCTCGGTCGCGTTCGCACGCTTCCGCGCCCGACTCGAATAACAGCGCGAAGTCCCTTCCACAGAGATTCCAGGGGAAACGGTGTCGCGGACTTGCAGGGGTCCGCGGCTCCCGGTTCTGCGCCTTGCATTTTTTAACTTAGGAGTATCGAAATGACATCGATCATGAAGCGACTGAAGACAGCAAGCGGCCTGGCCGTGTTGTTGTCGTTGCTGGCAGGAGTGCAGGTGGCTCACGCCACCGGTACCACAGCCGGCACTTCGGTCAGCAATACCGCGACCGTCAACTACAACGTGGGTGGTGTGGCTCAGGCCCCGATCGCCAGCGCCCCCACCAGCTTTTTGGTTGACAACAAGATCGACCTGACGGTGACCGAGGTCGGTGGCGCTGCCACCACCGTGGTTCCCGGGCAGACCGCTGCGGTGCTGATCTACACGGTGAGCAATACGGGCAACTCGCCCGAGGGCTACCAGCTCTCAGCCTCGAACCTGGCGAGCGGCTCGACGCTGTTCACGCGCACCGACAACGCGGATTTCGCGGGGTTGGGCGTGTTCGTCGACAGCAATGCCAACGGCACGTACGACGCGGGCGTCGATACGGCTGTGAACATCAACACCCTGGCGAAGGACGCCACGGTGACGGTGTTCGTGGTCGTCAACGTCCCCAACGGCGCGGCCAACGCGCAGGTCGTGAACGTGCGCTTGCAGGCCCGTGCAGCGGTGCCGGGCGGCAGTGGCGCTACGCTCGAGACCCAGACTGCGGGCGCAGACACGGCCGCCGTCGACATCGTGTTCGCCGATGCGGGACGCGATGGATTGCAGACTGCGGATGACCAGTACTTCGTACAGTCTGCCGCGCTCGCCATCTCCAAGACCTCGTCGGTGATCAGCGATCCGTTCAATCTCGCGGTCAACCCGAAAGCGATTCCGGGCGCGACCATGGAATACGTGGTCACGATCTCCAACACGGGTGCGGCTACTGCGGGTGCCATTTCCGTGTCCGACACGCTCAATGCGAACCTCGCCTTCGTGCAGGGTGCGTATGCGGGTGCGACGGACGTGCAGATCCAGGTCGGCGCCTTGCCGGCGACGTTCTGCATCGCCGAGGCAGGAGCCGACTCGAACGCCGACGGCTGCAGCCGCGCGGGCCAGACGCTGACGGTAAATCCGACGAGCGCGATCAGCGTTGCGGCGGGTCAGTCAGCCACGGTCCGCTTCCGCGCGACGATCAACTGATCGAAGCGAGTGAAGGATGACTGAGCGCGCCGCCATGCGGTCGCTCGGCGTAGCCTTCAGGCTGATAGCCGTACACCTGCAGTCGGCTGCCAGCCGGTTGCGCGACCGGGCATTCGATACTCCGGCCACAAACCGGGGCAGGGCGGACCTTCGTGTCCGCTCTGCCCCGCTGCATTTGTGGCGCGGCGTGCTCGCGTGCGCGTTCGTGCTTGCCGGCAGCGTGCAGGTCGCCTCGGCTCAATCTCAACCCGCCACGCCGCCAGGAACGGCGATTCGCAACACCGGTCAGGCCAGCTACACGACCAGTGGCGGGGCGGCAAGGACGCTCACGTCGAATGAAGTAGTGACCATAGTGGCGCCGCCGGCTTCGCGCGCGGCGATCGAACTGCTGCGTTCGAGCAGCACTGCGGTCGTCACCGAACCGGCGGGACCGACTCAGTGCCTGGCAGGGACCACATTCCAGGCTCTTCCCAACCCGGTGCTGATCGGCGGTCAGACGATTGACCCGACGCAACCGATCGCACTTGCAGGTACCGCGAGCTATCACGGCGGCGAGCCGCTCTTCGTGCGCCTCGTCGATTCCGACCAGAACCGTGATGCCACCGTGCGCGACAGCGTGGTCGTGCAGGTTGTCGCCCAGCAGACAGGTGACCGCGAGACCCTGCGATTTACTGAAACCACGCCGACGAGCGGGATATTCGTCGGCTATGTCCAGACTAGCGCGGGGGCGGCGACGCCCGGCGACTGCACACTGCAAGTTGCCCGGGACGCTGCACTCAGCACCAGCTATGTCGATCCTCGCGATTCGACCGACAGCGTCGCGGCGAGCGCGGTCATCGATCCGACTGGATTGATCTTCGATTCCCACACCGGCCAACCGGTTGACGGAGTACGCGTTCGACTCGTGGATGCCATCACCGGCGCACCGGCCGCGGTTCGCGGTGACGATGGTGTCAGCACTTTCCCGAGCGAGATCGTCTCGGGATCGACGGTGGTCGACTCGGGCGGCACCAGCTACACCTTCGCGGCCGGCACTTTCCGCTTCCCGGTGGTGAACGCGCCGGCCAACTACCGATTCGAGCTCACCCCGCCACCGAGTTATCGCTTTCCCTCGACCGCGGACCCGGCCACGTTGCAGACGTTGCCTTCCGCACCCTTCACCCTGAACGCGGGATCGTTCGGCGGCGCGTACACGGTGGCCGAGCCGTCGGCCGCGAATCTCGATGTACCGCTCGATCCCACCGGGACGCGCCTTTTCCTGCAGAAGTCGACCCTTACGACGCTGGCGTCACCGGGCGACTTCGTGCAGTACACGCTGATGCTGGAAAACCCGGGCACCGCCGGTACCATCACGGCCACGCACATCACGGACATTCTGCCGCTCGGCCTGCGCTACCAGGCCGGGTCGACGCGCATCGTGCGCAATCAACTCGATGCGGTGCACGGCGCCGATCCGCAGATCGCCGCCGATGGACGCACGCTGACGTTTGACAGCGGCGACCTCGGAGCCGGCGACAAGGTCACGATTCGCTACGTGGCTGCGATCACGCTCAGCGTGAAGAGTGAAGTGTTGACCAACCGCGCCTCTGCGATCGGCGCGGACAACATGGTTTCCAATCCCGCGAGCAGCATGATTCGCGTGCAGCAGGCGTTGAACAACGATCGTGCCTTCATCATGGGCCGCATCGTCGATGGCGGCTGCGGCGTCGACACCTTGCAGGCCCCGGGCGTCGAAGGCGTGCGGGTCTACCTGGAAGACGGTCGCTACAGCGTGACCGACAGTGAAGGTAAGTATCACTTCGAAGACGTGATGCCTGGCACGCATGTCGTGCAGCTCGATACCGACAGCATCTCGGACACCCTGGAGCCGGTGAGTTGCGGCGCATCGAGCCGGCATGCCGATCGTGCCTACTCGCAGTTCGTCGACGTGCGTGGTGGCTCGTTGTGGCGCGCGGACTTCAACCTGACCACGCGCCGTCCGCCGCAAGGCAACGTATCGCTGACACTCGATCGCGATGTCTCAGCCGCGGCCGACGGCACGCGTCTCAGCATCGACATCGCCGTTGACGGCGTCGCAGTCGGCAATCTCAAAGCGCTGGTCATGCTGCCTGAGCAGTTTGCCTACGTGCCGGGCAGCGCGACCGCGGACGGCAAGCCGATCGACGATGCTGAGCTCGCCGGTTCGCTGCTGACGTTCCGAGTTGGCGAAGCGACTGCTCAGTGGCATCGGCACCTGGGCTTGGCGATTCGCGCCGAGACGGCCGGGGCGGACCCTGTCGTCCGCGCCTTGTTGTTGTTCGATTCGCCGACGCGAAACGGGCAGAAGACCGACACTGTTTCCCTGGCTCTCGCGGGCGCAGAGGGCGTGACAGCCACAACGACACGCGCGCAGACCCAGGGCGTTCTCGCGCTCCTCAAGTCGCCGAAATCTGCAGCGGCGGCGGCCGACATCAAGCCGCACGTCGATGTCGACGCCGAGGGCGGCGAAGTTGCCAATATCGAGTCCCTGACACCGGGTGTCGGCTGGGAGCTGCCGCGCGCCGACTTCTACCCGGTGATCACGAGCATCAAGGCCGCCGTGCGCCACCTGCCGGACCAGACAGTGGAATTGCGTCTCGATGGTTCGCCGGTAAGCCCGCTCAATTTCTACGGCACTTCCGAAAATCGAGCGCGCACGATCGCTGTCGACCTGTGGCGCGGTGTCGATATCCCGGAGGGTCCGAGCCAGTTGGTCGCGATCGTGCGCAACGCCGATGGCATGGAAGTCGAGCGCTTGACGCGTGACATCCACTTCGGCGGTGGCCCGGCGCGGGCGCAATACGACGCCGCCAGCTCAGTGCTCGTGGCCGACGGTCGCACCCACCCGGTGCTTCGCATCAAGGTGGCCGATGCGTACGGCAAGCCGGCGCGCCGCGGTACGCTCGGGACGTTCCGCGTCGATCCGCCGCGGCGCTCCTGGTTCGAAGTGCAATCGCTCACCGAGAACCAGCTGCTCGTCACCGGTCATCGCGAACCGACCTACGCGGTCGAAGACGGTGGCGTTGCCAGCATCGAGCTCGAGCCGACGACGCAGAGTGGCGAGGTCGTCGTGCACCTGAAGTTCAATAACGAACGCGAGCAAGAGATCCGCGCATGGCTGACGCCCGCCGCGCGCGACTGGGTGCTCGTCGGCATCGCTGAAGGCACCGCGGCGTATCGCACCATCAGCCAGAACAGCGAGGCGGCTCATGAAGCGGGTGTCGAGGACGGCATGGACGAGTCGGGTCGCGTGGCCTTGTTTGCCAAGGGCCGCATCCGTGGAGACTTCCTGCTCACCATGGCGTACGACTCGGCGCGCGATCGCCGCGAGGCCGAGGCGCGGCTCCAGGGTGTGATCGAGCCCAACCGCTACTACACGCTGTATGGCGATGCGACCGAGCAGCGCGATGAGGCTGCGAGCCAGCACAAGCTGTACCTGAAACTCGAACGCCGGCAGTTCTACGCGCTGTTCGGCGACTTCGACACCGGGCTCACCGTCACGGAACTCTCGCGCTACAGCCGCAGCCTGAGCGGGCTGCACACCGAGTATGCCGGCAAGAGCTGGAGTGCCAATGCGTTCGCGGCCGACAGCGCCCAGGGTTTCGTGAAGGACGAAATTCGGGGCGACGGCACCTCGGGTCTCTACCACTTGTCGCATGCACCGCTCGTGGTGGGGAGCGACAAGCTGCGCGTCGAGGTCCGCGATCGCTTCCATACCGAGCGCGTCGTCGATTCACGCACGCTAACGCGGTTCCTGGACTACAGCCTCGACTACGAGCGCGGCGAACTGTTTTTCAAGGAGCCGATCCCGGATCGCGATACCAATTTCAACCCGGTGTTCATCATCATCGAGTACGAAACCGCCGGCGCGCAGAGTGAAGAGCTGACCGCGGGCGGGCGTGCCGCGGTGAAGCTCGGCGGTGACAAGGTCGAGCTGGGCGCAACGTTCGTGCACGAAGGCGCGCAGGCCGGCAACAGCCAGCTCGCGGGCGCGGACCTGCAGTGGAAGATCGGCGCTGCAACGGAGCTCAAAGCGGAAGTCGCGCAGTCCTCGCAGACGGCGGTCGCCGGGAGCGATGCTCACGCCTATCTGGCGGAGCTGAGTCACCAGAGCGGACGCATGGATGGGCATGTGTACCTGCGCGAGCAGGAGCAGGGCTTCGGCCTCGGGCAGCAGCTGTCAACGGAGTCCGGCACTCGCAAGTACGGTGCGGACGGGCGAGTCAATCTCTCCGACCGCATCGCAGTGCAGGCGGAGGCGTACCAGCAGGAATACATCGACTCGGGCAACACCCGTGACGCGGGCTCGGCCGAGGTGCACTACCAGGATGAAGTGCGCAGCGGCGGCCTCGGCGTGCGCCACGTCAGCGACCAGATCGAAGGTGAAGCACAGGTTTCGGACCAAGCCTATGTCAACGGCAGCATGGACATGTTCGACAAGCGCGTCCGCCTGCGCGGCTCGGCCGAGAGCGCGCTGGGCGGTCAGGACGCAAGCCCCGACTTCCCGGCCCGCGCCATCGTCGGCGCGGACTGGCGCGCGACGCAGGACATGACGCTGTTCAGCGAATACGAGCATGCCGAAGGGGAGAACATCGCGAGCAACATGACGCGCGTCGGCGTGCGCGCCGCGCCCTGGGAACGGGCGGAGATCGTCTCCAGCGTCAACGCGGAGGACTCGGAGTTCGGTCCGCGCACTTTCGCCAACCTCGGCCTCACCCAGGCGGTGCAGCTCGGTTCGCGCTGGGCGATGGATTTCGGCGTCGATCAGAGCCGCACGATTAGTCAGCCGGGCTTGCGACCAATCAGCCCGCAGGTGCCGCTCGCCTCGGGCAACCTGGTCGGCGATTTCTTCGCGACCTACGCGGGAGCCTTGTATCGCGGCGAGTTCTGGAAGATGACTTCGCGTCTCGAATATCGCAACGCCGACCTCGAAAATCGCATCTCGCTGACCAGCGGTCTGTACCGGGAACCGGTCGGCGGCCACGCATTCTCACTGTCGCTGTTCGCACTCAGCAGCCAGCTTGCCGCGGGTGACCACGACACGCGCGTCGATCTCAGCTTCGGGTGGGCTTACCGCCCGACCGAGAGCCGCTGGATCCTGCTCAACCGTCTCGACCTGCTGACGGAGGACAACCGCGGGGCGCTTCAGGATCTTCAATCCTGGCGCGCCGTCGATGCCTTCAACGCCAACTGGAAGCTCGACGAGCAGACGCAGCTCGGGCTGCAGTTCGGCACGCGCTACACGCGCTCGACCATCGAGGGCGACATCTACAGCGGCTACAGCGACCTGCAGGGCATCGATCTGCGCCGCGATCTCGGCCGCCGCTTCGATGTCGGGGTGCAGATGGCCGCGCTCAACTCGTGGAGCGCCGGGGTTCACGAGTACTCGCTGGGGGCGGATCTCGGCATCAATATCGCGCGCAACGTCTGGATCGCGGTCGGTTACAATTTCGCCGGCTTCCACGACCAGGATTTCTCCCGCAATCGTTACACGGACCAGGGCCCTTTCATTAAACTGCGCATCAAGGCCGACCAGGACACCTTCAAGGAATTGAGCGCCAGGTTCTGATTGAAAGACTGCGACGATATTCTGGGCATCGATGGACCGCTGGCCCGGAGCCTGCCCGGCTTTGCCCCGCGCGCCGAGCAACTCGAGATGGCCCGTTGCGTCGCGCAGGCGCTCGCGGCCCTGGAGCCGCTGGTGATCGAAGCCGGCACCGGGACCGGCAAGACCTTCGCGTATCTCGTCCCGGCCCTGCTGTCCGGACGACACGCGATCATCTCGACCGGTACGCGCACACTCCAGGACCAGCTCTATCACCGCGATCTTCCTGCTGTCAGCGCCGCGATCGGGCGCCCGGTGAAGATCGCCCTGCTCAAGGGGCGCGCCAACTACCTGTGCAAGCACCGACTCAAGCTCGCCTCTGCGGAGATGTCGCTTCCGTTCCGCGAGTCCGAAGGCAGAGCAATCGACAGAGTCGAGGAGTGGTCACGACGGACGAGAAGCGGCGACATCAGTGAGCTGAGCGGCCTCGCGGAGAATGACCCCGTGTGGCCGGCCGTCACGTCGACGCGGGAAAACTGCCTCGGCACCGATTGCCCGCAATTCAACGATTGCCACGTGGTCACGGCTCGGCGTGCAGCACAAGCTGCGGACATCGTGATCGTCAACCATCACTTGCTGCTGGCTGATCTCGCACTCAAAGAAGGTGGTTTCGGCGACCTGCTGCCAGGGACCGAAGCGGTGATCCTCGACGAGGCGCACCAGATTCCGGAGATCGCCGCGCAGTTCTTCGGCGCCAACCTGAGTTCGCGTCAGCTCCTGAGCCTGGTTCGTGACGTCAATACGGAGTTGCGCGCCGCGCATCTCGGCAGCGCTACCGTGGATGCGTGCCTGCGCACGCTCGAGGAATTGCTGGGCGAGTTTCGGCGCGAGCTGCCGCGCGGCGAAAAGCGCATCGATTGGTCGACGCTCAGCGCCACCGCCGCTGAAAGGCTGGCGGAGATCGAGTCACAGCTCCAGACGCTTCGCGAGAGCCTCGGCGCCAGCGGCAGCGGCTCGACGGGTCTTGAACACTGCGCTGTGCGGGCAACCGAACTCGCGGCGCGCTGTGAGGAGCTGCGGACCGCCGACGAGGAATCCGGCGTGCGCTGGGTCGAGGCGCATACGCAGGGATGGACCGTGCAGTTCACGCCGTTCGAGATTGCGAGCCGCCTGCAACAGTTCATCACCGCGCACCCGTGCTCCTGGATCTTCACCTCCGCGACGCTCGCCGTGGGCGAGGACTTCAGCCACTTCACTCAGCGCATAGGAGTGCCGGAGGCGCGTACCGTGCATATCGATAGTCCCTTCGACTATCGCCGGCAGGCTCTGCTCTACCTGCCCGAATCGATGTCCGATCCTTCCGACCCAGCGCATGCGCGTCACGTGCTGCAAGCCGCGTGGCCGCTGCTCGAAGCGGCGGGTGGACGCGCATTCATCCTGTTTACCAGTCATCGCGCCCTGGCAGACGGCGCCGCATGGATGAAAGAGAAAGCGAACGAACTCTTCCCGGTCCTCATTCAGGGCGAAGCGCCGCGCGAGCAGCTGCTCAGAAAATTCCGGGAGCTCGGCAATGCGGTGCTGTTGGGTACCGGGAGCTTCTGGGAGGGTGTCGATGTCAAGGGCCAGGCGCTGTCGCTCGTCGTCATCGACAAGCTGCCGTTTGCGGCTCCCGACGATCCTGTGCTGGCAGCGCGCCTGGAGGCCATTCGCCGCCACGGGGGCAATCCGTTTTTCGAATACCAGCTGCCCCAGGCAGTGCTCGCGCTGAAGCAGGGGGTCGGCCGACTGATCCGCGACGCAGCCGACGCGGGTGTGGTGATGATCTGCGATCCACGGCTGATGACGCGCAGCTACGGCAGCGTCTTCATCCAGAGTCTCCCGCCCATGCCCGCGACGACCAACCTGCGCGAGGCAGTCGCGCTGCTCGAGCGGGTAACATCGCAGCCATGAAGCTGCTGGCGCTCGATACCGCGACCGAGGCGTGCTCCGTTGCGCTGTTGGTCGGTGAGACCGTGCTCACCCGCTATGAAGAGCCAGGACGTGGGCACGCCGAACTGATCCTGCCGATGGTCGATGCGGTGCTGCTGGAGGGCGGACTCAAGCTTCGCGATCTCGATTGTCTCGCGGTCGGTAGGGGACCCGGTGCGTTCACCGGCGTGCGCATCGCAATCAGCATTGCGCAGGGGCTGGCATTCGGCGCCGAGCTTAAGGTCGTGCCGGTTTCGGATCTGGCGGCACTTGCTCAGCGGGGCGTCAGCGACGCGCGGACGATCCTCGCATGCTCAGATGCACGCATGGGCGAGGTGTACTGGGCAGAATTCGGCGTGGGCAAGGATGGGTTGGTGACGGCAGCCTCACCGGAGAGTCTCAGTCGCCCAGAAGAAGTAAGAGTCAGTGTTTCAGGCCCATGGGTGGCCGTAGGGAGAGGATGGGCGGCCTATCCACAATTGGCGCCTCGCCTGAACGAGGGGCGGGACACGAGTGTGACTATTCATGACAGCCTGTTGCCTCGCGCGCAGGAAATCGCGCGGCTTGCCGTACGCGGCTGGCATCAGGGGGCGGGGGTGCCGCCGGAACAGGCGCTCCCGGTCTACCTGCGGGACCGGGTTACCCACAACTTGTCACAAAAGACATAAACTCAGGCGCCGAAGTCATGGAACTGTCATATTTCTCGCCTGTAATACGCGCGTCTTCAAAGTCGCCGGAATTGCATGCCCGCCAAGCAGATACTGATCGTCGAGGATGAGAAGCCGATACGCGAAATGATCGCCTTCGGATTGCGGCGCGCCGGTTTCGAGGTGCTGGAAGCCGAGGATTGCCGCGCTGCGCGGGCGCGCCTGGCCGATCGCCGGCCGGACCTGCTCCTGGTCGACTGGATGCTTCCCGACATGAGCGGCCTGGAACTGACCCGTGCTCTGAAGCGCGACAAGGACACCCGCGAAGTTCCGGTCATCATGCTGACGGCCCGCGCTGAAGAGCAGGACAAGGTTTCGGGGCTTGAAGGTGGGGCGGACGACTACGTCACCAAGCCCTTCTCGCCGCGTGAGTTGCTGGCGCGCATCAATGCAGTTCTGCGTCGGACTGCACCTGCGGGCACCGAAGAAGTCATCGAGATCGAGGGCCTGGTCCTCGACGGAGCGAGCCACCGTGTGACGGTTGGCGATCAGACGGTCGCCCTGGGGCCAACTGAGTACCGGCTCCTCAGCTTCTTCATGATGCATCCGGAGCGCGTCTACAGCCGCAATCAGTTGCTGGACCGGGTATGGGGCGGTAACGTCTACGTCGAAGAGCGCACTGTCGATGTCCACATCCGCCGGCTCCGTAAGGCGCTCGAGGTCTTCAATTACGACCGGTTCATTCAAACGGTTCGCGGCGCAGGCTATCGGTTCTCGGTGCGCGAATCCTGACGGGTTTTCGCCGTGACCTCCGGCTGGTCCTTCGCTCTCGCGCGGCTCCTCGCCCTGATCGCGGTGGCGGTGGCCGGGGGGCTGATATTCGGCGAGCCACTGATCTGGTTCGTCGCGGTACTCGCAATCTACCTGTCGATGCAGCTGATCAACCTGTATCGGCTGCACCGTTGGCTGCGTAATCGCAATTACTTGGATCCGCCCGACGTGAGCGGTGCCTGGGCCGATGTGGTGGGACAGGTCGTGCGCCTGCACCGGCGCAAGCGTTTTCACAAGCAGCGCCTGATCCAGCTGTTTCGCGAGCTGCGCCGCTCCACTGCCGCGATGCCCGACGGCGTCATCGTGCTCAACGCCAACCGCGAGATTCAGTGGTTCAACCGCACGGCCGCACGACTGCTCGGCTTGCAGCGCAAGGGCGATCATGGGCTGCGCATCGACAATCTGATTCGCGCCCCGGACTTCGTCGCCTACCTCGAGCTCGGTGACTACGCGAACCCGGTCGTCATCACCTGGCCCGTCGGTGGGGAGCTCACGCTTTCGGTGCAGCTCATTCCCTACGGCGGCGGGCAGCAATTGATACTGGTGCGCGATGTGACACGCCAGGCGAGGCTCGAATCGATGCGCAAGGACTTCGTGGCCAACGCCTCGCACGAGCTGCGATCGCCTCTTACCGTGGTCACGGGTTACCTCGACTCCCTCGCTGAGGACACCGCCATCGATCCGTCCTGGATCGGGCCGATCGGGGAGATGCGACGCCAGGCCGACCGGATGGGCGCGATCGTCAACGACCTGCTGGAGCTCTCCAAGCTCGAATCGGCAGACAAAGAAGCCGGCGAAGAGGCGGTGGATGTCGCGGGTATGCTGTCGCTGTTGCGCAAGGAAGTGCTGGCGCAGGCTCGTCGTCCACGCGAGTTCGTGCTCAAACTCGAAAGCGGCGCCAAGCTTGCGGGTGAAGAAGCCGAGATCCATTCCGCATTCTCCAACCTGGTTGCCAATGCGGTGAAGTTCACGCCCCCCGATGGGACCGTTGAAGTGCGCTGGTGGAGCGATGGTGCCGGGGCGCACTTTTCGGTGCGTGATACCGGCATCGGCATCCCCGCCGAACACATCCCCCGCCTGACCGAGCGTTTCTATCGCGTCGATCCGGGTCGCGCGCGCCAGCACGGCGGCTCAGGGCTCGGCCTGGCGATCGTGAAGCATGTGTTACAGCGTCATGGGGCCCGGCTGGAGATCGAGAGCGAAGAAGGCCGCGGCAGCCGTTTCACTTGTGACTTCCCACGCCGGCGTGTGCTCGAGCCCGCGGAAACGGCGGCGCGCATCGCCGCCGAGGGCTGAGCGCTTTAACTTAAGCGGGGTTGGCGCTCACTTCTGCGTCTCAGTATCAGCTAATCGACGTAACTCCAAGCTCTGTAAAGAATTTGTAGCCTAAGTTTCAACGCCCTGTCACGCGCCACCGGCAACCTTTCGCGCGGTCCTCTCTTATTAATAGGGAGCCGCGTGAGCCATACCCCCAGCCTGCGACTGCGATCCGCCTTCATCTCCGACATTCACCTCGGCACCCGGGGCTGCCGGGCTGACCTGCTGCTCGAGTTCCTGAAGACTGTACATGTGGACACGCTCTACCTCGTCGGCGATGTCGTCGACATGTGGAGCCTGAAGCGCAACGTCTTCTGGCCGCAGGCGCACAACAACGTGGTCCGCGCGCTCCTCGGGATGGCCAGGCACGGCACACGTGTCATCTTCGTGCCGGGCAATCACGACGAAATGTTTCGCGAGCTCGCCGGATCGGTTTTCGGCAACCTCGAGATTCACCGCGAGTACCTGCACGAAACGGCGGATGGCCGGCGCTTGCTGGTGCTGCACGGGGATGAGTTCGACGGCGTCGTGAAGTGCAGTCGCTGGCTCGCGCAGCTCGGTACCTGGGTCTATGACCTGCTGCTTTGGCTCAACCGCCAGGTGAATGGAGTGCGCCGCGCGCTCGGCTTCCAGCACTGGTCGCTGGTGTCACACCTCAAGCAGATGAGCCGTAACGCCGTGCAGTACATCGCCAACTTCGAGCAGGCGGTTGCGTACGCTGCGTACCGCCGCGGCGTCGACGGCGTCGTCTGCGGCCACATCCACCGGCCCGCACTCACCAAGCTCAACGGAGTCTGGTACTGCAACGACGGCGACTGGGTCGAGAGCTGCAGCGCTGTGGTGGAGGATCTGAACGGGAGACTGTCGCTCTGGAACTGGGTCGAGCAGCGTGAACGACTCACGGCGCTGATCGAGCGCGCGGCCTGAAGCCACTCTATTGAAGATCGCCCTGGTCACTGATGCGTGGCGACCCCAGACCAATGGCGTCGTTACGACGCTGACCTGCACGCTTGCCGGACTGCGACGACTGGGCCATCAGACGCTCGCCATCACCCCCGAAGGCTTCAGGACCGTCGGCTGTCCCACTTATCCTGAAATCCGCCTGGCGTTGTTCGCGGGACGGCGTGTCGCGCGCGAGCTCGAAACTTTTGCTCCCGACGCCGTCCACATCGCGACCGAGGGGCCGCTGGGACAGGCGGGGCGCGGCTGGTGTCTGCGCAATGAGCAGCCATTCACGACCTCCTATCACACGCAGTTTCCGCAATACATCCGGGCGCGCTTTCCAATCCCCGAGCGCTTGAGCTACGCGTTCCTGAGACATTTTCACGGCAAAGCCGCGCGCATGATGGTGTCGACGGAACACATGCGCCACCTGCTGCAGGCGCGCGGCTTTCACAACGTCGCTCTGTGGACGCGCGGTGTCGACAGCGAGGTATTCCGTCCGCTGCCGCGGGACCTGCTGAAGACACCGCGACCCATCCTGCTTTACGCGGGACGCGTCGCGGTGGAAAAGAATCTGGAAGCCTTTCTGGCGCTCGACGTCCCGGGCACGAAATACGTCGTGGGCGGCGGCCCGGCACTGGACGCACTGAAAGCGCGCTTTCCGGCTGTAATTTTTACCGGCTACAAGTACGGCGACGAGCTGGCTCAGCACATGTCGGCGGCCGATGTGTTCGTCTTTCCGAGCCGCACAGATACGTTCGGTATCGTGTTGCTCGAAGCCATGGCCTGTGGCACGCCGATTGCTGCATTTCCGGTGGTCGGCCCTATCGATGTCGTGAAACCAAATGTCAGTGGCTGCATGCATGAGGATTTGCGCTTGGCAATAGAAGGCGCTCTCAGCGTCGATCGCAATGCGTGCCAGCGTTATGCGCTGGGCTTCACCTGGGAGCACGCCACCCAACAGTTCATCGGTAACCTGGAGCCGCGCGACAAGACCACTGCGACACACGCCGTCGCGGCTACCGCCGAGTGAGGAATGTGGCGCCAGGGGCTATCATCGCGCCCGTGAACAAATCCTCCCTGATCTACGTGGCGGGCCACGGCGGCCTGGCGGGCTCGGCGATCTTTGCTCGCTTGCGGGCACTCGGGTTCGAGAATCTGTTGACCCAAACCAGTCGACAGCTCGACCTGCGCAACCAGCGGGCGGTCGACCGCTTCTTCGATGAAGCGCGGCCGGAGGTCGTGATCCTTGCCGCGGCCCGCGTCGGCGGTATCCATGCGAACGACAGTCACCCGGCGGATTTCATTCGCGACAACCTGCTGATCCAGACCAATGTGATCGATGCGGCACAGCGTTTCAGCGTCAGCAAGCTGGTGTTCCTGGGATCGAGCTGCATCTATCCGCGCCTCGCGGAGCAGCCGATGAAAGAAGAGTACCTGCTCACGGGCGCGCTCGAGCCCACCAACGAGTGGTACGCAATCGCGAAGATTGCCGGACTCAAGATGTGCCAGGCCTATCGCCGCCAATACGACTTCGACGCGATCGCGGTGATGCCGACCAATCTCTACGGCCCGCACGACAATTTCAGCAAGACCGAGTCGCACGTGTTGCCGGCGCTGCTGCGCCGCTTTCACGACGCGAAACAGGAGCAGGCGCAGGAAGTCGTGGTGTGGGGCACGGGCAAGCCGCGACGCGAGTTCCTGCACGTCGACGACTTTGCTGCCGCCATCGTTCTCCTGATGCAGCGCTATGGAGAAGAGGCGCCGATCAACATCGGCACCGGCGAAGACGTTTCGATCGCCGAGCTGGCGGAACTCGTGCGTGAAGCAGTCGGGTTCGAGGGTCGCATCACCTTCGACTCCTCCAAACCCGATGGCACGCCGCGCAAGCTCCTGGACGTGTCGCGATTGAAGGCGCTTGATTGGGAGCCGAAAATCAGCCTCAAGGACGGAATCGCCTCCACCTATGCGTGGTTCAAAGAGCACGAACGCGCCGCGCGCCGCTAGGCGAAACGCGCACGGGGAGCCGGGGCGCAGCCCCTGCGAAGCGCCCTGTGGGGCACTTCACGCCTCTGGCGTGTGTCATACGTCTGCAATTGCGACGTCAAGTTGCCGTCACGCTGCAAACCTAGCGTCGCGCTTTGACAATCGGTCGCAACTACGGGTTTCCTCATGAGTGGCGTCATTCGCGAGAGTTCGCTCGATCTCAAGGGACTGCTCCCGACACACGTTGCCGGGCCGTTCCAGCCGTTCTACCAGTTCCTGCTCGCTAAACTGTTCGCGTTCGGCAAGATCGAGCGGACCTATCGCTCGATCCCCGCGTTTCGCAGTCCATCCGAGTTTGCCCGCGCCGTGCTCGATCAACTGGGCGTGCACTTCGTGGTGCGCTCCGAAGAGCAGTTCCGTATCCCGGCTCACGGTCCAGCGATCGTCGTGGCCAATCATCCGTTTGGTGGGCTGGAAGGCCTGTTCATGATCTGGCTGCTGACTTGTTTGCGGGGTGACGTGCGCATCCTCGCCAACTTACACCTCAGCCGGATCCCGGAGCTGAAGCCCGTGTTCTACTCGATCAACCCGTTCGGCGGGCGCGCTGCGGCGCGTACCAACGTGACCGGGCTGCGGCAGGCCCTGCGCTGGGTGAAAGGTGGCGGACTGCTGCTGCTGTTTCCGGCCGGCGAGGTGGCGCATCTCGATGTGCACAGCGGCACCGTCTCCGATCCCGCCTGGAGCCCGATCGTGGCGCGGCTCATCCGGCTGGCCGAGGCCCCGGTACTTCCGGTGTTCATCGACGGGCGGAACAGTCTGCACTTCCAGCTGGCTGGCTTGATTCATCCGCGCCTGCGTACCGTGCTCCTGGCACGGGAGCTTTTCAACAAGCGGCGCAAGTCGGTCCCGGTGCGCATCGGTCATCCGATCCCGCACGCACGGCTGCAGGGGATCAGGACCGACGAGGACCTGGCAGCTCACCTGCGAGTCAAGACTTACATGCTCGGCGCCGCCACTGCGAAGAGCAGCCGGGCGAGGACGGGTCCAGCTCTCGAGCGCGACTACCGCGAGCCCATCCCCGCGCCGATCGCACGCGAGAGATTGCAGGAAGAGATTGCCGCGCTGCCGCCCGATCAATTGCTGGTCGAGAGTGGCGAGTTTCGCGTCTATCACGCCGAGGCACGCCAGATCCCGTGGCTGCTGCAGGAGCTCGGGCGCTGTCGCGAGCTGACGTTCCGCACCGTGGGCGAGGGCACGGGCCGTTCGAGTGACATTGACCTCTTCGACGACTACTACGAACACCTGTTCGTGTGGAACGTGGAGCGTGGCGGCGAGCTCGTCGGCGCGTATCGTCTCGGCCAGGTCGATCGGATCCGCGCGCGTTTCGGCAAACGTGGGCTCTACACCGCAACGTTATTCGATTATCGGCACCCACTCCTCGCGCAACTCGAGCCGGCGCTCGAGCTGGGGCGATCGTTCGTGATGCCGGAGTATCAGAAGAGTTTCGCGGCGCTGATGCTCCTGTGGAAGGGGATCGCCGAGTACCTGGTGCGTCACCCGAAGTACCGCGTGCTGTTCGGCGCGGTCAGCATCAGCAATGATTACGCGCTGCTCTCGAAGGAAATGCTGATCGAGTTCCTGCGGCACCACAATTACGAGAGCCGTCTCGCGAAGCTGGTGCGCGCGCGCCAGCCGTTCCGTCGGCCGCACGATCTGCGTCTGCTGTCGGCAGAGCTGAAGGGTCTCGCCGATCTCGAGGCGCTGTCGGCGCTGGTGAGCGACATCGAGCCGGACGGCAAGGGCGTGCCGATCCTGCTGCGCCAGTACCTCAAGCTCGGAGGGCGGCTGCTCGGCTTCAACGTCGACCCCGCGTTCAACGATTCCATCGACTGCCTGATCATGGTCGACCTGCTCAAGACCGATCCTCGCGTGCTCAACAAGTACATGGGGCGGGAGAAGGCGGAGGCGTTCCTGGCTTTCCACTCCGGCGCGCGCCCAGTCGAGCAGGTCGCCTCCGGCTGAGCGGTTTCAAGCGGCGCCGAATCGTAGCGAGAGAATGCCGTGCGCCTGAAGGCGTCGTCGCTCTGTCTGACATGCGCCGCACACACTAGCGACGTGTCGATTTAACGAGTGTGTCATTCGCCGCCGGCACACTCCGCGGATGAAAACCACGACCTCCGCGCTCATCACTCTCCTAGCATCCATCCTGTTCTGCGCCGGCGCCATCAGCGAAGACACCTCGACTGACGTCGCCGCCCACATCGCCGCGACGCTCAAGGAGCGTTTCCCGGGGCTGCAGATCGACAGCGTTTCGCCCGCGCCGCAGTTCAACGGACTCTATGAGGTCGTGACGCAGAGCGAGATCGCCTACACGGACGCACAGGCCGACTTCCTGATCGCAGGAAAGGTCGTCGACACGCGCACGCGCCAGGATCTCACCACGCAACGCTGGAACGAACTGCACAAGATCAATTTCGATTCGCTGCCGTTCGATCTTGCAATCAAGACCGTGAAAGGTGACGGCAGCCGGAAACTGGCGGTTTTTTCCGACCCGGACTGCCCTTACTGCCAGCAACTCGAGAACCAGCTCAAGGACGTCACCGGCGTCACGATCTACACGTTCCTCTATCCACTCGAGAGCGTGCATCACGGAGCGCGCGAGAAGGCCGTGAAGATCTGGTGTGCGAAAGATCGCGCGTCGGCGTGGTCGGAGTGGATGCTGAAGCGTGTGCCGCCCGAAGGTACTGCGTGCCAGGGCGAACCGACGGCACAAGTGCTCGCGCTCGGCGACAAGCTCCACATCAACTCAACGCCGACGCTGTTTTTCGCCAACGGCGTACGCAGCGATGGCGTGATGCCACGCGCCGACCTCGAGCAGGCGCTCGCAAGCAACGTTGCTGTCAAATAGATGCGCACGCGTTCGCGTGCGTACTCAACGTGTATGACATTCGCGCTGCGTCGCTGAGAAAAACGCGACGCAGATGTCAAGCAAGCTTAACGCACACGTCACATTGCGCGAGCACCTTGCGCGAGTCGTGCAGCGCGCAGCAGCGGACGCGTGCGATGCGCGTCACGAAGGATTCACGGAATGTGTCAACCGGCGCAACACAACGCGGCGAGTCTGCGCCGGGCGTCGATGGAGAAGGAGCGATGCATCTCTGAGGTCACGCAGCAGAGGTTGGTCGGGGCACGCAGGAGGCAGGCGTTGAACAACAAGAAGTTCGAGGTTCCGGATCGGTAGATCCAGGATTGTTTCATCTCACATCGAAGGGGAATCCGTTATGCAAAGCTCTCTCAAGAAGGTGATCGCCGCGAGCGTGCTGGTCGGCAGCGCTTTCGGGGCTACAGCGGCGTTCGCCGATGTAGCGCATCCCAACACAGGCAACGGCGAGCTCACGCTGTTCGTGGAGAACACCACGACGCATGAGGTCTACGCGCGCGGTCTGGGGATCACGCTCGACCAGATCATCACCGAGTCCGCAGCGGCTGGCACATATTCGGGCCCGACAGCCGTCTCGTTCTCGTTTGCCGCGATCGGAGCGGACACCCTGCTGACGCAGTTCCTCGGCACGGGCACGACGGGTGAGTTCAAGTGGGGCGTTCTGGCGGGTGACAGCGTCGGCACCAACGCCGCGGGTACGCGCCGCTATGTGCTCGGCACGCAGGTCGATCTCGCGGCGTCCGGGGCTCCCATCGGCAGCAATACCACCCTCAACAACATCACGGGGTCCGTCAATTCGTTCTTCACCGACGTCAACACCAATCTTCCGGACGGTCCGGGCACTTCCCTCCGGGGCTTTGGCAGCGCAGGTGGGTTGTGGGATGCGGCCGGAACTGCCGGCGACCTGGCGGACACGTTCTTCAACCAGCCGCCGAACCAGGCATTCGGGTTCCTGGGCGACAATAACGCCATCAACATGTTCGTGCTGACCAGCGCGGGTGGCGGCAACCCCGTCCCGGCGCGTGTCTTCATCCTCGCGGACATCGCGCTGAGCGCGAATGGCACCCTGCATCAGATCCAGCAAGCGCCGCCCGTGCCACTGCCGGCCGCGGTGTGGCTGCTGGGCAGCGGCTTGATCGGTCTCGCGGGGATCGGTCGCCGGCGCCTCGGCCCGGCGATCACTGCCTGATGTTCAAACGGTCGCTCGATCGGTCGCTTCAAAAACCTGTCTCTCTGGAGATCGTGATCATGAAATCATTTTCGCTCATTAGCGCCGCAGTCGCGGCCGCGCTCGGTTGTGGAGCTGCGCTGGCGCAGCCTCCGACCACGACACCGGACGTCACGCTGATTGTGTCCGGTTCGTCCGCGTTAATTATGGACAGTGCGAAGATACCCTTTAGATCAAGCATGGCGCGGCGCACCGCGTGTTCGAAATTGTGATCTTCTTTCAGATACTCTTCGATCAGATGGGCGATAATTTCCGTATCTGTTTCCGTGACAAACTCATGGTCGGCTTTGCGCAAACGCTCTTTTAGTT
>Ga0137410_10000824_pt1 | contig 21340 bp, 23 predicted proteins | sample CZODoug1_16funga_FD_108878 | JGI IMG/M metagenome (GOLD analysis project Ga0137410, IMG submission 108878) | Vadose zone soil fungal communities from Angelo Coast Range Reserve, California, USA - CZODoug1_16fungal (Illumina Assembly) | ecosystem: Environmental > Terrestrial > Soil > Vadose zone... | reverse complement strand
TGCTTCAGCATGCGGGCCACATGGGGCCGCTCGGTCCGCTGCTGATCGTCGTCGGATTGGCTGTCAGTGACTGGCTGACGCGACTCAAGCTTCGAACGATCTGGGCGCAGGTCGTGATCGGTGGCGCGGTGATGTGGTATGGCTTCTGGTGGAGCGGCCTTCACCCCGCCCTCGCGCTGATCCCGATCGTGCCGTGTCTTCCGCGAGCACCGCGGCTCCAGAGTCCGTTCAGCGCAGAGATCGAGCACGGCGCTCACGATTCGCCCGGTCACATTGAGCACGCACTTTGGATGCCGGTGCAGCTCATCCTTCTCCTGTTCGCCTTCGTGAACGCCGGCGTCGTCGTCCACGGTGTCGAGCGGGGTGCCTGGGCCGTGACCGTTGGGGCGTTCGTCGGTCGGCCGGCGGGCATGCTGGGGGCGGTCGGCGTATCACTCGTGTGCGGACTCCAACTGCCATCGGGAGTGGGTTGGCGCGAGCTTGTTGTTATCGCGCTCGCGGCGTCGTGTGCCTTCACGTTCGGACTGTTCTTCGCGACGGCCGTCTTCGCGACCGGGCCGGTGCTGACCGAAGCGAAAGTGGGAGCAATCGCGACCATCGGGGCGTTGGTCATCGCAAGCACTGCGGCTCGGCTGCTTGGTACCGCGCACCGCGAGCCCTGGAAGCACTGATGAATCGCGCGCTATCGCAATGGATCTTCGGCGTCGTTGACGATACAGCGCGATCGGCGCTGATGCTCGTGCTCGCGGGCGCCGCCATCAGCCTCCAGGAACGGTCCCGATCTCAACTCAGCAGGTTGCCGCTGATCAGCAGCCCGATCTTGAGCTTCGGCGTCGCCGTCGGATCGGTCGCGAAGCCGGCAGTGAGAGAGGTGAAGGCGGCCAGACCGTCGAAGCTGCGGTTCCTGTCGCGGATGTCGACGTAGTCGCAGTAGGACGACACCAGCGAGCTGGCGTTGAGCGCTTCGAGCGAGGACCTCGATCCGACGCTCAGCACCTCGCCCGGCCGCGCGACTGGAAGCGGCCGGAGGAGCAGCGCATCGGCGAAGCTGAAGATGGCGCAGTTGGCGCCGATGCCGATGGCCAGCGACAGCACGGCAACTGTCGTGAATCCGGGGCTGGCCGCCAGCATCCGGAACCCGTAGCGGATGTCCTGCCAGAGCGTCATCTGCCACCTCGTTTCAGCATCGGGCCCTCAGAGAAAGACGATAGGAAGCATTAGGGCGACGATGGAAGCATTAGGGCCGTCTCGCGGTTAGCATTACGCCCGTTCTCGATCCCGTTCAGCCCCTTCCCTCTTCGACAGTACGTAGGTTCAGCACCGCGCCGAGTCTCGCGAGTCTCGTCGCGGCGACGATTACTTCGCGCGCGTCGCGCGTTCCTGATGCGTCCCCTGGAGCACCACGAGCTCCGCGACGTTGCCCGCGCCGTCACGGACGAACTCGACGACGACGTTGATGTCGCGGTTGAAGAAGCGAGTCTCGGACTCGGCCAGGAGCGGCAGCGCGCTGCCCCCCCCCGGCTGCGCGGCGAGCTGTCCGCCCTCGACTCTGATGGTCATCGTCTGGCCGACGGCGAATTGATACACGCCGGCGTACCGCGCGAGCACTGACGGCGCGAGCGTGATCGCCTTCTTCTCCGACATCAACTGCACGGTGTCGCCGTGTGCGAGCGCGCCGAGGTACGCGGCGATCTCCGCCGACGGCGCGACACTGAGGTTGCCGAGCACGACCACCGAGACACCGCGATCGAAGAAATACGTCAAGTTGGCAAACGGCGGCACGCCGCCGCCGTGTGTCGCCGCTCGACGGCCGTCAACGGTTCGGATGTACACACCGAGCCCGTAATCGCCCTTGAACGGCGTCGTCATCTTCTGCAGCGAGGCCTTCGAGATCACCTTGCCGCCGTACAAACCGTTCTGCCACCGCATTAGATCTTCTGTCGTCGAGTACAAGCCCGCCGCCGTGTTCGGAACGATTCGATCGGAAGCATAGGAGGCGTTGACGAGACCGTTCGGCGTCACGGTGTACGACCCGGCGCGGCGCGCGATCACACTGGGGCTGTCGAGCGCCGAGTCTTTCATGCCAAGCGGCGTGAAGATGTTCTCGCGGAGGAAAGTCTCGTAGGACTTCCCGGTGAGCTTCTGAATAAGGTGACCGAGGACGAAGTAGCCCGAGTTCGTGTAGTTGAAACGCTCGCCCGGCTGCGACTCGAGTGGCCGCTGCATCAGCGCGGTGACGAATCCCGCGACCGTGCCGTCTGCGCTTTCGACCGGTGGCTGACGACCGGTGGGCGGCGACTGCAGGCCCGGGAATCCGGCGGTGTGCGTCAGCAGGTGAAAGAGCGTGATGCGGTCCCATGTCGCTGGCGCCTCGGGCAGATGCGTCTTGACGAGGTCATCGATCTTCAGTCGCCCGCGCTCTTCGAGGAGGAGGATCGCGGCGGCCGTGAACTGCTTCGTGATCGACGCCACCTTGAACCGTGCGCTCGGGCTGCTCGGGACGTTCCACTCGACGTTTGCCAGACCGTAGCCCTTGCTGACGATCACGTCGCTGCCGCGGGCGACGACCACGGAACCGGCGAAGGTTCCATTGCTGACATACGACTGCACGACCTGATCCATCCGAGCGACGTCCTGCGCGAAGCAGACGGTGGCCCCACCGAGCCACGCCAGCAGCACGAAGGTGAGCCGATGCCTGTCGACGCGAGGTTGCATGGGACTCCTCTATGCGCGGTAGGGATCCGGGACGACCCGCTCGAGCACCATCACGACTTCGAAAGGGCCCTTGGGTCCGCTGCCTTTGTTCGTGACGGTGAGCGTCTTTCCATCGGCGGACACCTTGTACCGTCCGGCCCCGAGCACCTGACCGTCCACCTCTGAACCGAGCTCGAGGGTTTGGGGATCCGGCCGGCTGCCGAACGTCATCGCGCCTGCAGGCACACCTGGGATCGGACGTCCGCTCAAGTCGAGCAGGGGGCGGCGACGTCCGTCCGCGATGATCGCCTGCGGGCGCTCGGCACACGCCTCACCGTTCACCACGCCGTATGCCACCATCAGGTACCCGGTGTCGGTGGGCTCGAACCGCAGATAGGCCTGCTGCGGCGCCGGCCGATCGACCTTCCACAGCGAGGCCTCGCTCTGCCTGGCGCGCCACGTACCTTCGAAGAAATCATCTGCCATGGTTGCCTCCCTCAATCTGTCTGCCCACGTCGAGAAGTGTTCGCATGGCAGACGTAACGCGAGATCCCCAAACAGCCGAATCAACCCGACGACACCCTGCTGCTGCCACACACGCGGCACGAGGTCTTCGCCGAGCTGCTCCAGTCCATCACCGCAGATCGCCCGGTACTGGTGAGGAAAGGCGCGCGCAATCCGCCGATAGGCGCGACAGCACCCCATCACGAACGTGCTCATGATCGCGCCTCCTGTCGGCGTCTTGCATCGAGCACCCGCACCAGATCCTTGAGCCGCTGACTTTCCAGATCGAGCACCTGCCGGCCGAGCGGCGTGAGCTTGTAATACCGACGACGGGCATCGTCGAGCTCAGGCGCTGGACGCTCGCCGGACTCGGCGATCAGGCCCTTCTCGATCAGCCGTTTCAGCGAGCCGTACAACGTTGCTGGCCACAGCCGCACCTTTCCGCCGCTCCGTTCCAGCACGTCCTGCATGATGCCGTAGCCATGCTGCTCGCCCCCGACCAGGCAGACGAGAATGTGGAACCAGTTGCTCTTGAGCGGTAGGAACGCGTCGGGCTTCGGTTTTGGCACGCCAACTCTATATCAAGTGATATGTATATGCGTCAAGTACTGGGTGGTAGGTGGTTGGTGGTTCGTGGTCGGTCGTTGGTGGTTGGTAGGCGCCGACATCAACCTGCAGCGGAATCCGAACGTTTCCGAGCATGGCAATCAGCTTAACGCGCATGCCGCCGTACTCCTGGTTCTCGCGGATCGCTTCGACGTGAACGCTGTCCGGCAAGAACGTCAGCCCGTCGTCAGGTGATTCGACGGCGCACAGCTCCACGAACACGCGGTTGAGCGCCTCGGCGGACGTGTCACCGAAACCGAGGAGATCGACATCCTTGGTCGGTCGAATCGGCTCAGCGAGCCACATCAGGAGGAGAGCCGCGCCTTTGAGAATGAATCGATCGGCAAATTCGGACTTCGACAGGCGAAACAGCAGGCGCTCACCACCGAAACGAGCGAGCGTAAGCTGGTGCTCGACACCGAGCTCGCGGCTTCGCTCGACGAGGCGCGCCTGCACGGACGCCACGATGTTTTTGGGGCCGTCGCGCTTCACATGACAATCATTTCGAGGTAGGGCTGCATCACGCGCTGTACGCGAAGCTTCTTCGCAATTCGATTGAGTTCATCGAGCTTGAGGCGTTTGCTGCGCCACGCCTCCGTCAGCGCTTCGAGGGCTACGTCGAGGCCGACTTTGTTCCTGAACCGAAAGCAGTCAGCAACGGTGCGAGCGAGGCTGTAGATACGAACAGACTGGCCCTCGATGCGATGCTCCTCGATGCCAAGATCGAACACGGCCGCGGAGACGTTGACTACTCGAAGCGGCGGCACTGAAACGCGCGGCACACGCGTGCCACGCGGAACGGCAATCCAGACCTCGGCTGGAAGCTGCGTTCCGATGTCATGAAATTGCAGGGCTGAAATCAGGCAGACCGCCGACCTCGGGACGGCGGCGGTGGCAACCGCCAGGACAGGTGGAACACGCCAGCCGTGAACAGGTTCACGACCGTGTGGTGCATGGCCGTCATCGTCTCGTAGAAATCGATGCTCTTCTGATGCGCCGCGTCCGCGACGTCCCCTGGATCCTCATCTCGGCCGAACTCGGCGACCGGCTCGCTCATCTTCTGGTCCCAATAGTCCTGAGCCACCTTGTTCGCCCGCGCCTCCGGGTCGGCGAACGGCGGGAAGACCGTCTCACTGAACATCTTGTCGAATTGCGTGACCTGCGGGATGAAGACACCAGTGAGGTAATCGCTGTGGATCATTCCGCCAGCATCGCACAGATGTCGATCCGCCGTCGGAGAACACGTACGGGCGGACACACGTAACAGTCACGCCGCGCCGCGCCACAGCTGCAAGTCCCGCTGGTTGCGCGCCCCCGCAACCAAATGTCAAGCCTCCTGGGACCGCGTTGTGACCGATCTGTGACCGACGCACAATCCAACAGGGCGTAGCCCGACGAGACTTCCTGACACCGGTCGAGCACTTCAGGCTCCCGATGCCAGTCGAAGCGGTCGGCCTTTGTGGTTCCAGCTCACGTCCAGTCCTCTCCTCAACTCCTCATCGGTCACGTTCAGGTACCGCTGCGCCTGCTGAATGCTGGCGTGTCCGAGCATCAGTTGGATGATGAGGATGTCGACGCCGTCGGCGAGGAGTCGGGCACGCGTGGCGCGGGCATTCACTGTCAAGAAAATCCTGCGGTTTTGAAAATCCTGCTGTTGCTGGACGAGCTAGCACGGCCGGTCGGCAAATTGTCGGACAGACGGCCCCCGCGTGCTCTTTCAATCCATCGCGCGCTGTGTCACCGGTGCTGACCCTCGTCGAAGTACTTCGAAAAGAACTCGAACTGCGCCGCGTCCGCAACGGCGCGAGTGCCGAAATGGTCGCCGAGTTCCATCGTGACGAGCCCGCCGCGACCGAATGCTGGCCACGACGTCAGGCCCGGGCCGTTCGGATCGCCCGACGTCACGAAGTTCGTCCAGTACGTCGACATCGTCTGCGCGATCGCACGGTCCGCCGGCTGCCACGGTCGGTGCGATCGGTTCAGCGTGTTGAACACGTACGGTACCTCTGACGTGTGGAATGCGCGGTACACCTCGCGGTCGGGTCCGGGCATCGCGTGGTCCCAGTAGTACGTGTACAACGGCGTGCGGCTGTTCTTCGCGCGCAGCACGCCCCACAGGTACATCGAGACGAGGCCCTGGTCACGTGCCCCGTCGATCTGCGATCGAGAAGCCTCTACGTCTTCCGTCGCCGGGTAGAGCGAAAGAAACGCATCGGCTCGCGAGCCGAATCTGTCGCGCGATTGCTTCTTGAATTCCTCCGCGGGAATCTTTCCATAGGTGGGCGCCGAACTGCCCTCGTCTGCATTGAGGCCGGTCAGCATCGCGACGTCGTTCTGACCACCACGCGCTAACACGCGATCGATGGTGTCGGGCAAAAGCCATCCGTCGACGACGGCGCCCCATCTCGGATCGGACTCGAGCGGCGGTGCGAGCGCGCTCGACGGCACTGCACGAAGCGCCGCGAGCGAATCGGCATGCCGCGCCGCCGCGAATCGCATGCCGTCCTGCTCGGCTTCGCCCAGCGGCTTCGCGGCGCGACCGAGTCCAGAGCCGCTCTCCGCGACTCCTCGCAACAACAACCCTTTCGCAAGGGGCGACGCCGCGAGCGCGTGCACGGATCCTGCGCCGGCCGACTGACCACCGACGGTGACGCGTGTTGGATCGCCGCCGAATGCCGCGATGTTGCGCTGCACCCACTGCAGCGCCGCAACCTGATCGAGATAGCCGTAGTTCCCCGATGCGTGGTGCGGCGATTCCTTTGTCAGTTCCGCGTGTGCGAAGTAGCCGAACACGCCCAGCCTGTAGTTCACGGCGACGACGACAACGCCCTTGCGCGCGAGCGACTCGCCGTCGTAGATCGCGATCGAACCGGATCCCTCGACGAGCCCGCCACCATGCAGCCACACGTACACGGGGCGCCGCTCGGCCGCGGAGGCGGCCGCCGTCCACACGTTGAGGTACAGACAGTCTTCGCTCGTCGCGCCGTGCGCCATGAACTCTTCGGTCCACGGCTTGCGCTCGATCACGATGTTCTGCACGCACTCGGCCGAGAATGCGGTCGCGTTGCGCACTCCGGTCCACGCCGTGACCGGCTCCGGCGCGCGCCATCGGAGTGGTCCCACGGGGGGCGCCGCGTACGGCACGCCGCGAAAGCTGCGGACGCCGGCGTCGGATGTCGCCCTGCCGGACAGCACGCCCGTGTCCACGCGCACCTGTAACCGTGCCGGGTCCGGCGCGGCGGTCCGCGCTGCCACACCTGCCGCAACTGCAGCCGTCGCCGCCGCCATCACCATCGCGATGCGCATCATGCCCTCCGTCGAGCGAGATAGAGCGCGCCAAGTCCGCACACGATCATGACGGCGCCCCAGTAAAGATTGACGTTGAGGCCGAGCACCGTGGCGCGGACGATCGCGCCCTGGATCGCGAGGATGGCGCCGTACGTCGTAAGGAGCAGCCCGATGGGATATCGCAGGTCGAAGTGCATACATCACCAGAACAGGAGGTTGAGTACGAGCGTGAGGCTGAGAATGCCGACGGCGAGCACCCCGGGACGACGGTACCAGACCGGGTCGTCACCGAGGTCGTGCGCCGTCAGCCCGTACACCAGACCGCGCAGGTCTGCCTCGGCCTTCGGCGCCGTCATCAGGCTGATCGCTCCGGTGACGACGAAGCACGTCGTCCACGCGACGATTGCGCCCCAGAAGTTCTGCGCCATATCCGACGGGTACACATGCAGCACCGCAATCTTCGGAAGAAGCGAGGCGGCGCCGACGACACCGGTGACCTCGTAATGCAGCGCAGCCGCCGCCGTTCCTGCGACGAGACCCCAAAACGCCCCGTGACCGGTCGTCCGCCTCCAGAACATGCCGAGGAGAAACGTCGCGAACAGCGGCGCGTTCACGAAGGAAAACACCAGCTGCAGCATGTCCATGATGTTGTTGAAGCGCATCGCGGCGTACGCCGTGGCCATGCTGATGAGCACGCCGAATACGGTTGCGATGCGGCCCATCGAGAGATAGTGCCGATCGCTCTCGCGCGGTCGGAGGTAGCTCTGGTAGATGTCGAACGTCCACACTGTGTTGAACGCTGTGACGTTGCCGGCCATGCCCGACATGAAACTGGCCAGCAGCGCTGTCAGCCCGAGGCCGAGCAGACCGGCCGGGTAATAGCGCGACATCATCAGCGGCAGCGCCATGTTGTAGTCGTAGGTCCCGTCGGCGAGCGTGGGCAGCACCGGCGCTGCGCCTGGATTCGGGTGGAGGGTGAGCCCCAGCGCAACCATGCCCGGCACGATGACGAGGAACGGGAACAGCATCTTCGGCACAGCGGCGATGAGCGGCGTGCGCCGCGCCGCGCTCATCGAGTTGGCGGCCATCGCGCGCTGCACGACGAGGAAATCGGTGCACCAGTAGCCGAACGACAGAACGAACCCGAGGCCCATGACCATGCCGAACCATTCGACGCCCATCGGGTTTGCGTCGGCTCGCGCCAGATACGTCCACGAGTGCACAAAGGTGTCGGGGATACGCGCGGTGAGCCCATGCCAGCCGCCAGCGTCGCGCAGGCCGAGATACACGACCGGCGCAAAGCCGAAGACGATGAGGAAGAACTGCAGCACCTCGTTGTAAATCGCGCTCGTCAACCCGCCCAGCGTGATATACAGCAGAACGACGAGCGCCGATGCCGCGATGCTCGCGTGGATGTTCCACCCGAGCAGCAGCGCGAGCAGCGCACCCATGGCGTACATGCTGATGCCCGACGAGAACACCGTCATGACCGCGAAAGTGAGTGCGTTGAAGCCGCGTGTTTTTTCGTCGAATCGCAGCTTCAGGTACTCCGGAACGCTGCGCGCCCGCGACCCGTAGTAGAACGGCATCATGAACACGCCGACGAACGCCATCGCGGGGATCGCACCGACCCAGTAGAAGTGGCTGGTGAGGATGCCGTATTTCGCGCCGCTCGCCGCCATCCCGATCATTTCCTGCGCGCCGAGATTGGCCGAGAGGAACGCGAGCCCGGCGACCCACGCCGGCATCGAGCGGCCCGCCAGGAAGAATTCGGCGGTTCCCACCATCTGCCGCCGCAGCAGGAACCCGATGACCAGGACGAACGCGGCGTAGATGACGATCAGGACGACATCGATCGGCGCAAGATGCATCAGGCATTGCCCCCGGTCGGTGCGGCTTTGTCGATCGTCATCGCTCTCCGACCACCTTTCCCATCCACAACAGGCGGCTCAGGATAACGTAATTCGTGGACGTTAGCACTTGCCCGCCATCGCCGCCTCGAGCACTATGTGATCGCTGGAATAACGCGACATGGCTGGTGCTCCACGCGCCATCGTGCTCATCGGACCCGCGGGCACCGGAAAGACGACCGTCGGAATGGAACTCGCTGGTAAGATTGGCGCGCGGTTCGTGGACGCAGATGACGCGCACACGCCGGCGAGCGTCGAGAAGATGCGGCGAGGCGAGGCGCTCACGGACGCCGACCGTGCGCCGTGGCTCGACAGAGTGCGCGCGCTGTCCCTCGAGGCTCTCGATGCCGGCGAGGCCGTCGTTGTTGCCTGCTCCGCGTTGCGCCAGACGTACCGCGAGAGGCTCGCGCCGAACGATCCGCGGTTCGTCTTTGTCCATCTCGACGTTCCAGGTGACGTCCTGGCACGCAGGCTTTCAGGACGACGCAGCCACTTTGCCGGCCCCGCGTTGTTGACGAGTCAGCTCGCGACATTCGAGCCCCCACACGACGCATTGGTGGTGGACGGTCGATTGACCGTCGGCGAGCTCGTCGAATGCATTCGGACGGCGCTTCGACTCTGAGATCGATACACGATACGCGCGATGTTACTCGCTGACCAGCTCGTTGCCCCGGCAGGCGATCTTCACCTCATGGCAGCGGCTCTGCTCGGCATTGTCAGCGTCGTTCTGCTGATCTCGCTGCTTCGCGTCCATCCGTTCCTTGCGTTGATCTTCGGGTCTGCCGTGCTTGGCGTCGTCGCCGGGATGCCCGCCGCGAAGATCGTCGACTCATTCACGGCGGGTGTCGGATCGACGGTCGGCAGCGTCGGCTTGCTGATTGCGCTCGGCGCGATGATCGGCGCGCTGTTGGCGGACAGCGGCGGCGCCGACGTCGTAGTCGACAGAGTGGTCAGCGGGGTCCGTGCGCGATGGCTGCCCTGGGCCGTCGCGGGCGTCGCGGCGTTGATCGGGCTGCCGCTGTTTTTCGAAGTGGGAGTCGTCCTGCTCGTTCCGATCGTCGTGCTCGTCGCGCGCCGGCTCGACATCCCGCCGATGACCGTCGGAATCCCGGCCCTTGCCGGGCTGTCGGTGCTTCACGGCCTTGTGCCGCCACATCCGGGCCCGCTCGTCGCGATCGCGGCGCTGAAGGCCGACATGGGACTGACGCTCGCATTCGGTCTCACCATCGCCGCGCCGACGGTGATCATCGCGGGACCTGTGTTCGGCTCGATCGCCAGCCGGCTGGTTCGTGCCGATGGAGCCGCACTCCTGGTACGGCCCACGAGGGCGATGGCGACCGATCCTTCGCCGCGTCATGTCGATCCTCGAGCTGGCGGCGTTGCGCGCGCGAACCGTCCCCGGTTCGCGCCGACCGTGCTCACGATGATGCTGCCGGTGGCGCTCATGCTCCTGCGGGCAGCCGGCGAGTTGTGGCTGCCCGTCGGTTCTCGCGCCCGAGGAGCATTGGACGTTGCCGGCGCGCCGATCGTCGCCATGCTCGCCGGGATCGTCGTCGCGATGTTCACGCTGGGCCTCCGAGCGGGCATGAGCCGGCGGCAGGTCTCCGACTCGATCTCCGGCGCGTTGCCTCCCATCGCCGCGATCCTCCTGATCGTCGCTGCGGGTGGAGGATTGAAGCAGACTCTGATCGACGCGGGCGTTGGCGCAGTGGTCGGTCATGCGGCTCAGGGGACCGGGATCTCACCGATGGTTCTCGGCTGGCTTGTGGCCGTCGGGATCCGGCTCGCGACCGGATCCGCCACCGTCGCCACGATCACCGCGGCCGGCATCGTCGCGCCGCTCGCGTCGGGAATGGACCGACCCTCGGTCGCTCTGCTCGTGCTCGCCATCGGATCGGGATCGCTGTTCTTCTCGCACGTGAACGATGCGGGATTCTGGCTGGTGAAAGAGTATTTCGGACTCTCGATCGCAGACACGTTCAAGAGCTGGTCCGTGATGGAGACGGTCATCAGCGTCGCCGGGCTCATCGGCGTCCTCGTGTTGCGCGCATTCGTGTCGCGCGGTGCCCTGCTATAATCTGGCCTTTTTGTCGTCCCGCGCGAGGAGGCCTGCGGCTTGTCCAATCACGTTCATCTCAGAATTGCGGTCGCCGAGCACCCGCACACGTCGGCGGTGCGAAACGGATCGATTCCAATCGAGGGCGTGGATGCCGAAATCATCACGGTCGAGCCGCAGATCGCCGCGTTCCGCCGCATGGTCCGCCAGGTCGAGTTCGACGTGTGCGAGCTTGCGCCGACGACCTACATCATCGCCCGCGCCTACGGGGCGCCTTTCGTCGCCCTTCCGGTTTTTGTCCAGCGGCGGTTTCATCACGCGGGCCTGCTGGTCCGCCCCGACGCCGGAATCAAGACACCGAAGGACCTGGAAGGAAGGAAGGTGGGCGTCCGCGCGTATTCGGTGACCACCGGCGTCTGGACGAGGGGAATCCTTATCGACGAATTCGGTCTGGATTCCTCGAAGGTCACGTGGGTGGTGGACGACGAGGAGCACGTGACGCAACTCCAGCTGCCCTCGAACGTCGTCCACGCGCCCGACGGGAAGTCGCTAGCGGACATGATGGCGAGCGGCGAGCTTGCCGCCGGGTTCCATGGCAATGCCGGTGTCGGACGTATCGGTGCTCCGACGGGCGGCTGGCGGACCGTGGAGGCTCATTATCCCGATCTGTTCCCCAACGCGGAAGAACTTGAAGCGGAATGGTACCGCCGCACGGGAACCTACCCCATGCACGGAACCATTGTCGTGAAGGACTCGGTGTTGAAGGAGCATCCGTGGGTCGCCACGTCGCTGTTCGCGGCATTCTCCAGGGCCAAGGATGAATGGTTGGCGAAGCTTGACGCCGGCACGCCGAACAATGCGTCCGACAAGAAGTTTGTGGCCCTGCGCAAGATCGTGGGACACGACCCGTTGCCGTACGGGATGGAACCGAACCTCGCGACAATCTCTGCGCTGGAGGACACCGCCTTCAAACAGGGGCTGACGCCGCGCCGCATGCGGCTGGATGAACTGTTCGTTGATCCTGAAAAATGACATGACCGAGGGGCTTTCACGCCGGGCGATGCTGGTGCGGCTTTCCACCTCCGCGCTCCTGGCCGCGGGCGGGTGCGGACGGCGGTCCTCCCGTTCGCCCAACGCAGTGCATATCGCCACCGCGGCCGGCGGGTTGAACATGACCATGTCGGAGCTGCTGCGTCAGCAGAAGTTCCTGGAGTCGTTCGACCTCAATCCGGACATGGTCGCGATGGCGGACGGGACGAAGATCCTGGGCGGTGTTTACAGCGGCTCCATCGATGTGTCGCCGATGTCCGGGTTCGGGCAGGTGTTCCCGGCGGTGGAGCGCGGTGCGGACCTCAAGATCATCAACGCCGCGACGTTGATTCCGGCGCTTGCGCTGTTCAGCGGCAAGCCATACGTGCGGTCGCTCAAAGACTTCGAAGGCAAGGTCGTTGGCGTGGGGGCGATTGGAGCGCTGGTGCACCAGTTGACGGTGACGCTGCTGCGGAAATACTCGGTGGACGTTTCGGCTGTCCGCTTCGTCAATATCGGGTCGAACACAGACATCTTCAAGGGCGTGATGGCCGGACCGGTGGATGCCGGTGTCGGCCCGGCTTCGTTCGTTGACGATGCCGAGTCGTACAAAGTCCACGCCATCCCGAACGGGAACATGTCGGTGGAGTTGAAAGAGTTCACGTACCAGGCGGGCTGGACGTCCAACCGGGTGATTGAGTCGCGGCGAGGCGTGCTGGTGCGCGTGCTGGCCGCATACGCAAAACTGTTTCGCTTCGTTCAGCAGCCCTCGGCACGGGCGGCGTTCCTGAGCGCCCGCAAATCGGTGTTCCCGAACGCGCCGGAACGCGAGCATGTCGCCGAGTGGAACTACCTGCAGACGTTCAGGCCTTTTGCATCGGATCTGATGCTCTCCCCGGAGAGGGTCCGTTACATGCAGCAGATCAATCTCGATTTCCACATTCAGAATGAGATGCTGCCCTTCGATCGCGTCGTCGATCTGTCTCTGGCGCAGGACGCGCAAAAGCTTCTGGCCTGAGCTGCCGTCAGGGGAGCAGTTCGCTCGGACGGAGCTCGATCATCCGTACTGGCCTCGTTCGTCGGTCACCGTGCTGCGGGCCCCTTCGATCAGGTCGGGGCTCGACGCCTCGACCGTCACACCGGGCAGCACGCCACCGGATTGGTCGTGAACGACGCCCGTGATGGTGGCCGAGCTGGTGCCCCGGGCGATGGCGGCCACGGGCAGCACCCACAGCAACGCCGCAATGACGGGTACTACCAATTCCTTCGCCCGCATACGTACCGCTCCTTCAAAACCGGCCGGCCATACGAGCCTGCACCTCGAGATGAAACCCCGATCGAAACCCCGATCAGATCGTGAGGGCGGCCGTTGTGTCGTCGAACAACTCGTCGACCGAAAGACGGCGCGGAATGATCTTCTGCTCGTACGACCAGTGGATCGCCATCTCCAGGCCCTTCCGGTTCGCGTCGAGACCAATCGGCGGGATGGGAGTCTTTGCGGAGTCAGCCGCCAGGTTGCGGCTTTCAACGAGCATCCGGAAGATATCCCGAACGATGTCGGGCCGTTCCCTGGACAGATCCTGACGGACCACGAACATGTGATTGATCGGGATCACGCCTTCGCGTTGATACCATTGCCGGGCTGCCGCCATCGCGTCCGGCACGAGCGTCCGCACGCGAGGGTCCCTGGGCATGTCATTCCCCAGGATCGCCGCGGCAATCTCTCCGCTGAGCATCATCTCGCCCAGCTTGGCGCCGGCCGGAAGACGCTGGCAGTTCGGAGGATCGTGGTGTTCGCTCAGGTGCGACTCGTCAATGGTGAGCCAGGTGACCTTGTCCAGATCGACGCCGTATTCGTGCTGCAGAATGCCGCGCACCCACAGACCCGTCGTCTGGGCGTAGGTGCGGACGCCCACCTTGCGGCCTTCGATCTCCTTCGGGTTCAGCGGCCCGAGCTCGTGATTGAAGCCGATGCAATGGTGCTGGAAACGGCCGGAAATCGGGATCGGCAGCAGCACGAACGGCTTGCCCCAGGCTTTGGCCTGAAGATACGTGACGATCGCGAGCTCGCCCGCGTCGAACGCGTTCTCGCGGAGCATCGGCTTGAATCCGTCGTGCGCGGTCTTGGGCCCGCAATACTCCAGCGTCACAAGGCTGGACGCGACGCGGCCGTCCTTCATCGCCATCGTGACCGGGTAGTCGGCGAGATTGGTTTTCACGGAAGCCACAGCAGAAATCATGGGATGACTCCGATGCTCTGTTCGATTGAACGCTCACTTCAGCCCCAGGACCTCTTTCGCCTTCTGGATGGCCCCGTAGGTGCGAACCGGCGCCGACATGAGGAATCGGTAACCCTCGGCCACCACGCGCTCCACGTTGCTCGCCGTCACATGCGGGTGACCCACCGGCACGTTGTACTTCCTGCAGGTGGCCACGATCTGATCCATGGCTTCCTTGACGTGAGGGTGGTCGTACTGCCGGGGGAACCCCAGCTCCTGACTCAGATCGCCTTCGCCAATCAGCACGCAGCCGATGCCCGGAACCCGCTCGAGAATGTCGTCCAGGTTCGCGAGTCCCTTCACGCTCTCACACATCATGACGACCAGGATCTCGCCGTTTGGGTTCAGCGGCCAGACGTCCGCTTTCGCGTAATATTCCTGCTGCGTCAGCCCCCAATAGCGGCACGCGGATGCGGGACCGTCGCCGCGCACCCCGGCCGGCTCGTACGAATCGGCGGTCTTTGGCCGCGCGTACCGACAGGATGCCACCGCGTTGTAGGCCTGTTCGGCATCGCCAACATGCGGCCAGACCACGCCGTACACGCCGCGGTCGAGCGCCTGTTTGGCAAAGGACTGATTCCGTTCGACCCCGTTGGCCGGCACGCGCACGATAGGCGTCACCGCCGCGGCGAGCGACCCTGCGGTGAAAATCTGTTTCCGGTCGAGCAGATACTGCAGCGCATCCTGCAAGGCCTGCACGTCAAACGGGTTGTGCTCCATCTCGAAGATGATCCCGTCGTACGGCGCCGTGCTGAACTCAATCGCCGTCTGCGGGTCGGCGTGCGCGAAGGAGGCAAGAGCGGGGCGCCCCTGCTCCCATGCCCGGATGATGTTGTTCAAGCGACCTGTGTCGGCCACGTCAGTTGTCCTCTCTAGTCGTCGGCCATTCGCCACGGTGCGAAATGTTCTTCGGCACGCCGCACGAGCGACGTCAGCAGGATCCCAAGCACCATCAGGACCAGGATGGGCACGAACATCGATGCCGTGTCATACCGGTTCCCGTACTTCACGATCAGGGCCCCAAGGCCCGTGATCGCGGTAAAAAATTCCGCCACCACCATGCCGATAATCGCGCGCCCAATCGCGAGGCGCAGTCCCGTCATCATGTAGGGCACGGCCGACGGCAGGATGATCTTGACGAACACCTGCCGTTCGTTGGCGGCAAACGCCGTGCTGACGTCAATCAGTGTCCGAGGCACGTTCCGGACGCCCGCCGCCGTATTGATCAGCACCGGGAACACCGACAGGATGGTGACGATGAAAAGCTTGGAGAGATCGCCCAGCCCGAACCAGAGGATCACCAGCGGGATCACCGCCACGAGCGGCGTCGCGTACAGCGCGTTGACGAGCCAATCGGTCGCGGCATCCACCACGCGATAGCGCCCGATCAGCAGGCCCAGCACGATCCCCACCGTCCCGGCAATGCAAAAGCCAATGACCACGGTCTGCAGACTGCTCGCTAACGCGCCCAGCAGCTCACCCGAGGCGATCATCGCCGCGCCGGCCTTCACCACGGCCGTGGGATACGGCAGAAACAGCGGGTTGGATCGCCTTCCGACAAATTCCCACGCCCCGATGACCGTCACCATCGACGCGAGGCGAATCATCCAGACCTTGCTCCTGGCCCGCGGAGGCGCAGCAAGATCCTCGATGGGCGCCGCTTCCGTGTGTGTCGCGGGTGCAGCGGGATCCGCGGCCGACGCGGCGCGCTCAGTTTCGTGCGGCTTCATTGGCGTTCTTCGGCGTGCCGAAAGGACCTGCCTTTCCTGCGTGCGCCGCCTCCGAACTGCGGATCAGGGACCAGATGGTCGCCCGAATTCTCTGAAACTGGAGATCGCCCCGTAGTTCCGGCAGTTCCGGCCTGGGGTAGGCAAACGGGATGTCGATCACTTGCTTCACCCGGCCCGGCTTGGCGGCCAGTACCACCACCCGCTCGCTCAGATAAATGGCCTCATCCAGGTCGTGGGTCACGAACAAGGTCGTCTTGCGTGTTTCGGCATGGATGCGGAGCAGTTCGGTTTGCAACACCTCACGCGTCTGCGCATCCAGCGCACTGAACGGTTCGTCCATGAGCAGAATCGCCGGATCGATGGCCAGCGCGCGGGCCAGGCCGATGCGCTGCTGCATGCCGCCCGACAACTGGTGCGGATACTGGTCGGCCGCCTGGCCAAGCCCCACCAGTTCGAGGAGCGTTCGTGCGCGTTCAACCCGCTGCCGGGCCGGGATCCCCTGAAGCTCCAAGCCAAACTCGACGTTGCGCAGCGCATTCCGCCAGGGCAGCAGGCTGGCCTGCTGGAACACGAATCCCCGGTCACGCCCCGGCGTGGTGACCGGACCGCCGTCCACCAGAACGGTGCCGCCGTCCAAGCGGATCAGACCCTGGATGATCTTGAGCAGGGTGGTCTTCCCGCAGCCGCTCTCACCGATGAGGGAGACCACCTCTCCTTGCCGGACGTCGAAGCTGACATCGCCGAGCACGTTCAGGATGCGATCCTCGGTCTCGCGCCGTCCGCGAATGCGGAAACTCTTACGCACATTGCGGACTGCCAATTTCACGGCTTCACCGGTCACGACGCGTTCCTCGGGAGGCGCCAGCTTTGTCATGACGGTTCACTCCGTACGGCGGTCGAAAGAACAGAGGGTCACGCGTTCGCGAGACTCGGGTACAGGGTCTGGGCCGTCTTGGCGAAGATCCACGCCTGGTCCTCGGCGGACAGGCACTGCAGGCTCTCCTTCGCCTCGCGCAGAATCGCGGAGAGCGGTCCGAGTGATGCCGGGAAATTTGAGCCCCAGGCGACGCGATGACTGCCAAACACCCCCACCAGCCGGGGGAAGAACGTCTCGGGGGTCGCCTGTCCGGTTTTCGCTTTCTCAATGGTCCGCGGCGTCAGCTTCAGGTAAATGTTCTCGAAGGGCTGCAGACCAAACAGCGACGCGGCCTTCTTGTAAGGCGCGCCGTCGGAGATGTCGGGCCGGCTCAGGTGGTCGAGGATGATCTTCACCGTCGGAAAGCGTGTGGCCAGATCAGCGACTTGCGCCAGACCCGACGGGTCCGTCTGCAGGCAGATCGAGAGTCCGGCCTCCGAACACAGCTCCCATGCCGGGAAGGAACGCGAATCATCCAGCGAACTGGGGTCGAAAGCCCTGGTGCTGCCTCCCGTGAACAGTCGGAGCCCCGTCACGCCGCGTCTCATCCAGTTTCGAATCTGCGTCGGGGCGTCCGCCTGCAACAGATCGACCGACCCGACCGCCGTCAAACGGCCTGGATATGTCGCGATGGAGTCGGTCAGGTAACTGTTGTCGTATCCGTAACAGGTCGAAGCCTGGACGATCGCCGCCTTGTGAACACCGGCCGCATCCATTTCTGCGATGTATTGGTCGACGGTCATCGGCCTCGCCTTCGACCAATCCGACTGCACGCCAAACAGTGGGTTTCGGGGATACCGACTGTCATCGGTCGCAATGATATGCGGATGAATATCGACGTAATGTGAAGGTGCGATATCCATGCGGTTACACCGAGATCGTCGCCTCGACACGCGCGCGCCGCTTGAGCAGCATGTCCAGCCGGGGATACACGCGCCGGGTATTCGCCTCAAAGATCTTGTGACGCTCCTCGGTGCTGAGGTGAGAGCAGGCGTCGAGATACCTCTTCGTATCGTCGAAATACTCGCCCGTGTTCGGATCCCGTCCCTTGACCGCACCGATCATCTCGGACCCGAAGAGGATGTTGGCTGCAGGTATGACCTGGGTGAGAAAGCGGATGCCCGGCTCGTGGTACACGCAGGTATCAAAGAAGACGTTGTCGAGCAGCGGCTCCAGCGGTCGTTGACGCGTCTCGAGCGACAACCCGCGATAACGACCCCAGTGATAGGGGACCGCTCCGCCGCCGTGGGGAATGACGAAGCGCAGCGTCGGAAAGTCCTTGAAGAGGTCCGCGAGAAGCAACTGCATGAACGCCGTCGTGTCACCGTTGATATAGTGCGCGCCCGTCCCATGGAAGCATGGATTGCAGGACGAACTGACGTGGACCATCGCCGGGACGTCCAGCCGGACCATCTCCTCGTACAGCGGGTACCAGACGCGGTCGGTCAGCGGCGGATCCTGCCAGTAGCCTCCGGACGGATCCGGATTCAGATTGCAGCCCACGAATCCCAGTTCTTCGACGCATCGCCTCAACTCGGGAATGCAATGGGCCGGAGGCGCGCCCGGCGACTGAGGCAACTGGCACACGCCGACGAAATTGTACGGGAACAGATGGCAGACGCGATGGATCAGATCGTTGCAGACCTCCGCCCACACCAGACTGGTCTGCTCGTTGCCCAGGTGATGCGCCATCTGTCCCGCGATCGGCGAGAACAGCGTCAGGTCGCCGCCGCGCTCCTTCTGCAGCTTCAACTGGCCGGCTTCAACGGCTGCACGAATCTCATCGTCGGTAATGATCAGATCCGTCTTGTGTGGCGCATTCGCCGGATCGTTCATGGTGTCCAGTTGCTTCCTGCGCCAGGCATGAAGCGTTTTGGGCGCGGTCGTGAAATGTCCGTGACAGTCGATAACCATGGCCATGTGCACATTCCCAGGCAAAGACGTTGTTGGCGTCGCCGATGGTCACGTCGCCAGGCGAGAACGGGTGGCACACGTGGCACGGCGAAGATGCGGCCGTCCATGACGACCGGCGGATTATACAATTGGATTGCACGAGCGTGCAATCCAATTGTATAATCCGCGCGTGACCACACCTTTCGCGATCGCCCCCTGGACCGCCCCCCGCCCGTCCTCCGAAACCCGCGAGCAGCTGCTCGCGGCGGCGGAGCGCCTGTTCGTCGAGCGGGGCTTCGCTGGCGCGTCGGTTCGAACGATTGCCGCCGAAGCCGGCGTGAACTGGTCGCTGGTTGGCTACTACTTCCGCGGCAAGGATGGACTGCTCGCCGAAATCTACCGGCGCCACTGCGCCACGCTCAACGGCGAACGGCTCAGACTGCTGGCCGAGGCCCGGCGGACCGGGCTGCAGCTCGAGTCGGTCATCGAGGCCTTCGTGCGGCCGGCGCTCGTCGAGATCGTCGGCCCCGATGGGCGCTATCACTATTCCCGGCTGCGCGCCATGCTGGCGGCTGAAAACGCTCCGCTGTTCGCGCAGCTCGTCACCGAAAACTTCGATCAGTCCCGCAGCACATTCGTGGAGGCGCTCGGCCAATGCCTGCCGAAGCTGCCCGTCGGTGAGATCCTGTGGCGGTTCCACTTCATGCTCGGGACGATCTATCACTCCGCCAGCAGCCCGCAACGCATCAAAGCCTTCTCGCACGGACTCTGCGATCCCGGCGATGTCGAGGCCACCCTGCGGCACGTGGTGCCGTTCCTGGCCGCCGGCTTTCGATCGGCGCCGATCGGCATCGCGCGCCCGCGCCGCGGCAGTCGCAAGGTGAAGGCTCGCGTGCGAAGCCCGCGCTCCCGCGCGAAATGACGAAATGTGAGTGAGGAGACGTCAATGCGAAACGCCACTGTTCGCGGTCGTGGCTGGGCCAGCGGGTTGCGGCGACGAATTATAGCCAGAGCGAATATGCCCCCGACACGAGTGCAGCGTCGCGACTTCGTCAGGTGGTGTGGCGCCGCGGCGCTGCTCGCCGCGAGTCGCAGCGCGGCGCCGCTGGCGCAGGCGCAGCAGGAGGAACGCGGGCAGCCGCGCAAGGTGGCGTCGCGAACGGTCCTGCAGGATCTCGGCGTCTGGGTCGCGGCCATGCGCTACGAGGATCTGCCGCCCGCCACCGTGAAGAAGGCGAAGTACCTCCTGCTCGACACGCTCGGGTGCGCGATCGGCGCCGTCGATGGGGGACCCGTACGCATCGCGCAGCGCGTCGTGTCGGCGCGGGGCGGCAACCCGCAGGCGAGCGTCATCGGCGCGGGGTGGAAGACGTCGTGCGACGAAGCGGCGTTCCTCAACGCGATGGCGATCCGCTACCTCGATTTCAACGACTACGCGGCGTTCGGTTTCCCGCACCATCCCAGCATCAATCTCGCGCCGGCGCTCGCGATCGCCGAAATGCGGAACCTCTCGGGCAGGGACCTGCTGCTCGGGCTCACGGTCGGGTACGAAGTGCAGGTGAAGGTCCGCGACGCGTCGGAGGGCGGCCGCCGCGGATTCGATCTGCCGTCGCTCGAAGCGCAATACTCGTCCGCGGCGACGGCCGCGCGGCTGCTCGGTCTCGACGCGCCGGCGATTGCCAACGCCGTCGCGATCGCCGCGTCGTTCGCGAACACGCTCTCCGAAGTACGCAGCGGGGGCGAGTTGTCCAACGCGAAGGGCACGGCCGAAGCGCTGGCCGCGCGCAACGGCACGTTCGCCGCGCTGCTCGCGCAAGGCGGCGTGCAGTACCCGCTGACCGTCGTTGACGGCGAGAGCGGCTACGGCAAGGTCGTCAACGGCGGCGTCAAAGAGGAGGTGTTGAGAAGCCGGTCCGGCGACCATCAGATTCTCAAGAGCTGCACCAAGATGTGGCCGAGCATCGGCACCTCGCAGGCGCCGATTGCCGCCGCGCTCCAGATCCGCGCCCGCGGTGTCAAGGCCGACGATGTGCGGCGGCTCACGCTGCACCTGAGCGACTTCGGCTACACGCAGCAGCAGGGATTCCTCGGCGAAATCAACACACGGGAGCACGCCGACCACAGCGCTCCGTACCTCGTCGCGCGCGCGTTCATCGACGGCGACGTGCGCATCGATGATTTCGAAGAGCGCCGGTTCCGCGATCCGAAACCGCTCGCTTTCATCGAGCGGATCACGATGGTCTCCGATCCGGCGCTGACGACGAGCGGCGGCGACGTGCTCGGCGCGCGGATGGAGGTCACGCTGAACGACGGCTCGGTCCGAAAGGCCGACGTGCCGTACCCGCCAGGCAGCTATCAGAACCCCGCGACCGATGAGCAGATCCAGCACAAGTTTCTGGCACTGTCCGAGCGGATCCTCGGGCAAACCGGCGCCC
>Ga0137410_10000822_pt1 | contig 21369 bp, 16 predicted proteins | sample CZODoug1_16funga_FD_108878 | JGI IMG/M metagenome (GOLD analysis project Ga0137410, IMG submission 108878) | Vadose zone soil fungal communities from Angelo Coast Range Reserve, California, USA - CZODoug1_16fungal (Illumina Assembly) | ecosystem: Environmental > Terrestrial > Soil > Vadose zone... | reverse complement strand
CCGCCTGGAAGACCACGATTTCGCCGTCGCCGGTCTTGAGGTAGATCTTCCCGTCCGCGACCAGGGGCCCGCCCCAGAGCGTCGCGAGCAGGTCGTGGCGCCACACCGTCTTGCCGGTCTCGACCTCGATGCAGTCCAGATATCCGGCCATCTCGACCGCGTAGGCCAGTCCGTCCTGCACGGTGGGCCCGGCGATGCTGAGCCCGAAGGCGTCGCCCTCGATGCGCCACAGCGCGCCGTCCTTGGTGATGTCGCCGCTCTTCCGGGCGTCGATCGCCCAGAGGCAGCCCTTGTCGTTCGTGTCGACGTCGACGCCCACCGGAATGATCACCCGGTGTCCCGCGAAGACCGGGGTCGCGGGCAGCTGGATGGGGGTGGGGTCCTCGCCGGCGGCGAGCGGCTTCTCGTGGGACTTGCAGTTGAACTTCCAGAGCGGCTTGCCCGTCGGCGGATCGAACGAGTAGAGCCAGCCGTCGCCGCCGGGGAACACGATCTGCGCGCGCCCGTCGACCACGGAGTATGCGGGAGATCCCCACGCGCCGCCGACGATATGGTCGCCCGGTGAATTGTCCTGCCACACCGGTTTCCCGGTCTTCCGGTCCACCGCGATGAAGCTGGGCGCCTTCGGATTCGTCACCTTATGGGTCTTGTGGTCGATGGAGTTTCCCGTCCCGACGAAGACGAGGTCCCCCACGACGAGCGGCGACGAAACCGACGCATGCAGCGGGCTGACGCCCAGATCCTTCTTCATGTCCAGGATCCAGAGGGTCTTCCCGTCCTGGGCGGCGACGCAGACCAGCTCGGCGCGATTGCTCACGTAATAGACGCGGTCCTCGGCAACGCAGGCGGTCGACGAGAGGCCGGTCTCGGGCCAGTCGTCGGCTTCCTTGCCGGGGAGCTTCTCGTGGGCCTTCTGCCAGAGGAACTTGCCGTCCTCGGCGGAGAAGCACATCAGCACGCCGCGGTCCCCCTTCACGGCCGGATCCCGCGGCGCCGAGTTGTTCGTGCCGATATAGACGCGGCCGCCGCTCACGGTCGGATTGCCGTAAGTCTGCGATCCGATCTCGGCGGACCAGCGGAGCTTGGTCGCATCGGGCACCGCCGGCAGCCCCCTCTCGGACGAAACCCGGTTCCGATCGGGACGGCCGCCGAACATCGGCCAGTCGTCGCCGCGTGCCGCGAGGGGGGAGAGGACCAGGATGCCGATCACGATGCGGAAGGCGCGCTTCACTTGCCCCCCAGGCAGACCAGATGGGTGAACGTCTTCAGGTAGAGGCGGTCGCCGTCGACGCACGGCGTGCTGTGGCTGCCCTCGCCCATCGGGTTCCGGGAGAGGACCTTGAATTCGTCGGAGGCGGCCAGCACGATCATGTCGCCCTTGCTGGAGACCTGGAAGATCCGGCCGTCCACCAGCACCGGCGAGCCGTAGAAGTTCGTCTTGTCGCCCACGCGCTCCTTCCAGACGATGCGGCCCGTCGCGGGCTCGATGCAGCTGGCGACGCCGTCGTCCGCGATCCAGAACAGCCGCTCGCCCGACGACACCATCGTGGGCACATAAGGAGCGGAGCCCTTGACGGTATAGGCCAGGTTCGACGAGGTGACGTCGCCCTTCCCGCCCAGCTTGACGGCCGCGACGAAGTTGCCGCCGCCGCCCGATCCGCAGCTGCCGAAGACGAGATCGCCCACCACGACGGGCGAGGAGACCGCGCGCTTGTCGAACACGTGCGCTTCCCAGAGCATCGTTCCCGTCTTCGCGTCCAGCCCGGAGATCCCGTGCGCGAAGCTGGTGGTCAGGATCTGGGTCGGCATCCCCTTCCGCTCGAGGATGGTCGGCGTCCCGTACGCGGTGTTCTGCTTCACGCCCTTGCGCGGGCACTTCCACACCGTCTTCCCCGACTTGACGTCCAGGGCCACGATGAAGCTCTCGCCGTCCTGGTCGTTCGTGACGATGAGGTGATCGTCATGGACGACCGGCGACGTGCCCAGCCCGTGCTGGGACTCGAAGGGCCCCAGGTTGACCGTCCACAGCTCCTTTCCCCCGTGATCCCAGGCTTTCACGAGGTACTTCTCGGCGTCCGCGAAGAGGGCGTAGACGCGGTCCTTGTCGACCGCCGGCGTGCTGGACGCGAACGAGTTGAGGTTGTGCTTCGGATTCTTCGAGAGGGCGATCTTCTTCGACCAGACCTCGCCGCCGTCCTCCTTCCGGAGACAGAGGATCATGCGGTCCTTGCCGTCGGGCGCCGCGCTCTCCAGGAAGATCCTGTCGCCCCAGAAGACCGGGTTCGAATGGCTCTCCCCGGGGATCGTGACGCGCCAGCGGAAGTCCTTCTCGGTCCAGGTGGTGGGGATCGACTTGGACTCGCTGATCCCGAGGCCGTTGGGCCCGCGGAAGCGGGTCCACTCCTGAGCCTGCGCCGGCGCGAGCAGGCCGGCCAGTGCGACGACACAGGACCCCAGTCTGAGCAGGTTCATGCTGACGTTACCGATACGCCGCCTCGGCGGCTGCAGACGCAAAAAAGAGGGTATCCGCGGCCGCGGGATGCGTCAAGGAGGGTCCCGTCTTGCACCGGAGAACGAATAGGGGAATACTGGACCGTGAAATCCGTATAAAGCCACATGAAGGACAAACTGGCGGCGATCGCGTCGCTCGTGGTCACCGCCGTCCTCTCCACCTGCTGCACCCTGCCCCTGGCGCTCGCCTCCCTCGGCCTGGGAAGCCTGAGCCTGGGCACCCTCATCCATCCCCTCCGCCCCTATATGATCGGCGTGTCCACGGCCCTCATCGTCTTCGGCTTCTTCCGGGTCTACGGACGGCCGTCGACGCGGAAGAACCGCATCCTCATCTGGGTGTCCGCCTTCGTGTTCCTCGTCGTCGTCGGTACCCCTTATGCCGTCACGTTCGTGCGCGACGGAGACGATCTCCCGGCCGTCGACGAGCCCGGCCTGCGGAGGATCGTCGTCCACATCGAGAACATCGAATTCGCGGCCTGCTGCGAAGGCCCGGCCAAGGAGACGCTCGGCGCCCTGCCCGGGGTGAAGAAGGTGCGGATCAACCATCGGCGCAAGGAGGCCACGCTCGTTGTCGCCCAGGACGCCGAGATCGACAACGCGATGGTGGTCGCCGCCCTGCGGGCGGTGGACCACGTCGGCCACATCAAGACGCCGTAGTCACTCCGCGATGCAGTAGAGCCCCTTGGAGGTGCGGAGGAAGACCTCGCCGTTCGAGATCGCCGGCGTGGAGTTGCTGGACTCCCCGAGATCGTTGGTCGAGAGGACCTCGAGCTTTTCCGGATTCGGCTTGAGGACCACCGTGCGGCCCTTCTTGTCGGTGACGTAGATCCGCCCCGCCGCGTAGATCATGGAGCCCCACGTCTCGCCGCCCGTCGCGCGCTCCTTCCAGGCGACGGCCCCCGTCTTCGGGTCGATGCAGGAGATGACGTTGGGCCCGGTGAACGGCATATAGAGCCGGCCGTCGACGAGCACGCCGGAGCCGATGCTCTGCGGATTCTTGTCGGTGCGCCACGCGCGGTGGGTCGCGGTGACGTCTCCCGAGCCCCCGAGCTTCACGCCGATCCCGGGACCGCCGTAGCCGCCGATCGAGACGACCATGTCGCCCGCCAGGATCGGCGACGAGTAGGACAGGTCGCCCTCGCCGAAGCGCAGGCCCTCGCAGGACCAGAGGATCGCCCCGGTCTCCGGCTCGTAGGAAACCAGGCGGGTCGGCATCGAGACGATGAGCTGCTCCTTGCCCTGGAAGGAGATCACGAGCGGCGTCGTCCAGGAGCCCATGTACTTCTTGTTCTCGTTGTACTCCCCGTCGCCCTTGAAGGGCTCCTCCTTCTCCCAGGCGGTCTCGCCGCTCGACACTTTGAACGCCGCGACGAAGACCTTCTTCTTGGCGGGGCCGGAGTTGAGGAACACGAGTCCCTTGTGGATCACGGGGGAGGTGCCGTCGCCCCACATATGCTCGAACTCGCCCAAGTCGCGCTTCCAGAGCTCCTTCCCCTCGAAGTCGTAGCAGTACAGCCCCGCCGAGCTGTGCCAGACGACGACGACCTTGCCGTCCGCGGCCGGGGTCGACGAGCTGTGCGGGTTGGTGTCGTGCGTCGGCATCGCCTTCCCGAATTCCACCTTGGCCACCCAGAGCGGCTTGCCGTCCTTGCGGTCGTAGCAGCCGAGCGTGCGGGTCTTGCCTTCCTTGTCCTCGGAGCCCGCGATGAAGACTTTGCCGTTCGAGACGATGGGGCTGCCGTTGCCGGGCGACGTCAACGCGACCTTCCACTTGACGTTCTTGTCCTTGCCCCAGGCGGAGGGCGCGGTCTTCTCCGCGGAGAGACCGTCGCCGGTCGGGCCCCGGAAGGCGGGCCAGTCATCGGCCGATACGGCGGCGATCCCCGCCAGCAGGGCGATGCCCAACGTCATCCCGGCGACTTTCATCTCCAGCCTCCTCATTGCTGCCGTCACCCTATGTTACGGGGGCGGGAGAATCAAGTCTCCGGCCTCGTGGACTTCTCCGGCCGCCGGAACGTTGAACGCCGCTCCGGCCGGAACGCCGCTGCCTCTCGCGAAGAGCCGCCAGGGCCCCGGTGGGACGCGGGCGATCTCAAAGCGCCCGTCCTCGCCCGTCAGATCCGAGAGCCAGCGGAACGCGCTGGCCATGCGGAAGTAGCCCGGCCAAGACAGATGCACCCACTGGCCCGCGACCGGTTTTCCAACGGCGTCCAGCACGCGGCCCCGGACGCGCGCGCCCGGCCCCAGCGTCGCCTCGAGCCGCGCCGTCTTCCCCTCCTCCAGCACGACGTCGCGCAGGATGGCCCCGCCGGATTCGGCATGGATCACGAACGTGTTCGCGCCCGGCTTGCCCGACGGCCGGCTGCCGCTGATGAAGTCGTTGACCAGGTCGCGGTGCGGCCAGCCGCCGACCACGAAGCCCGACACCGGCGATCCGTCCGCCGCCTTCACCGAGAGCTCGCAGCCGATGTTCTTCCGGTCCTGGACCACCGGGATGATCAGCTCCTCCTTCGGCGCCTTCACCCCGCGAACGACCGGACACGTGTACCCGCCCGTCCGCACCGCGATCGTGTACGGGCCCTCCTTCTCGACATGGAAGGCGAACGCGACCCGTCCGCTCCTGGGCACGCCGGGGCCCCCGAGGTTGCCCATCGCCCGCACGAGGCGCGTCGACCCGCCGTCCTCATACAGCTCGATCGTGCAGTGCTCGCGCGTCAGCTGCTCCGACGCCTCGAACTGCACCTCGCCCTCGATCGTCTTATGCGGGATCTCCTCGAGGACGACCGGATGCTTCCGCGTCTCGCCCGGGAGGAGCTTCTCCACGAGCCCGCCGGCGCCGGCCCGATGCACTTTGCTCATGGGCCGGATCCGGACGTCGCGGCAGGGCGTGAAAAACTCGGCGGTCTTCCCCTGGAGGAACGACAGCTTGTCGCTCCAGCGGGCGGGCTTCGCGCCGTCGGGCACGGGCCAGTCGCCCTCGACGATGATCCCGCGCTCGGTGATCGTATGATCCTTCCCCGGCAGGCCCTCGACGCTGAGCCGCACGCTCGCGGGCGAGCGGACCACCGCGAAGCGCGCCGTCCGGACGTCCGGCATCGACAGCACGCTACGCGGCATCACGAAGCGCTCGTCCCGCTCCGAGATCCCGACCCACCCGGTGAACGCGTCCAGGCGGCAGGCCCCCTTCGCGTCCGTCTTCGCGGTGACGATCCGCTCGGGCGCGATCTTCACCTTGGGCGCGTGATCGAAGCTCCAGAAGTCCCAGGACCAAGACAGCTGCAGCGCGTCGACCTTCTCCGGATCGAAGCCGTCGAAGAAGAAGTACCGGGGCGTCGCGATGCCGACGACGCGCTCGCCCTCGACGGGCGCGCCCTCCGGATCGCTGACGGCGACGTCCAGGGGCGCGGCTTTCGACAGGGACAGCGCGAGTTCCTTCTCGCCGTCGAGCGGGACGGCGAACCAGGCGATGGCGAGCGAGCGCGCCGGATCGCGCCAGAGGTCGAGTTCGTTGACCCGCACGGCGGGTTTCGACTCCGCGCCGCGCGAGACGATGAGCATATAGGTGGGATGCTTCGACGGACCGAACTTCAGCCGCCAGTCGCGGGGTTGATTCACCTCCTCGCGCCACGACAGCGTGGTCCGCTTTCCGGCCGACACCTGCTCGACCCTGAAGTCCTCGGCGCCGTCCCGCCGCAGGATCACCCAGAATGGTCCCGCGGCGTCCGCGTCGCCGGTCAAAGTCAGCTGCAGCGTCCCGGTGATGGGCGCGAATCCCGAGGGAGCGGATCCTTTGCCGCAGGAGGATAAGGCGATGCCGGCCAGGAGAACGGCGGCGCGCCTCATGTCGGCAGCCCCGCGGCGAGCGCGTCGAGAAACTGGTCGCAGCGGTCCAGGAAATCCCGGAGCTGGGATCGCTGCGCCGGGAGTGCGCCGACCAGCTGCACGATGCCTCCGGAGATCGCCTCCAGCCGGCCGCCCGTTTCCGCCAGCCGGAGCAGCCGCTCGCGCTGCTCCGGGACGAGCACCTTCCGCGCAAAAGCCTCGTCGCCCGTCACCACGATGCGGGAGTCGAAGACGTCGTCCCCCGTCTTGACGACGGGAGCGCCGGCGACGGATGCGTCCGTCGGGGCTTTGTCGTGGAACGAGAGCGACGGCGTCGTCCGGCCGAGGCTGGCCGTCAGCAGAAGATGGCCGCGACGGCCGCCGCCGCCCAGTCCTCCCGCGTCGAACTCGACTTCGCCCTCCCAGCGGGGTCGCTTGAGACGGAGTCCGTTCAGGCCCCAGGTGACGGGAACGAGCGAGGCCCCGTCCCAGCCGAGCCCGCGCAGCAGGCTCGAATGGGCAAGCTTCCGGAAGAGCGGCAGGCCCAGGCCGCAGACGACGAGGAAGGCGACGCCGATCCAGAATCCCATACGGCGGCCGCTACTTCTCCTGCTTCGCGGGCGAGAGCCAGGCCTCGATCCGCGCGATGCGGCCGTCCTTCGGCGGCAGGGTCTTGAGATACTTCGTGACCTCGAGGCGGGCGACGTCCGTCGGCGGACCGGCCAGGAACGGCTGCAGGCCCCGCCAGTCCTCGGCCGCCCTGCGGCGGGCGTCCAGGTATTGTCCCAGCTCCGGATCCTGCTTGGGCATCTTCGCGCCGCTGGTGTGGATGCGCTCGAAGACGCGGATCATGTTCTTCGTCCAGGTCGGCGTCCCCGCGTACCAGAGCTCGAAGTCCTTGTAGAACTTCAGCGAGGTCTCCCACATGCCTTTGTCGTAGGCGCCGTCCGCTCCCTCCAGGATCTTCTCGCCGGGATCCCTCGCAGGAGGCGGCGCCTCGACCTTCGGGAGCGGGACCGGCTGGATCTTGGTGCCGACCGCCATGCCGGGGACCGGTTTTTCGTCGAAGTCGCGTTGAACCTTCTCCGCGACGGTCGATCGGGAGACCGCCCACCAGACGAGGAGGCCGAACACGAGCATCGCCCCGAGCACCGCCAGCGGGAATACCCTGATGTTCTGGGCCATGTCCATCAGCTCGACTGAAGCCAAGCGTCGACCTTTCAGTCCTGTACGGGAGTATAGTAAACTTGTTAAGGCCTTCCCGGGGCCGATTATTCCTGGGAAGGGACCGGCGCAGGGGCGTATAGCATATAGACATCGAAGGAGAACTTCCGTGAAGCAGGCGACCCTGTTGGGGCGGGTGCTGTTCCTCCTGGGCCTGGCCGCGGCCACCCAGATCCTTTCCGCGCAGGCCTCCAAGAAGGAGCCGCCCGGCGCCGTGCCCGACTGGGGCATGTATCGCGGTCCGAAGCGCGACGGCATCTCGCCGGACACCGGTCTGCTCAAGGAATGGCCCAAGGGTGGCCCTCCGCTCGCCTGGAAGATGACGGGCATCGGCGGCGGCTACTCGGGCGTCTCCGTCGTCGGCAAGTTCGGCTACACGATGGGCGAGGACGGCGGCACCCAGGTCATCATCTGCTTTGCCACGGCGGAGGGGAAGATCGTCTGGAAGGCGAAGGTCAGCCCGACGGGCAACCCCGACAACCGCGGCCCCGGCCCGCATTGCACGCCCGCCTGCGACGGCCAGGTCGTCGTGGGCACCGGCTTCGACGGCACCATGGTCTGCGTCCGTGCCGCCAACGGCCAGGAGATGTGGCGGAAGAAGTACAGCGAGCTGGGCGCCGGCGGGATGCCGACCTGGGGCTTCAGCGATTCGCCGATCATCGACGGCGGCATGGTGGCGTGCATCCCCGGCGGATCCAAGGGAACCGTCGCCGCGCTGAACAAGACCAACGGCTCGCCCGTGTGGCAGAGCGGTGAGCTGAAGGACGGGGCGCACTATACGTCGCTCGCCATGTGCGACTTCGGCAACATCCCTCAGTACATCGTGTTCACGCAGAACACCGTCGCGGGCATCGTCGCGAAGACCGGCCGCGTCGCCTGGGAGTTCAAGCATGCCGGCCAGACGGCGATCTGCTCCACGCCGGTCGCCACGAAGGAAGGCGTGGTCTTTGCCAGCTCGGGCTACGGCGTCGGCAACACGGTCTACCAGGTCGCCTTCGCCGGCGGCGCGTTCAAGGCGACGCAGCTCTACACGGGCAAGCAGCTGGAGAGCCATCACGGCGACATGGTCGCGATCGGCGAGCACATCTACGGCCTGGACCAGGGCAAGCTGGTCTGCGTGGAGGCAAAATCCGGGAAGGTCGCCTGGTCGGACCGCTGCGTCGGCAAGGGCTCGATCACGTATGCCGACGGAAACCTGTATTGCCGGGCCGAGGGCGGCGCAGGTTCCGTGGCGCTCGTCGAGGCGGCGCCCGACAGCTACAAGGAGAAAGGCCGCTTCGACCAGCCCGACCGCTCCAAGCTCAACAGCTGGGCGCACCCGACCGTCTTCGGCGGAAAACTGTACCTGCGCGACCAGGACGTCCTGCTCTGCTACAACGTGGCCGGGGCGAAATGATCCGGCCGCTGATCGCCGTCGTCGTGCTGGCGCTCGCGCCTCAGGAGATCGACCACACGAAGGACACGCTGGATGCCGTCAGGGCCGCGCTGGCGAAGAAGGAAGCCGTCCTGGTCGACGTCCGAGAGAAGGGCGAGTGGGACCAGGGCCACCTCGACGGCGCCCTGCTGGTGCCCCTCAGCTGGCTCAAGGCGGAGTCCAAGGGCGACAAGTTCGCGGAGCACGCCGCCGAGAAGCTCCCCGAAAAAAAGGTGATCTACCTGCACTGCCGTTCGGGCGCCCGGGTGCTCCCGGCGGCCGGCCTGCTGAAGAAGCTCGGCTATGACGTCCGCCCGCTCAAGGCGGGCTTCGACGACCTGAAGGACGCCGGCTTCCCCGTCGCCCCCAAGTAGCCGCCGATCCTCGTCACATTTTGCCTCGTTTTCCCTATTTCTCTGCAATGATGCTCCGATCCGCTTCGGGAAGCATAGGGAGAGCGCCATGAACACGATGGACCCGCGCAGCGACGGCCCTCTGCTGGCTGCCTTCCTGGAACGCCGGGACGAAGATGCCTTCGAGGCCGTCGTCCGCCGCCACGAGGCCCTCGTGCTGAGCGTCTGCGGCCGCGTCCTGCGCGACGAGCACGCGGCGCGGGACGCCGCCCAGGCCGTGTTCCTGGTGCTCGCGCGGAAGGCGGGCTCGCTGGACCTGCGGCGGCCCCTGGCGCCCTGGCTGCACCACGTGGCGTACGGGACGGCGGTGAGCGCTCGAAGGGAACGCGACGCGCGACGCGAACGGGAGCGGAATGCCATGACATCGACGACCAGCCGGCCCGAGCCGGAGATCGATCCCGGGACGCTGCGGGAGCTGATCGACCGCGAGCTCGACGGGCTGCCCGAGAAATACCGGCGCCCGCTGATCCTCTTCCACTTCGAGGGGAAGAGCCTCGCGGAGACGGCGGCGGCCCTCGGCAGCCCCGAGGGCACGGTCGGCGCCTGGCTGTCGCGCGGCCGGGAGCTCCTCCGCAGCAAGCTCGTCCGGCGCGGCGCGGGAACGCTGACCGGAGCGGCCCTCCTGGCCTTCCTCTCCCGCGAGGCGTCGGCGTCGTCCGTCGGATGGGGATTCGCGCGCGCCGCGGCACGGGCCGCGGCGGGAGGCGCGGTCCCCGCATCGGTGGTTCATCTTGCCAAAGGAGCCTTGACCATGCTGCTCATCGCCAAGCTGAAGGCGGCCGCGCTCGCGCTGGCCGCGGCCGGCGTCTTCTTCGCCGCCAACGCGGCGTTCCTCGCGGCCGTCCCCTCCACCCCGTCGAAGGCCGCGTCGGCCTCCGGCGGCGGCCCCCTGCCTCTGGCCTCGATCGCCGTCCCCGCGCTTCCGGAGCTCCCGCTGACGTTCGAGCCGTTCGAGCCCGAGCCGTCGGTGTTCCCCGCGAGCACGGACCTGGTGGGCCACTGGAAGTTCGACGACGAGAAGGGCAGCACGACGGCGGCCGATGCCACCGGTCGCGCGCCCGGCAAGCTGATCGGCGGCGCGACCTTCGCCCCCGGGAAGTTCGGCGGCGCCCTGCTGGTCAACGGCAAGGACGCGTATGTCGAGATCCCCAACACGGACGAGCTCGACAAGGTCCAGGAAGGCAGCTATACGCTCGCGGCGTGGTTCAAGCCCGACGGCGTCCCGCCCGGGAAGGACGCGGACAACACCGCGAACTACGGGATCCTGAACAAGACCGGCTGGCACACCGGCTTCCAGTACTCGAACGACAAGAAGTTCACGATGACGCACTGGATCGCGACCGACAAGCCGCTGGAGCCCACCTGGGTCGGCGCCGGCGCCTGGGATCAGGACTACGAGCCCGGCGAGTGGTACCACCTGGCCGGCGTCGTCGACCGCGCGGCGGGCACGGTCACGCTGTACCTGAACGGCGAGTCGAAGGGTTCGGGCGAGTTTGCGGCGAACGCCGCGACGCGGAACTACGAAAAGTCGACCTGGAAGATCGGCCTGGCCAGCCCGGGAGCCGAATCGTACGCCTGGCCGGCCAAGGGGTTGATCGACGACGTCCGCATCTACGGCCGGGCCCTGACGGCGGCGGAAGTGAAGGGAATTTCCGATGGGAAGTGACGCTCTCCGGGGCAGCCGCGCTATGATCAGAGGGAATGGTCGCGCGAAACCGCTTTCTGATCGGGCAGATTGCGATTGATCTCCACCTGGTCACCCGCGAGCAGCTGCAGGAGGTCGTGGACTATCAGGCCGGGCAGGTGCAGGCGAAGCCCATCGGCACCCTGCTGGTGCAGCACGGGATCCTGACGGAGACCCAGCTGGCGACGGTCCTTACGGAACAGAAGCGCCGCCTCCAGGAGCCCCTGCCCCACTCGCCGAACGCGGCGGGCGCCGTCGCCTTCGGCCGCCTGGCGGTGGAAGGCGGCCACGTGAAGGAGGTCCACGTCAACGAGGCCCTGCGGGCGCAGCAGGATCTGGCCGACCGCGGCGTCCGGCGCCGCCTGGGCGAACTCCTCGTCGAGGCGGGGCACCTGCAGGCGGTCGCCGTCCCCGGCCTGCTCAAGATCCAGGGCAAGACCCTGATGGCCTGCACGTTCTGCGGCTCGCACTACAACGTCCTCACGACGATCTGTGAGGGATACCCCTGCCGGCAGTGCGGAATGCCGTTGAGCGAGACCCTGGGCACCATCAGCGCCCTCGATACGGCCTACCTGCTGCCGGCGATCGATTCGCGTCCGCGTCCGACCACGGCCGCCCGGCCCGCCGCGGCGCCGCCGCCGGCCGCCCCGGGGCCGGTCCCCGCTGCGGCCATGAGCCCGGCGGGCCGCGACTTCCTGCGTCGGATGGTCCAGGCCCTGGTCATCATCGGCATCCTCGCCCTCGTGCTCTGGTTTCTCTCGCGGGGTCCCGGATAGGTCTTGATCGACGGGCCCGCTCATCCTAGTCTTCAGCTCCCATGAAGAAACTGATCCAGGGCATCATGGAGTTCCGGAAAAACGTCCGGGCCGATTACCGCGAGAAGTTCGCGAAGCTCGCCCTCGGACAGGATCCCGACGCCCTGCTCATCTCCTGCTCCGACAGCCGCGTCGCCGTGAATGTTTTCGCCTCGACGGAGCCCGGAGACCTCTTCGTCGTCCGGAATCCGGGCAACATCATCGCCCCCTGCGGGCAGGACGGGCGGTCGGTCAACGACGACGCTGAGGCGGCCGCGATCGAGTTCGCGACGCTCGCGCTCAACGTCGCGGACGTCATCGTCTGCGGCCATTCCGAATGCGGCGCCATGCGGATGCTGCTGGGCGAACGGCAGGATCTGAAGGCGCCCCACCTTCGCGACTGGCTCAAGAATTCGGAGAAGGCCCTGCAGCAGTACCAGCGCGGGTCGCGCATGAAGGGCAACCTCGCGCCCCACAATCACCTGTCCCAGCTCAACGTCCTGCGACAGCTCGACAACCTGCGGACCTACCCGATCGTCTGGGAGCGCCTGAAGGCCGGCCGACTGCGGCTGCACGCGTGGTGGTTCGACATCGCCCAGGCGGAAGTGCTCACCTATGACGAGCGCGAGGGACAGTTCGTCGTCATCGACGAGGCCGAGGCCGACCGCCATCTCACCGGGATCGACGGGAAGGTTTAGTCCCGGTCAAGTCGCGGCGCCGAACTCGACGGACTCCCAGGTCTTCAGCGCCCAGTCGAGATCGATCCGGTGGTCGAAATAGTACGCCATCTGGAGATGGCCGCCGCCGGGCGAGACGCTGAACGCATACAGACCCCAGCGGATGTTCCGGGGATCGTCATCCTCCATGAGGAGATACCCGAAGCGCTTCTGGGACGGATGGGCCGGCTCGTAGCGCTCGACCGGAGTCGGATTGGCGTCGCGCTTGATCCAGGCGAGCCGCTGATCGGGGCTCTCCCCCTTTTTCGCGTCCCACGCGGTGATCCAGATCGTGCGATTGGGAGCCCAGAGCACCAGCGCGGCGTCCTCGATGCGCTGCCGGAACCCGGAGTTCAGCTTCAACGACCATTCCCGGGTGAGGCGCCGGACCGGAGGTGCCGGCAGCTCCCCTTTGGGGGCGAACCTTCCGTTCCGGTCGCGCATGAACGTCGACCCGACCTCGCTGTGGAGAAACGGGAGGATATCGATGTCGAAGTTGACGATCGAGTTGACGTCGAAAACGGTGAAGTTGCCGGGATCCTCGAGGTAGGACCGGGCCTCCGTGGCGGAGAAGAAGCGCCAGCCGCTGTCCTGGGGGTTGGCCGGCTTCTCCCGGGTCATGGAACCGACGGGAAGACCCTCGACGGTGACTTTGTCCGAGGCGATGCCGCTCCCGTGGCCCTTGGCCAGGTCGCGCACTTTGTCGCCGCTCAGCTTGAAGGTTTTGCGCTTCATCCCCAGTCTGATCATATACGAGCGGAAGCTTCAAAAGCGGGGATGTTACGCCATCTGCGCTAACCAGAGGGCTGCCGGGAGCGTCTATAATGGCAAGGGGGGATCCGTCATGCAGAAGACCGTCATCGGCATCCTGTTCATCCTGGTCCTCATCCTCGCCGCGACGAACGTCCGCCTGGCCGATCGCCAGCGCTTCCTCGAGGACCGGCTCGCGACCGCGGAGCGGAAACGCCCGGCGCCCGCGGCCACGATTCCGGAAACTCCGCTGCCCGCCCCGGCTGCGACGCCCGTGTCCGCAGTCGCGATGAAACAGCCGGAAGCGCCGACGGTTCCGGTCATGGCTGCCCCGGAGCCGACGACCAATACCTACGTCCTATCTTTGGGAACGACCGCCCCGAAGATCGAAGCGGAGATGACGAGGCTCCTTCAGGCGAATACGAAGGCGCTCGAAGCCCAACTGCTGACGGACGGGACCCTTCAACTGTCGTTCCAGAACGACACCGGACTGCTGCCCTCCGGACAGAGGCCCGGATTTCTCGGGATCTCGGGGAACGACGCGAAGGGCGGCGGGGTGGAAATCTCGGCCATCATGGCCAACGGCATCGCCGGCGCCGCGGGACTGCAGCCCGGCGACGTGATTCTCGCCTTCAACGGAGAGGCCGTCGCAGGGCTGGCCGATTTCACCCGGCGCATCCGGGAGTCGGGCGAAGGCGCGCCGGTCAGCCTCCGCATCCGCCGCAACGGCGTGGAGTTCGTCCAGGGCGTCCAGCTGCTCGCCCGCCCCTGGTAAAACAAGGAGCCCGGCCCGCCCCGAGGGACGAAACCGGGCTCCGCGTTGAAGGGATCTTGTCTCGGAAGATTCAGTTGCCGATGCAGAGCAGGCGATCGCCGTCGCGCAGGAACAGGTCGCGGCCCGAGAACACCGGCGACGCGCCCGAGCCGTCCTTGATCCTGTTCTTCGCCACCACCTTGGCCTCTTTCGTCGCCTCGAGCACGACGATGTCGCCCAGGTTGGAGCTGACGAAGAGGTACTTTCCCGCCAGGGTGACGCTGCTGTAAAGGATCGGCTGCGCGCCGACGTCGTCGCCGAAGAGCGGCCGCATGTCGATCACGGGCTCGGTCGCGCCCTTCTTCCCCGCGTCGAACGCGATCAGGTCGCCCTTGCCCGAGACCGTATAGAGCAGGCCTCCGTGCAGCAGCGGCGAACCGAAGACGTCGCCCATGATCTCGCCGTTCCAGACCGACTCGTCCTTGAACTCGGCGCCCAGTTTGATCGCCCGCACGTCCTTCTCGCCAAAGTAGATCAGACCGTCCATGGCGACGGGAGAGCTGTTCGACGTGTTCCCGATCTGGTCGTTGACCTTCTTGCCGTCGTCGCAGCGGATGACGTCGCCCGCGCAGGTCACGATCAGGTCGACCTTGCCCTGCCGGAGGCAGGCGGGGGTGCCGTACTGGCACTTCGCCTCTTCGTTGACCCAGAGGCGCTTGCCCGTGGCAGGGTCAAACGCGTAAAGGTTCGTCATGTGGAGGATCAGCTTCCCGGCGACGAGGATCGGCGACGAGCTGCGACCGTAGGCGGTGTTCTGCCGCGCTTCGACGAAGGCCGTCCACTTCGTCTTCCCCTCCAGGGTGGCCGCGCGGACGATGCCGTTGGCGAACGCCGCATAGACCGTCGCGCCGTCGGTGACAGGCGTGGCCGCCGTATGGCCCGTATCCTTCGCGAGATACTGGTCGGCGGTCTCCTTCTCGGCGGCGTCCTGGAGATCGGCGGACGTCACCTTCATCCGCCACTTCTCCTTGCCGTCGGCGCGATCGAGGCAGATCAGCAGGTCCGGCTCGGACAGCGCGAGCACGAGCTTGTCGGTGACGACCGGCGACGAGTAGCTCTTGCCGACGACCGCGGTCCAGCGGATGTTCTTCGTGGGCGACCATTCGGTCACCGGAGTGGCGCCGAGGTAGCGTCCGCTGCCGTCGCCGCGCCAGCCGAAGGGACGCTCGGGCGAGGGACGGAATTCCGCGGAGCCCAGCCGCCCCGCGGGAGGAGCCTCCTCCGCGGCGAGGGGCGTCAGGAGCAGCGCGGCGAGGAGCGGGGCGAGGCGGCTCATCCCTTGCTCGCCGTCCTTTCTTCGATGCGGTACAGGTACTCTTCCCCGCGCAGAAACATCGCCTTCCCCTCAAAATACGGCGCGGTATAGAAGGCTTCCTGGCGGCACGGGTTGTTGCTGATGCTCGAAAAGAAGATGTTCTCGATCACGTTCCGGCCGACCTCCTTGAACTGCGGTCCGGGCTGGATGAGATGAGTATACCCCGCGTCGTCGACGACGTAGATGTGCTTCCCCGCCAGGGTCGGGCTCGCCGCGACGCCGTAGAGGTACCGGTTGTAGCGGTTGTAGCCGTCGAGCCAGCGGCGGTAGAGCCCCTTCTGCCCCTGCACATCCACGGCCGTGATGCCGCCCGTCATGTCCACGCCGTAGAGGATGCCGTCCAGCAGCAGCGGCGAGGCGATCGTGTAGTTCGTCCCGCGCGCCGGCGTCGCGAGATCCTTGCCCGGCGGATCCCAGACGGGCTTCACCGAGCCCTTTTCGCCGGTCCCGGACGGCAGCTTGATCGCGCACATCGACGTCAGGTCGTCCCAGCCGCGGAAGCGGCTGGTGTTGTAGACGACGTCGTTGTCGACGACCGGCGTCGGGTCGCCCCAGATGTTGAGGTTGCTCGCGCAGATCTCGACGCCGTCGGAGGCGCGGAGGATCTTCTTCAGCGTGATGATGACGCCCGCACCGCCGATCCGCGCCGCGATCGGCGAGGTCCCGGACCCGAGCGACTCCATCTTGGCGTTCTTCCAGAGGACGGCGCCGGTCTTCGGTTCCATCGCCACCATCGTGTTGCAGGCTCCGAAGATCAGCTTGCCGTCGACGAGCAGGGTGGACTGGTGGTTCCCGTGCTCCTCGGAGCCGAAGACTTCGTGGTTGGTCCAGACGCGCTTGCCGTCCAGGTCGAAGCACTGGATCCCGTACGCGCCCGGCCCCTTGATGCCGCCGCCGCAGGTCCAGTAGACGCGGACGCCGTCGCTCGACGGCGTGCCGTTGCTCGACGAGACTTCGTTGCCGAAGTACGGCGGATACTTCTTCCGGTCGAGGTCCTCGAACGCCTTATGCACCTTGCGCTCGACTTCCGTCTTCTCCTTGAGCTTTTTGTCGAGTGCGGCCGCCTGGTCGGAAGGCAGGCCGGTGGGCGAGACGGCGGCGTTGATCGCGGCCACCGCTTCCTCGTTCAGCTTGAGCAGCTGCGCCACGAGCGGCTCCACCTTCTCCTTGATGGCCGGGCTGTTCTTCTCGACGGCCGGCAGCGAATCGAAGGGCGTCGTCGTCCGGAGCCAGAGGACGCGGCCGTCGGCCTTCGAGAGGCACATCAGGTCCGAAATGTTCGCGCCGAGGAAGATGCGGTCGCCGACGACGATGGGCTGCGACATGCTGCGCCCGGTGACCTTGGTCATCCAGGTGACGTTCCTGGTCTCGTAGCTGACGGGACCGACGGGCGTCAGGTAGGCGGCCACCATCCATGCGCTCAGCCAGCGGCCGCTGTAGTGCTTGCCGAGTCCGTTCGCGACGGCGATCTTCACGAGCAGCCGGTTCCAGCCGGCCGCGAGGGTGATGTCGAAGACCTTGCCGCGGTTCTTCGGGTCGAGCGCGGTCGGCTTGCCGTTCAGCCAGAACTTGCCCGCGGCGCCGTCGAACGGCATCTGCAGCTGGACCTTCACTTCGGCGGGCGAGTGGATGTAGGTGTGGGCGTAGGCCGCCTTATTGGTGAAGTCGCCCTCGATCTTGGGATTCGGCCCGTCGGCGGTGAACTTCCCGAAGGCGTAGACGAAGTCGACGTAGCTCTGGCCGCAGGTGCCTTCGTTGTGGTCGTGCCGGCTCTGCGTGTCCACGTCGGCGCGCAGGAACTTCCAGCCCGCGGCGTTTTTGCCGGCTTCGGCCGGCTGCACGCCGGGCTCGCCGTTGAGATGGTCCTGGTCGATGTCCTTGACGGGGTCGCTGACGGAAACCGGGCCGGACACGAGCCAGTCCTTGATGCTGAAGTATTCGAGAGGCTTGCTGTCCTTCGTGGGATCGCCGGCGGGTTTCGCCGCCTGGTAGCGCAGCGCCGTGGTGATGCCGTGCACGCGGCGGCTCCAGGTCATGGGCGGCGTGGCTCCCGGAAAGCGGCCCGTCCAGTCGCCGCGCCAGCCCACCGGGCGGTCCAGGCTGGGTTTGAAGTCCGCGGAGCCGAGGACGTTGACCGCGGCGGGCTCGCCGGGGTCGGCGGCGGCCGGCCCCAGGACCGCCACTATTGCGATGGCGAGGAAACGGCCCACGGTGGGCACAAAGCCGGCGGATCTGGTCGGCTTTGTGCCCTGTGTGGGATCCGTAGCCAGTCTCTGCATAGATAGTCCTGCTGTCTCAGGATCGTTTGCGCAGGCCGGCGAAATCTCGCGGAAAAAAGGGGAGGCCGGAAAGGCGGACTATGCCAGGATCTCGCGGACCACGCGGCCCTCGACGTCCGTCAACCGGAAGTCGCGACCGCTGTACCGGTAGGTCAGCTTCTCGTGGTTCATCCCCATCAAGTGCAGCATCGTGGCGTGCAGGTCGTGCACGTGGGTCCGGTTCTCGACGGCGGCGAAGCCGAAGTCGTCGGTCGCGCCATACGCCATCCCGCCGCGCACTCCGCCGCCGGCCATCCAGACGGAGAATCCGTAATGGTTGTGATCGCGGCCCGTGCTGTTGCCCTCCGCGGTGGGGGTGCGCCCGAACTCGCCGCCCCAGAGCACCAGCGTGTCGTCGAGCAGCCCGCGCTGCTTCAGGTCCTGGAGCAGCGCGGCGATCGGCTGGTCCACCCGCCGCGCGCACTGCCCCTGGTGGTCCGTGCTCTCATGCGAGTCCCAGTTCTCCTTGGCGCCATAATGCAGCTGGACGACCCGGACGTCCCGCTCGATCAGGCGCCGCGCCAGCAGGCAGCCGTCGTTGAAGTCGCCTTTTCCGTACAGGTCGCGCGTGGCCTGGGTCTCGCGTCCCAGGTCGAAGACCTCCTCGGCCTCCGTCTGCATCCGGAACGCCATCTCCATGGATTCGATCCTCGCCTGCAGCGCCCCGTCCCCCGCCCGCTCGGCCGCATGCCTCCGGTTGAGGCCGCCGATCAGATCGAGTTCCTCGCGCTGGGCGTCGCGGGGGAGCGACGGATTCCGGAGATTCGCGAGGACGCTGCCGGGCTTCAGGCCGCTGTTGACGACGTGCGTCCCCTGCGTGATCCCGGGGAGGAAGCTGTTGCTCCAGAGCTGCGTGCCCTCCGCCTCGGGACGGCCGGGGCAGAGCACGACGAACCCCGGGAGGTTGCGATTCTCGCTGCCCAGGCCATAAAGGAGCCAGGAGCCGAACGACGGACGGATCGGCAGGTTCGAGCCGCAGCACATCATGAAGAGGCCGGGTCCGTGGTTCGGGATGTCCGTGTGCATCGAGCGGATCACGCAGAGATCGTCGGCGAACTGGGAGAGGCGCGGAAAGAGGCTGCTGATCTCCAGCCCCGACTGCCCGCAGCGGCGGAACTTGAACGGCGACGGCATCAGGTTGAAGGTCTTGCGCTCGGTGCTCAGGTTCGCCGCCGGCGGCCGCTGCCCCGCATGGGTGGTCAGCGCCGGCTTGGGATCGAACGTGTCCACGTGTGACGGCCCCCCGTTCATGAACAGGTGGATCAGCCGCTTCGCCCGCGGCCGGAAGTGCGGAATTTTCGCATCCATCGACGAGTCGGCGGCCAGCGCCTTCTGGTCGCCCATCACTGCCGCGAGCCCGAGCATTCCCGTCCCCGTCCCCATCAGCTTCAGCAGGCTGCGCCGGGACATCGTCATGGCCATCCTCGCTTCAATCGACGTAGAGAAAGGCATTGCTCGCCAGGATCGCGTGGGCGAAGCGCTCCAGACGGCTGAGCCCGATGGACGCCCGCCACTCGGCCTTGTCCTCGGCGGAGAGAAACGCCGCGCCCGCGTCGAGGTCCGCCGGCGACGGCGTGCGGCCCAGGACGAGTTCGTAGATGCGCCGGACTTTTCCCGCCGCATCCGCTTCAGCCGCCGTTTGCGCGGCCAGCGCCCGGGCCCGGTCGATCATGAACGGACTGTTGAGCAGGAACAGCGACTGCTGCGGCAGCGTCGTGTCCAGCCGCCGTTCGCTGGTCAGGTGGGGGTCCGGGAAATCGAACAGCCGCAGCAGCTTGCCGAGGTCCATCCGGCTGACCTTCGCATAGACCGTGCGGCGGAAGTTCTTCAGGTCGTCGACCTCGCCGCCCGCGCCGACGGGCGAGCGGTCGAGCCCGCCGGACACGGACAGAACAGCGTCGCGAAGTTCCTCGACGGTCAGCCGCCGGCGGTTCGCGCGCCAGTGCCAAAGGTTGTCCGGATCGACCGCCTCGATCCCGGGGATCGACACGGACGAGCGCTGGTATGCGTCGGTCAGCAGGATCTCCCGGTGGAGCTTCTTGATCGACCAGCCTCCGCGGACGAAGCGGTCCGCGAGCAGGTCCAGGAGCGCCGGGTGGGTCGGCCGGGCGCCGAGCATGCCGAAGTTGGACGGCGTCGCAACGAGGCCCTGCCCGAAATGCTGCTGCCAGAGGCGGTTGACCATGACGCGCGCCGTCAGGGGATTCCGGGGATCCGCGATGGCTTCGGCGAGTTCGACGCGGCCGCTTCCCCTGGAGAAGCGGACGGCCTCGGGCCCGGCCACGGCGCGCAGGAAGCGGCGGGGCGCCGGTTCTCCCAGCTTGCCCGGGTTGCCGCGGATATAGACCTTGAGGTCGGCGGGCTTTTCGACATCGACCACCCCGTAGCAGCGGGCCGGCTCGGGCGGGACGGCGACCCTGGCGGACGTGGCCGCTTCCTTCAACGGCGCGTACTCCGCCCGCCACTCCGGCGACGCGCCGTCGACCACGATGGTCTCGGTCAGGGGAAAAGCGCCCTTCTCCCCGAAGAGCCCTTTCATCAGGTCCGTATTGCGCTGCTGGACCGGCTTCGCCAGGTTGTCGCGCACGGACTTGCAGAGCGTCTCGGCCAGCTCGCGGACTTTCGGCGACGGCTCCCGCGGGCCGTCTTTCGGGGGCAGCAGCTTCGGCCATTCCTCGAGGCCCTTGGGGCGTCCCCCGCCTTTCCGCAGATATTCGTCGAACGCCTTGTTGGTCGCGGGATCGACCCAGACGGCGAGCGCGGCGTCGACCAGCCCTTCCGCCTTGTCCAGCGCGCGCCGGTCGGTCTCGATCTGGAGGAAGGCTCCCGCCCGCTCGCCGGCCGCCGTCGCGCTCGCGGAGGCGGACTCCCAGGCGGCGACCTGCTCGCGCGGCGCGACCCAGACCGGCGCGTCCTTCGTCGAGGCGATGACCCCGGCGAGCGAATAGTAGTCGACGGTCGGGATCGGATCAAACTTGTGGTCGTGGCAGCGCGCACAGCTGACCGTGAGGCCCAGGAACGTCCGCGTCAGCGTGTCCACCCGGTCGTCCCACTCCTCCGCCCTGGCGCGGCCGTCGTTGTTGGGACGCAGATACACATTCCCAAGGCCGAGGAAGCCCAGGGCACGACGGTTCGAAGGATCGTCCTCGGGACCTTCCATCAGATCCGCCGCGATCTGCAGCTTCACGAAGCGGTCATAAGGCAGGTCGCGATTGAAGGCGTCGATGACCCAATCGCGGTAGCGCCAGGCCTGGGTCGGCTTCCCTTCAACGGTATGGATCTGGTCCTCGGCATATCGGGCCAGGTCCAGCCACTTCCTGCCCTGATGCTCGCCATAAGCGGGCGACGCGAGCAGACGGTCCACGACTGTCGCGAACGCATCGGGCGAACGATCCTGGACAAACGCAGTCGCCTCGGCCCCGGTGGGCGGAAGCCCGGTGAGGTCGAACGTCACGCGGCGGATCAGCGTCCAGCGATCCGCGGGACCGACCGGCCGGAGGTTCTTCTCGGCCAGCGTTGCCTCGAGGAGCTGATCGATCGTCGCCGATCCCGCAGCGCCAACGGGGAGGAAGGCCCAGAACTGCGCCGCGGCTT
>Ga0137410_10000821_pt1 | contig 21373 bp, 21 predicted proteins | sample CZODoug1_16funga_FD_108878 | JGI IMG/M metagenome (GOLD analysis project Ga0137410, IMG submission 108878) | Vadose zone soil fungal communities from Angelo Coast Range Reserve, California, USA - CZODoug1_16fungal (Illumina Assembly) | ecosystem: Environmental > Terrestrial > Soil > Vadose zone... | reverse complement strand
GTGCTGTACTTCAGGCCGCGCGGCCTCTTTCCCGCGCGAGGCTAGCGTGCAGCGCTACGCGCCCATCGCGATTATCGTCCTCGCGCTCGCCTTCCCGCTCGTGGTCGCCGAGGCGTACTACCTCTCGTTCGCGAGCCGCATCCTGGTCTACGCGCTAGCCGCCACCAGCCTGAACCTGGTGCTGGGCTACGGCGGCATGATCTCCTTCGGCCACGCCGCCTTCGTCGGCACTGGCGCCTACGTGTCGAGCATCTTCATCGCGGAGGGCATCGCGAGCGCCTGGATCGGGTGGCCCGCGGCGGTGGCAGCGTCCGCGCTCGCGGCGCTCGTCATCGGCGCGGTGTCGCTGCGCACGCGCGGAGTGTACTTCATCATGATCACGCTCGCGTTCGCGCAGATGATGTTCTTCCTCGTGAACTCGATGAAGGCCTACGGCGGCGACGAGGGCCTGACGCTGCCGGCCCGGGCCACGGGACTGGGCATCGACCTCGGCAGCGACCTCGGCTTCTACTACGTCGCGCTCGCCGCGCTCGCCGCCGCGGTCTACGGCCTCCACCGGCTGTCGCGCTCCCGCTTCGGGCGCGTGATCCAGGCGATCCGCGAGAACGAGGCGCGCGCCGAGGCGATCGGCTTTCCCGTCTACCGCTACAAGCTCGCCTGCTTCGTCATCGCCGGCGCGGTCGGCGGGCTCGCGGGCGTGCTGCTCGCGAGCCATGGCAAATACGTCAACCCGAACGTGCTCCATTGGACCCAGTCAGGCACGCTCATGGTGATGGTGATTCTGGGCGGCGTGGGGCGCCTGTGGGGCGGGGTGGTCGGCGCGGCTGCGCTGCTCGGTCTCGAGGACCTGATCGCCAACCACCGGGTCGACTGGCTCGCGGCCTGGCTGCCGAACTACCAGCAGCACGCGAGCCTGGGCGTGGGCGTGGTGCTGCTCGCGATCGTGCTGTTCGCCCCGCAGGGGATCGCGGGCGCCTTCGCGCGGAGGCCGCGTGCTTGAGCTGAAAGGGCTTTCCAAGCGCTTCGGCGGGGTGATCGCCACCGACGGCGTGGCGCTCGACGTGAAGCCTGGGGAGGTCCACGCGCTCATCGGTCCGAACGGGGCCGGGAAGACGACGCTGGTCGCGCAGATCGCGGGCGATCTCGCGAGCGACGGCGGAGCGATCGTGTTCCGGGGCGCGGACGTGACGCGCGCGCCGCAGCACCAGCGCGTGCGCGCGGGCCTCGCGCGCAGCTACCAGGTGACCAGCATCTTCAGGCGCTTCTCCGTGCTCGACAACCTCGCGCTCGCGGTGCAGGCGCGGAGCGGCTCGAGCTTCAGCTTCTGGCGTCCCGTCGCATCGGAGGAAGCGCTCGCCGGGGAGGCGCGCGCCATCGCCGCGGAGATCGGCCTGTCGGGGCGCGAGGACGTCGCCGCCGCGGAGCTCGCGCACGGCGAGCAGCGCGCACTCGAGGTCGGGCTCGCGCTCGCCACGCGCCCGAAGCTGGTGCTGCTCGACGAGCCCATGGCCGGGATGGGGGCGGAGGAGTCGCAGCGCATGATCGCCCTGATCGAGCGCGTGCGCGTGCAGGTCGCCGTGCTTCTGGTCGAGCACGACATGGACGCCGTGTTCCGGCTCGCCGACCGCATCTCGGTGCTGGTCTCGGGGCGCGTGATCGCGAGCGGCGCGCCCGAGGCGATCCGCGCGCATCCGGACGTGAAGAAGGCCTACCTGGGCGAGGGGGCATGAGCGCGCTGCTGCAGGTGGAGAATCTCGAGACCGCCTACGGCGCGAGCCAGGTGCTGTTCGGGGTCGACCTCGCGATCCGCTCCGGCGAGGTCGCGACGCTGCTCGGACGCAACGGCATGGGCAAGACGACCACCGTGCGCTCCATCATGGGACTGACTCCGGCGAAGGCCGGCTCGATCCGCTTCCTGGGTCGACGCATCGAGAGCCTGCGCCCCGACCGCGTCGCGCGCGGCGGCGTTGCGCTCGTGCCCGAGGGCCGGCAGATCTTCCCGAACCTCACGGTGCGCGAGAACCTGGTCGCTTTCGCCGGGAACCGCGCGGGTGCGCAGGACCCATGGACCCTCGACAGGGTGTTCGCCTTCTTCCCGCAGCTCGCGGCGCGCATGGACAACCTCGGCGACCAGCTCTCGGGCGGCGAGCAGCAGATGCTCGCAATCGGTCGGGCACTGATGACCAACCCGCACCTGCTGATTCTCGACGAGGCCACCGAGGGCCTTGCGCCCATGGTGCGCGAGGAGATCTGGAGATGCCTCGCGACGCTGAAGAGCGCGGGCCAGACGATCCTCGTGATCGACAAGTACGTCGAGCGCCTCGTCGAGATCGCCGACCACCACACCATCCTCTCGCGCGGGCGCGTCGCCTGGCGGGGCTCGTCGGCCGAGCTCGCCGCCGATCGCGAGCTGTGGCACCGGCATCTGGGCGTGTGATACGTTGATAGAGCCTTGTGCTTGAAACGTCGGGCTGCGCAGAGTACCGGTCAGTGATCGTGAATCAAGACGCCCGTTGCCGCGCTGGAACTGCCCAACATGAAAAGACTGTAGACGCCTTGAGACAGCAAGGCTACGTTCGCCGCTGAAAACGCCGGTGTGGTAGGCGAGACGGTCAAGTTGGACAGGCTACCGGTACTGATGATCCCCTGGTTGCCATTCGTAGTGGGAATCGAAGCTTCTCCCAAAGCCACGTCAGACGCAATCAACACGCTATTATCCTCGAGGGAAATATTGCTCCCGCCATTCACGCCATTCACCAAGCGCAATTTGGCTAGAGCGCCAACCGGACGCGTGTTGTCGTCGGTGAGCACGGTACAGGTCGCAGCCATCACCAGAAGGGTCAGGTCCTTGCCGTGTAGCGTGGTAACAGGGCTGGAGCAACTGCCAATACCAGCGCCGCCGCTCAATGCTATCGGCGTGCTGCCGGCTGGAACCAAGACATAGGACCCCACGTCGGAATTGAAGGGAGAACCGCCACCGAGCAGGGAGAGGTTGGCCGCAGTCGCGGAAGTGAGGTCGGTCGTCGTATTTGCCGCGATGCGCATGCGAGCGTTGGTATTTTGCTGCGCGGCGACGGCCCCTTGCTGGTTGACGAGCAAACCGTCTACCAATGCTCCCCCCGCTGTGCTCGTCAGTGCGAGTGTCGATATCTGCTGGTCGTCGATCGTTATCGAAGGGATGTCCAGCCTCAGGTCTGTCTTGTCGCCCGCCTCCGTGACCCAGATGTGATAGGTGTTGGCGCGGACCTCGAAGTAGCTGCTCATGCCCGAAAAAATCTGCACCAGGCGGTTCGCGCCCGACAGAGCGGGAGAAACGGCGCCTGGAACATATACGTCATCGGCCGGGTTGTTGTCGGTCGATACATAGACATCCACATTCCCTGCGTCAGCCGACAAGTCTGCTATGCGTATCTTCCCATCGCCCGGGGCGGGCGCGGGCTCGCCATCGACAAGCTGTGCGATCTGCAGGTTGTGAGATGACGTAAAGGCGAGCAGGGTAGAGGGCGCCCCCGAGGAAAAGGAGAAATTGATCTGAGCCGAAGGAATGCCGGTTCCGGTATCTTCAAGCTCGATGACGTAGCTGCCGGTGTTGAGGGTGACGTTGCCGCTGGCCGTGCCGTACGCCACCCCGGACGCGAGAGTCATACCGCCCGTGGCCATGTCCAGCGCATTGCTGCTTCCATTCACCAGGCGCACGGTATTTTGAGAAAGGCCGCTGCTGCTGTTGTGGTTACCACACCCCTGAAGCAAGCTCGAGGTGAGTAGCAGGAGCAGGAAGGTCCGTAGGCGTTTCACCGTTCCTCCATTTTTTTCTTCAGTTGTTGAACAGGCACATTATCTTCAACTATGCCAATTTCAATTGGGTAGTTTTGTAAGTATTTGTATTCAGCTTACGCATGACTGACAATGGTGCCGCCGGCCGATCCCTGTTCATCGTGGCTGCAACGGGGGTGAACGCCACTCCGCGTGCGCGTGTGATAGGCTTTTCCTCCCCGTAAAGTCCCGCTCCAAGGAGTTCGCAATGCTGCAGGAGACCGTCCCCAACCTCGCCAAGTTCGTCGAGCCCGACCGGGTGCGGCGCGAGGTGTACACCGACCCTTCGATCTTCGAGATGGAGATGGAGCGCATCCACGAGCGTTTGTGGATCTACTGCGGCCACGAGACGCAGGTGCCGAAGGCGGGCGACTACTACACCGTGCAGATCGGCCGCCAGCCGATGCTCATGGTTCGCGGCAAGGACGGCACGATCAACGTCCTGTACAACCGCTGTCCGCACCGCGGCTCGATGATGTGCGGCGACCGCAGCGGCAACGCGGGCGAATTCTTCCGCTGCTCCTACCACTCCTGGACCTTCCACCACGATGGGACGCTGAAGAACATCCCGATGATGGAATCGGGCTACGCCGGCACGCGCTGGGGGCGCGACAACCCCGACTGCAACATGAAGCGCGCCGCGCGCGTGGAGAACTACCGCGGCTTCGTGTTCGCGAGCCTCGCCGCGGACGGTCCTTCGCTGCTCGAGTTCCTCGGGCGCTCGAAGGTCGCCTTCGACGACATCTGCGACCGCTCGCCCGAAGGCAAGGTCGAGGTCGTGCCGAACTGCTTCCGCGTGATCCAGCGCTCGAACTGGAAGATCTTCCTCGAGAACCAGCTCGACGCCCTGCACCCCTCGGTGACGCACCAGTCGACCGGGCGCGCGGCGCGCGAGGTCGAGCTGCAGATCGAGAAGAAGACCGGAAAGATCCCGCTCTCCTACCACATGCTCTCGGCGTTCGCCACGGTGACGATCGAGAAATGGGACAACTTCCAGACGCTCAACTACCCCGGCGGCCACTGCATCCTCACCGGGTACATGGGCCTGCGGCCGCAGGACCCGGACACGCTCGAGTACGAGCGCGTGCTGGCGAAGGCGTACGGCGAGAAGAGGAAGGAAGCAATCCTCACCACCAACATCCACCACGTGCTGATCTATCCCGGCCTGTCGGTGCAGTCGCCGCTGCAGCAGCTGCGCGCGGTGCGTCCGCTCGGCGTCGACAAGACGCTCACCGAGATCTGGCACTTCCGCCTCAAGGGCGCGCCCGAGCCGATCTACCGGCGCGCGCTCGCCTACTACAACCTCGTCAACTCGCCGGCGACGCTGATCAACGCCGACGACCTGGAGAATTTCTGGAAAGCGCAGCAGGGCCTCTCCTCCGAGGGCGGCGACTGGGTGAGCTTCCACCGCCACCACGGCCGCGACATCGAAAAGGACGGGATGGTCGAGACCGCGAAAGACTGCGGCACCTCGGAAGCGCCGATGCGCAACCAGATGAAGGCCTGGACGCAGTACATGACAGCGGGGCAGTGATGGCGAAGAAGAAGGCCCCGAAGAAAAAGGCCGTCCGCCGGGCGAACGGGCGCGACACCCAGCACGCGGTCGAACAGTTTCTCTACCGGCAGGCCGAGATCCTCGACGGCAAGCGCTGGCAGGACTTCATCGACCTGTTCGCCGACGACGGCGTGTACTGGATGCCGCCCGAGCCCTCGCACACCACCTGGGACGGGATGCCGGCGATCTTCGCCGAGGACAAGAGCCTGATGACCGTGCGGATGAAGCGCGTGCTGCACCCGGACGCCTGGTCGCAGAAACCGCTTTGGGGCACGAACCACGTCGTCGGCAACGTCGTCATCGAAAAGGAATCGCCGAGCGGCGATGTCGTCGCGCGCTCGCGCTTCCACATGATGGAGCTCAGGCGCGACGACGTGCGCCACTTCGCCGGCTCGTACGTCCATCACCTCAAGAAGACCAAGGACGGCTACCGCATCAAGCTGCAGCGCGTCGACATGACCAACGCGCAGGCGGCGTACGACTACGTGCTGCAGGTTTGGGTGTAGGACTCGCGCGTCGAAGCGCCGATCCCTATACGTTGGGCTGCAGTCGAAACACTGATGCCCGCGCAGTCCTATCGATGAATCAAATGGAGGCAAGGATGACAACCGAACTCCTTTATCTCTTGTTCACCGCCGTTCTCACCGGAGTGCTCTGGATTCCCGTCGTCATTGGCTACGTATTGACTCGCGGGCCCCTAAAACCTTCGGACTATAAAGTCGCGCCTACATCGCCCCTCCCTTCCTGGGTTAATCGCGCCAATCGGGCGCAGACCAACGCAGTCGAGAACCTCGCGACTTTCGCGCCGGTTGTTCTGATCGCTCATGCAGCCGGCGTATCGACGTCCATTACCGTGATGTCCGCTGCCGTCTACTTCTATGCGCGCGTCGCGCACGCCCTGGTACACATCACTGGATTCAGCCTTTTCAGGACTCGTACCGTATTGTTTACGGTCGCCTGGATTGCGTTTCTGACATTCGCAATCGAAGTGCTGCGAAAAACCATATGAGAAAGCTTGGCGCGATCCGCTGGCGCCCAACCCGGCGTTGCAACCGACGCCCGCAAGCGGCGCGGTTGAACTCTACGTTAGCCGGCACAGGGGAAGCGAAGCGTACTCATCTCTTTCGCGTCAGGAACTGCTTCACCTGATAGGCTTCCACCACTTCAGAGGACTGCGATGGCAACAACCACGGCACCCAGATCCCCACCGGAGTTGCCCCTAAGTGAGGTCGGTAGGCACGACCGCCTGTTCTACGGAGGCATGGCCGCCGCGATGGGGCTCACTGTATTCACCGGGTTCGCGCCGACGTACTACTTGCAATTCTTCGCTGGCGGCCCGACGGCCACACTCACCGGGGGACCGTTTACTGCGCTCGCCCACGTGCATGGCGCGCTGTTCACTGCTTGGGTGCTCTTCTTCGTCGTCCAGACCGCTCTAGTCGCGAGTCACCGCGTCGCGGTGCACCGGCGCCTAGGAGTGGCAGGTGCCATCCTTGCGGCCACGATGGTCGTGGTCGGCACGTTCATTGCCATTCGCACCGCGGCAGGGGGCTTCGCGCCGCCAGGAATGGATCCGCTGGCCTTCCTGGTCATCCCCATATTCGACATGGTCCTGTTTGCGAGCTTCGTCGGGGCCGCCCTGGTTCTGCGGCGTGACAAAGAAACCCACAAGCGGCTCATGCTGTTTGCCTACATCAGCATCATCGTGCCTGCAATTGCGCGCCTCCCTGGCGTTTTGCCGCTGCTCGGGCCTCCGGGATCGTTCGGTCTGTCGTTGCTCTTCGTTGCGACTGCCGTGGTCTACGACTTCCTCTCGCGGGGTCGAGTGCACAAAGTCTATCTTTGGGGCGGCGCGCTGATTGTGGTGTCTGTACCGGTGCGTTTGTTCATCTCGGGCACCGGCGCGTGGCGAGCATTGGCAGAGTCTTTGACGAGATAGCGCGGTTGTCGGCTCAGGTCATCTCCGCCTCGACCTCCGAGGGAAGGATGTCGACGCCCAGCGCCTTGCCGACCTTCACCGCGAGGGGGATGGTGATCGGCGCGCCAGGCAGGACGAGCAGGGTGCCCAGGCCTGCGATCTTGATGTAGTCGCGCAGCACGGCATTCGCCTGGTCCATCTCCTCCGGCGTCGCGGTGCCCCGCAGGTAGCGCTGGTACGTCGCGCTCATGACCTTCCCGCGATCCCATTGCGCGGCGATATAGGCGCGGGCGCGATGCGCCTCGTCGACGAGTCGGTGCTGCGCGAGCTGCGCCATGCTGTCGACCGAGCGCAGCGCGTCGAGCAGGTTGCCCGAGCCGTCCCACGCGGCGGCGAGCGCCCGCGTGCGGCGTGCGCGCTCGCACAGGGCGTCGATCACCATCAGCACCGCCGAGGGCGAGTCCCGCAGCAGCGCGGTGAAGTCCTCGGGAGACATCTTGCAGGCGACCACGCGCGTTGCCGCGACCGCGGTCGCCGAGCGCGGCAGCGACTCGAGCACCCCCATCTCGCCGAGGAACTCGCCGGCACCGGCGTGCCCTGCGGGAAGACCGGCGGTGCCCGCTCCTTTGCGGACGAGGACCCGCCCCGACTCGATCCAGAACACGCCGTCGCTCGCCGCGCCCTCCTCGAACAGCGCGGATCCGGGCTCGTATTCGCGGCGGCCGAATCCCGAGCGGCTGATCGCCGCGCGCAGCGCACCCTGCCGCGGCACGCGCTTGAGGAGCGAGCGCAGGAGCTCGATGAGCCGTCGGAACAGCGATGCCGGCTTGTACGCCCCCGTCGCGCCGCCGAGAACCTCGATCTGCGCACGGGTGCGAAGGGAGAGGCCGTTCAGCAGCTGCGCCGACAGCTCCGGGTCGCGCACCACCTCGGCGAGGAACTCGCGGCGACGGTAGCGCCTGAGGACCGTGCCGGACACCGCGTGCGCCGTGCCGTTGCGCGGCGCGTAGACTAGAGCGCCCATCTCGCCGACGAAATGGCCGGGCCCCACGCGCCCGAGCACGGCGACGCGGTCCACCATGCGTCGGCTGACCTCGATCTCTCCCGATACGACGCGGTAGATGTGCCGGCTCGCGTCGCCCTCGCGGAACAGGATCCGCCCGGACTCCAGTTCGATGACTGCCATGCCGCCTACTTGAATTTCGCTGCGAGCGCCTCCGTGCCGCGCGCGAGCACGCCGGTGTCGGCGCCGACCGCGACGAACAGTCCGCCGCAGTCGAGCCAGCGGCGCGCGTCGGCCTCGACCCCGGTGAGGATGCCCGGCGCCTTGCCCGCCTTTCTGATCCTGCGGATAGCCTCGTCGATGACCGGCATCACCTTGGGGTTATTGGTCTCTCCCGTGTAGCCGAGCGAGGCGTGCAGGTCGGCCGGCCCGATGAACACGCCGTCCACGCCGTCGACCGCGGCGATCCTCTCCAGGTTGTCGAGCGCGGTCTGCGTCTCGACCTGCACCAGCACGCAGATCTCCTCGTGCGCCCGCTTCGCGTAGTCCTTCGCCCGGCCGAAGCGCGTCGCGCGCGTCGCGCCGGCGACCCCGCGCACGCCCCCGGGCGGATAGCGCGTATAGGCGACCGCCGCTTTTGCTTCCTCCGCGTTCTGCACGTAAGGGATGAGGAGCGACTGCGCGCCGATGTCGAGGTAGCGCTTGATCGTCACCATGTCGTTCCAGGGCACGCGCACCACGGGATGGGTGGGGTAGGGCGCCGCGGCCTGCAGCTGCTGGAGCACGGACTCGAGATCGTTCGGCGAGTGCTCGGTGTCGAGCAGGATCCAGTCGAAACCCGAGCCCGCGACGAGCTCGGTCGCATAGTGCGACGACAGGCTGCACCACAGGCCGATCTGGACCTTGTTGGCCTTGAGGGCGCGCTTGAAGTTGTTCTGCGGAAGATCCATCAGACCTGGTAGCCCTTTTCCTTGAGCGCCTTGTCGACCCAGCCGCGGTCGACGGTGCCCGCCTTGATCTGCTTCATCGAGTTGGTCTCTTTCGCCAAGATCGCCTTGGCCGAGGCGAGGATCGCTTCGGCGTGTTCCTGCGGCACTACGACGAGGCCGTCGGCGTCGCCGACGACGATGTCGCCGGGGTTCACCGGGATGCTGCCCATGACGATGGGCACGTTGATCTCGCCCGGGCCGTTCTTGTAGGGGCCGCGGTGGGTGATGCCGCTCGCGTACACGGGAAAGCTGCCCTGCCGCAATTCGGCCGAGTCGCGGATCGCGCCCCAGATCACCATGCCGCCCACGCCGCGCTGCTCGGCGCGCGCGCTCATCAGCTCGCCGATGATCGCGTGGTCGTTGAACCCGCCGGCGTCCACCACGATCACGTCGCCCGGTGCGGCGGTGTCGATCGCCTTGTGCACCAGCAGGTTGTCGCCGGGCGCGGTGCGCACGGTGAAGGCGGGGCCGCAGAGCTTGGCGCCGTTGTGCATGGGCCGAAGCTGCGGGCCGCCCGCGTACAGGCGCTCCATGCTGTCCGAAAGGTGCGGCGTCACCATCTGCGCGAGCTCGGCGACGAGCTTCTTGTCGGGGCGCTTGAGGATCGGGAGGATGCGAAAGCCGATTGCAGCCATTTCAAGCTCCTATGCGAACTGCACTGCGATGCTGCCGAGCGGACCGAAGTCGCCGTGCAGGGTGTCGCCCTTCTGCGCGAACACCACGCGCGTGAACGAGCCCGCGAGGATCAGGTGCCCGGCCTCGAGGGTCACGCCGCTCGTGCCGAGGCGGTTCGCGAGCCAGGCGACGCCGAGCGCCGGGTGGCCGAGCACGCCGGCGGCGAGCCCGGTCTCCTCGATCCCGGAGTTGCGGTACATGATGCCGCCGACCCAGCGCAGGTCGGTCTCCATCGGGCCGATCGGCCGGCCTCCGATGACGATGCCCGCAGCCGCGCCGTTGTCGGCGACGGTGTCGAAGATCTTGCGCGGGTTCTGCAGGCGAGCGTCGACGATCTCCATCGCCGGCACTACGTACTCAGTGGCGCGCAGCACGTCCAGCAGGCCCACGCCCGGGCCCTTGAGCGGCTTGCCGAGGACGAAGGCGAGCTCGACCTCGACGCGCGGCAGGCAGTAGTCGGCGTGCTGCACCTGCGCGCCGTCGGGGATCATCATATAGTCCAGCAGATGGCCGTAGTCGGGCTCGTTGATCTGGGAAGAGGCCTGCATCGCCTTCGAGGTCAGCCCGACTTTATGGCCGATCAGCTTCGCGCCCCCTTTGATCTTGTGCTGCGCGACCGCGGTGGAGATCGCGTAGGAGTCCTCGATGGTGATGTGGGGGTAGGTCGTCGACAGCTGCACCGCCTGCTTCTTCGTCTTGTCGGCGTTCAGCAGGATCTCGACGCACTTCTTCCGTTCTGCTTCGGACAGCGCCATGGGAATTTGTCTCGGTTCGGCTCAGTTTCGACGAGGTCGGATTCTACACTGCCGGACTGCTCGGGCTAGAATGGCTGACACATTGAACGCGCAGGCTGGGCCCGCTGTCCCAAATCTCATGAACTCCCCCGCCAAGAAATCGTTCTTCCGCCGCCTGTTCGCGTCGATCGGGCGGCGTCCGGGGACGGTGTCCCGCGCCGCCGTGCGCCGCGCGCGTCACGCCGTCTCGCTGTGCCACGCGCTGATGTCCGAGAGAGGAGAGGTGTCGGGCGCGCGCATCGCACGCGAGGCACTGTCGGCCTACCAGGAGCTGGACGAGCCGGCCCTGGGCATCTACTTCGATCTGCTGGTGAAGGAATTCTCGCCCGACCCCGAGGAGGTGGGGCGCGTTGCCGACGCCTACCGCCAGGACCCGACGCAGGCGAACCTCATCCACCTGCAGCGTGTGGTCGAGCCGCCGCGGCAGGAGATGTTCCGGCGGCTCAACATGGCGGACGGAGGCACGGCAGTCATCGTCGAGATGCGCCGCCGCCTGCTGAAGCTGCTCGCGGAGCGGCCGTACTACGCCGGCATTGACGCCGACCTCGCGCACCTGCTGAACTCCTGGTTCAACCGCGGCTTCCTCGTCCTGCGGCGCATCGACTGGCGCACTCCGGCGCTGGTGCTGGAGAAGCTTATCCGCTACGAGGCGGTCCACGAGATTCAGGGCTGGCCGGACCTGCACCGCCGCCTGGAGGACGACCGGCGCTGCTACGCGTTCTTCCATCCGTCGCTGCCCGACGAGCCCCTGATATTCATCGAGGTGGCGCTCACGCGCGGCATGAGCTCGCGGGTGCAGCCGCTGCTCGACCTGGAGTCGCCGGTGGCGGATCCGGGCTCGGCCAACTGCGCGATCTTCTACTCGATCACCAACTGCCAGGAAGGCCTGCGCGGCGTGTCCTTCGGCAACCTGCTCATCAAGCAGGTGGCCGAGGAGCTGGGCCGCGAGTTCCCCAAGCTGAAGACCTTCGCGACCCTGTCGCCGATCCCGGGATTCCGCAAGTGGCTGGCCTCGGTAGCGAAGGAGCAGGAAGGGATCGGCGTGCTGCTCGCGCGGCTCGACACGGGGCGCTGGTTCGACGACCACACCGTCGCCAGAGACATGCAGAGGCAGCTCGTGCGCCTATGCGCCTACTACCTGACGCACGCCAAGAAGAGCAGGGAACCGCTCGACCCGGTGGCGCGCTTCCACCTCGGCAACGGCGCGCGGCTCGAGAGGCTCAACTGGCTGGGCGATATCTCCACCATGGGCATGCGCCGCTCGGCGGGCATGATGGTGAACTACGTCTACCGCCTCGACGATGTCGAGCGCAACCACGAGGCGTATGCGCGCGAGCGCCGCATCGTCGCGGCGCGGCGCTTCGAGGTGCTGGCCAGGGATTCGCTCATCCCGCGCAGCGAGAAGGCGCCCCAGCCCGAGCCAGCCTAGTCAGGCCTCGACTACAAAGTCGAAAGTCCCTTCCCCAGCAGCGCCCTTCGCGACGCGCATCTCGAGGTCGCGCTGCCAGAGCCCGTCTCTGGGGTTGCCGGGGTCGCCGGGGAAGTAGAGCTGGGTGGTGAGGATGCGCTTTCCCGGCGCCTGCGCCTTCACGTGGATGTGGCGCGTGCGCCCCGGATACTCGGCGGGCACGATGGTGGCAAGCCGGTAGCGTCCCTCGGCGTCGGTGAACTGGTGCCCGCGGTAGCGGAAGCCGCGGTTGTCGTACTCACCGTCCTCGTCCGCGTGCCAGAAGTCGAGCAGCGCATTCGCGATCGGGGTGCATCGGCCCGACAGCACCCGGCCCGTGACGACGAGCCTGGGCGCCTTCGATCCGGCCTCGACGAGCGACGCTCTGAGCGGCGTGCTGGTCTTGAAGAACGGGCCCTCGGTCTGCGCCTCGGTCAGCGCGCCGCAGGTGAGCGGACGCGACTGCGCGAACGCCGGGGCGACGGGAAGCAGGACCGCGGCCGCCAGCAGCCTGCGCCTCGAGAGCGAGGTCATCAGTGGATCTCCGGGTCGGGCGTGGGCGCAGTGCCCTCGAGGAAGTCGAAGTCGCAGCCTTCGTTCGCCTGCCTGATGTGCTGCGAGAACAGCGCGCCGTAGCCGCGCTCGAAGCGGCGCGCGGGCGCCTTCCAGGCGCGCTTGCGCTTCATCATCTCGGCGTCGTCGACGAGGAGCTGCAGGCGGCGCCGCTCGATGTCGAGCTCGATCATGTCGCCGTTCTTCACCAGCGCGAGCGGCCCGCCGATATACGACTCGGGCGCGACGTGCAGCACGCAGCATCCGAAGGCGGTGCCGCTCATGCGTGCATCCGAGATGCGCACCATGTCACGCACGCCCGCCTGAAGCAGCTTCTTCGGAATCGGTACCTCCCACTCGGGCATGCCGGGCGCGCCCACCGGCCCGGCGTTCTTGAGCACGATCACGCAGTCGGCGTCGACGTCGAGCTTGGGATCGTCGAGGCGCGCCTGCAGGTCGTTGTAGTCCTCGAACACCACGGCGCGGCCCCTGTGCTTCCACAGGCGCTTGTCGGCAGCAGCAGGCTTGACGACCGCGCCGTCGGGCGCGAGGTTGCCGCGAAGGATCGCGAGACCGCCCGAGGGCAATACCGGCTTGTCGCGCGACAGGATCACTTCGGGGTTGTAGATCTTCGCGCCTTCCAGATCTTCGCCGAGCGTTTTTCCGCTGACTGTCTTGGCGTTGAGATCGAGCAGATCCCGGATCGAGGCGAGCAGCGCGCGGAGGCCCCCGGCGTAGTAGAAGTCTTCCATCAGGAACTTGCCCGAAGGCCGGAGGTTGGCGATCACCGGGGTCTTCTTGGAGATCGCCTCAAACCGGTCGAGGTCGAGCGGCACGCCGGCGCGGCGCGCCATCGCGATCAGGTGGATCACCGAGTTGGTCGAGCCGCCGCAGGCGACGACGCAGGTGACGGCGTTGTCGAACGACGACGCGGTCAGCAATTTCTTCGGCGTCGCGTCCTCCCATACCAGCTCGACCGCGCGCTTGCCGGTCGCGGTCGCCATCTTCGCGTGGTGCGAGTCCGCAGCGGGGATCGACGCGGCGCCGGGCAGCGCGAGCCCGAGCGCTTCTACCGCGGAAGTCATGGTCGAGGCGGTGCCCATGGTCATGCAGTGGCCGAAGGAGCGCGCGATACCTTCCTCGATCTCCTCCCAGTCGTTCTCGGTGATGGTGCCGGCACGCAGCTCCTGCCAGTACTTGCGCGAGTCGCTGCCCGAGCCGAGCACCTGCCCGTGCCAGTTGCCGCGCAGCATCGGCCCCGCGGGCATGTAGATCGTCGGCAGCCCCATCGACAGCGCGCCCATGACCAGCGCCGGCGTGGTCTTGTCGCAGCCGCCCATGAGCACGCAGCCGTCGGCGGGGTAGGAGCGCAGCAGCTCCTCGGTCTCCATCGCGAGGAAGTTGCGGTACATCATGGTCGAGGGCTTCTGGAACGGCTCGGAGAGCGTGATCGCCGGCATCTCCACGGGAAATCCGCCCGCCTGCCACACGCCGCGCTTAACCTCCTCGGCGCGCGCGCGGAAGTGCGCGTGGCAGGGATTGATGTCGCTCCAGGTGTTGATGATCGCGATCACGGGCTTGCCCGCGTAGTCGCTCTTGTCGTAGCCCATCTGCGCGGTGCGTGAGCGGTGGTCGAAGGTCTTGCGGTCGCCGACGCCGTACCAGCGGTAGCTGCGCAGATCTTCGGGGCGTTTTCTGGTGGTCATGGGGACCTTGCTTGGTGAGCGTGCATTCTACTATCCTGTGATTTCCCATGATCGACAAGATCTCCCCTTCGATCGAGGCCGCGCTCGCCGATGTGCGCGACGGCGCGACCATTCTCGTCGGCGGGTTCGGCGGCGCCGGCGTGCCCGAGGAGTTGGTCGACGCGCTCATCGCGCAAGGGGCGAAGGACCTCACCATCGTCAACAACAACGCGGGCAACGGCGAGATCGGGATTGCGGCGCTTTTCAAGGCCGGGCGCATCCGCAAGCTCATCTGCTCGTATCCGCGCCAGGTCGATTCGCACCATTTCCAGGAGGCGTACCGCGCCGGAAAGATCGAGCTCGAGATCGTGCCGCAGGGGACGCTGTCGGAGCGCATGCGCGCCGCGAGCGCTGGGATCGGCGCGTTCTACACGCCGACCGGCTACGGGACCGACCTCGCGAAGGGCAAGGAGACGCGCGTCATCGACGGCAAGGGCCAGGTGCTCGAGCACCCGCTCCACGGCGACGTGGCGCTGGTGAAAGCCGAGCGCGGCGACCGTTGGGGCAACCTCGTCTATCACAAGAGCGCGCGCAACTACGGGCCGACCATGGCGAGCGCGGCGAAGGTCACGATCGCGCAGGTGTACGAGGTCGTCGATCTCGGACAGCTCGATCCCGAGTGCATCGTCACGCCCGGAATTTTCGTGACGCGCGTGGTGAAAGTGCCGCGGAAAGGAGGCGCCTACCGGGCCCCGGCGGGCGGCAGCGTGACGCGAGGGATATCGGGCCGGGCGGTGGCATGAGTTACGCCAGACTCACTCGCGACGACATCGCCAGGCGCATCGCGCAGGACATCCCCGAGGGCTCGTACGTGAACCTCGGCATCGGCATGCCCACGCTCGTCGGCAACCATTTGCCGAAGGACCGAGAGATTTTTCTCCACAGTGAGAACGGCATCCTCGGCATGGGGCCCGCACCTGCGAAGGGCGAGGAAGACGCCGATCTGATCAACGCCGGCAAGGAGCCGGTGACGCTCCTCACCGGCGGCGCGTACTTCCATCACAACGATTCGTTCGCGATGATGCGCGGCGGGCACCTCGACATCGCGGTCCTGGGCGCTTTCCAGGTTTCCGTGAGCGGTGATCTCGCCAACTGGTCCACCGGCGGCGATGCGATTCCCGCCGTGGGCGGGGCCATGGACCTCGCCGTCGGCGCAAAGAACGTCTGGGTGATGATGGAGCATCTCACCAAAGAAGGAGCGTCGAAGATCGTGACCCGCTGCACCTACCCGCTCACCGGCATCGGCGTGGTGAAGCGCGTCTATACCGACCTCGCGGTGATCGACATCACGCCGCGCGGCCTCGTGGCGAGCCGGGTGGTCCAAGGCCTCTCCTTCGACGAGCTGCAACGCTTGACCGGAGTGCCGCTATTGCCCCAAGGAGCCCGTGCCGTAGCCTGAATCGCAAACGCGAACCATGATTACTTACCTTGAGGGTGCCGCATGAATGAACCAGCGTTATCGAGACCATTCAATGCGGGAGTTGGAACGATGAAGAGTGAAGCCAAGCCCCGCGTGTACGACATTCTTGCGAAGGCCTTCGCACAGGAAGGCGTGCGAACGTGCTTCGCGCTCCTCGGGGATGCGAACATGAATTGGGCCGCGCGCTTGTCCGCGCAGGGATGCCGCATGGTCTATGTCAGGCACGAGCATTGCGCGCTCGCGGCTGCCATGGCTTACGCGCGAAAGAGCGGGGACGTCGGAGTGGCGACCGTCACCTGCGGGCCCGGTGTGACGCAACTGATCACCGCGCTGCCCGCGGCCGTGCGCGCTCACCTGCCGCTGGTCGTGTTTGCCGGGGAGGCGCCGCTGAAAAGCGGCTGGTACAACCAGGAGCTCGACCAGGCGCCGCTCATCGTCGCGACGGGTACCGCCTATCACCAACTGCACATGCCCGAACGCATGCCTGTGGCGACACGCGATGCATTCCTGCAGGCGCGCCGCGAACGCCGGCCCGTGGTGCTCGGCGTTCCGTTCGATCTGCAGAACCGGCCCTGGGACGGGCCGGCGGATCTGCCAAGGCCCTCGCGCGAGTTGTTGCCGCGCCCTTCGCCGATGCCGCCGCATCGCGACGACGTGGCCAGCGCCGCGCAACTGCTTGCCGGCGCCGAACGGGTCGTCGTGCTTGCCGGTCTGGGTGCGATCGAAGCCGGGGCGGGTGCCGCATGCCGGGCGCTGGCCGCGAGGACGGGTGGACTGCTGTCGACGACGCTTCCCGCGAGAGGGCTCTTCCACGACGATCCTTTCTGCATCGGCATCTCGGGCAGCTTCACGCCCGAGGTCGGCCTCGAGTATCTGGCGCAGGCCGACCTCATCGTCGCGGTCGGCTGTTCGCTCGCCTACCACGCGGGCGGCGGCGGCCAGCTTTGGCCGAAGGCAAAGATGCTGCAGATCGATATCGATCCCGTCGCGGTCAGTCAAGGCCAGGAGGTGGCACGTCATCACTTGCGAGCCGACGCGCGCCTGGGCGTCGAGGCATTGACGGCAGCGTTGCCTGCCCGCAACCGGAGTTGGCGAAGCGACGCAATGGCTGTGCGTATCCGCGATTCGAAACCCGACAGCCATGTATTCGAGATCGAGCCGGGGCTGCTCGACCCGCGCCGCGTGGTCGAGGCGCTGGAAGAGGCTTTGCCGAACGACTGGGAGATGGTGAACTCGGGAGGCCACTGCTCATGGTTCTTCGCGCAGATGCCCTCGCGTCCGCAAGAGAAGTTCCTCACCATCCGCGAGTTCGGCGCGATCGGTAACGGCATCTCGTTCGCCATGGGGGTCGCCGCCGCGCGCCCGGATCGAACCGTCGTGCTGTTCGATGGTGACGGCAGCCTGATGATGCATGTGCAGGAGCTTGAAACCATCAAGCGCCACCGGCTGAACATCCTGATCGTCGTGATGAACGATAGCGCGTACGGCTCCGAGCTGCACAAGCTCCGCTCTGAGGGGATGCCCGAGGACGGGTCGGTATTCGGCTACTGCGATTTCGCGGCCATTGCGCGCGGATTCGGGCTCCCGGGAAGGACGGTCAAGAATCTGGACGACCTGCCGAAACTCGTGACGGAATTCGCCGCAAGCGGCGGCGGCGCCATCTGGGACTTTCACGTCTCGGACAAGGTCGTGTCGCCGACCATACGCCGCGCCCATCCTCATCCTGCCAAGAAATAGCAAAACGCGAACGTTAGACCAGCAGGATTGTCCGAGCTGGCGTCAGCTGCAAGAACTTCTGCAGGTCACGCCGAAGGAGAACGATTCGTGGACCTTCTTTTGAGCCTGACCCCTTGGTCGCGCTAACGTGACGAACTGACGCGCAGCACGCCCGATCCGGCGATTCCCCACCCGAACTGAGTCATCGCCTCGAGGCGCAGCCTTTCTTCTCCTTTCGAGGACCCGATTCGCGCGACTTCGACCTCGCACACGAGGTCCTTGATCTTGTCGTTATTCACGTCGCGCGCCTCGCAGGTCGAGATGACCGGGCCCCTATCATTGTTCGCCCGATTGGTGCAATCTTCTAGCGGGGTCCATCGGAATAACCTTCTACCGAAGGGTGTTCGCCGATCAGCAAGAGCCCTGGGAGCGTTGCGCCCGAAGGCCAAGACGTTTCCCACAATCCCAAAACTGATGCATTACACGGAGGATCGATGAACGTTTCCAGAATTGCAACGGCAAGTATCGTAGGCTCGGTGGTCCTGGCGGGAGCGGGCTTGGTATCGCCCGCGCAGGCCCAGCAGTCGAACGTGACGTTTTTCGTGACTAGCACGGGCTCAGGCAAGGGTGCCGATCTAGGCGGCCTGGACGGCGCGGACGCCCATTGCGCGGCGCTCGCCAAGGCGGCCGGCGCGAAGGCGACGAGCTGGAAGGCCTACCTGAGCACGAGCCTGCCCGGGGGAGACCAGGGCGTGGACGCGCGTAGCCGCATCGGCAACGGCCCCTGGCAGAACGCGAAGGGCGTGGTGGTGGCCAAGAGCGTGGATGACCTACATTCCGGACACAACAACCTCAACAAGCAGACGGCTCTGACCGAGAAGGGTGAGATGGTCAAAGGCCGCGGGGACACGCCTAACGAGCACGACATCCTGACCGGCTCGGACGCCGAAGGGCACTTCTCGACCGCGGGCGGCGACACCACCTGTGGTAACTGGACCAAGAGCGGCGAGGGCTCGGCGATCGTCGGGCACCACGACCTGCAGGGCCTGAAGGAGACGCGGCACATGAAGTCCTGGAACTCCTCGCACGGCTCGCGCGGGTGCAGCCAGGACCAGCTGAAAGCCTCCGGCGGCGCCGGCCTGTACTACTGCTTCGCCGCGAACTGAGCTTTCGTCGGGGCGCGCAAAACCCCTCTTCGGAGGGGTTTTTCTTTTTGTGGAAAAATCCGCACATGAGCGAAACGAAGACGAAATCCACCGACCCCCGCGTAGCCGCGGCGATCGCCCACTGGGCGCCGCGCTTCGTGTCGAACGGCGTGCTGCTCGCCGATTTCGAGGAGGTCACCGCCGGGATCGAGCGCTGGGAGGACTGGTGCGCCGCGTGGTGCGAGCGGGGTCAGTTGCATGAGGATCTCGGGCGCGATGCCCTGAAGCGCGGCTACGGTCTCACCGCCGGCGAGCACCTGGTGCGCGCTGCGATGTACTACCACTTCGCCAAGTTCGTGTTCGTGCACGACCTGAAGCAGATGCGCGATGCGCACCTGCGCGCGGTCGGCTGCTACAAGGACGCGCTGCCGCTGATGCGTCCAGCGGGCGAGCGCGTTGCGATCCCCTTCGAGGGCAAGACGCTGTACGGCGTGCTGCGCAAGCCCTCAGCCGCGTTGGGGGCCGCGGCGAAGTTGCCCATCCTGGTCATGGCGCCGGGCCTCGACTCGACCAAGGAGGAGCTGCACGCCTACGAGGAGCCCTTCCTCGCGCGCGGCATCGCGATCCTCGCGATCGACGGTCCGGGGCAGGGCGAGGCCGAGTACGAGATCCCGATCTGCGGCGACTACGAGCGCGCCGCGAAAGCCGTCTGCGACTGGATCGAGACGCGCCTCGATCTGGACGCGCCGCGGATCGCCATGTGGGGCGTGAGCCTGGGCGGCTACTACGCGCCGCGCGCCACGGCCTACGAGAAGCGCATACGTGCTTGCATCGCGCTTTCCGGCCCCTTCGAGTGGAAGGACATATGGAAGGATCTGCCGGGGCTCACGCGCGAGGCCTTCCGCGTGCGCAGCCACTGCAAGACCGAGGCCGAGGCGCTCGCGAACGCCGCGAAGCTGTCGATGAAGGACGCCGCGCCCAAAATCGCCTGCCCCATCTTCATCGTCACCGGGCGCCAGGATCGGCTGGTTCCCGCCTCGCACGCCGAAAAGTTGGCGAAGAGCGTGTCGGGTCCGGTAGAGTTGATGATCGTCGAGGACGGCGGGCACAATGCCAACAACCGTCCTTACCGCTATCGGAGCCGGACGGCCGACTGGCTCGCCGGGCAGCTGGGTCTGCCCAGGATCTGACGGCCGAAAGAGGAGAGTGACCATGAAGCGCAGTTGCTGGATTCTGCTTTTCACCGTTTCACTGGCGTCGGGCCTTGCCGCCGCCCAGGCCTACCCCGGCCGGCCCGTGCACCTCGTCTCGGGCGTCTCGCCCGGGAGCGCCTCGGACACGACCGCGCGCATCATCGCGGAGAAGATGCAGGCGAGCATGGGCCAGCCGGTGATCGTCGAGAACAAGCTCGGCGCGGGCGGCCTGATCGCCGCATCCTATGTTGCAAAGGCCGAGGACGGCTATCTCGTCAACATCTACACCTCGGCGTTCACGGTCGCGCCGCTCATCAACCCCGGGACGCTCGACCCCAAGGAGCTCGCGCCCGTCGCGACCATCGGCGTCGTGCCCACGGTCCTCGTGGTCTCGACCGCGAAGAGCTACAAGACCGTGGCCGACCTCGTCGCCGCCGCCAAGGCGAAGCCCGGAGCGGTCGTGGCGACAACAGCGGGGATCGGCAGCTCGACCCATATGCAGCTCGAGCGCTTCCGCATCTCGGCGGGCATCGACGTGCTTCAGGTTCCGATGAAGGGAGCGCCCGAGGCGCTCACCGAGGTGCTCACCGGCCGCGCCGATTTCTACTTCGCGCTTCCATTCCAGGTGGGCCCCCAGGTGAAGGAAGGCAAGGCGCGCGCTCTCGCCGTCGGCGCGGCGAAACGCAGCCCGCTCTTCCCCGATGTCCCGACCACGGTCGAGGCCGGCTACCCGAACTCCGACTACAACTTCTGGATCGGGGCGCTGGTCGGAGCCAAGACTCCGAGAGACATCGTCGCGCGCCTCAACAAGGAGATCAACGCCGCCGTGGCCGCGCCCGATGTGCGCGAACGCTTCCTGAAGCTGGCGTGGACCCCTTGAGCATGTCGCTGGCGGATTTCGAAGCGATGATCAAGAGCGAGCTGGTCGCCAACGCGCAGCTCATCAAGGCGGCGGGGATCAAGGCGCAGTAAAGCCGTAGTCCGCGGGCAGGGCGGCGTGGCATACTTCGCACTCCGCAAGGATGTCCGAGGGTAGCCGTCGATGGCCAAACAGAAGAAATCCAGCGAGCCGACGATCGTCCGGCCCGACGACATCGATCCCCACCACAACTGGAAGCGGCCGCTGCACGCGCCCGGCCACACCCAGGTCGACTTCGAGGAACGCGTCAATTTCCGGCGGCTGCACGACTACCGCCTCGCGCGGGTGCGCGCGGCGCTCGCGCAGTCCGGCCTGGGCGCGCTGCTGTCCTTCGACCAGCACAACATCCGCTACACCACCAGCACGGTCATCGGCGAGTGGGCGCGCGACAAGCTGACGCGCTATTCGCTGCTCACCGGCAACGGCGATCCGTACATCTGGGATTTCGGCAGCGCGGCGAAGCACCACCGGCTGTTCGCACCGTGGCTG
>Ga0137410_10000820_pt1 | contig 21380 bp, 19 predicted proteins | sample CZODoug1_16funga_FD_108878 | JGI IMG/M metagenome (GOLD analysis project Ga0137410, IMG submission 108878) | Vadose zone soil fungal communities from Angelo Coast Range Reserve, California, USA - CZODoug1_16fungal (Illumina Assembly) | ecosystem: Environmental > Terrestrial > Soil > Vadose zone... | reverse complement strand
CTGGCAACGGGCAAGGTGCAGTGGGCGGTGCCGCGGCTGACGCGCGCGTCGCTGACCTACGTCGACGGCTCCTTCATCTTCCTGGGCGAATACGGCGACCTGCGGCAGATCAAGGTGAACCCGAAGCAGTACGAGGAGACGGCGCGCGTGGTGCTGAAAGGCGCCGATGGCGAGCCGCTGCTCAAGTACCCGGCCTGGGCCGCGCCGGTGATCTCCCACGGCCTGCTCTACGTGCGCGGCAAGGACCGCCTCGTCTGCCTCGACCTGATCCCGGCCCCATGAACGTTCGCCTGATAGCGCTTGCAGCACTGCTGCTGGTCGGAGTCGCCTGCGACCGGAAGCCCGATCGCAAACCGGCGCCGAAGCCGGCGGACACGCCGTCGATCCTCGTCGTCGAGCCGGTCCGCGCGAGCTCGCCGACGGACGCGTCGCTCTTCGACCTCCCGAAGGAAAAGCTCTACGTCATCAACGGGACCTGGAGGAGCCGGAGCGACGCGCGCAAGGGCGAGTACGACCGCCCCGGCGAGTTCTCCTTCGAGCGCGCGGACGAGAAGGACGTGGACCCGAAGGAGGTCGCCGAGCACATCAACCGCTGGATCGAAAGGGCGGCGATCCGCATCATCGAGCGCCGCGACAGCCCGCCGGGGGCAGAGAAGATCGAGCGCTCGATCGACTACGTCACGGAGCGCACCACCGGAAAGCTGAGCTACGTCATCGACTCCGCCGTCCCCGCGAAGAAGCTCAGCGTCGTCTTCGACATCCGCGAACGGCGAAGATAACGCTCAACCCAAAGCCCGTGCAGTCCGCCTGTTCCCTGGAGACGGATCCTCAAAAACACAGATCTTCTCTGGGGTCTTTGAGTCTTTGGGGTCTTCGTGTTCCTACTTCGCGCCGGCGGCCTGGGACTTGTCGTTGGGCTTGGGTCCCTTGAAGTTGCCGCAGACGGCATCGCGCCCGGAGCGCTTCACCGTGTGCAGCGCCTCGTCCACCGCGCGCAGCAGCTCGTCGCCGTTCTTGATCTCGGAGTGCCACGCTGTGACGCCGATCGACAGCGTGAGCTTGAGGGGCTTGTCGGGCTCCTGGGTGTTTGAAAACTCCGCGGCGCGGACCACCTGGCGGAGGTTCTCCGCCTTGCCGAGCGCGTGCTCGTAGCTCGTTTCCGGCATCAGGATCGCGAACTCGTCGCCGCCGTAGCGGCAGACCATGTCGACCTCGCGCGTGTAGCTGCGGAACATCTTCGCGGTCTCGATCAGGACCTGGTCGCCCTGCTTGTACGACATCTTGTCGTTGATCTGCTTGAAGTGGTCGACGTCGAGGAGCACCAGGCTCAGCTCGCGGCCGTACCGGGCAGCGCGGTTGAGCTCCTCGGAAAGCTTCTGGTCGAAGTAGCGGCGGTTGAAGACCCCGGTCAGGTGGTCCACGATCGACTGGCGCTTCACGCGGTCGTAGAGGTGCAGGTTCTCGACGAGCAGGCCGATGACGTTCGACAGCGTTTCCAGCAGGTCGCGGTAGCCCTTGAGGGCCCGCTCGTTGCCCTGCAGGACCTCGATCTCCTTCGGGTGGAAGAAGACCTCCATCACGCCCGTGTTGCGCTCGCGGCCCTTGAGGGGCAGGACGGCTTCGCGGTTGGTCATGCCGCCCGCCGCCTCGCCCATCAGGACCTTGAGCAGGCGGTGGTCGGCGGAGAGCTTCATCTTCCGCTTCTTGGTCTTGATCGTCGAATAGCAGAGCTCGAGGGCGTCGTCGCGAAGCAGGTAGAAGTTCACGTCCGCGTAGCCCAGGCCCTCGCGCGCGCAGAGGAGCTGGGCCGTGCGCTCGAGGAGCTCCTCCTCGTCGGTGATGTGCAGCAGTTGCGGGGTCAGCTCGGGCACGCGGCGGATCTTCTCCGTCAGCGCGTAGATGCGGCTGTTGGCGTAGCCGAGCTCCTCGATCTTCTCCCACATGTCCTGTTCGAGCTTCTTGCGGTGGGAGAGGTCGCGGACCGTGCCCACGATCACGTCGCGGTTGGAAAGCACGATGCGGCGGACGGAGAGCTCCACGGGCCGCTTCTCGCCGCTCTTGGTCAGGACCTTGAGGTCGTAGCGCTCCGACGGCGTCATGCGCCGCGTCTCGCGCTTCTGCTGGAACGTCGGCAGGGATTCGCGGGCGACCAGCTTGGGCGCCGTCACGGAGCCCGACAGCAGCTCGTCGCGCGCGTATCCGGTCAGCCGCTCGAAGCTCGCGTTGATCTCGAGGAAGCGCTGCGTGTCCAGGTCCAGGATGTACTGCGGGTCGTTCGAGTTCTGGAAGAGGATCTGGAACGTCTCCAGCGTGGCGACGTTGATCGACGCGGGATCGGCGGCGACGGGCGCCGCGATCGGCGTCAGGAACTTCGCATCGATCTCGCGGCCGTCCACCTCCACGCGGGCGTTCTTCAGGACCGCGTCGATGTGGAGGGGAACGTGGATGCGGCCGCCCATCGCGTAGTTGGAGCCCAGCGCGATGTGGGCGGTGCCGATGGCCTTCTCGTCCTCGAGGATGTTGCCGACGACGCCGGCGCGCGGGTTGATGCCGATGCCGAACTCGGCGAGCTGGAAGGCCTCGGGGCCCTGCGCCGCCAGGAGTTCGCGGAGGGCGGTGTCGGAGATCTCGACCGCGCGGCCGCCGGCGAAGCGGACGGTGATGGGGGCCTTCAGGAGGCCCAGGCCGGCGACGGAGCCGTCGACGGTGACGACGCCCTCGCCGCTGCCCTCGAGGGGGGCGAAGCAGACCTCGCCCGCGGGCAGGTTGCCGAAGGAGCCGGGCTTGGAGAGATCGCCGATGTCGCGGTAGACGGTGCGGCCGCGGACGTCGAACGAGAGGTCGGTCCCCGCGGGGCTGGTGAGATGGACGCGCTGGCCCGCCTCGAGCAGTACGGCGAGCTCCTCGCCGCGGACGCGGAGGTCCTCGTAGTCGATCTCGAGGAGGGCCTCGAGACGGGCGGCGTCGGCCCCCGGCATGGAGGCGATGCGGGCGCCGTGCTTTTCGCAGGCCTCGCGCCGGGCGTCGGTGTGGGTGAGGGACCGGCTGGTCAGGAGGACGGAAATCGGGGCGGACTTCATCGCTTCGGCGACGGCGCGGGGGGGCTCGATGCCCGAGCCGGCGCGCTGGGGCATGGTCATCAGGGTGGCGTCGATCCCGAGGGCGATCGCATGCTGGAGGAAGTCGCGGGCATGCGGTTCCATGGGGGGATCCGTGACCACCAGGACGGCTTCGCCGTCGCGGTGGCCAAGACAGCGCTTCAGGACGAGCTGAACCGCCCGGGCCTTCATGGCGTGGAAATATTATAGCTTATTTTATACGCATCGCCCATAATATATGAGCCATGGTTCCGCCAAAGGTTAACGTCCCCCGGGCGGAGGCCGATGGTATACTTCAGGCTGCACGGTGACCATAGAAATCGACCGATCCGTCGAAAGCTTCCTCTCCCAACGCGGACCCGGCGAGGGCAGCGTCGCCTCCCGACCCGAGCTCGGACCGCTCGCCGGCGAGCTCAACGCCCACTGGTGGCGCGAAGTCGAGCGCCTCCTCCTCCGAGTCGTCCGCGACGACCGCGCCGTTCTTCCTCCCGAGGAGCGCATGCAGGTCGATCTCGGCCTCCTCGACTGGCGCCTCGTCCCGGGCGGCGACAAGAACCGCCCCGCCCTCCTCAAGGAGATCTACGCCACGGGCCGGCCGAATCAATACTACTTCTCCGAGTGGATCCTCCAGCGCTTCCGCCTCTTCCTCCTGTACGGGGGAATGAGCAGCTCCGAAGGCGAAGGCGTCAGCACCACGCGCCTGATCCGCGATCTCCGCGGCCGCCTCTACATGCGCCTCACGCTGCTCTTCAAGAACCTCCCCGGCTTCAACCAGCAGTCCATCGACCTCTTCCTCAACGGCCGGCTCGACGAAACCCTCGACGCGATGAATTTCAAGCTGAAGCACTCGCCCGACGACAAACTCGCCGAGCAGCGCCGCCAGATCGCCGAGATCCGCAATCGCATGATCAGCCGCGCCCGCGAGCGCGCCCGCACCCCCGACGATCTCGCCCTCTTCGACGCCCTTCGCCAGATCGACCGCGAGGCCATCGAGAAGCGCGTCTCCGCGCGGCTCGAAAAGGACGCGGCCGCGTCGCGAACCGTCTCCGCCGAGGAACGCGAACGCTGGGTCCAGGACGAGCTCAAGTTCGTCAAGCAGGTCCTCTGGCTCGGGGTCACCGGCTCGGGCCTCGCCCGCACCTACTCGGTCCTCCTCTCGGCCCAGCTCCGCATCGTGAAGGCCGACCTCGACTCGACCCTCGCGCTGGCGGAGCAGGCCGATCCCATGCTGCCCGAGGCCGCCTCGCTCCTCATCGCCCCCTATTCCGGCGGCGGCTTCTACGAGTGGGACCGCGACACCCTGTTCGTGCCGCTCGTGCCCACCCGCGAGCCCGAGCAGGCCGTGCTCCAGGGTCTCGCCAACTACCGCATCCTCCTCGACAAGTTCCAGGAGGGCGGGAAATTCAAGAAGGACTACGAGACCGCGCTCGGGGGCGGGGACGATTTCGGGACTTCCTTCGTGCGCGACTACCGCGCCTGGATCAACGGCGTCGGCAAGGGCTTCAAGGGCGCGCTCGATCCGCCTCGTTTCGCCTTCTTCCGCGACCGCATCGGCCCCCAGCCCGCCAACCTCTACGCCCCGCGCGGCTGGGTGAGCCGCACGTCCAAGGAGCTCGAGGAGGTCGTCAAGGTCTGCCGCGCCCGCGTCGCCTCCGGCGATGCGAAGTTCGAGGACCACTACCGCTTGGCCATCGCCGCGCATCACGAGCACCAGCCCGTGAAAGCGGCGCAGCACCTCCAGTCCGCCCTCCGCATCTCGCCCGTCTACGGCCGTGCGTTGCTCGCCCTCGGCCACGTCTCCACCCGCCTCGGCGGCGGCGACACCGCAAAGCAGCGCTTCTCCGAGTGCATGTCCCTCGCCCCCGGCACCCTGTGGTCGGTGTATGCAGGGGACGAGATGCAGAAGCTGTAGCCCGGAATCACGAATTACGAATCACCGATCGTTCCCCAGCAGGGATTCTCCCTCTCTCCTCTTCCTTACCACCGCTCCCGTTCTCGCGCAGCGACGATCGAATTGCAGCTTGGGGCGTGATTCGATTCCCCTAAACCCCGGCTCTTCCGCACAAATCAAGCAGCGGAGGAAGCCGATATGCGAACGCTTGCCCGCACCTGCATCCTGATCCTGGCGGCCGGCATCATTCCGGCCTGCGATACGCCCGCCCCGAAGCCGGCTCCGATTCTCGCGCCGAACCCCGGAGCCGGATCCGGCCCCGGCGGCAGCCCGAAGATCCTCGTGTTCGTCGCCTACAATCGCGTCTGGTGGTCGGAATACAAGGTCCTCTACGAAGGCCTCCGCGCGGCGGGATACGACGTCGACGTCCGTAGCAGCGCCACCGGCAGCGCCACGTCTTACCAGACCGACGGCGACGTCCAGTCCTCCGCCAACAACGTGGCCGGATCCTCTTATGCGGCCTTCCAGGCCGCGTTCGCGTCGGACTTCGGCGCGGCCTGGGACCCGGCGTGGAACAGCCCCGCGGCGATCCCGCTGTCCGGCCGTCTTCAGGATGTCGCCTCGCTCGCCCCCTATGCGGGGCTGGTCGTCGTCGGCGGCGTGGGCGCGGTCGACTACCGCTACGACGGCGTTTATGCCGACACCGTCGAGGGCGCCCATGTCGATACGGCAGCGGATGTCCAGGCCGCGGCGGAGAAGCTGAACCAGCTCATCGTCGAGGCGCTGCAGACGGAGAAGCCGCTGCTTGCCGAGTGCCATGGCGCGACGATCCCCGTCTTCGCGCGGACGCCCGGCAGCGCCGGGCAGATGCCCGCCCCGGACGCCCTGGGCCGCAGCGTGCTTCAGGGCCGCTCCTTGACGGGCTTCCCGCTCCATACCGGCGACACGGCCGCAATTTGCGCCGCCTTCGGCGTGACCTTCCTGCAGGACCGGGTCACCGTGGTCGATGCCCCGGCGACTGCGACGTTCGGCGTCGTCAGCTCCGGGATTGGTACCCGCAGACGGTCGCTTACGCCGCGCGGACCCTCCTCAATATGGTCGGAAGTTATCCGAGCGCGGCGGCGATGGCGTCGACCACGACCGTCCTCATCCTCCACGGCGGGCCCTGCGACCCCAGCAATCCCGAGAACGACATCCCAGCGAACTACGGCATGTCGCCGCCGAGCGTGATCCCGGTCGACTACCTCGATCTGAGCGCGCTGCTGAATGCGGACTCGCCGCAGGATGCGTACTCGTTCAGCGTCTCCGACGTGAACCTGCTGGACGGCGCGCTGCCGTTCAATCTCTCCAGCAGCGCGTCCGTGCTGGCCTACTTTTCGACGTTCGACGTGGTCCTGGTCTTCAAGCACTGGAGCACGTCGTTTCCGGACGCGTTGCAGTCGGCGCTGCGGGACTATGCCGACGCGGGCGGCGGCGTGGTCGCGCTGCATCACGCGCTCTACAACGCCGCGAGCGGGAAGAACATCCTCTGCCGCGACCTCTTCGGCGCCGAGTCCGCGGCGGCCGGCTGGTCCGCGCGCCCGCCCGACAACGGCCCGTATGGCCTGCTCAGCACCAACTACGGCCACTTCGTCTCGACCTTCGGCGTGACGTACGGGGCGGCGTCGGTGACGCCTCCTGCGGGCTTCCCGGCGGGCCCGGTTCCGGCGAATCCCGGTGCGGCGGGCTATCCTGCGTTCTCGATCACGGACGAGATCTACAACAACACCGCTTTCACCGGAACGCCGTCGTTCGGCCGCGGCGTCGGGCAGATCCAGCTGCTCTTCGCCAACGACTATGTCGCATCCCCCGGCCAGGTGCACACGTCGGGCTTCGTGAAGCGGTACGACGGGAACGGCGACGGCACCGCGGGACGGCTCGTCTTCCTGCAGCCCGGGGAGCGCGTCCAGAACATGCAGACGAACGCCCCCTACGGCCAGATCGTCCGGAATGCCCTCGTCTGGGCGGCGCAGCGCGATTAGTGCGCGGGCGCCGGGGTGAGGAAGCTGTCGAGGATGCGGTTGAACTCCTCGGGCCGCTCGACCATCGGCACGTGTCCGGAGTCGGTGATGAGCTCCCGGCGGTGCGCCGGAACAAGCGTGTACTGGTCGGGGGCCACGAGCAGGTCCCGGTCGGTGCCGACGGCCAGCGTCTCGACGGCCAGCGCCGACAGCTTCGGGCGCAGGTCGATCTTCGCGCCGGAAATCAGCAGGTCCACCGTGGACTGATACGAGCCGCGGATCATGTCGCGCGACAGCTCGTCGTCATAGCGCTGGATATAGGAGAAATCGCGCGTCACCCAGCGGCGGACCGGGGTGATGCGGCTCCCCCAGTAGAGCAGCCAGCGGATGCCGGGCGTCATGCTGAACCGGGTGCGGTCGTTGAAGGCCGTGGCGCCGACCACCAGCGGGTTGACCACCGCCAGCTTGTTCAGCCGTTCCGGATGCGACAGGGCATACTGCAGCCCGATCGTCGCGCCCATCGAGTGCGAGACCAGCACTACGCGGTCCAGGTGCAGCGAATCCAGGAACTTGCCCAGCCAGTCGGACAGGGCCTCGATCGAATAGTCGCGCCGGGGCTTTTCGGAAAGGCCGAAGCCGACGAGGTCGGGCGCGATGACGCGCCAGCGGGGGGCGAAGGCCGAGTAGCAGTACTTCCAGAATTTGTGCGACGCGCCCCAGCCGTGGAGCAGCACCAGGGGCGGGAGCGCCAGGCGGCCCTGCTGCGCGTAGGCGACTTCGGCGCCGTCCACCGAGACGCTCAGCAGGTCGAATTCGTGGGACTCGCGGGTGACGATCGGCAGCGGCGGCAGCCGGTCCGACAGCCCGAACACCCGGTCTTCTGTTTTTCCCGTCGCGTGCATGGGTGAAGTCTATTCGAGAATGCCCTCCGTCTCAATATATTGGGTGTAAAGATTCGGAGGAGCGTTCCGGATGCGGTGGGCGGGCCTGACGGCGATCCTGGTTCTCGGTTCCTGCGCTCCGCTTCCCCGCGGGGTCGCGATCCGCCCCGACTTCGACCGCGACGCGCAGGAGGCCGTCGATCTGCTCCGCGAGCTCCTGCGCTTCGATACGATCAATCCGCCGCAGCCGGGCTCGGCCAAGTCCAACGCGAACGAGACGGCCCTGCTCCGGCACGTCCGGAGCGTGCTCGCCTCAGACGGGATCGCGTCCGAGATCTACGAGTCCGAGCCCGGCCGCGGCAACCTCGTCGCGCGCGTGGCCGGCAGCGGCGAGCGCCGGCCGATCCTGCTGATGGCCCATGTCGACGTCGTCAACGTCGACCGTTCCCAGTGGGAGGTCGATCCCTTGTCAGGGGAGCTGCGGGACGGCTTCATCTGGGGCCGCGGGGCGCTCGACGACAAGGACGACGCCGCGGTGTTCGTCCAGACCCTGCGTGCGCTGAAGCGGAGCGGGACGCGGCTGTCGCGCGACGTGATCCTGATGCTGAACGCCGACGAGGAGTCGAGCGGGCGCTTCGGCGCTCGCTGGATGGCGGAGCATCATGGGGACAGGATCGACTGCGAGTTCGTGCTCTCCGAAGGCGGCAGCGCGTTGCTCGGGGACTCCGGCGTCGTGCAGTATGGATTCGAAACCGCGGAAAAGGTCTACAACGACTTCCGCCTGTTCATCCCGGGCGAGAGCGGGCACAGCTCGGTGCCCGTGCAGCGCAACGCCGTCTACGAGGCGGGGCGCATCCTGGCGAAGCTCGAAACGTACCAGACGCCGCTGCGCCTGATCGAAACCACCCGCGCCTCCTTCGACGGCCTGGGCACCGCGCCGCGCGGCGTCGTCTGGGGCCAGGAGTACCTGAAGAAAACCGCCGCGGGCGACATGGACGCGGCCGCCCACCTGGCGCAGAACCCCCGCTTCAACGCCCAGCTGCGCTCGACGTTCGTGCCGACGATCGTCCGGGGCGGCATCCGCGAGAACGTGCTGCCGCCGGACGTGGAGATCAACTTCAATGCGCGGCTGCTGCCCGGCGACTCGATCGACGACCTGATCGCCGCGCTGATGGCCCATGCCGGCGTCGCGAAGTACCAGCTCGTCGAAGGCGAGGCGGCGGTGGAGCAGTGGAAGCGTCAGCGGAAGGGCGGGGACGTCGGCGTTTTCCTGGTGGACCGCGGGATCGACGCCCCGCCGTCGTCGCTGGACACCGACCTCTATCGCGCGCTGGTGCTGACGGCGCGCCGGATTTCGCCGGCGGCGGTGGTCATTCCGCGGATGAGCGCCGGAGCGACGGACCTCCGCTTCTTCCGCCTGAAGGGCGTGCAAGGCTACGGGATCAGTCCGTGCCCGGTGGGCGAGGCCGAGGAATCCACGCCGCACCACCACAACGAGCGGATCCGGGTCGACAGCGTGAAGCAGGGCCTGCGGTTCATGCTGGAGCTGGCGGCGGAGATCGGGAAGTAAGGGGGGAAACCGGGGCTTCCGGGCGCCGAAGATAGCAGACGCCCGGAAGCTCCGGCCGAAATTACAAACCGAATCGCAGGAGGATATACCCCGCCAGGACCACGTAGAGGGCGAGGCTGCCGTTGAAGAACGTGGCGGCGACGAGGGCGACCTTGCCCTCGGCGGGATAGGCCTGGCCCATGCGGACGCGGAGCCAGTTGGAGAAGCCGGTCACGAGGCCGACGACGAACGCGATGCCCGCGGGGATGAGGAGATAGGCGCCCGCGAGCAGGCCGGCCAGGATGAAGAAGAGGCCGCAACCCGCGAGAAGCAGGGCGCCGCGGGAGGACACCGGCGGCAGGCGCCGCAGAATGGTGGTTTCCATCATCGCCTTATCCTCAACGTCTCTCTCTGGAATATCATCGACAATTCCCGCGTCCTTCTTTCACGATTCGCGCTGGACGAGGTTCCCGGATCGTGCTATACGGATGCCGATGACGAACGTCCCCGGAAAACGGCTGTCGAAAGAGGAGGCCGCCGAGGCCGACCGCAAGCTCGAGCAGGCCTCCCCCCAGGAGGTCCTGACGTGGGCCCTCTCGACCTTCGGCCGCGGGATCGCCCTGGCGTGGAGCGGCGCCGAGGACGTCGCCGTGCTCGACATGATGCACCGCATCGACCCCCGGGCGACGCGGGTGTTCACCCTCGACACCGGCCGCCTCAACCCCGAGACCTACGAGCTGATCGACGAGGTCCAGAGCCGCTACAAGATCCCGATCGAGATCCAGTTTCCCGACGCAGCCGCGGTGCAGAAGATGGTCGGCGAGAAGGGGATCAATCTGTTCTACCGCTCGCTCGACAACCGCAAGGAGTGCTGCGGCGTCCGCAAGGTCGAGCCGCTGAACCGCATGCTGAAGTCGCTCGACGGCTGGATCACGGGACTGAGGCGGACCCAGGCGGTGACGCGCGGGAAGTTGTCGAAAGTCGAGATCGACTTCGGCCACGACAAGATCGTGAAGCTGAACCCGCTCGCCGACTGGACGACGGAGCAGGTCTTCGACTACCTGAAGGCTCAGAAAGTCCCGACGAACAAGTTGCACGCGATGGGGTATCCGTCCATTGGCTGCGCCCCCTGCACCCGGGCGGTGAAGCCGGGCGAGGACGAGCGCGCAGGCCGCTGGTGGTGGGAGAACCCCGAGTCGAAGGAGTGCGGGCTGCATCCGACGCCATAGTAGGCATCAGGCATCCGGAGAAGAGGGTGCCGCCCTGCAACGGGGTCACTTCGAGAGTTCGTCGATCGCGCGCTGAATCAGTTCCTCCGGTGTTGGAGAGGGGTCCGGAGGCGTCGTGGACATCCTGTAGAGCATCCAGAGATTGCCCTTCCATTCCCCGACTCCATCCCAGTATTCAATGGGCAGGCAGCGGACTTTCTGGGGGTCCTCGGGGGGATGCACTGCGCCGGTGATCGGATAGAATCCTTGGGTTTCGCCGGACCAGAAGTCATTGACGCGGCGCCACTCCCGATCGCCGGCGCGGGCGTCAGGCATGGCTTCCGTCACCGATGTCGTCCTGTAGAGATCGCTCAGACTCGGCCAACTGTCGTCGTCGCTGGAAGACCGATCGTTCCCGACCGTGACGCCGACCACCTCTGAAATCACCGCCTCTCCGAGGATCGCGGTGTACGCGATGGCCAGGAATCCGGTGAGCGCCCGGAGCCGGAGCGGTTTCAGTCGAACTTGGACCATCGGGTCTTCAGCTCCGATTCGGTGGGGAAGACGACCACGCCCCGCCCGTGGCCCAGGTCGGCGCGGTAGACGGTGTTGTTCTCGTCGACGACATAGGTGTACTTGCCGCTCGTGGGATAGCGGGCGGGGTGCGCCTCCGCTGCGAAGCGCGCGGCGGCATCGAGGGTGCGCTCGTCGGTGTGGCGGAGGGCCCGGAACCAGTATCCGGCCTTCGCCTCGGGAACGCCATAAGGGCTGAGGTTCGTCACCGGCCGCTCATCGGCGCAGGCCAACGAAAGCTCGATCAGCTTGATCGCGGGCCCGCCTCCCAGCGGCGTGAGGGTGTACAGGCCCGCGATGTCGCCCCGCCAGAACTGCGGCACCCCATCCCCGTCCCGATCGTTGGCGCGGAAATCCGCCTGCGCGGAGGTGATCGTCTTGAGGATGGTCGACGCATTTCGCTCGCAACACCCGTGGGAGGAACCCGGACCGATGGCGTTTCCGATAGGGGCCAGCGCGAGCACGGACAGAAAGAGCGCCAGGCCGATCCAGTAGGGCCGCGTGTTCACCGGAGGGAGGAAAGCAAACGGCGTGCCGGAGCTTCAGGGGGAGGATCTGTGTTGACGGACAAAAAGCGTCGACACTCTCCGGCGGCGTGCCGGAGAGTGTCGGACGCGAGCGGCCTCAGTTGATCGCCATGGCGGATTCCGTGCACCAGCCCGCACGAACCTCGTCCGCCTTCCCGGAGCCGGTCTCGAAGGCGCCCGGATAATAAAACCACTCGATCTTGTCGAAGCCCAGGGTCAGGTTCTCATAGGGGGTCCGGACGTCGCCCTGGGGGCTGCCCGAGAGCGAGTGCATCGTGACGCGGACCTGCGAAAGCCGGATCTCCATGAACTTCGATTTGCGGGCGTCGGTCTGGCAGAGCTCGATCGTCGCGAACTGGAACATCCGCCCTTCGGCGGCCGCGCGGGCGAGCAGCGGCATGGTCCGATCGGCGAACTTGCAGATCGAGAGGTCCGTCATGTTCACGGGGCCCCCGCGCGGCGGGGGAGCACAGACGCTGTGGCTGAAGGAATCGATCGCCATCCAGCCGTGATGCGCCTGCTCGGTGCACTCGCCGGCGATCCCGTCGATCTTGAGGTAGGTCGTGTAGCCCATGGTCTCCTCCATCCTGTTGCCATAGGAAGAAGGAAAGGGCCGCCCGGGTTACAGGTCCGCCACGCCCTGCGACAGCACCAGTTCGCCCGCCGCGTTCGACGTCTCGAACTCGACGCGGTCGCCGCCCTTCCAGAACGACGTCTTCAGCACGTCGCCCGGATAGACCGGCTTGGCGAAGCGGACCTGGAGCTTCTTCGGCGGCTGCGGGAACGTGGCCGCGACCAGCGCCAGGGTCCCTAGGCCGTGCAGGATCACGTCCTTGAATCCCGCCGACTGCGCGAAGCCTTTGTCCACGTGGATCGGATTCATGTCCCCCGATGCCTCCGCATAGCGGCGGGGAAGGTCGGGGGCGACGGTGACCGTCGAGATCGACGTCGCCGCCGGTCTCACCGGCGGGGCAGGGGGGGCCGATTTCGCGCCCCTGGACTCGCCGCGGAAGAAGAGGCGCGACTCCATCTCGACGACGAGCTCTCCCTCGCGGAAGATGCTCTGGCCGAAATTGAGCACCTGGCCGGAGGACTTGTCCTCGATGCCGAGGACGCGGCCTCGCGGCGTGATCAGATCCCAGGCTTTCAGCGGCTTATGGAAGACGAAGACCTGCTCGCCGTGCACCATGCGCGAGAGCTCGCCGTTGAAGTCGGGATCCTCGAACAGCTTGACGAAGGGGTCCTTGACCAGCGTCACCGGGAAGACGACGGAGCCCGGAGCGCCGACGGCCGCGTCGAAGGCGGCCAGCTGCTCCGGGCGGATCAGCTGCGCGGCGCCGCCATAACGTTTGCCGATCAGCGAGCGGTGCAGCCCCATTTCGGGGGCGAACGTGAACATCTGCCGGAACTTCAGCCAGCTCGGGAGATGGGTGATCTTGATCTTCCCCTCGCCGAACGCCTTCTGGGCGTCGAGCGAGCCGCCGATGATCCCTGCGAGCGTCGCCCCGTCGGTCGTGATCGTGCAGGTGGCCAGCGGGACCGGCGGCTTCACCGACGCCGCCTTGTCCCTGATCTCGAGCGTCGCGGCCTGGCCGTCGACCTTGAAGAGCAGCGTGGCGTTGAAGCCCGCCGCCTTGTCGGGGATGAACTGGGCCTGCAGCCGCGCGAGCAGGGAGGGGAGGTCGACCGGGCACGTCGACGCGGGCGCAGCGGCGGCGGCCGGGGCGCCGACCTTGATCTTTTTGAAGTCGAAGGCCTTCCCGAACTTGCCGAGGTCCGGCACCTTCGTGGCCTTGAGCTTGCCGGACATGAACGCCATATCGCCTTTGACGCGGCCTTCGACCATTCCGATCAGCGTGTCGGCGTCGGTGGTGATCACGGAGGTCGGCGCGTCCGGCTTGCCCTCGGCGACGCGGACCTTCTTGTCCTTCACCTCGACGGTCCAGTCTCCGGAGCCGGTGACGGCGAAGTGGATGAGCGTGTCCCAGCCCGCGGCCTTTTCGGGATCGAACGCGCCGGGCAGGGCCTTGAAGATCCCGGCGACCTTGTTGCCGCCGCCCGCGGGCGCAGCAGCCGCGGCGGTTTTCGGAGCCTCCGGCGTTCGGATCCATGCGTTGACCTCGGCGGGGGTCCAGGGATCCTTCTTCTCCCTGCCCTCGCTGGTCTCCATCCGGTACTCGAACAGATGGCGGCCGTGGACACCGATGATGCGGCCCGTCAGATCCTTGGCGAGGTCGCTCGCGAAGTAGACGACGACCGGCGACACTTCCTCGGGACGGTATTCGGCCGGGACGCTGTCGATCTCCTCGGTCATGCGCGTCTTGGCGATGGGCGCGATCGCGTTGACGGTGATGCCGTCCTTGAGCAGCTCCATCGACGCGGTCAGGGTGAAGCCGTAGATGCCGGCCTTGGCGGCGCTGTAGTTCGACTGGCCGAAGTTGCCCTTGAGGCCCGCGACGGACGTCGTGTTGATGATGCGGCCGCCCGTGCCTTTCTCCTTCATGACTTTCGCCGCCGCGCGGGTGCACGCGAAGGTGCCGCGCAGGTGGACCGCGATCACGAGGTCCCACATGTCGTCCGTCATGTTGTGGATCGTCTTGTCGCGCAGGATGCCGGCGTTGTTGACGAGGATATCGACGCGGCCGAACGCGTCGACCGCGGCCTTGACGATCTTGTCGGCGCCGTCCGAAACGGAGTCGTAGTTCGGGACGGCCTCGCCGCCGGCCTTCGTGATTTCGGCGACGACGGTGTCGGCCATCTTCGCGCCCGTGCCCCCGCTGCCGTCGCGCGAGACGCCGGGGTCGTTGACGACGATCTTCGCGCCCTCGGCGGCCATGGCCAGCGCATGCGCGCGGCCCAGCCCGCCGCCGGCGCCCGTGATGATCGCGACCTTCCCTTCGAGCAGCTTCATCATGCCTCCACAGAGTTCTCCTCTGTGTCCCTGTGTTTTCTACACGCGTTCGATGATCGTGGCGACGCCCTGGCCCATGCCGATGCACATCGTGACCAGGCCGCGCTTCAGGTTGCGCCGCTCCAGCTCGTAGAGGATCGTGGTCAGCAGCCGCGCGCCCGAGCTGCCCAGCGGGTGGCCGAGGGCGATGGCGCCGCCGTTGACGTTGACGCGGGCGGGATCGGCGCCGGTCTCCTTCATCCACGCGAGCACGACGGGCGCGAAGGCCTCGTTGCACTCGAAGAGGTCGATGTCCTTCATCTTGAGGCCCGCCATCCGCAGCACCTTCTCGGTCGCCGGGATCGGGCCTGTGAGCATGAGGGTCGGGTCGACGCCGACCGACGCGGACGCCACGAGTTTCGCGCGCGGGCGCTTCTCGAGCTGCTTTGCCTTCGCGGTGGACGCGATCAGCAGCGCCGCGGCGCCGTCGGAAATCTGGCTGCTGTTGCCCGCCGTGATGACGCCGCCCTCCTTGAAGGCGGGCTTCAGGGTGCCCATCTTCTCGATGGACGTGCCCTTGCGCGGGCCTTCGTCGGTGTCGCGCCCGTCGATCGGCAGGATCTCGGGTTTGAAGTGGGCCTTGAGGGCCTTCTGATGGCTGCCGAACGAAAACTCGTCCAGCTGCCGGCGCGAGAGCTGCCACTTTTCGGCGATGAACTCCGCCGAGATGCCCTGCGAGACGAGGTCGAAGCGGTCGGTGATGCGCGAGGAGAAGGGCGCGCCGTCGCTGCCCATCGGCACGCGGGTCATGGACTCCGTGCCCGCGCCGATCGCGAGCTCGGCCTGGCCCGAGATCACCTCCGCGGCCGCGAAGGCGACCGCCTGGAGGCTGGAAGCGCAGAGCCGGTTCACCGCCGCGGCGGGGACCGTCACCGGGAACCCGCCCGCGAGGGCGGCGTTCCGGGCGATATTGAAGCCCTGCTCCTGGACCTGCGTGACGCAGCCCAGGACGATATCGTCGACCGAGGCGGGGTCGATCCCGTTGCGCTTCACGAGCGCGGCCATGACCTCGCCCGCGAGGTCGTCGGGCCTCCAGTTGGCGAGGAACCCGTCCTTCTTGCCGATCGGCGTCCGCAGGGCGTCGATGATCACCGCTTCGTTAGTCACTGCCGCCTCCCTGATTGAGATAGCGGACGATCGTGTTGCGCTGGATCTCCGCCGTGCCTTCCCAGATCTTGAAAATGATCGCGTCCATGAGCCAACGGCCGCAATCGTATTCCTTCATGAACCCGTACCCCCCGTGGATCTGGATGGCCTCCAGGCAGCACTGCACCGCGAGGTCGCCGCAGTAGAGCTTTGCCTGGCTGCCTTCGCCGCGGGTGAAGGGGACGTTGTTCGTGGCCATCCAGGCCGCCTTCCAGACCAGGCCGCGCGCGGCCTGGATCTGCGTCTCCATGTCGGCCAGCTTGTGGCCGATCGCCTGGAACTCGATGATCGGTTTCTTCTGCACGCGGGTCTTCGCATAGGCGAGACCCGTCTCGAAGGCCGCCCGGGCGATGCCGAGCGCCGCGGAGGCGACCATCACGCGCGACGATTCGAGCGTCGCGACGACGCCCATCATGCCTCCGGTCGACTCGCTGCCCAGCTTGTTCTCGAGCGGGACGCGGACGTCCTCGAGGTGGACTTCCGTCGTATTGGTCGCGAGCACGCCCCACTTGACGTAGTCGGAGCCGGGCTTGAGACCCTTCGCGCCTTTCTCGACGATGAAGCCCGCCAGGCCCTGGACGCGCTCGCCCGTCGACTGCGCCCCGGGATTGGTCTGGGCGATGACGACGTAGGTGTCCGCGATGCCGCCGTTGGTGATGAACTGCTTCACGCCGTTGAGAACCCAGCTGTTCCCGTCCTTCCGCGCGGTCGTGGTCATGCCGGTGACGTTCGACCCGGCGCCCGGCTCGGTGAGGCAGAAGGCGCCGATATGGGGCATCTTGGCGTCGTTGTTCGGGTTGCAGAAGCGCTCCAGCCACTTCTTGTTCTGCTCGGGGGTGCCCATGGCCTCGATGGCCTTGGCGCAGAGACCGCTCGCGACGATGTGGATCGCGATGCCGGCGTCGCCCCAGCAGAGTTCCTCGACCATGAGGCAGGTGATCAGCTTGTCGGTGACCCCCAGGCCGCCGTAGTCGGCGGGGAAGTAGTAGTCGATCAGGCGCAGGCCGTTGGCCTTCTTCAGGACCTCGTCGAGCTCGTCATGCGGGATCTTCTCGCCCTTGCGGTAGTACTTGTCCGCGAGGGGCCGGATCTCGGTCCGCGCGAAGTCGCGGGCCATGTCCGCCATCATCTTCTGTTCTTCGTTGAGCGCGAAATCGACCATGCTCTATCCCTTAACGCTTGCCCTTTCCTCGACCTTCTTCCGAAGCTTCAGCCACCAGCGTTCGCTGGAGCCCGCGATCTCCTTGGCTTTTTCGCGCAGGTAGTACAGGTGGAACGGCCAGCGCACCGGGAAGCGCTGCTCCAGAGTATGCAGGGAATCGCGGAGCCGGTCGAGATCCGCGAGATGTTTGTCGACGGCCCGGACGACGGTCTCGGGGGGCAGCCGGGGGGTGAAGTAGAGGGCGATGTCGAAGGGCGTCACGATCCGGTGGCCCTGGGACAGGGCCTGCTCCAGCAGCTCCGCGAAGGCCTTGCTCCCTCCGGGGGTGATCCGGTAGACCCGCTGCTCGGGCCGCTTCCCCTTGCGGGAGACGCTTCCCTTGACCCAGCCCCGGGCTTCCATGCGCTTGAGGGTGTAGTAGACCGTGCCCGAAGTCATTTCCAGCAGCTGCTCCAGCCGCTCGTCGATGGCCCGTTTCAGGTCGTAGCCCGAGCGCGGGGCCTCCTCGATGAAGCCGAGCAGGGTGATCGCATTGACGGGGTCGATGGTCGCCGGCATATCTATTACTTAAACCATTCTAATTAAACTATATCACGCGGAAAGCGCCGGAACGAGGATTTTTGTTCACGATTGCTTTCGGGAGAGGATCCCGTCGGCGGCCCCCAGGCCCAGCCCGACTCCGCCCAGCAGCGCGGGCGCCAGGAAGTAGCCCATCTTCAGGGGATTGATCGTCTCGATGCCGACGGGATGGGGGTCGAGCAGCACCATCGTGATGACGAGGTTGACGAAGCCCAGAAAGGAGCCGTACCGCACGGCGGTCCTGAGGATCACCGGCCGCGGCTGGTTCCGGCGGGCCAGGAAGTCCAGCCGCACGCTGATCAGGATGGAAAGGAGGAAGGCTCCGGGAGCGCCCGCCATCATCAGCCACAGGAGCATCAGGCCGATCAGCGGCAGGGGATTCCGTCCGATGGCCGTCTGAGGATTCAGGAGGGCCATCCCTCCCATCAAGGCGACCATGATCAGCGAGGCCGCCAGCAGGCCATACAGGGCGCCGAGGATGATCGCCTTCACCATTCAGAAATCATTGTACCCCCCGGGTCAGGGGGTCGGCTGCCGGATCGCCGGCTTGATCGTCCAGGCCTGGCGCCGCGCGAGCTCCATCATCGCCGGGGCGTGGAAGCCCTCGGGGAAGAGCCAGCCGAAGATCTTCGGGCTGTCGTCCGCCACCCGCGCGCCGATCGTGTACGTCGCCGGCCGGAGCTCCACCGACTCGGGCGCTTTGCCGTCGAGCACCGACGGCACCACGCGCGCCAGCGCCGTGAAGTACGCCTCCGGGGGGACCCCCGTGCTCCCCAGCCAGATCGTGGGCGGGATCCGGTGGTGCTTCTTCAGGTACTCCTGGACCCAGGCCGCCGTCCGGGCGAACTGGTTCCAGGTCGTCGTCATCGCCGCCGTCAGAACCGGGCCGGGCTCGGTCGGGCCGATCGGCGTCCCGTTCAGCTCGACCGTCTTCCTCGCGCCGGACTTGAGCGGGCCCCATTCCGACGCATGGTCCGCGACGACCGGATTCAGCAGGGCGAGGACCTCGGCCGGCGCCAGGGCGTAGTCGCCGCGGCGCTGGAAATTAACTTCGTCGCCGACGGCGGCCGCGATCTCCTTCAGCTCGGCCGTGTCGAAAGCCCGACCCTGGGCCCGATCGCGATACACCTCGGCCGCTTCGCCCACCGTGATGAACTGGAGGTCGGGGAGGGTCTGGATATAGCGAATCCAGGCCTCGAAGGTTTCGTACGCGACCTTCGTCTCCTCGGCCGTCTTCTGCGGCGGCATCTGCCAGTCCTCGCGCGCCGGGTTCACGCCGTTCTTGAAGATCGAGTCCCAGAACTGCTTGTGGATCCACTCGCAGGGGTGATAGTAGACGGAGATGATCCCGCCGCCTTCCTTCATCAGCTGTTCGTAGGACTTCTGGATCGCCTGCTTCCCCAGCTCGAGATCCTTCTCGCCGCCCAGCCCCGTCCGCGGGTGATGCGTCAGCTTGTACATCGTCAGGAGACCGCAATAATAATGGGGCTTGCCGTCGAGCCCGACGTGGCTGCCCGCGTCCATATAGGCCTTCATGCCCCACTTCTTCATGGCCGCGAAGGCCTGCGGACCCCAGGAACTGCCCGGCTGGCCGTAGCAGGTCGGATGCACCCCGAAGATCCGGCGCAGGTCCTCCACGCCGGGGCCTTCACGCCGCTCGAATTCCGCCGCACCCTCGTCCCAGCCCAGGCCGGACAGATACTGCGCCGGCGTCGGGTGCGGACTGTGATAGTTGGAGTGGAAGCCGATCTCGTGCTTCTTCAGCGCCTCGATCGTGTCGCTGCGTCCGCGCTTCTCCAGGACGCGCGCCTTCTCGCCGACGATCTTGAACGTCGCCTTGATCCCCCGGGCCGTCAGGAAGTTCGCGAGGTGCAACGACGCGTCGTCGTCGGCCGGCGACAGGTAATCCTCCGTGTCGAACCAGAGGACGACGTAGACCTTGGCGGGCGGGATCGTCCGGGGACCCGCCATGGGCGCGACGGGCGCGGGGCCCGACGAACAGCCCAGGGCGGCCAGGAACGCGAGGCAGACCAAGCGGCGCATAGTGTTCTCCCCCAACCTTGCCCATGGGTGGCGTCCGGCCCCCGAATTGTCACGCGGTCCGCCCATCCTACTAATGCCAATCGCCGCCCGGGCGTGGTAGAATTCGCGCCAATGCTGATCCACGGGGTGGAACTCGTCGTCCACCCGGACCGCCGCGCTCTTTTCGACGGCCTGCGGAGCCCCGCGGACGTGATCGCGAAATACGGCGCCTCGGTCCCTCCCGCCGAGCGCCGCAGCGCCGTCGCCGAACTCCACCTGCCCCAGGGCCATTTCTTCCTGAAGATCTACGCCTATTCCGGCCTCTGGCGCCTGCGGACGCTGTTCATCGTCTCGCGCGCCGGGCGGGAATACCGCAACCTGATCCGCCTCGCCGCGCTGGGCTTCAACGTGCCCGAGCCCGTGGCCAGCGGCCAGGCGCGGACGCTCGGGTTCGTCGGCGAAAGCTTCGTCATGACGCGCGCCATCGAGGATTCCGTCTCGATGTGGACCTACGTCTACAATCCCGGTGCCGCGCCGTTCCCGCTGCCCGACGCCCGCGAGCGTCACCGCCTGATCGAGGACTTTGCCCGCACGCTGCGGCAAGCCCACGAGGAGCGCTTCTTCATCCATACCCTCCGGGCGAAGAACGTCCTGCTCACCGAGGAGAACGGGGTCTACAAGGTGCACCTCATCGATGTCCCCTTCGCGGGCATCTGGCGCTGGCGGTTCTTCCCGCGCGCGGGGCGGATCCGCGACCTGGCCCTGATCCTGAAGTGGGCCCGCGTGCTGCTGACGCGGACCGAGCGCATGCGTTTCGCCCGCGCCTACGGGGCGGGTCCCGGCCTGCTGCGGGAGACCCAGGCATACCAGGAGCGGTATTATCCTCTCCGTTCCGGCGATTCCACCTAGCCAGGACGGCGAAACCCAAAGACCCCTCTCCGGGCTCCGGTGTTCTGGTGTTGGACCGGCTCTTCTACTGGATGATGCGCAGGGGTTTGCCGTCCGCAGTGAAGAGCTGCAGGCGGTGATTGTCGCTGTCGCAGACCCACAGCCGTCCCTCGCGGTCGAAGGCGGTCTGGATGGGGTCCTTGAGCTGGCCCGGCCCGCTGCCCTCCTCCCCGAAGCAGAAGAGGAACTTCCCCTCCGAGTCGTAGACCTGGATGCGCCCGTTGTCCCGATCGGTGACATAGAGGCGGCGTCCGTCGGGGGACGGCGTGATGCAGTCGGGCCGCCGGCTGTCGCCGGGCTGCGAGTGCCGGTAATAATCCCAGCCGCAGGCGAGCGCGCAGAGGCTGCCGACGGCGAGCGCCGCGAGGAGGCCGCGCCCGGCCTGCCTGCGGGCGGTGAAGATCACGAAGGTCCCGAGCGCGGCGGGGACGCCGATATAGCAGAAGAGCGGGAACAGGGCCTCGTGGCCGAGCCGGAACAGTTCCTTGCCGTCCTTGGTGGTGCAGACGACGTAGTTCCGCTTGTTGAGCGAATAGTACAGGCGGTTCCCGAGCACCAGGACGTACTGCGGATCCTGCGAGAGGGGAATCGAGCGGAGATAGGTGCCGTCTTCCTTGAAGACGTTGATCCGCCGGTTGTGCTCGTCCGTGACGTAGGTGTCGCCGTTCGCGTCCCTCGATAATCCCTCGGGCCCGTCCATCTCCCCCGGGCCGGACCCTTTCCTGCCGATGATGCGGACCAGCTTGGGGGTCGCGCCGCGGACATCCAGCTCCACGACGTTGTGATACGCCGTGAGGATAAGCCGGCCCGGGGCCGGGCAGTGCATATAGAGCCCGCGGGAGACGT
>Ga0137410_10000818_pt1 | contig 21414 bp, 19 predicted proteins | sample CZODoug1_16funga_FD_108878 | JGI IMG/M metagenome (GOLD analysis project Ga0137410, IMG submission 108878) | Vadose zone soil fungal communities from Angelo Coast Range Reserve, California, USA - CZODoug1_16fungal (Illumina Assembly) | ecosystem: Environmental > Terrestrial > Soil > Vadose zone... | reverse complement strand
GCCGGGCCGCTCCGCTGCCGCTGAATCATGCTCGTGCATATTCCACTCGTAAGCACAGCCGGGCAAGCGTGATACCAACGTTGCCGGGCTGAAAACTTACAACCCTCAAACTCGACAGCATGGCAGCTTCCGGGGCGAAGGGCGCTGACAGTTCGCACGTCGGGACACCAGTGAAGTCCGGCCCGGGAAACGCGTACGTCTCGTTCGGAAACGCATTTTCGCCCTGCTGCGGTTGAGTCAATACACGCGCAGGCCATCCACCGGCCGTCGAGTGAAAACGCTCCCTGAAACTCTCGGACGATCGTTCGCGGGAACCGCCACGGTCTGCTCGTGTGGAGCGGCAGGCAGAGACGCTTGACGCGACATCGGATCGATTTTCATCGATGAAAAGCGCTGGTCCAGCTCGTCATCCGGAGGTGCTACGCACAGTGGTCACCTCCGGGTGATTTCACACCCGACGCCGCCACCTTATATTCATCGCAGATTTGCGCCGCCTGTCCGCGAGCCGAAGAGCAGGCGACCGCCAAAGGAGCTCCGATGACTTCAGTAGCTGTGGGTCTTGTGACGTCGAACGAATCGAAGACCGCGTCAATCCAGGCGCACATAGACCGGGCGATCGAAGATCTTCTCGCGTCGCTCCCCAACCCCGAGCAATTGTCTCCAGAGGAGCGCCGCGGAATCATCGCCCGCTACACGGCGGTGCTCGAGGGGAATTTCATTTACTGGATGACCGGCGCCTACATCTCGGTCGGGTCGGACGAGGCCCGCGCCAAGATCATGGACAATTTGCGCGAAGAAGTGCGCGACTGTCATCCGGGGATGATGCGACGGTTCGCCCTGGCGGCCCACGCCACACCGACCGATGGCGATGCGCAGGCCGTCTACCGCAACCTGATGAACGTTCGCTTGTTCATCGGCCGACTGTCGCCGGTGCCGACCGTGGTGACCATGGCTTTCTTCGAGGGCTTCATTCAGCGGTTCATGCCCTATCTGGCCGAGCTCGCCCAGCGCCAGGGCTCGGCCGAGATGGAATACACGGACGTCCACGGCGTCTGCGACATCACGCATACACAAGAACTCTTCCGCGCGCTGGAAGCGGAGATGGCGCTCGAATCGCCGATGCCCGAGCAGGAGATGTTCGAGGGAGTGGAGCTCCTTCGGACGCTGATTCAGAACATCGTCGTCAACAACTAGGGCCGGCCTGAACCGCTGGTGAAATGCGGACCCCGTAATGTGTCGTCTGGACGTTGTGTTCGACAACGCGCGCGGGGTTGCCCGCGACCAGCGATCCTGCGGGCACGTCGCGGGCGACGACGCTGGCGGCCGCCACGATGCAGCTGTCGCCGATACGAACGCCGGGCAAGATGATCGAATGCGCGCCGATGAAGCAGTTGTCGCCGATATGCACGTCACGATTGAGTCTGTTGACGTAGTCGTGCGTCAGGATGGCCGCGCCGAATGTGACCACGGAGTACTTCCCGATGTGAATGCCCCGGGGATTCGTCTTATCGAGCTTCGCGCTCATGGAAATCGCGGTCCCTTCCCCGATCTCCATCTTCCAGACTCGCGTCAGGTATTGCCGGTGGAGCGCGAGCACGAATTCACGCAACGCATCGCGTACCCGCGTCGCCAGAGGAACCGACATCGAAACTCCTCGAAGTGGAGCTGAATTGTAGCGCAACGGCGTTCGGGTTCGGCACCGTCCGACGAACGCAAAGGAAAGCCATGTCAGTCAAGGCCACGGTGATTTCCGAGATTCAGCAGATTGCCGACGACGACAAGAAGAGTCTACCCCCGCTGACCGACGACCTGGTCCTGCTCGACTCGGGGCTCGACTCGCTGGCCATCGCCATCCTCGTGGCTCGACTCGAAGAGACACTGGGATTCGATCCGTTCACCGAATCCGACGACGTGGCTTATCCGGTGACGCTGGGTGACTTCATCAGGTTCTATGAGCGCGCCGCTGAATCGCATGACGTCGATTCGAGACAAGCTGGGTAGCGCGCCGGGAGGCCCGGAGCGCTTCCTGTGGGGCGCCACGGCCAGCGTTTGTCTCGGCCACCTTCTCAACGGCACGAGCCTCGGCGGCCGGGCGGCGGAGCTTGCCGGGCGATCGGTGCTCATCGCCACTCGCGATCAGCTGGCGGCGGCGCTGGCGCTCGTCGGGCTGGACGGAATTGCCCGCCGGCTGATCGTCTGCACACCCGACCTGGCTGCGGAGCATCTGCCCGCCATCGCCGCGAAAGCGGGCGTGGATGCGATCGTGTCGGATCACCACACAGAATTTGGAATCAAGAATTCTGAATTCAGAATTCAGACACCACTCACACCATTCCAAATTACGAATTCCAAATTCCAAATTCCAACCGAGTGGGTTCTGCTGACTTCCGGCACGACGGGCGCGCCGAAGATGGTCGTTCACAGCTTCGCCAGCCTGACGGCGCCCATCTCCAACGGGTTGGCGCAAGGCGCCGACGTCGTCTGGGGCACGTTCTACGACATCCGGCGTTATGGAGGTCTTCAGGTCTTCTTCAGGGCCGTCCTCGGCCGCGGATCCTTCGTGCTCGCCGGCGCCGGCGAGCCGATCGGAGATCATCTCGTGCGGCTCGGCGCGCATGGGGCGACGCACGTCTCGGGGACTCCCTCGCATTGGCGCCGCGCGCTGATGAGCCCGGACGCGCGTGCGATCGCGCCCCGCTACATCCGCTTGTCGGGAGAAATCGCCGACCAGGGGATCCTGAACGCTCTGCGCTCCTTCTACCCGCAGGCCCGCGTCGGCCATGCGTTCGCCTCGACGGAAGCCGGCGTGGGACTCGAAGTCGACGATGGCCTCGAGGGGTTTCCGGCGAGCATGGTCGGCGCGCCCGGCGACGTTCAGCTCAAAGTCGACGACGGCTCGCTGCGTATCCGTTCCGCGCGTAATGCCGTCCGATATCTCGGCGAGCAACGTTCCACCCTCACCGATGATGAAGGCTTCGTCGACACGGGCGACATGGTGGAACGCCGCGGCGACCGGTACTACTTCCTCGGTCGAAGGAACGGCATCATCAACGTCGGCGGACTGAAAGTCTATCCGGAAGAAGTCGAAGCGGCGATCAACCGACATCCGGCGGTCCGCATGTCGATGGTGCGGTCCACGAGAAGTCCCATCACCGGTTCGCTCGTCGCCGCAGACATCGTCCTGAAGGGAGAGCCCGATCCGAGCGGCGCGGGCGGCAGGATCGTGGACTTCCGGCGCGAGATCCTTCAGATCTGCCACGACCGGCTGGCGCCCCACAAGGTTCCGGCGACGATCCGTTTCGTTCCCGCGCTCGAGATGGCCGCCGCCGGGAAGCTGGCCCGTCATGCGTAAGGTGATCGTGACGGGCGGCAGCCGGGGCCTCGGTCTGGGAATCGTCCGCCGGCTCGTCTGCGAGGGCTACTGCGCCATCGCCGTGGCGCGGCAGATGAACGACCAGCTCGCCTCAGCGATCGCGCACGCCGGACAATCGCATCCCGGCGCGCTCCAATTCAAGCCGTTCGACCTCGGAGACGTGCAGGAGATCCCGACCTTCGTGAAGACGCTCCGGAGGGAGCTCGGACCGATCTACGGCCTCGTCAACAACGCTGCGCTGGGCTCGGACGGCGCGCTGGCGATCATGCACAACTCGGAAATCGAGCGCCTGATTCGCGTGAACACGCTCTCGCCGATCGTGCTGACCAAATATGTCGTCCGCCACATGATGGCGGACGGCGGCGGCCGCGTCGTCAACGTCGCGTCGATCGTCGGCTTCACGGGATACAGCGGCCTCTCGGTATACAGCGCGACGAAAGCATCCTTGATCGGATTCACGCGGTCCCTGGCGCGCGAGGTCGGACGCCTCGGCGTGAACGTAAACGCGGTCGCGCCCGGATTCCTCGACACGGAGATGACGCAGGCCCTGGACGGCGAGCGCCGCGAGCAGGTGGCGCGCCGGAGCGCGCTGCGCCGGTTCCCCGAAGTGGACGACGTCGCCGACGCAGTCGAGTTTCTGCTCGGCTCGAAGGCCAGGAGCATCACGGGGACTGTGCTCACGGTGGATGCGGGCAGCACGGCGTGAACGGTTGTGACTACTAGCGATGGTTTCAACACCCGCCCCGTAAAGGCGGACCCGCGTGTCCGCCCCGTGGCCGACACATCGGTCGGCCCCTATGAGGAGGATCTTCAAACCGGCACCAGAGCCGGGACCTCCGTGCGAACTCCCCGAGGCAAACCGTCGTCTGCCAGGGCGTGGTCGCGCGCGCTCCAGCTGACCGCGCCGATTGTTCGACGGCCCGATCGTATTCTGCCGACAGTCATCGAGGAGCTCGCTGAGTCGCTCGGAGACACGCCGGCACTCCTCTCGGACGGCGAGTGCCTGACGTATCGCGGGCTGGCGGAGCGATCGACCAGGTACGGCCGGTGGGCGATCGAGCAGGGGCTCGCCAGAGGTGACGCCGTCTGCCTCCTGATGCCGAGCCGCCCTGAGTACATGGCCATCTGGCTCGGCATCACCCGCGAGGGCGGCGTCGTCGCGCTGCTCAATACGAATCTCGCCGGGCCCTCGCTCGCGCATTGCATCAACATCGCCGCACCAAGACATCTGATCGTGGCGGCGGAGCTCATCGATCGATTGATCGCCGTGCGCAAGGACCTCGCCGGCGCGCCGAAGATCTGGGTTCACGGCGCCGGCCACGACCAATTCCCGCGCATCGACGAGGTCATCGATCGGTATCCTGGCGACACGTTGCACGACGCCGAGCGCCGGCCCGTGACCATCGACGATCGCGCGCTCTACATCTACACCTCCGGCACCACCGGGCTGCCCAAGGCCGCCAGGGTGAGCCATGCGCGCGTGATGCAGTGGAGCCACTGGTTCGCGGGGCTGATGGACACTCGCCCGAGCGACCGGATGTACAACTGCCTGCCGATGTATCACAGCGTCGGCGGCGTGATCGCGACCGGCGCGGTTCTCGTGGGCGGCGGCTCGGTGGCGATCCGCAAAACATTCTCGGCGCGCCAGTTCTGGAGCGACGTTGTCCGCTGGGACTGCACGCTGTTCCAGTACATCGGCGAGCTGTGCCGGTACCTGCTGCATGCCGGGCCGCACCCGGATGAGAGGGATCACCGGATCCGGTTGTGTTGCGGCAACGGGCTGAGGCCTGACGTCTGGAACGGCTTCAAGGAACGGTTTCGCATTCCGCACATCCTGGAGTTCTACGCCGCGACCGAGGGCAACGTCTCGCTGGTCAACGTGGAAGGCAGGCCCGGCGCCATCGGCCGCATCCCGCCGTTCCTGGCGCACCGATTCCCGGCGACGCTCGTGCAATACGACGCGGACGCGGGCGCGCCCGTGCGCGACGCGCGCGGATTCTGCATTCGCTGTGCGCCGAACGGCGTAGGCGAAGCGATCGGCCAGCTTCTGAACGACCGATCGAACGTCGGCAGCCGGTTCGAGGGCTACACGAATGAGGAAGCCTCGCAACACAAGATCCTGCGCGACGTGTTCGAGCCGGGAGACGCGTGGTTCCGGACGGGCGACCTGATGCGAAAAGACGAGCACGGCTTTTTCTATTTCGTCGATCGGATCGGCGACACCTTCCGCTGGAAGGGCGAGAACGTCGCGACTTCCGAAGTGTCGGAGACGATCTGCCGCTTCCCCGGCGTCAAGGAAGCCAACGTCTACGGTGTGGTCATTCCGGGCTCCGACGGCCGGGCCGGCATGGCGACGATCGTCACCGACGCGGGGCTCGATCTTGCGGCCTTCCGGTCGCATCTGTCCGACCGCCTGCCTGAATACGCGCGGCCGCTGTTCCTGCGCGTCAGGGACGATTTGGAAGTGACCGCCACGTTCAAGCACACCAAGAGCTGGCTGGTGCGCGAAGGCTACAACCCGGCCGTCGTCGGAGACGCCATTTATTTCAACGATCGGGAACGGCAGGCATTCGTCCGGCTCGACAAGTCGCTGTATGACCGCATCCAGATCGGACAACTCCGTTTATAGAACAGAGGACGCTGTGACCAACGACGGTCCGGCGAAAAGCCGGACGCTGCGTACTTGACATCCGGAGCACCTATGTCCGCCCCGATCGTGATCGATGTCGCGAGCACCACGGATCTTCAGCGCACGCCGATTTCCGGCGACTGGGTCCTCGAAGGCACGCCGCTGACACGGAGTCGGGAACTGGCGAGAAGCCGCGACCTGACGTCGTTCGTCATGGTCTGGGATTGCACGGCAGGCCGCTTCAACTGGCATTACAACAAGGATGAGACGCTGGTCGTTCTGTCCGGCGAGGCGTTCATCACGATCGAGAACGTCGAACGTCGAATCGGAGCTGGCGACGTCGTGTTCTTCCCCGCCGGCAGCTCGTCGACATGGCGCGTCCCGAACTACATCAAGAAAGTCGCGTTCCTCCGACACACGATGCCGCGCCCGCTTGGATTCGGCGTGCTCGCCTGGAACAGATTCCTCCGGATGGTGGGTTTGGCCGCGAGATCGCCGGCGATGGCGCCCGCCGGCCTCAAGCCCGACAACGCGCAAGCGAGTTGACAGCATGAGCAGATCCGACCTCCGCCGACTTCGTCCCGGCGACCTCGTGGAAGTGAGGTCTCCGGCAGAAATTCTCCAGACGCTCGACGCGGACGGCACGGTGGACCACCTGCCGTTCATGCCGGAAATGGTCGAGTTCTGCGGGAAGCGGTTTCACGTCGCCAGACGAGTGGTGAAGACCTGTTTTTCGGGATCGATGTCGACGATGCTCGCGTTCAGGACCGACGACGTCGTCACGCTCGATGACGTGCGCTGTTCCGGGGCCGCGCATGATGGTTGTCAGAAGGCGTGCATGATTTTCTGGCGCGACGCGTGGCTCCAGAAAGTCGACGCCGCCGCCGCGGCACGGCGCGCGGATTCGGACAGCAAGCGGCGGCTGGAGGCCCGCCTGAAAACCTCGACGGGGCCGAAGACCTACTTTTGTCAAGCCAGCGAATTGTTGAAGGCCGCCGGTCCGCTGTCGCGATGGGATCGATTTGGAAGATGCGTGAGCGAGGTGCGTGCCGGGAATTGCGGCGCCTTCGAGATGGCCCGGCGCCTGTGCATTTGGCTGCTGTGGAGGATCCGCAGGACCGTTCGTGGTCAATACGCGCGTGGATGCCATGCCTCGACGCCGGTGGAGAGTCTCAACCTTGTCCCGGGAGAGTCGATCGAAGTCAAACCGATCGAGAACATCATCGAGACATTGAACGAGACCGGAAAAAACCGCGGGTTGTCCTTCTCGCCCGAGATGCGCCTGTCGTGCGGCGCCCGGCAACAGGTGAAGGCGCGGCTCGACAAGATCATCGTCGATGGAACCGGTGAGATGCGACACCTCAAGAACACCGTGGCTCTGGAAGGCTCCCTCTGCGGATGCGCGCAGATCGCCTTTGGCGGTTGCCCGCGCAACGAATTCAATTATTGGCGGGAGATCTGGCTCCGCCGGCCGACCGGCGCTTGAAGGACTTCGGGTCATATGTCGATCGCTGAGCTTCGAAGCGTCGTCACAAAGCTCGAACGCGACATCGCGAACGGCCCCATCGTGCCGAATGTGGCGCCGCACGAGATTCGCAGCTGGCTCGCTTCGCGCTACGACTTCACCAGGCCCATGGGCCTCGATGACGTCACCGCCGACGTCGAACAGATGATGCGGACGTGGCAGGTGCAGGTCACCCATCCGCGGTACTTCGGCTTGTTCAACCCGAGCGTGACGCTCGCGTCGGTGATCGCCGACACGCTCGTCGCCATGTACAACCCGCAACTGGCGACCTGGCGTACCTCGCCGGCGGCGAACGAGATCGAACGTCACACGCTTGCATGGCTGACGGGCAAGTTCGGTCTGCCGGCCGCGACGAGCGCAAGCTTCACGACCGGCGGAGCAGAAGCGAACCTCTCCGCGGTGATCGTCGCGTTGACGCGCGCGTTCCCGGAGTACGGCGAAGGCGGCCTTCGAGGCCTGTCGGGGCCCCCAGCGATCTACGTGACGCGCGAGTCTCACAACTCGTTCAACAAGATCGCGCACATCACGGGGATCGGGCGCGGGGCGCTGCGCACGGTCGCGACGGATCGCGATCTGAGGATGGACGTCCGCGATCTCGAGCGGCGCGTGGCCGACGATCGGCGACACGGGATGATGCCCGTCATGGTCGTCGGGACCGCCGGCACCACGGCCGCCGGCGCGATCGATCCGCTGCCGGGTCTGGCGCGGTTCTGCCGGTCCGAGAGGCTGTGGTTCCACGTCGACGCCGCGTGGGGCGGCGCCGCGATCCTCTCGCCGCGGCTTCGCGGCCATCTCGACGGCATCGACGCGGCCGATTCGATCACCTGCGACGCGCACAAATGGCTCTCGGTCCCAATGGGCGCCGGGATGTTCTTCTGCCGGCATCCTGACGTCGTTGGCGAGGCGTTCCGCGCACAGACCTCCTACATGCCGGGCAAGACCGACGCGGTCGTCGATCCCTACACGACCTCGGTTCAGTGGTCGCGCCGGTTCATCGGGTTGAAGCTGTTTCTTGCGCTCGCGCAGCACGGCGAATCCGGGTACGTCGGGATGATCGAGCACCAGGCCCGCATGGGCGACCTGCTCCGGGAATCGATCGAGCGCGCGGGGTGGCGCATCGTCAACCGCACGCCGCTGCCCCTCGTGTGCTTCACGCGGGACGGCCTTGTCGCCAGCACGTTCCTCGCAGCTCTTCATGAGCATCAGATCGCATGGATGTCGGAAGTGCGCCTGGGCGACGAGCCCCCGGTGGTGCGTGCGTGCGTCACAAGTTTCAGGACAAGCGAGTCGGACATCGAGTGGGTCGTGCGCGAGATGAGCCGGCTCGCGGTGCAGGAGTGCGAGGTCACAGCGTGAAGAAAGAAACGATCGCCATCCACGGCGGATACGAGGTCGATCCGACGACAAAAGCGGTTGCCGTACCGATCTACCAGACCGTCGCCTATGCCTTCGACAGCGCCGACCATGGGGCGGCGCTGTTCAATCTCGAGGTCGAAGGCTACCGCTACACGCGCATCAGCAACCCGACGACGGCGGTGCTGGAGCGGCGGGTCGCCGCCCTCGAGGGAGGCATCGACGCGTTGTGCGTGGCCTCGGGGCAGGCCGCGGTCCATTACGCGACGCTCAACGTGAGCGGGTTGGGCACCAACATCGTCTCGGTGCCCCAACTCTACGGCACCACGCACACGCTGTTCGCCCACCTGCTGCCGACTCAGGGCGTGACCGTGCGCTTCGCGGCGTCGCAATGTCCCGAGGCGATCGAAAAGCTGATCGACGACAGGACGCGGGCAATCTACTGCGAAAGCGTCGGCAATCCCGCGGGCAACGTCTGCGACATCGAAGCCCTGGCGCGCGTGGCGCATAGACATGGCGTGCCGCTGATCGTCGACAACACGGTCGCCACACCGATTCTGCTGCGGCCGATCGACTACGGCGCCGATATCGTCGTGCATTCGCTGACGAAGTACATGGGCGGGCACGGCACGACGATCGGCGGCGCGATCGTCGACAGCGGCAGGTTTCCCTGGAAAAAGTACGCAGAACGCTTCCCCATGTTCAGCGAGCCCGACCCGTCGTACCACGACTTGGTCTACACCGACCATTACATGGAGGCGGCGTACCTCGGACGCTGCCGCAGCGTCTATCAGCGGACGACCGGAGCGGTGCTGTCGCCGCTCAGCGCGTTCCTGTTGCTGCAAGGCATCGAGACCGTCGCGCTGCGCATCGATCGCCACGTGGAGAATGGCAGGCGCGTGGCGGACTTTCTCCGCGACGATCCGCGAGTGGAGTGGGTCAACTACGCCGGGTTCGCGGACAACGCCTGTTACGCGCTCGCGCGCAAGTATCTCTGCGGCAGGGCCTGTTCTCTCATGACCTTTGGCGTCGTGGGAGGGTTCGAGGCGGGCAAACAGTTTTACGACGCGCTCACGCTGATCAAGCGGCTCGTCAATCTGGGCGACGCCAAATCCTTGGCCTGCCATCCGGCGTCGACCACGCATCGACAGATGTCGCCCGACGAACAGCGGAAGGCTGGCGTGACGCCGGAGATGATCCGGCTCAGCGTCGGCATCGAACACATCGACGACATCATCGGCGACCTCGATCAGGCCCTCGACGCGATGGAATCAGCTCAGCAGGGAGCGGCGCGATGATCACCGAACGCCTGTCACCTTCGGATCTCGCCACCGTCGGGCGAGCGCGGCGCCGGCGCCGCGGGCCGCCGGGCGGCTTCCCCCAACCCGATTCGAACTGCCTCGACATCGGGCTCATCAACAACATGCCCGACGCGGCGCTCGACGCGACCGAGCGGCAGTTTCGCGCGCTGCTCGATGCGGCCGCGGACGGCCTCGTCCTGCGCCTGACGCTCTACACGCTGCCGGAGGTTCCTCGAACCGATTTCGGCCGGCGCCAGGTGAGCTGCTATTCGGATCTCGGCGATCTGTGGGACCGTCATCACGACGGTCTCATCGTGACCGGAACCGAGCCGCGGGCGGCGGACCTCAAGGACGAACCCTTCTGGGGCAGCCTCACCAGGGTGCTGGAGTGGGCCGAGCGTCATACGCACTCCACCGTGCTGTCGTGCCTGGCCGCACACGCGGGCATTCTCCACATCGACGGGATCGTCCGGCGCCCGCTCGGCAACAAGCGCTTCGGCATCTTCGAGTGCGTGCGCGTCTCGGATCACCCGTTGACAGCCGCCGCGCCGGGTCGCCTGCAGATGCCGCATTCCCGGTGGAATGAGATACCGGAGGAGGCGCTGCTCGCGTGCGGCTATCGCGTGCTGACGCGGTCGGAGGACGCGGGGGTCGACGCCTTCGTGAAACAGAGAAAGAGCCTGTTCGTGTTCTTCCAGGGGCATCCGGAATACGAGGCCGTGACACTGCTGCTCGAATACCGCCGCGATATCGGGCGCTTCCTCCGGCGAGAGACAGACACGTACCCGCCCACGCCGCACGGCTACTTCGACCCGGAGACCGTCGAGGCGTTGACCGCCTTGCGGGAGCGAGCAATGCTGGACCGGCGCGAGGAACTGCTCGCCGGGTTCCCAACCGCGATGGCCGCCGGCAAGGTGACCAACACCTGGCGCTCGACGGCACAGAGCCTCTATCGCAACTGGCTCTTGTATATACGCGCGCGAAAGGAGCAGGGGCTGGCGCGAAGGAACATCGACGCGACGGTTGGCGGGTGACCGCGGTGTCGAAGAAGATCCCTCAGCTCGATGCGGTCCGCGGCGTGGCGATTCTGCTCGTGATCCTGCACAACGAGAGCAGCATCTTTCCGTCGCTTCATCTGGAGCGGCTGTTCGCCAACGGCTGGATGGGGGTCGATCTGTTTTTCGTGCTGTCCGGGTTCCTGATCACCGGGATTCTTCTCGACACCAGACAATCGGAAGGCTACTTCAAGAGTTTCTACGCCAGGCGGTGCCTGAGGATCTGGCCGCTGTATTACGCCTTGCTCGTTTTCATGTTCGTGATCGTCCCCCTGCTGCGCCCGTCGGAGGCGCACACGGTGTTCGAAAAATCGTCGCCCTGGTGGAGCTACCCGTTGTTCCTTCAGAATTTCCTCATTTCGATCCCAACCAACGCCGCGGGACCGCTGGCCGTCACCTGGTCGCTCGCGATCGAGGAACAGTTCTATCTCGTCTGGCCGTGGGTCGTGCGCTACTGCCCGCCCGCCCAGGTACGGCGTCTTGCGATCCTCGTGATAGGTCTTTCTCCCGCGCTTCGCCTGTATCTGTCGTTCCACGCCGTCGACCTCTACACCAGCGTGTTCTGCCGTCTGGATGGCCTGATGGCCGGAGCGCTCCTCGCGCTCGCCGTGCGCTCGGACGCGTTTCTCCCGTGCAGGTTCGTCCGAAGCGCCTGGGTGACTCTCATCATCGCCGTGCCGCTCGCCTTTCTGACCGAGGCCGCCAATGCCAGATGGATCGTGTTCTCGTTGAGCGCGGCGGCGTCTGCCGCGTTCGTGTATCTTGCGTTGTTCTCACCGCAAGCGTGGCTCCGGAGCGCGCTGACGAACCGGTTCCTGGTGTACACGGGAACGATCAGCTATGGACTCTACCTGCTCCACAAGATCCCGTTCGACATGGCGAAGACGTTTCAGATGGATCGGTATCCCCTGCTGGCGCTGCCGATCCTTCTCGCGGTGTGTTACGCGATGGCCGCGCTGTCCTGGAATCTGCTCGAGAAGCCCTTCCTGAGGCTCAAGCGGTTCTTCGAAGCGAAGGCGGCCCGTCAGGGTCCAGCGAATCGCAAACTCGCCTTGGCGCTTCAGGCAACGGACTGAGGCGATATCGCCCGTTCTATGTCAGGACGCCAAGCACCGCGTCGACCGCGTCGCGCGCCACGCTGACCAGGCGATCGATCTCCGCCTCGGTAATGACGAGCGGTGGCGCGAAGAACAGGATGTCGCCTGGCGCCGGGTCGGGGCCGACCGCAGGGCGTGTCCGCGTGACGACGCCGCGCTTCATCATCTCCCGCCTGAGGCTCGCGGCGAACTTCAGCTCGCTTGGGAAGTTCTTCCTGGTCGGCCGGTCTTCCACGAACTCCACCGCCGCGAGCAGCCCTTTCCCGCTCCGGATGTCGCCCGTGTTCGGGTGATTGCCGAACGCCGCCGTGAGACCGGCCCGGAGGTATTCACCCATCTTCGCCGCATACTCCGAGAGCCGGTCGCGCTCCATGATCTCGATGTTCTTTAGCGCGACCGCGCAGCAGGTCGGATGACCCGAGTACGTGTATGCGTGCATCCAGCGGTCGTCGGGCTTGACCGAGTCCATGACCTCCTTGATCGCCCTGGTCACCATGATCCCGCCGAGCGGCAGATAGCCCGAGGTGACCCCCTTCGCGAACGAGAGGATGTCCGGCGTCACGTTCCAGTGCGAGAGGGCGAACCACCGGCCGGTGCGACAGAACCCTGTGATGATTTCATCGGCGAGCAGCAGCACGTCGTGACGCGTACACACGTCGCGCACGCGGGGCCAGTAGTCGTCGGTCGGGTAGAACACGCCGCCGGCGCCATGAATCGGCTCTCCGATGAAGGCCGCAACCGTGTCGGGCCCTTCGCCGATGATCGCCTCCTCCAGCGCCCTCGCGGCGGCCTCGCCCACGCTCTCGCCGGGCTTCGCCCCCTGATATCGGTACGGATAACAGGTCGGGATGTGAACGAATCCCGGGACGCGCGGCTCGAACATCTTCCAGTACCCAGGGCCCATCCCGGTGGCGCTCATCGTCTGCAGCGTGAGCCCGTGGTAGCCCTGTTCGCGCGCGATGACCTTCACTTTGCCGGGCCTGCCGCGCGCTTTCCAGTAAAAGCGCGCGGTCTTGAATGCCGATTCGTTCGCCTCGGCGCCGCCCGACGTCAGAAAGACCGCCTGCATGGTGTGGTCGGTGATTTCCAGCAGGCGTTCCGCCAATACGATCGACGGGATGTTCGACGAGCCGACGTAGCCGGAATAGTAGGCGAGCTCCTTCATCTGCGCCGCGGCCGCCTCGGCCAGCTCGGCGCGACCGTGGCCGACGTTCACGTTCCAGAGACCCGAGAGCCCGTCGATGTACTCGTGGCCGTCGATGTCCTGGACCGTGATGCCGGACCCACGCACGTAGATGACCGTATTCGCGTTGTCGACGGGATGGTGCAGCGGGTGGATCAGATGTTCCTGATCGGCCCTGACGAGCTCGGCGGTTGTCGGCAACATGGTGGCTATTCCGGCAGGTAATGCAGGAGCTTGAAGATATCCGAAAAGACGCCCATCGCCGTCACGTCCGCGCCGGCGCCGGGGCCCTGCACGATGAGCGGCGTGCGGCCGTACCGATTCGTGGTGAACGCGATGATGTTGTCGCTCCCCTTCGTCGCGGCGAAAGAGTGATCCCGGGGGAGCTCCCTGATTTCGGCGCGCGCGCGGCCGCGCTCGAGCGTCCCGACGTATCGCAGGACCGCGCCGCGCGCCTGCGCGCGCTGCAGGCGCTCTCGCATCTCGGCGTCATGCGCCGCGTAGGTCGCGAAGAACTGCGGCGAGAACGGACCATCGGTCAGACAGCGCGGGACCAGGCTGTCGACGCACACGTCGTGCAGCTCCATCCTCAGCCCGGTTTGACGCGCGAGGATCAGCAGCTTGCGCGCCACGTCCTGGCCCGACAGATCCTCGCGGGGATCGGGCTCGGTGTACCCCATCCGGTGAGCATCGCGAACCAGCGCGCTGAACGGGGCGGTGCCATCGAAGGTGTTGAACAGATAGCTGAGGGTTCCTGAGAACACTCCCTCGACCTTCGTGATCACGTCACCGCTGGCGATCAGATCCCGCAGCGTCGACATCACCGGCAGACCGGCGCCGGCGTTGGTTTCGAAGAGAAAATGCTTCTGGTGAGCAGCCAGCAACTCCCTCAAGGCGGTGTAGCGTCGCCACGGAAGGACATTCGCGCGCTTGTTCGGCGTGATGATGTGCAGGTTCGCCTTGATGAACTCCGGGTAGGCGTCGACGATGGATGACGCGGCCGTGCAATCGATGAGCGCCGCGTTCGCGAGCTCGAGGCCGGCGATCTCGTGCGCCAGCGCGCGCGGATCCATCCGCCGGGCGGAGGCGTCGAGCGCCGCGCGCCACCCTCCGAGATCGATGCCGTCCCGGTTGACGACGAACCGTTTGGTGTTGGCGACCGCGATCACTTTGGCATCGAACCCCTGCTCGAGCAGATACGCCCGCCGCTCGCACAGTTGCCGGAGAAGGGCGCCGCCGATGTTGCCGACGCCGACGACCACGAGCGCCAGGGACTTGCGCCGCTCGAAGAATCCCTGATGGATCACGTTGAGCGCGCGCGATCGCTGCGAGGCGTCCACCACGCAGGAGATGTTGCGCTCCGATGCGCCCTGGGCGATGGCGCTGATGTTGATGTTGTGCCGCCCGAGCGCGCCGAAGAGCTTGCCCGCGACGTCGGGCCGTCCCTTCATGCCCTCGCCCACCACGGCGATGATCGCCTGATTGGGTTTCTGATCGAGCGTGATCAGCCCGTGCTGGAATTCGAGCCGGAACTCCTCGGCGACCGTCTGCGCCGCGGTGGCGGCGTCGCTCGTGTTCACCGCAAGACAAATGGTGTGCTCGGAGGAGGCTTGAGCACTGAGGATGACCTTCACGCCATGCGACGCCAGCGCTCGAAACAACCGTTCGGCGGTCCCGCAGACGCCGTTCATGCGCCGTCCGCGCAGCGTCAGGAGGGTCAGGTCGCCAACCGAGCTGATGCCCTTGGCCAGCCGATAGCCGTTGTGGGTTTTCGGGAGATGAGCGTGCCCGGCGCAGAGGGATTGAAGCTGTTCTTGATCACGATCGGGATCGACTTGGCGACGGCCGGTCCGATCGCGTCCGCGTGCAGCACCTTCGCGCCGAAGCACGACATCTCCATCGCCTCTTCGTACGTCATCTGCGACAGCACGAACGCCGAGGAGACGGCCTTGGGATCCGCGCTCAGCACGCCGTCGACGTCGGTCCAGATCTCGATCGTCGACGCGCCAAGCGCAGCGCCGATGATCGCGGCGGTGTAATCGGATCCATTCCTGCCGATCGTCGTCGTCCGGCCGTCTTCCGTGCTGCCGATGAAGCCGGTCACGACCGGGACCGGCCGACGCGAGTGTTGCCAGAACATCGAGAAGTATTCCCGCGCCGCGCGATTCGTCTTCTGAAAGATCACGTTGGCGCGGGTGAACTGTGCGTCCGTGGTGAGGAACTGGCGGGCATCGACGAATCGCGTGCGGCGGAACCGGTTCAGATACCCGGATACGATGAGCGCCGACAGACGCTCGCCGAAGCTGGCCGCGACGTCCAGCGCGGCCGGAGGACATTGGCCGAGCAGGCGGATGCCGTGCAGCGCGTCGCGCAGCTCGCCGAGCTGTTCGTCGACCAGGGCGCGGATCCGGCGTCCCTGATGGCGGCCCAGGAGGTTGTCCACCGCGGACCGGTGCCGCGCGGCGATCGTGTCGTACGCCCGCTCGTGCCCGGGATCCCGCCGCTCGGCAAGGCGCGCGCACTCGAGGAGCTGGTTGGTCACCCCCTGAAATGCGGAAACGACGATGACCGCGGGGGAGCCATTCACCGTGTTCCGGACGATTCGCCCGACGTCTCTGATGCGGTCCGGCGTGGCGAGAGACGATCCGCCGAACTTGAGCACTCTCATGTTGTGGTTCCGAGCGAGCTCAGCAGTTCGTGTGTGATGCTTGCCCCTCGTTGGCTATCTACCCTGGGGACGACTATAGGATGCCGGCAAAGGATCTGAAATCACCCGGAGGTGACTATGTGTGTAGCACCCCGGGATGATAGGTGGTGACTCTTGGTCGGCCGAGGCGTACGCGACCGTTCGATTCCCGACGCCGAGCAGCTATTTTCTGTAGCTCACGCGCCACACGCGGTTCCCGCCGTCGTCGGACACGAGCATCGAACCGTCCGGCATCTGCAACAAGCCGACAGGGCGGCCCCAGACCTGCTTGTCATCGTCATCTCGCGCCACGAAACCGGAGAGGAAATCCGCCGGCGGACCGGCGGGCCTGCCGTCGCGGAATGGCACTCGCACGACGCTGTAGCCGGACAGCTTCGATCGGTTGATGGAGCCGTGGAGCGCGACAAACGCACTGTTCCGGTACTCGACGGGGAATTGCGACCCGGTATAGAAGATCAGCCCCAGCGCCGCCGAGTGCGCCGGAAGGAGCACGTCCGGCATGCTTGCCGTCGCAACCAGATCCGGACGTTGCGGCGTCACGGTCGGATCGAGGTTCTTGCCGATGTAAGAGTACGGCCATCCATAGAACCCGGCGTCGCGAACCGCCGTGATGTAATCGGGAACGAGATCGTCGCCCAGGTGATCGCGCTCGTTGACCGAGGTCCAGAGCGTGTTCGTTCCGGGAAAATACGCCAGCCCCACAGGATTACGCAGTCCGCTGGCAAACACGCGGTGCGCGCTACCGTCAGGGTTGTACTCGTGGATGGCGGCGCGCGTGACCGCGCCCTCGGACTCCTCGGGCGTTGCGTTGGTCGCCGACCCGACCGTGACGTACATCTTCGTGCCCGCCGGGTTGAAGATGAGGTTCCTGGTCCAGTGGTTGTAACCGCGCGTCTGGCTGATGTCGATATGGAGGCGGTTCGCCGTGTCCTGGTCGAGCGCGGCGTCGCTCGGCGGAAGATCGGCGATTTTCTGCGCGCCTCCTTCCGCCTCGATCTGGCCCGTCCTGTAGGTGAACTTCACCACCGAATCGTTGTTGCCGACGTACAGGTTGTCATTCCAGAACGCGAGACCAAATGGCCGGTTGAGTCCGGTCGTGAACGTTTGGCGGACTTCCGCCACGCCATCCTTGTCGACGTCGCGCAGGATGGTGATTCTGCCGTCGCCCCTGAGCGGTTCGGCAAGAAACACGTCGCCGTTTGGCGCGAGCGCCATGAAGCGCGCGAACTGCAGGTTGTCGGCGAACACATTCACGCTGAAACCCGAGGGCACCGTCAGTTGACGACCGCCGGGCATCGGGACCACGCGCGTCACCTTGCGAAACCACGGCGTGTGAAACGGAGACGGCAGTTGCTGCAGGAAGAGCGCCAGAACGAGCACAGACGCGCGGATCGCCATGAGCAGGGCCTCGTGCCGCAGTATAGTGTCTGAGACCGTGGCGCCGGGCGCTTCCGCCGAGACACCGCCGGCGATCAACTGCCGGAGTGAATGTCGAGATGCGTGTCGAGCTCCCGCACGAGCTCGCATTCGAGTCTGTCTGCCGAAACCGCGCCTGCCACCAGAGACGCGTCCGCTCCGGCTAATCGGCCGTGCGCAACACCAGAGCGATGGCTTGCGCCAGCCTCTTCCAGTTGAGCCGTTCGGCGGCCAGCTGCGTCCGGCCCTTCCTCGTCAGGCTGTAGAACTTGGCGTCGCGACCGGTCTCCGACGGCCGCCACTCGGCCCGAAGCCAGCCGCGGTGCTCGAGCCGGTGCAGCGCGGGGTACAACGAGCCCTGCTGCACCTGGAGCGTGTCTTTGGTGATCTGCTGGAGACGCTGCCCGATGGCGTAGCCGTGGAGCGGTCCGAGCGCCACGACCTGCAGCAACAGCAGGTCGAGTGTGCCCTGAAGAAGATCGGACTTCGAGCTCTCAGCCACGACGATGCATAGGCTTTCTACATATGCACTATAGGCGTCGATATGTAGGATGTCAAGGCATGCAGGTCATCCGTCGGAGCGCGTTGCGCCGGAGGCTCGCGAGGCGGCGAACCCCTGGAAGGGTCGCCCTGCAGGCTGACAGCCGCACCCGCTCGAGGCCCCCGCCGCAGGTGACACGCGGCTCGACTTCGTCACGAGAGCGCGATGGCTTTGATGATGACTTCGATGAGAACGATTTTGATGAGGATTGACTTCACCGTGTGAGCACGCTACCGTGACGCGGACACGTCAGTGCTCGTGTTCCAGGCCCGGACCCCGCGTCACGGCGTATGACGCCCAACTGCAGCATCGCCATTCTTCCCGGCGAACGGCCGGATCGCGTCCTCGTGAAGCACTTCCTTGCGCATCTGGAGCGAACCCGGCAGCAACACTGGTGTTCGCTCGATTTCCCGGAAGACCGTATCTCGTCCAGGGAGGCGGTTCAGGTGATCGCAATGGAGGAGACCGGCCGCACCACCGCGATCGAACATGTTCCGATGGAATGGCTCGCCGACAGCGAGGCCGAGTGGCACCGTCTCGACGAAGCCTTTGGTCCGATCTCACGCGATCGGTCGCTGCAGGTCGACCAATACCACATCGATGTGAGTCTGTCGGTCAACGCCGCGAAACCGGCGCCCGACCTCCACCTCCTGGCCGCCGGCGTGCGGGCCTGGTGCGCCCGCCAACTCACCACGGTGCGTGAAGGAGCGTCCAACCACGTGACGATCGTCTTGGACAGGCCGGTGCAGATTCATGTGGACAAGGTTCGGTGTTCCGGAGAACCTGGCCGCCTGCTCATCGTTCGAGCCGAGTCACCGAGGCACTTCGAGACCATGATTCACGAGCAACTCCAGCGCAAGCTGGGCAAGCTCGTCCTGGCGTCGGCCGATCGCCACGTGCTGCTGTTCGAAAACAGCGACGGCCGATGGTCTGCCGGCCAGTTGCGGGTCGAGCTCGACGCGGGCGTGGAATTTCCGGACCTCCGCCGGCTCGATGAGATCTGGATGGTCGACTCTACACAATGGTCGCAGCACTCGCTCGCGTTCCGCCTGGTCGCGCACAACACCGAGGAGTGAGCGTATGAACCGCCGCCTCCTCGCGTTCGTTCTGGCCGGCACGCTGTCTGTGGCTTTCACCGCGGCCGGGCAGAATCATGCGATTCAGGTCGGCTACTGCGCGCCGTTGAGGAACATCGATGCGGCCAGGGCGGCGGGGTTCGAGTACGTGGAGCTGAGCACGTCGGAGATCGCCGGACTCTCGGACGCCGAGTACGAACAGGCGGCGACGCGCATCCGGGACGTCGGCCTTCCGGTGCCGGTCACCAACCTGTTTCTGCCGGCGGCCATCAAGGTGACGGGCGCCAGCATCGACCCGGCGCAACAGATGATGTACGTCGAGAAGGCCTTCTCCCGTCTGGCGCGGCTCGGCACACAGATTGTCGTCTTCGGCAGCGGCGGCGCGCGGCGCGTCCCGGACGGGTTCCCGAAGGATCAGGCGTTCCGGCAGCTCGTCGAGTTTGGCCGGCGCGTCGCACCGGCAGCCAGAGCGCATGGCATCACCATCGCCATCGAGCCGCTGCGTCGCGAGGAGACCAACATCATCAACTCGGCGGCCGAGGGGCTCGACCTGGTCAGCGCGATTGACGACCCCAACTTCCAATTGATGGTCGACTTCTATCACCTCGCCGCCGAAAAGGAGGACCCGGCCATCATCGTTCGGGCCGGCGCACACATCCGGCATCTGCACGTGGCCAATCCCCAGGGGCGTGTGTTCCCGCGCCGGTGGGACGAGTACGACTACGCGCCCTTCTTCGCGACGCTTCGGCAGATCGGATACGACAGGCGCATCAGCGTGGAAGCGTCGACCCAGGATTTCCCGACCGACGCGCCGCTGGCAATCACGCTGTTGCGCCGCGCGTTTCAGTGAGGTGCCTGACACCGTGTCATTTTTTCATGGTGTCTGACACCATGAGGCGTGAGGACGCGCCAGCATGCTCGGGCTCTTCTATCCGTACGGCATCTTCCTGCAGGCCATCGCGATTCTGCACTTCGTGCGACGCCGGCCCGACACCTACTGGCTCTTCATCATTCTGATGGGCGGGGCCGTCGGCGCGCTCGCGTACATTGTCGTCGAGGTCATTCCCGACGCCGGCCTGCTCCGCGGCGCATTTCAGGTATTCCCGCGCCGAAAGCGCATCAAGGAACTGGAGGGCGCCATCCTCGACAATCCGTCGATCGGCAATTATGAAGAGCTCGGCGATCTGTACCTCGACGATCAGCAGTTCGCGCGGGCGCGCGAATGCTTCGATCGCGTCATCTCGAGGAGTGACTCGATCGACCCGTTCTACCGTCGCGCGCTGTGCGAAATCGCGCTGGATGATTTCCCGTCAGCCGCCGCCGATCTCGAGCAGGTGATCCTGCGTGACCCGAAGTATGACTACCAGCGCGCCGCGGGCCTGCGCGCACATGCGCTCGCGAAGACCGGTGAACGCGAGAAGGCGGACGCGCTGTTCGCGGATGTCACAGAGACGTCGACGCTCTCGGAGACGCAGTACAACTATGCGTGCTTCCTGGCGGCCGAAGGCCGAGCCGCCGACGCTCGCGACTGGGTCGAGCGCATCCTTCGCAAGAAGGCGACGATGCCCGACTACATTCGTCGCCAGGAACGGCCATGGTTTCGAAGGGCCAGCGCGCTTCTCAAGCGGCTGCCCCGCGGGCCTGCCCCATCGTAGCGAGACCCGGGTGCGGTTCCTGAACCGCCCCGCCGCGCCGGGCAGGACGGACGCCGCGATGCTGGCGCATCGATCACGCCGCACCATACGGCTGCCTGGATGGGAGTACTCGGACGCCGGGGCGTATTTCGTGACCGTGATTGACAGATGAATGACACACGTGGCCGCCGGGATGGTTCGCAACGTATGGACGGTTCGCAAACCGCCCCGACGGGATTCCCGGAATGGGTCGAACCGATGGCTGCCACGCTGACGCAGGATCGGTTCACAGGACCCGAGTGGATCTTCGAGCGCAAGTTCGACGGCATTCGCCTGCTCGCGTTCAGGAACGGACCGGACGTCCGCCTGCTGTCGCGCAACCGGCTGCCGCAGAACATCCCCTCGGTGATCGACGCGATGGCGAATCTGCCGGTGCACGACGTAATCCTCGACGGCGAAGTCACCTGGGCCGGTCAGGCTGCCTACCACGTGTTCGACATCATGTGGCTCGATGGCCGTGACGT
>Ga0137410_10000817_pt1 | contig 21417 bp, 19 predicted proteins | sample CZODoug1_16funga_FD_108878 | JGI IMG/M metagenome (GOLD analysis project Ga0137410, IMG submission 108878) | Vadose zone soil fungal communities from Angelo Coast Range Reserve, California, USA - CZODoug1_16fungal (Illumina Assembly) | ecosystem: Environmental > Terrestrial > Soil > Vadose zone... | reverse complement strand
GGCGGTTGCTGTTTGGGAACTGGCTGTTGTTGGGGAACTGGCTGAGGAGCCGGCGCGGCCTGAGCTTGCGCGGGCGGCAATGAGTTGAGCAACCAGACGCCGGTGGTCTGTTCATAGCAGGCCCATCCTTGAGATGTACTGTCGGCCGTAGCGTAATGCTGCGGTGTCGCACACGTGTAACTTTGGAGTTGCCCTCCAGCCGTAGTCACGAATGCACCATTGACCATCTGTCCGTTGATCACAACCTGTTGGGGGATGCGATTTTGTGCTGCCTGACCCTGGGAGAAACCGTCAGAAGGGGACAGCGTCAATACCGCAACCATGCCGATCCCAAAGAAATACAACGTGTTCTTCATAACATCCTCCTGGACGTTGCCGTCCACAGTGCTATTTAGACCACACCTTTAACTAAGGTCGTCGTTAAAAAATGTAACAGCCATTTCGAAGCGTCGCGCGTCTATGGTGTGGGAGTAACTGGATGGATCATCATTTGCTCTTAATCAGGGATGACGTTTGGTCGATCAGATACGTGATCGACCTGCTGCGAAACCGAGGCTATACGGTCGCCACCGCTTCAAATTTTGAATTCACGACTGATCCCGGACTTGCCGACAATTTTGATCTCATCGTCATCGACCACGCCGGGCCTCGACTCAATGCGATGGAGATTTGCGCCGAGCTGCGCCAGCGGAATGTCGAGGCGCCAGTAGTGGTTCTGGCGCCGCGCGATCATGTCCAGGACAGGATTGCTATTTTCGCAGCCGGTGCAGACGATTACCTTCTAAAGCCGGTCGATCTCGATGAGTTGCACATTCGAATAGAAGCGCTGCTTGCGCGGTCGGTTCGCAGCAAAAAGCAGGAGATCTCGTGCTATGAATTCGGGGGAATGCGGGTGGATTTTCATCGATCCGAATTGTTCCGAAACGGATCGAGCATCGAACTCTCGGAACGTGAAGCACGGCTGCTTCGTTATTTCGCCGAAAATCGCGGCAAAACGATTTCGCGAAACGCTCTGCTGGAGCACGTTTGGGGATATCGACGAGCGCCTTTAACGCGCACCGTGGACGTTCACATTCTTCGGCTGCGGCATAAGATAGAAGATAATCCGAAAGAGCCGCGATTCATCGTTACCGTGCCCGGCTTCGGATACCGTTTCGACGGCTAGCAACTTCTGCTTGCTCGTGGCAGCCGATCAGGAAACAATGTGGGCATGCGACTTCTGCGATGGATGGCAGTTCTTCTTTTGACTGTCCTGGCCTTTGCGGCATTCGGCCAACTCTACGGTCAGCGCTTTCGCAACTTCTTCAGTTACGACGACAACGAATTTCCGGCAGACACGGAGTTCGTGTTTGCCCGCTGGCAGTACGGCCGGGGCCGTAACGGCGGCTGGTGGCACGACTATCCCGATGCCGAGGAACACATCAACCAGGTCATGAAAGAGGCCACCGGGATCCATGTGGATCGGGCGTCGTATCGCATCGTCCCGATGAGCAGCAAGGACATTTTCAAATACCCGTTCGGATATATCTCGGAACCGGGGATGATGTGGCTGACGGACGAAGAGGTGAAGAACTTCCGGGAATTCGTTGATCGCGGCGGATTCGTGATGATCGACGATTTTGACGGACCGCGGCAATTTTCAGTCATGCGGCAGAACCTCGAGCGTGTATTCCCCGATCGCGACATGTTTCGGATGACAGACAATCACCCCATCCTGAATACGTACTACAAGATCGACAGCCTTTACGTCGAATCGCCCTACAATGTCGGCGCCGATGCGGTTTTCTATGGGATCAACAATGAGCAGGGCAATCTCGCCGTCATCATCTGCTTCAACAACGACGTCGGCGACTTCTGGGAATTGATCGACCAGCCGGTCTATGCCGTAAGACCGTCCGCGGAAGCCCTCAAGCTCGGCATCAATTTCGTCATGTACGCCATGACGCACTGACGTGGGTCGGGGGAAAATCGGGGTCAGACTGGTGAATTCCCTTTTTTCCAGTCAAAGAAATCCTTAACCGGAAAAAAGGGAATTCACCAGTCTGACCCCGATTTTCCCCCGACCCGTCCTCATTTTCCGCGGGAGAGTCCTAAGGCCCGAATTCGCTTGTGAAGGTTCGTGCGCTCGATGCCCAGCGCACGAGCGGCGCCCGAGACGTTCCAATCCGTTTCCTCCAGAGCCTTGAGAATGCGTTCTCGTTCGGCGGAGTCGCGGGTTTGCTGAAGGTTGAGACGCGAGGCGGGTTCCGGCGCAAGCTTTATCTCCAAAGGAATCGATTCGGCGGAGATGCGGTCTCCGGGTGTGAGGATCGCCATGCGTTCTATGGTGTTCCGGAGCTCGCGCGCATTGCCCGGCCAGGTATAGCCCTCGAGCATCTCAAATACTTCGTCTTCGATGCGTTTAGGTTTGAAGTTGTTCCGGGAACAGAACTCATTGAGGAAGTATTCGGCGAGCTGGCGCACATCGTCCGGGCGCTCGCGCAACGCAGGAACGCGGATCGGGACGACTTTGAGACGATAATACAGATCTTCCCGAAACTTGTTCTGTGCAACAAGGTCTTGAAGGTCTCGGTTCGTGGCCGAAACCACGCGCACAACAACTCGAACGGTCTGCTCGCCCCCCACCCGCTGGAATTCTCCTTCCTGAAGTACACGCAGCAGCTTCGCCTGTGAAGCCTCTTGAAGATCGCCGACCTCATCGAGGAAGATTGTTCCGCCGTCCGCAAGCTCGAATTTGCCGCGCCGCATCGAAACGGCCCCCGTAAAGGCGCCTTTTTCATGACCGAAGAGTTCGCTTTCGAGAAGCTCGGTTGGAATCGCAGCGCAGTTCACTTTGACGAATGGACCCGCGGCGAATGGGCTCTCACGATGGATATGCGCGGCGAGAAGTTCCTTGCCGGTGCCGGATTCGCCGCTGAGCAGCACGCGGGCGTCGGATCGGGCCACGAGCGTGGCCTGCTCCACGGCGTGCCGGAACACGGCGCTGGATCCGACCATCTTCGGACCTTCGCCAACGATTTCCCGGAACCGCTCGTTTTCCCGCTGGAGGCTGGCCGTTTGAATCGCATTCTTCACGACCACGAGCACCTTGTCCCGGCTTAGCGGCTTTTCCAGAAAGTCGAATGCGCCGGCTCGCGTGGCTTCGACGGCATCGCTGATGGTGCCGTGACCCGAAATCATGACCACTGGAACCCGGTTGTCGCTTTGCCGCAACAGGCGCAGCAGATCGATGCCGTTGCCGTCGGGAAGTCGAACGTCGAGCATACAAAGGTCGGCCCGCTCGGTCGCCATGCGGGCTCGGAATTCTGCGGCCGAGTGGTGGATGAGGACGGAGTAACCTTCCCGCTCGAGGATCAACTGCAGCGACAGCCCGATATTGGGCTCATCATCGACAATGACAATGCGTTTCGAAGTCATAGAATTTCCGGCGCTGCTAAGCCCTGGGCAGCATGACGCGAAAGCCTGCGCCTCCCAGTTCCCCATGTATCAGCGCAATGTCACCGCCGTTGATCAGCGCGCTTTTTCTCGCGATGGAGAGACCCAGCCCCATGCCGCGCTTCTTGAATGTAATGGTCGGCTCAAACAGGAAGCGTGCGGCCTCTTCGCTCAAACCGGGACCGGAATCGTGGATCTCGACGCAGACCTTCCCATTCGAAACATACGTCAGGCCCAGAACCCGGCCTGCGGGGCCTGCGGCTTCCGCCGCATTTTCGAGGAGGTTCGTCAGAATTCCCTTCACCTGGTCCGCATCGGCGAAGACCTGAGGACGATTCTCAGCCAGGCGCACGCTGTACATCACTCCGGCATGGCCCGGCTTCAAAAACGAAATGCGTTCCTCGAGCACGCCGTTGATATCGAGGGCCGCAGGATGTGCTGCGGGCTCGCTGGAAAATTCTGAGAAGGCGCGCACTCTCCGCTCGAGTGTTTCGATCTCGTTCACCACGATCTGAACCGCCTGATCCATGAACTGCCGGTCGCCCGGCGCCTGCCGCGCAGCGATCTCCTCAACGGTGAGGCGTATGGGCGTAAGTGAGTTCTTGAGTTCATGGGCCATCTTGCGCGCCAAAGCCTGCCAGCTTGCAACCTGGGTCAAGTACACCAGCCGATCGCGGCTTTGCTGCAGTTGATCCGCCATGTGATTGAACGCCTTTATAGCGCGGCCCGTTTCGTCGTTCCGCTCGGTGTTGAGACGCACCTGCAGATTCCCGGACGCCAGCTCAGACAATCCAGCCGTCAACTGCTGAATTGGGCGGCTGATCAAGTGCGCCAGAGAGATCAACGAGACCAGCGAGACCAGCCACACCGCAGCCACCAGCACGATCAGAGTCACCGTGAACCCGCGCCGCAGATCGCGGGCTTCGCTGACGGCGACCAGCTCGCGTGCGCGCCGATACTGATTCGTGAGCTGCTCCATGCGGACATTACCGAGATCGCGTGAGTAGACCCAGACATCGCCGCCGTGGCGGACGAGGTAATCGAGGTGGCCTCCTCCGGGTCCGGACAGCGCGAATCGTTCGGGTTCAGCGCTGTCCCAGAATTCCGCAACGCTTGCCGGCCACCTCTCCTTGTTGATCTCCACGTAATGCTCGGGCCGGACCTTGCCCGCTCCTGCATCTTCCTTGAGATTCTGGCGTGCCTGCTGATAGAACTCCCGAGCGGTTTCCTCCAGCGACCTTGAGAGTTTGTCGAGTTCCTCGGTGGTTGCGAAGCTGAGGCTGCGTTCCAGCAGAGACGTGGTGATCCACAGAGTCGCAGCGAATGGGATTATCGTAGCTGCGAGAAATGCAACGATGAGTCTGTTTCGAAGCCGATTCACTTCGTTCCCGTGCTCTTCTTTCTCAGATCGGCCAGGCGAAGCGGCCCCACCTCATCGTAACCGCGGAGCTGTTCACCGCGGCTACGCCGGCTAAAGATATCGATCAGCGCGCTGAGTGTCATGCCCGTGTACTCCGACTGGTTGGTTGAATCACTCGGATCTTCCGTACGAAAGTCCAATCTTAGCCAGAAGGGCTGCTCGGGAGCCAGAGCCGTGGCAGATATGGAAACGTTGTCCACACACCAGGCTTCGGCGGCAGCCGTGGAAAGGTGTGAGACCGAGCGAGGCGCCGGATCCAGTCTGGCTACGGCGAATTTTTCCTCCCATAGATCGTAGCTTACCGCAAACCGCTGCTGGGCGCGTGCCACAGGCCTGCTGTTTCGATCTGTACGGAGAACGAGCTGAAACTCATAGTTAACGGTGGCGCCGTTACGCAAACGCGTGAGCGGTTCGCCGACGAGGAAATGAAGGCGTGGCGCCAGAACGCGGAGCTGGTCGCGATCGATGCGGGCGGAGAGGGACTGGCCAGCAAGAACAAGAACGTGCGTGGCGATCGAAACCAGCATGAAAATGCCCGCGCGTTTCAAAATCGGGCTCCCATCATGAAGGTTGGCTGAACTCCTTCGGAGCGAATAGGAAAGCCTAGCGCGACGAAGAAGCTTTCCTGACCAAACCCGAGTCCGACCGAGTGTCTCGCTTTCATTGGGCTGCCGCGATCGCCGACGGCGCCGGTGTCGTAAAACAAGTAGAACCCCGTTTCGAGAGGACGTTTCTGGTCCGTATCGTTCGTCCATGTCCCGATTCTCACGTCTCCGAATCCGTATTGCAGCGTCGCATGGATGACGCGATCTCCACCCAGCGGCGCGATATCAAACTTGTTCCATCCCCGCAGTGTCGTCGTATTGCCCAGCGAGAATCGCTCGAACAGGGGAGCCCGGCCGGAGATCCCGCCGGCCAATACGGAAATGGTCAGCTTGTTTCTCTCGTGCTGGAATGCGTAGAGTGCGTGGCCGAGATGGCGGGTGAAGATGAAATCGCTGTCAAGATTGTGAGCGCCTGCCCGCAGGTCATAACCGGCATCGACCTCATGCTTGTCCGTTTCGGAGCTCTCCCACACTCCACGAAAATTCAGAGAAGCCAGCGCTGCATTTGAATTTTCGGAATGAGTCGCCGGGTACTGAATCTCCAGTTCGGAAAGGCTCACGCCCGCTGTCAATTTCAACCGGGGATCGAAAGCAAACGTGAGGGATGGATCGAACGTTCGGCGCTCGCGATAGATTCCGGACGTCGTGACGGGCTGCCAGCGCTCGTGAAAACTGCCATAGTGGAGGCCGATACCAAGCCGCTCCGTGCCCACGTTGACGTTCTCGTATCCAACCCGAAATCCGGCGAAACGCTCGAGCAACTGATCGGCGTCGTCAACGATTCCAAAAGTGAAGCGGTTGCTTCCGACCTGGATGGGCACATCGGCAGCGGCGCTGAAATTCTGTTTCGAGTGATACACGATGTAGGGTGACAGATCGAGAAACGGTATCCAGGAAGCCTTTTTGACTTCGTAGACCACAACGACATGCTGCGGCCGGGTTCCTTTCACAACCCTCTTTACTACGGAGTACCTGGGGCGCAGCTCTCTTATCATTCGATGATGAATGCGGTCTGCCAGTGCCTGATTGAGCATCTGGCCAATGAGCTTGTGGATGTCGTCCCGAATCCCTCTGCTCAGCCTGGATTCGTCGATACCATCAATATGGACATCCTCAACCGTGTACCTCGAATTGATGTTGATCCGCCGCCCGGGCTCCTCGTTGCTCTTCTCGACAACAAAGACCAGCTTGATCCGGTCAGGCTCGGTACCCACTGCGAGCTTTGTTGTTGCGATGAAACCCGGAAGCTCGATTTCGATCCGATCCAACAGGTCGTTCGCCCCTTGCTGATCCAGTTTCTGGCCAACAAGTTTCTGCATCATGCCGCGCACAGCCTGGCTGATGTCATCCTCGGGAACACCGGAGATTTCGATGCTTTCAACGATACCCTGGGGATCTACTGACGGAACGGCCTCCTGGCCGGCCGCCGGCAAAGCGGGAAAGAGTAAGAGGAACAGGAGAACAAGTTTCAGGTACTTCATGGCGGACACCATAAGCAAGTCCCCCACCAATGTCCAAGTCCTTGATTCAACGCAGACCGGCTGCGGCCCCCCTGTGAAGCCGTTTCACAGGTGTGCTCATGTTCTGATTGCCAGTAATTACAACTCAGGTCAGAATGAACCTTCCGAACACGGAGGTCCCCAAAACAATGCTCAAGATTAGACGTCTTCGCACAATTCCGGCTACCGCTCTTTTACTCTTTGTCTTTTTTTGCGCGCTCGGCTTTGGCGAAGAAATTCCCAGGGAACTCAGCGATGAAGCGTTCTGGAAACTGGTGACGGATTTTTCGGAGCCTGGGGGTTATTTTCGATCGGACAACTTCGTGTCGAATGAAACGATGTTTCAGTACGTTATTCCCGAGCTGAAGAAGACCACGAAGCACGACGGTGTATACATGGGCGTCGGCCCCGACCAGAACTTCACGTACATCGTGGCGCTTCAGCCGAAAATTGCATTCATTGTCGATATACGGCGTCAGAACATGCTCCACCACCTGATGTACAAAGCTCTGATTGAGCTTTCTGAAGACCGGGCCGAGTTTCTCTCGCGGCTGTTTTCGAGGAAGCGCCCGGCAGACGTTGGAGCCGGATCCAGCGCTGCAGAATTATTCGCTGCATTCGAGAATCGGGAACCTGAGCGTGAAATGTTCTACAGCAATCTCCAGGCAGTGAAAAAACAACTGGTCGAACGTCATGGGTTCAAGCTCTCGTCCGACGATGAACAGAGCATCGAGTATGTGTTTCGTGCATTCTACGCGGGTGGGCCGGATCTTACATACAACGGCCCGAACCTCGGAGGATTCGCCGGGGGCCGCGGCCGTATGCCATCCTACTCCGAGCTCATGCTGGAGACCGACGGGCAGGATCTGAACCGAAGCTATATGAGCACGGAAGAAAACTTCCGCATCCTGCAGGACCTCGAAAAGAAGAATCTGGTCGTTCCGCTCGTGGGCGACTTTGCCGGGTCGAAGGCAATCCGCGCAGTCGCGCAATATCTGAAAGAACACGAGGCATCCGTAACCGCTTTTTACCTGTCTAACGTCGAGCAGTACCTCTTCCAGCAAAACGATGACTGGAGCAAGTTCTATTCAAACGTGGGCGCCCTTCCCCTGGACTCCTCGGCAATGTTCATTCGCTCGGTGTTCAACAACATGGCGGTCCAGTATCAGGGATTCGGAAGCCTGCGATCGGCATCGCTGCTCTCTTCGATTCCCACTCTCCTCAAAGCATTCGAAGCGGGAGAAATCCGCTCCGGCAACGCCGGCTACTACGACGTGATCCAAATGTCGAAGTAGTCGAAGTAATGGACGGCCAGACTCGATCCCAGATTCGACCGGGCATGAAAGTGCGCGTCGTCGAAAAGCAAAATCAGGGCACGGGAAAGCTGACGGAGGGAATCGTACAAAGAATTCTTACAAAGTCAGCTTCTCATCCCCACGGAATCAAAGTAATGCTGGAAAATGGAATCGTGGGCCGCGTCAAGGAAATCATTGAATGAGTTTAGCCGCGCCAGTCCTGGGTTTCAGACCGCGAGACGGTTTTCCACAGCACGGTGCATTCGCCAAACCCACGTCAGTTCAAGTGGCGCACTCGTCGAGAAATCGCGCAAGAAATTTGTGGAATTACTCGAAGATTTATTTTAGGAATTTCAAAAAAATCACGTTGACTCGATGCGTGAGTTCTGACAAAGTATGCCTCGGTCGTTGTAGTTCATGTGACTTTGAACACCGGCAGATGAGCGACGGATGGGGTTAACAGCTTTGTTCGCGTTCTAGGTAGTCGGAGCTGGCCGAACAAAACCAATTATCGGTCAGCGCTCTCGGGAGAAAAATCCGGGAGCTGGTCGCTCCTTCTGGCTTATACCTCGAATCGGGCACGGTTCGAGGGATTCCGAAAGGGTCGGGTCAAAGAAACAGGGCTACAACGACCATTATCATTTTGGGGACTCGTTAGCCAGCCGCTCGATTGCCGCTCCTGTCATTCGAAACACAGTCCACTCACTCATCGGGACAGCACCCAGTTTTTCGTAGAAGCCAATCGCGGATTCGTTCCAATCGAGCACGGACCATTCAAATCGCCCGCAGTTCCGCTCGCACGCGAGCTTCGCCAGATACACCAGCATCGAGCGGCCGAATCCTTTCCCGCGCATCTCGGGAATAACAAAAAGATCTTCCAGGTAAAGGCCGGGCTTTCCAAGAAAAGTCGAGAAGTTGTGAAAGAACACGGCAAAGGCGACGGGCTTGTCTTCGTAGTAGCCGATCACAACTTCAGCAACCGGACGCTCGCCGAAGAGGCTTTCGCGAAGCAGGTCTTCCGTCATGACGGCTTCCTTCGAAAGACGCTCGTATTCGGCGAGTTGCTGGATGAACCGGACGATGAGGGGAATGTCTCGCTCAGTTGCTTGTTTGATCTGAAGGTTGGACATAAGACAAAAAGTGGGGTCGTCGCCGCCAATGACGCGAATTACGCCAAATGGGGCGCATCAAAGGATTCTTGACGCGCCCCATTTGGCGTAATTCGCGTCATTGGCGGCACGACCGCATTTTTATTTCACGGTTACGTGAGTCCGGTCTTGTGAAGGACTTCCCTGCTTCACGTCGTAGACCGGATGGCACCATTCGCGATACTTCGGAACCCGGCCGCGAACCACGTCGAAGAAAAGGTTTCGCAAACGGGAGGTCGCCTCTCCCATCTTGCCGGTCCCGACCGGACGATGATCCACGCGCGTGATGGCGCTGATCTGAGCACCGGTGCCGCAGAAGAAGGCTTCGTCCGCCAGATAGAGCTCGGTACGATCGATCTGCCTTTCCTTCACTTCCATTTTCAGCTCTTCGTGGATGAGTTGCATGACGCTGCGGCGGACGATTCCTTCGAGAATGTTGTCGCTGGTCGGCGGCGTGGCAAAAACACCGTTCCGCAGCAGAAAGAAATTCGCGGCCGAACCTTCGGAGACGTGCCCATCGTTGTTGAGAACGATGGCTTCATCGAAACCCGCGCGATTCGCGTCGGTCTTCACGAAGGCGGAGTTCACGTAAGCGCCGGCGATCTTTCCTCGAGCGGGAATCGTGTTGTCGTCGATGCGGCGCCACGAGGATACCGTCACGTGCATGTTCTCTTCGTTCTTGTTGTATTGGCCGAACGGAAGCACGACGATCGAAACTTCGGCATGCAGATCGTGCAGCCGCACTCCGATGATCTCGTCGGCATCAAAGGCAAGGGGCCGGACGTAGAGGTCCTCTTTGTAGCCTTCGGTGCGAATAAGCTCGGTGAGTCCCTTTACCAGCTCTTCGTTCTTGTAGGTCACATCCATGCATAGCAGGCTCGCAGACTGCAGAAAGCGGCGGAAATGATCCGTTGGCCTGAACACGAAGAGCTGTTTTTCGTCAGCGTTCCAATAGGCCCGAAGACCGCCGAAAACAGCGGTTCCGTAGTTTAAAGCGTGCGTCAGAACGCCGAACTTCACGTCGGCATAAGGTACGACGCGGCCTCTAAAGAACACAAAATTTGGGACTGACACGGGCATTTCACCTCACCTCTCAATAATTTTTGTACTCAGCGTCAGTCTACCACACGGGCAGGCTGCGGCCGGAACTGTGCCCCTACCTGCAACGATAACAGACTGACCAGCGTTACGGACGCGGCGGCGAAATAGAACGGTATTCCATGCCCAACTCGTTGGAAAAGCGTGGTCGAGATGATTGGAGCGACGACTCGGGAAATACCCGCAAACGTCTGGGCAATGCCCATCGTTGTGCCCAGTTCGGACTTCGCGGATGCCTGCGACATCAGGGCGGTGGTTGCGGGAAACAGGAGCGAAGTCCCAATCGGCACGAGCGGGACGATGAAAGCGAGCGACCAGAGGCTGGGTGCAATCGGGTAAGCGATCAGGCCGATGATGAGGATCGCCGCGCCGGTCCGGATCGACCAGGTTTCCCCGATGCGATCGACGATCGGACCAATCAGTGCCGAACGCATCAGCACCGAAAAGATCCCGACATACAGGAAGACGTATCCGATCGTCTTTTCCGTGATCCCGAACTCCGCGCTGAGATAAAGCGCCAGCACGGAGGTCAAAGCGGAAAATGCCAGCATTCCCACCGCATAGATCAGTATGAGCCTTTGCACTGTACCCGCCGGATTTCTTAACACCATCCACACACCATGCCAGACCGGTTTGCGCTTCGCCGGCGGTCCGTGGTGTTGTTTCGATTCCGGAAGCCACTTCCAGGCAAAGATCGCATTTGTAAGGCAGAGCGACGCGGCAAGAACGCCCGGCACTTCCTGCCCCCAGTATGTAGCGAACGATCCGATCACCGGACCAAGCATCGTCCCCAGATTCGTTCCGGCCGAAAGCCAGCCGAGCGATCGCGCCCGATGTTCGGGAGGCACCGTATCCCCGATGTACGCGTTGAGAACACCCGTGGTGCCGCCACCAAGACCCTGCACAATCCGGCACAGGAAGAGCAGCCAGATGGAATTCGCAAAACCAAAAACCAGAAATGCCGCCGCAGCGGCGGTAAGACCAACCAGCAGAGCCGGCCGGCGTCCGTAGTGATCGGAAACGCGTCCCCACAGAGGAGCTGAAATCAATTGCGCGACAAAGAACGACGAGATGATCATTCCAATCACCGGAGGAGACGCATGCAGCTTGAGCGCGTAGAACGGAATGAGAGGAAATACCATCGAGCCGCCCACCATGTCCACGGTAGCGACGGCGATCAGGACCAGGAGGCGTCGGAACTGATCTTTCGAGTTGTCCGGTTGCATCGACATCGAACGAAAATTATACTTGATGGCCGGCAGGGAAATTCGGGGTCAGACGTGTGAATTCCCTTTTTTCAATCAAAGGTCGTCGAAATCAAAAAAGGGAATTCACACGTCTGACCCCGAATTTCTCTGCCCTGACACCGCTATGTCTTTTGACCCTTATAAAATCCGTCGAGCTCTCAGGCATCTCCGGACGGCCGATCCCGTGATGGGCGACGTCATCAAGAAGGCAGGTCCTTTCCGTCTCAAACTCGGCCGGGACCGTTTCCATATGCTGGTTGCATCGATCATTTCCCAGCAGATCTCGGGAAAAGCGGCGGCCTCAATTCGCCAGAAGCTGGCGCAATACATAGCGCCGGAAAAGATTTCGCCCGAGAGCCTGGCCAGATTGAGCCATGAGGAGTTGCGCAGCGTGGGGCTCTCGCCTCAGAAAGCCACTTATCTCCTGGACCTTGCCGAACGAGTGGCCAACGGAAGCCTGCGGCTCGACCGCATGGGACGGATGCCGGATGAGAAGATCATTGACGCCCTGGTTGAAGTCAAAGGTATCGGCATCTGGACCGCTCAGATGTTTCTCATTTTCGCGCTCGGCCGTCTCGACGTTTTTCCGCACGCCGATCTCGGCGTCCGCATGGCCATCCGGGACCTCTACGGCCTGGAGGATCTGCCGGACAAAGATATCAGCCACAAGATCGCGGCACCCTGGCGCCCCTACGCCAGTGTCGCCACCTGGTATTGCTGGCGAAGCCTGGAATTTAAGGAAAACTGAGGATCAGCCGCAGGGAATAAAAAGAGCGGGGGCGGCAGCCTCTCGTTTTCGCCGCACCCGCTGGGACAGGACGGAGGACTTTAGATTTCCACTGAATTGGAGAGCGTAAAGCTCAGGCGAGTTTCAGGGCCGTAATGAATCTCCTTGCCTTTGGTCGCAAGAACCGTGCCCGTGCCCGCTCCTCCACCGATGGCTGCACCTACGGCTGCGCCTTTTCCGCCGCCCGCTATCGCGCCAATAGCAGCACCCAGGCCCGCGCCGCCGCCAATGATGGCTGCATCGCGCTTCTTCGTGGACTCCGCAACGGCGATGAACGGCTTGGTGGAAATCGGCAGGGATTTGCCGTCTCGTACAATCTCGTTAAGAGTGAGCTGAATGCTCGCGCGGCCCTTCACACGGCCGGATTCTTTGACGTCGACCACGCTGCCGCGAACCTTGGTGCCTTTCTCCAGGACCATCTTTCCGTCAACGATGACAGGCTCGGCGAGAGTGGCGGTAAACCGATCGCCTGGCGAGTTCTTGGTGGTGCTGACGCCCTCGACGAAGGCAACTCGAAGACGGGTTCCTGCAGGAACGCTGATCTTCGGTTCCGGTTTCAACCTGTCGAAGAATCCACTCGGTTTCGAAGAATCCGCGCTGGTCTCCGACGGATTGCTGGAGCATGCTGCGACACTTGCTGCGAATGCTCCAATAAATAGCATGTAGAAAACTCTTTTCATTTTGAAGACTCCTCCCTGTTTGTGATCCTGGCCCAGGCCTTACGAGATCGATATCTTTCCTGTCCTTCATTTCTGTCGCTGTCGCTGCGGGCTTCATCCTTCCAACGCCTCGGAAAACCGGGGCCGACCCAGGGGGCGACTGGATTTCCCCCGAGAACTTTGGGAACTGAGGTCCATCTGATTCTCATCTCTTGTCTACTCCAACGAGAAGCTGCATCTGAGCGCCGCCGGAAATTTCGAAGTCTTTGCTCGGCGAAGTGATGACAGTGTCGTTGCTCAGGTGCGAAAAAATATCAACCGACTGCTTCGAACCACCGGATGTGATCATCTCGCCGCGGCCAACCTTATAGAGCTGCGTGGAAGACGCCATACCGAAGGTGTTCTCGAGTGACGCCGTGGTCTGCTGGTCCACAGCGACGATGGAAGGCATGCTCAGCAGAGCCGCGTTCGATTGACCGCTCGAACGAGTGGAATTCGTCACGCCGGAAGATGCAGCGCCACTGACAGCTGCAGCGGTGGACCCAGCAGCGCCAGCCGTTGAAGTCACGCCGCCCGCCACGTCTGTGGTCGCGCTCGCGGCGCCGCCAAGCAGCCCGCCGCCGCTACGCGCAGAGCTTGCCGCGCGGCCGCCGACAGGGCCAAAACCATCCGCGGAAGACTGTTCCTGTTCGTGCGCATAAATTGGATTCACCTGCATCACCGATTGCAAAGCAATCGACAACTGCTGGGACGCCCTGCCCTGCACGGCTGGCACCAACCATTCGACTTCCATCATCGACTGCGCCTGACCGGAAGCCCTGCTCTTACCCTCCGCCCTCTTCACATTGCGCACGACGCCAGTGATTGTCGTGCCTTTCTTCAGGACGACGTCTCCATTCGACTTCACGTCATCCTTCAACCGCAGCGCGACCTGGTCTCCCTCCCTGCTTTCGGCTGGGTTCAGCTTTCCTTTGGTCATCTCAGCCGAAACATGTGTAGCCGAGCTCGACTGCGCATTGCCTGCAGCCTGGGCGTGGGCGTGCGAGTTGAAACTGCGCCGACCACTTGTCCGAACCTTCGATCGTGCGTTGCCTGAAGCCTGGACATGGGAGTTGAAACTCGTCCAGACCAGGATGAGCACGGCACAAAGTCCGTGTTTTCCGATGGATCGAAGATTCATGTATTTCCCTCCTTGGTCAAAAACGACCTGTAATCCGACTTGGTATTAGCAATCGGTTTGCCCAATCGCCAGAAGCCTTATGGGGCGTGGCTTTCAGGCAAGTTACGCGTTTTGGGGCTTCCCAGGCACAAGTTTTAGGGCAATTTCGAATCAAATTCGGGGTCGAGGGGCAATCAACTTTATAGAAGATAAGATGCTAAACTGCAGGCCGTGCAAAAAATCCTCGATCTTCCGACTCCCTGCCTGGTGTTGGATCTGGACCGCTTCGAATCGAATCTCAACAAGATGACCGGCTGGGTACGCGACTGTGGTCTCGGTCTGCGCCCGCACGCGAAAACGCATAAGTGCGTGGAGATTGCGCGGCGCCAGCTTCAGAAAGGCGCGTTAGGAATCTGCGTCGCCACGGTTGCCGAAGCGGAGGTTATGGCGCGTGCCGGAATTCGAGGACTGCTGATTACCGGTGAGATGGTCGGTGAGCCGAAGATTTCCCGGTTAATCCGGATTGTGTTGCAAGCGCCGGATACCATGGTGGTCGTGGACAACGAGGCGAACGTGCAGGATCTTCAGCGTGCGGCAGAATCCGCTTCGGTTGAGATCTCTCTGCTGATCGACCTGGACATCGGCCAGAACCGAACGGGCGTCCAGCCCGGAGAACCTGCATTGAGATTGGCCGAAAGGATCGCGCGCTGTAAGAACCTCGAGTTGAAGGGTTTGTGCGCCTATGCCGGTCATGTTGCGCACGTGACAGGTTTTCAGGCTCGTCGCGAAAGCTCCCGAGAAGCATTGGCTAAGGCGGTCGCCACGCGCGACTTGCTTTCGAAAAACGGGCACAGGATGGAGATTTTGTCGGCAGCCAGCACGGGAACCTACAACATCGATCCCAACATCGCAGGGATCACGGAACTCCAAGCGGGTTCGTACGTGTTCATGGACGTCGAATATCGCGGCATTGGAGGACAGAGCGGCGCGGTCTACGATGATTTCGCTCCGGCTCTTTGCGTTCTGGGAACGGTCGTTCATCGCTCCGGCGGCAAAGCTATCGTGGACGCGGGACTGAAGGCCTTCTCTACCGATCGTGCATTCGGACCCGAGTTACTCGATATTACCGGGATCAAGTACGAGTTTGCGGGCGACGAGCACGGCCGTCTCGTGCTGCAACATCCCAGCCGCGAGATTCTCCTGGGCGACAAGCTTCGCTTTATTATCCCGCACTGTGACCCTACCGTAAATCTCTACGACCGCATTCATTGTGTCCGGGGAGAAGTAGTGGAAGCTGTCTGGCCCATCATGGAACGGGCTTCCGGCTCGTCGTATTTCTAGAAATGGGTCGAGTTTCTGGGGAAAGGGGTCGAGCCGCCAATGACGCGAATTACGCGAACGGGCGCATCAACGATTTCTTTATGCGCCCGTTCGCGTAATTCGCGTCATTGGCGGCTCGACCCTTTTTCAGGCTGCCAGCGTGTACCGTTGTTCGATTTCGGCCCGGATCCGCTTGCGGCTTTCTTCGGCCGTGATCTCGATATTTTCCATCTTCGCGGCTTCGGCAGCCAGTTCCAAATCCTTGATGACGGTGCGGAACCATCGAGAGATGTCGCCTTGTTTCAGATGATACAGCCAGGTGTCGTCATCGACGCCCTCAGCCATCTGTAGAAACATCGTGAGATTTTGCGCGCGAAGATTGAGCTTTCCTTCCGGTCCCCGGAAATAGAAGCAGAGATCCGGCGGCAACTGGCCTTCGGCATATTTACGGCGATGCCGGCGGCGCTCCACTCGTGGCAGAGCGCTTCGGAACCAGACCGGATCCTGGGGCGTGCCTCGGAACCATGCCACCGCCTCACCTGTATTCAATGTCCTGCGGGTGAGGCGCGGAGGTTTTTCGCCGACGGCTTCGGCAAATTTTCTCAAGGTAGTGTCGGGGTTTTCTCCGATAGCAACGACAACATCGATTGAAGGGAGAATTGCCGGCGCAATGCGGTCCGGTTCGAGCGTGACGAGCATCAAACCATATACCCGCTGCGGAACCGTGAGGCCGGCGACTTCCCGCGAAGAAGGCAGCATGTGGTGGGCCTCGTCGATAAGGATCCAGTGCGGCCGGCCGGTTCTTGCGCGCAGTTCCTGAAGGCGGGAAAGCAGCGCCTCGAGAAACGCTGGTCTTTCTTTGAGGCCAAGACCAGTGAGGTTGACTGCCGCACTCTGATCCGGCTTCGAGAGTAGATCGAGTACTTCCTGAACGCCAGGCGCGCTCTCTTTATTACCCAGGAGAACTCCGCCCTCGAACATCGAATAGTCTCCCTCCGGATCGATGACGACGAACTGATAGCCTCGCTCTTCGAGCCTCTCGATGAACGCTGTCGCCAACGTCGACTTGCCTCCGCCAGGGCTACCCGCGATCAAGACGTTGGTGCCATACGGCTGAATCGGGACTTCGGAACCATCCTCGGCCTTTCCGAGACACAACCGATGGTGCCGGCCCTCGATATGCCTGAGATCGGAGTCGATCAACGCCCGGCACAGCTCACTCGTGCCTTCCCCATGCCGCTTCGATGCCACCCAATCCACGTGTTGCTTCAACGTCTCCAGGGCGTTTGCTACCGCAACGGAGCATTCGCACATGTGAAGAAAGGCATGATCGTTTTCCGCATCGCCGACGCCCACCACGTTATGGGCGGAGAGACCGAGTTCGAGAAGCGCCGCAGTCAGTCCGGTCGCCTTGTTCACGCCGGACGGCAGAATCATGACAGCCCCTTTGTTGAAGATGACCTGAAGCTCGAGGCCGAGATCGCGAATGACTTCCAGAGCAGTCGTCTCATGCGGCTCCCACGTGGCCACGATGACTCGTCCCACCGAGACTCGTTCTGCACCACGGCGCGTCAACTCGCGGGCAAATTCCTCGGGCGGCGCCTCGGCCAGGAGCTTCTCCTCACGTGTGGCCGGACGGTAAATGAGTGCGCCATTCTCGGCCACGACCCGGTCAAACAGGTCGAGCCTGGGGCAAACAAGAATAAGGTCGTCGAGTTCTCTTCCAGTGACCAGAATCACTTTGCGCCCGGACTCACGGACTTGTTCCAGGGCGCGGATCGTGCTCTCACTGAGCTGTCCATCATGGGCAATGGTCCCGTCATAATCGCAGGCAAGGGCGTGGTATCTCATAATTTCATAGTAATTCGGGGACAGACGTGCCAAGAAAAAATAGGGTCACCGCCGGGGCAGATGGACGTCAGCCATCATGCAGCGGGCGCTGCCGCCACCTATCCTCTCGAAGAGTGGGAGCGGAGATTCCACAATTTTAACATACTTCTCGATGGCTTCCCGTTGGTCCGGCCTGAATATAAGCCAGGCTGAAGTCGATATTGCCAGGACGCTCCTGCCTTGTCCGGCCTGAAGCTGAAGGACATTGGCGGCAAATTGAGCAACCTGCTTGCGATCTATCGTTATGATCTCTCGATCGGTCGTCCGCAAGCTTTCGACCACGAGTTTCCGTTCGGCTGCGTCTGGTATCGAGTCGGGACAAAAGATCACGAAACGGTCCCCGATGCTCATCGTCATGTCCGTATGCAGAATGCCGTCTCCGTTCTCGTGCACCGCGCGAAATGTCACCGATTTGTAGCCGAGGATGCCGCACAGCTCATTGAGAACTTCAGGACTCGTACGCGGTGAAATGCAGGCATAGGCCCGTTTGGCGACATGGTCGAACACCACACTGCCGGTACCTTCCAGGAATCGCCCCTGGTTCTCATGATGCGTGAGATCGACCATATTCGAGACGCGGAAGCCGCCGGACTGAAGTTTCTCGATAATGTCACGCCTGCGCTCGGGTCTCCGGCTCGGCGCGAGCATTGGATACAAAACAACCGTGCCGTCATGATGAAAAGACACCCAGTTGTTTGGAAAGACCGCATCCGGCGTGTGAAGCTCTTCCACGTCTTCCACGAGAATGATTTCGACGCCAGCTTCTCGCAATCGGCCGGCAAGCATGTCGAACTCTATGCGGGCACGGCGCTCGATGTCTCGACGGCTGGTTTCGGTCGGCTCTCTCTGAAAGAGGATAGTGCTCGCAGTTTCGGGATTGAAGCCGAATGAAGCCGGTCTTACCATGACAATAGCGATTGGCAGTTGAGCCTGTTGCATCATTCATGCAGTTTACACGAGAAGTCAAAGCAGTCCTGTTCGACCTCGACGATACTCTTTTCGATCACCGCTATGCCGCGCGCTGTGTGCTCGAGGATTTGCAGGCTCGCCAACCGGGCCTGCAAAAATACTCCCTGGAATTCCTTGAACGCGAAGACTTTCGACTGCTGGGTGAAAAACACCTGCTGGTAATGGCGGGATCGCTGAGTCCGGACGATGCTCGCGTGCAACGCATCCGCTCACTGTTCGCGTGCTGCGGTGAAGAGATCACGATTCAGTTCGCGAAGGAACTGGCAGCGCGGCGCGTGGAAATCTATCGGCAATCGAGGCGGCCGGTTGCCGGTGCGGTTGCTTTGCTCCGGGAACTGAAACGTCACACTCGGATCGGAATCGTCACCAACAATTTTACTGAAGAGCAGCGTGAAAAGTTGGAAGCTTGCGCCCTGGCACCACTCATCGACGTGCTTGTGACGTCTGAAGAAATAGGCCGGCTGAAGCCGGAACGAGAAATATTTCACGCTGCTCTCCGGCGCCTCGGGTGCGAACCGGACGAGGCAATCATGGTTGGTGATTCGTGGGAATTGGACGTCATCGGCGCGATCGGAGCAGGTCTTCGAGCCGTATGGTTCAACCGGGATGGACTCCCAAAACCTGACACGCCGGAAGCTCTCGAGATCACTTCACTCGAGCCGACTCAGGAAGTGGCGATCCAGATCATATCTCCAGAAGGATCCGCGCGGGATTTTCGATGACGTCTTTGATCCGCTTCAGGAAAGTGACGGCTTCGCGCCCATCAACGATGCGGTGATCATAGGTGAGAGCGAGGTACATCATCGGGCGCACGACCACTTCACCATTGATTGCGATGGGGCGATCCTCGATTGCGTGGAGTCCGAGGATACCGCTTTGCGGTGGATTCACGATTGGCGTGGAGAGCATGGAGCCGTAGATGCCACCGTTGCTGATGGTGAATGTGCCGCCCTGCAGTTCATCCACTTTGACTTGATTGGCCTGGGCTCGCTGAGCGAAATCCGCAATGGCCTTTTCGATGTCCGCAAAACTCATTCGGTCCGCATTGCGCAGCACCGGCACCACGAGACCTTTGCCGCCGCCGACGGCGATTCCGATGTCGTAGTAATTGCGATAAACGATGTCGTGGCCGCGAACTTCAGCGTTGATCTGCGGAATCTGCCGGAGTGCTTCGATGGAGGCCTTCACGAAAAAGGACATGAAGCCGAGCTTGATGCCGTGCCTTGCCTGAAAGGCTTCCTGATGTTGCTTGCGAAGAGCCATGACCGCGGACATGTCGGCCTGGTTGAAAGTCGTGAGGAGCGCTGCGGTATTCTGGGCTTCGACGAGGCGCTCGGCGATTCGGCGCCGGATCGGGGTCATCGGGACGATCTGTTCTTCGCGGCCGGCGGAGGCGGCGGGAATGACCGGCGGAGCTTTGGCATCGGGTTCGGGTGCGGGAGGTTTGGGACGCTCGGCCGGCGCCTCTTCGCTGCGCCGCCCTTTCCCGGAGGAAGAGGGCTTGGGCTTGGCACTCCCGCCGTCGGGCTCCATGTAGCCGATGACGTCGCCGACGGCAGCTTTCTCTCCTTTGTGCTTCAGCATCGACGTAATGGTACCGGCCGTGGGAGCGGGCAATTCGACACTGGCTTTTTCCGTTTCGATCACCACGACAGGCTCGTCCTGCTCGACGGGTTCGCCTTCCGACTTCAACCAGTCTCCGATTTCCACTTCCGATATCGATTCGCCAACCGATGGAACAACGAGTTCTACAGGCATAGTCGTAAACGTATTACGCGAATGCCGCCTTGGGTGATAATTCGGTGTCAGACGTGTGAATTCCCTTTTTCCATGACGGCACCTTGGAAGGAAAAAGGGAATTCACACGTCTGACACCGAATTATCACCCAAATGCTGCCGCGATCAACTTTTCCTGTTCTTTCTTGTGACTGCTGTGAGACCCGGTTGCGGGACTGGCTGAAGGCGGCCGAGTGATCCCCCGCAAAGGCAGCTTTCCAAACAATCTCTCGAAGTATCGGATCTTCAGAAAGAACCACGCGCCCATATTCCCCGGCTCTTCCTGGACCCAGAAAATAGGGGTGCCTTCACGATACGGTTTTAGAGCGGCCACGAGCGTTTCGTCGGCGAGCGGATAGAGCTGCTCGAGCCGAAGAATCGCCACGTCTTGCCGCTGCAAACGTTCCCGTTCGCGCTCGAGCTCGAAATAAATCTTGCCGCTGCATATCAAGACGCGGCTGACGTCGCCCTTTCGGTTCTGAATCGCATCAGGCAGAATTCGTTCGAAGCGCCCGGCTGTAAAATCGTCGAGGCTGGATACCACGCGCGGGTGACGCAACAGGCTTTTGGGCGTCATCAAGATGAGGGGCTTTCGCCATCGTCGCAGCACTTGCCGCCGCAGGCAATGAAAGAGTTGTGCCGGCGTAGTGGGTTGAACGACCTGGATGTTGTCCTCGGCGGCGAGCCCGAGAAAGCGTTCCAGGCGGGCGCTGGAATGTTCCGGCCCAGCCCCTTCGAAACCATGCGGGAGAAGGAGCACGACACCACTCAGCCGCCGCCACTTGTCTTCGGCAGCGGCGATGAATTGATCCACGATCACCTGGCCGGCGTTCCAGAAATCGCCGTACTGCGCCTCCCATGCAACGAGACCGTCGGGACGATCCAGGCTGTAGCCGTATTCGAAGCCGAGAACGCCGGTCTCGGATAGAGGACTGTTGTAGATCTCAACCGGAGCCTGGTCGGCCGAAAGATTTTGAAACAGTGGATAGGTCTTGCCGGTCTCGATGTCGTGGAGCACGGCGTGACGATGGCTGAAAGTACCGCGCTCGGAGTCCTGGCCGGACAGGCGCACGCGCGTCGCTTCGGTCGCGAGTGTCGCAAACGCGAGCG
>Ga0137410_10000805_pt1 | contig 21570 bp, 18 predicted proteins | sample CZODoug1_16funga_FD_108878 | JGI IMG/M metagenome (GOLD analysis project Ga0137410, IMG submission 108878) | Vadose zone soil fungal communities from Angelo Coast Range Reserve, California, USA - CZODoug1_16fungal (Illumina Assembly) | ecosystem: Environmental > Terrestrial > Soil > Vadose zone... | reverse complement strand
CTCTGCGTAGGTCAATCGCTGGAGAATCCTGTCGTGCTTCGCCCGGCTGTTCAGCGTAAATTGTGAAAAACCTGCGTTAAGCAAATTGTACAAATCAACGAGGCGACTGTGAACAGTCGCTGGAGGGTTTCTGGGAGGCGATTCTTTGTCGAAGAGGTGCCAATTTCCCTTCTCAAAATGAATGCGGCATCGCTCGGCATAAGGAAAGTGCTTCCTAACAAACAGTTGCCTCAGACCTTCGTCCTTTCGATAGGCGTCGAAGTCCTCATAATTACCGAACGTAGAGACATGGGGGCTAAACATCCCTCCCATGTCGACCGGTACGAGAATCTCGTCACTAAAGGTGAGTGTGGTCCTTACCCCTTCCTCCGAATCCGACCATTTCGCATTTTGCGGGTCCCGGAATTTGAATTTGGCATTCTTTTGGTCGAGTTCAAGCCGATACGAAATTGGGATGCCGCATTGGGGACAAGGAAATGAATGCTCTTGCTGATCCTTGTGACCGACTTGGGTTCTGGTAATAAATTTAGAGTCGCACGAAATACACTGAATGGTTCGTCGAATTACCATGAACAAGGTCCGTTCGGCATCAAATACCTCTAGCAACGCGTGCGGTGGGTTTCCGCCTCAAGTTGGATTCCCCAGGATCGTTTGATCGATATTCTTAGGTAGTGCGTCTCGCCGATACTGCGAGAGTTCAGTTGCTTTCAGTTGTGGAAGCTGCCAAGAGCACGACGGACTAGGAATCCTTGCAATGTGGGCAAGGGGTGTCGGGAGTTAGCGTCGTGGGGTCTTCGTATACTTTTCCCACCGGAGTTCCTGCTCGCCCTCGGGTCTCATCTTGTTTCAAATGCCAGCGTACGGTCACATTGTCCTGGCCGACATCTGTAACCACTCCATGTTCTGACGGCGGCTTCCCGCCTTGCGTTACCGTTGAACCAACAGTTCGATTCATTTTGAGCATGACCTCTTTTGGGTTATTGGGACCTACGTGAATTGTTGGCGAATCTTCCCCGAGAGCCACGAATGTAATCGCGGTTAGCTTCGATTGATACCCACTTCCGTCGCAAGGCCTCTGCTACTGCACCGGTGGTGTTGCTGCCAGCAAAAGGATCCAATACCGTATCACCTTCCCGAGTGAGAAGTTTTACAAAAAAAGCAGCAAGATCCCGCTGCATTCTGGCCGGATGGGGTTTCAAGCCATTTTTGCGGCAATAGTCTTGATACGCGTCATTTGACGATGTGTTCGAAAATGAAAGTACATTTGAAGCGATAGCGCCACCGTTGTCTTTCAAAAATGATCGCTTCCCAATGTGATGTTCCGATGGCCTCGGACCTGCGTTGTATCGTTTCGACTTCAAGAGATCTTTCATAGCAGCGCTATATGGCGTCAGCACAGAACGATTGTCAGCGTAAGGGCGGTCTGAAGGTGCAAGCCACCAGAGATGCGTAAAGGCATCTTTCACCCGGATTCTTTCCACATTAACCCATTGCGCAGGGCTCGGAAGTCTCGCTGGATTGTGTACAACAAACTGCTGAACCAACCTAAGCTTCCCTTCGCGCTTGAACTCCAAAAGAGCTTCTAAGGCAAGGGTCGACATCACGGGTCTGCCTAGTTCCCATGCATTGCCAAGTTCAAGAACTATCGACCCGCCGGGCGCGAGCAATTTTCGAAAGGCAGGCGCAAAACTCGCAAGCCATTTTAGGTAAGGGATTCCACAAAGGTTTCCGTATTTCTTTTTCCGATTCAGAGGAAACGGTGGTGAAGTCAACAAAAGCTGGATCTTCCCTTTATACCGATCAACAATTCGCGAATTCAAAAATTTTTCTGCCGTGGACCAATAAATCGTCCCTCGGTGAGTGTTGTACATTTTGGACGGCCCACGGCTCTTTTTCGAACTCATGACGGAGTGACACTTCCGATGGACTGCTTTGCAAATTTTTGAAGGATTCTTGAGCTTGGATGATTGGCGAGTGATACCAGTTTGTTGACCAGCGCGATAGGGACCAGAGAGTCGTCGTACATGTCGCATCGCAATTTTGCAACATTGCGAAGAACCACCTGAAGGTTTGGAAAATCCTTCTCAGTCGGATTGGCCAAGCTGTCGGAGGTGGGCAGTGTTACCACATGAAGGTGTTGAGTCCCCGATTTGAAGATCACCTTATTACCATAATAAGTAGTTCTTCCATAGGGACTCGAAGCGTCGGCTTTTCCCGGAATGATGTATTTGTAGATGTAGTCGTCATTGAGAAGCAATGCAGTCCCTGACTCTAGCAACGGGGCGATTTCGTGCGCATGTTCCACAAATGCGCCACTCTTTTCTAGACCGGCCAAATAACAATTGTGATGGGTAAACAAGAAATTTATAAGTGCTCGGAACGGCTTATGTAAATTCGCGGTTTGTCCAAAAAATGCAAGTGGGCCGTCTTTGATGAAGAGTACTTCGTTCAGCAACGTGGGTTTGGTAGCGAGAATCGTTCGAATTAGATGGGCGAGAATAATTTGTTCAATAGTTGTAACAACGTAAGAGAGAATTCCTCCTGCGCCTAATTCGTTGTCGATAGCTTCGTGTAAACGAAAAATGTCCGTTATGAAAATGTCTGACTTGCAAGAACTACATTTGACAATATATTCCTTGGAGAGCGCCTTCTTCTGAAGCTCCACTTTGGGTTGGGCACAAACGGGGCAACTTGCTAACGTCCAAGTATCTAACCGGGCATCGAAATCCTCAAACACAAGCCATTTTAAAGTTTCGATTAAGTGACCATCGTCAACTTCCTCCATGAAGAAGCGATAGATCGTCCTGCGGATGGAATCTATGAGCGTCTTTTCACCCTTAATCGTCACATTCCGCACCGGCAAGCTAAGCTTTATCCTTTGAATTTGTTTCAGTTTTTGAATGTCATCGGGATCAATGAAAGGCTGGACGGCGAGGTTTTCGAGGTCATCAACGTCAAAAATCAATGCCCCAAATTGGTAGAAGCAAATCGTTGCAGATGGAAATTCTGTTGTGACTGCCACTTCGTTGAAGCCACCGTCTACGGCAATAATATGCTTTATTGGGTTCATCCCTGAATTTGCAAGCTCAACACACGAGCTGCTCGGAATGGATACTGAGGTGGCGGCCTTCGGTAGCTCACAATTCTGCAAAAATTCCTGGACTGAAACGTCCTTGATCACATATCCGTGAGCAGATTTACTCGCATATTCGAACGGTCTCTTGCCGTATCGGTTCGTATATCCCATGTTAGGGTTTGCCAGTAAACCGGTCGATCTGGACGGAAACAACAAATGGGTTTGAGTACGTTTTCATTCTGACAAATCCCTTGTCACTGTTTGCGCTGAAGCGAACTAGCGCATCCGTAAAATCGCCAAAATCGTAGTATTTCTTGATTTCTCTGGTTTCGTCCTCGTTATTCAGGTGGGCTATGAACCAGTTTTGGGTGTTTTTGAGGATGTTCGAGCTAATCGAGCTAACTTCCTGTGTGGCGTATATAAGGCCCAAGTTGAGTTTTGCACCTTCCTTAGCGATACGGTTATAAATCAGACTAAGGTCTTTATCTTCTTTTTTCGGAAACAAGTTGTGAGCTTCTTCAAAATAGAACTGAATGAAATTGTTTGGTTTGTTTGAGATGAATCGCGACATTGCGTCGGAAAAGATGTATCTGCAAATTCGTTCTGAATAGAGTGTCTGGATTTCCGGGTCGCCCTGCGAAAGGTCGATAATTACAATGCGTCCTGCACGCAATTGTTCGACAATCTCAACCTCAAAAGGCTTGTCGACCGTCTCGGTGTGTAAATCGACGATCCCCCTAAGCTTGATGTATCCGTCTACGTCGGCGTGACCTCCCGGCTTTCGTTTTCGACTCAAAAACACGAGAATCGACTTAAGGTCTTCATCCGCCCACTCATGTCCATTTTTCTTTTTGTACTCATCGAAGAATTCGTGCTCATCATAACTATCCCAAATCGTCGTAAACCAATTGATAGATTGTTCCAGTGAGATTCCTTTTGCCGGATCTATTGAAGAATTCTCCTGCACGATCTGATTCAATTTCGCGTTACCAGAAAAATGCACTTTAAAGTTCGGCGGTGCTTTGAACCCAGCGCGATGCAAACAGCAGAGGTAGGCTGCAACTTTACGATCGTATCGAGTCTTGGCAGACTGATTGGTGTCATAGTCGTCGGGCTTCGCAAAGTCTACTACTTTGAAGCTATCGATGTAGTTGCCAGCACTTTTCGACAGATGTCCCCGAACTAATTCAAAACCAGCCACCACATCTTTGTAGAAGTTCACCTTCATAACTTTGAATCCGACCTTTGGAATTGTGCTATATCGGATCGTCTGACTCTTAAAAAGTTCGAAGATTGCTGTGCCCTCATCCTGCATATTGGCGTTCGCGTATTCGCCGTTAATGTCAAATATGATCTGTCCAACTGGATACTTAGGAATGCCGGACTTACTGAAAGGTTCCAATGCTTCTTCCGGTTGTTCATGTGCAGGTTTGTTCAGCGAATTGGGTGCGGCGTCTCCCATTTGGACGCTCGATTGGATAATCTTTTTGACAGTGTTTGACTTACCTGTTCGAGTCATACCAAATAGAGCTGTACGTTTTCCTAAGAAATCTCGCGGGGATACATATACCGGGACCTGTTCCTCTGTGGCTTGGAATCTACGGCTTGAACTGTAACGGACCCTGCCGATTTTGATGTCTGTGGGATTACCGCTTACGACCCCGTCGCGGAAGTTGACGATGGCCTCAAGGACTTGTGGATTCGGTTTCAAAACGCGATAGTTGTGAGAGCTGTAGAAATTCTCTACGTCAGCACCAAAGTTCAGGTTGCCGTCGCTATCTTTGTAAAAGGTACCTAGAATCCGACACTGAACTCCAGAAAACCCAAATTCATATCTCGTGAAAGTGTCGAGCTGCGATTCCTTGCCACTCGTCTTCAAATTATCCTTGTAGTATTCAACCATAGAGCTAATCACGTCGCTATCCGTGGGTAGTTTGGCTGGAGCTATCACTCGCAACAAAAGCGCTTCAGCCACTTGTTCTTCGTTTTCGTAATACGCCAAAAGAAGGCAACCTTGCGGCAATCCTTGGGCCTTCTGCTTCCAGGCGTCGGCTACCAGCAGCAGTGCGGATGAATAATCGAGGTGAAATGGACGACCCACGAAAATACCTGTGTCTACGAGTCCAGAGGCAGGATCTTTTTTGAAGAGGTCGATGGTTGCGATCTTCGCGATCTCAGCTGTTAGGGACACCGGTCCTCCTACGGTTGAACGCTGATATTAACTGATTGTGGGCCCACGAGAATTGTAGCGATTAAGTTGTTTCACTTCTGGAGACGTATTAGACAACATATCTGCGGCTTTAACTGAGAAAGGGAGTTTGAAATGCGCCTGTATTCCGGCACGACCAAGTCCCTGATCGAAGATTCAACATGCAATCGAATTTCCTATAAGCTCAAGGACGCCTTCTTTAGTGAATTCCGATACCAACCTTCAGTCGGCGAAGTGAATTCCTGGAATAATTCTCTGCGTGCCGTCTCCCAAGTATTTCAAGCGGCCTCTCTCCTCGATCACGGAGTCTTGTTGGAACTTCAGCTTCCGCTCACATCCAAACGCCTCGACTGCCTTGTGACTGGATACGACCACAAAAAAGGAGGGCCGAATGCGGTCATCATTGAGCTAAAGCAGTGGAGTGGATGTAAGGGCGCATCCGGCAAAAACGAAGTTGCGACGTTTGTTGGAGGAAATGTTCGCGATGTCCTTCACCCTTCAGTTCAGGTGGGCCAGTACATGATGTATATGACCGACTGTCACACAGCTTTTCAGGGAGAGAACGGTATCAGCGCTCACGCTTGCTCTTATTTGCACAACTATAGCGCGACAAAAGATGATCCTCTTTTCGTACCACAATTTAAGGAACAGGTTGATCGGTTTCCGGTATTTACCGCCGACCATGTCTCAGAACTCACAGCATTTCTGGACGAACGCATACATGGAAGCGACGGCGGCTCAATCACTGCGATGGTGGAGCAAAGTAAATATCGACCAAGCAAGAAATTGCTCGACCATGTCGCTAAACTCATCAAAGGCAAGCCGGAATATGTGTTGCTTGATGAACAGCTGGTGGTTTACGACAAGGTTGTCGAAGCAGCAAAGCGAGGTGTTAAGGGGAAAAGTAAGACAGCGATCATTGTGAAGGGTGGTCCCGGCACCGGAAAATCAGTCATCGCGATGAATTTGCTTGGAGATCTTTCTGAGGCTGGGCTTAACGCCCACTATGTTACGGGTTCTCGCGCATTTACGTCCACTATTCGAGAAATAGTCGGTAATCGTGGCGCGGCACAAGTGCGCTACTTCAATAGTTATATGGGATCTGACGTAGATGTTATAGACGTGATGATTGCCGACGAAGCCCATCGGATTCGGGAAACCAGCAACAATCGTTTCACTCCAAAGGTCAAGCAGAGCAAGCTTCCCCAAATTCAGGAGCTATTGAAGGCCAGTCGAACCTCAGTGTTTTTCATCGATGACAACCAGATTGTGAGACCGGGGGAGATTGGTTCGACCGCATACATCAAAGCCGAAGCGGAAAAATTACAATATGAGGTTAGTGAATTTGAACTCGAAGCACAGTTCCGCTGTGCAGGTTCGGACGGTTTCATCAGTTGGATTAATAACACTCTCGGGATTCAGCGGACACCTCACGTGATGTGGAATCAAGCTGATGAATTCGAATTCAGAATCATGCCCACACCGAACATTCTCGAACACACTCTGAAGGAAAGGCTTAGCAAGAACTTGACTGCGCGGCTAGTAGCGGGCTTCTGTTGGGCTTGGTCCGATCCAAAACCGGACGGGACGCTTGTCGATGACGTTGTCATCGGAGAATACGTTAGGCCGTGGAACGCCAAGTCAGATTCAGGTCATCTCGCGGTGGGCATTCCAAAGGAAAGCCTTTGGGCTTACGACTCTGGGGGAGTGAACCAAATCGGCTGCGTCTACACGGCTCAAGGTTTCGAATTCGATTACGTAGGTGTGATATTTGGAAATGATCTTGTCTATTCTCCGGATAAAGCGGATTGGACAGGCGATAAGACCAAGTCCTTCGATACAGTAGTAAAAAGATCGGGCGACCGTTTCGTCCAAATGGTTAAGAATACCTATCGCGTTTTGCTGACACGGGGTATGAAGGGCTGTTTTGTCCATTTCATGGACAAGAACACTGAGAACTTCTTTCGTAGCCGGATGGAGCACACAGGAAAAAGTTAACCGTCCAGAATGCCTACGAGTGTCGCCAGCGTTCTCCAATGCCTAGGATGCGGAGTGCGTCGACCTGCACGGATATCTGTTGCATATGGCTTGGAAACGTTAAGCTCAGACATCAAGACTGGAACGGTTACCGCCGACAGGCGAGGCTGAATTCTTTGCCGATATGTTTTTTCATTCAACCAAGCCGGTTTATCAGCTTGGCGCCAAGCACGCTGAGCGGCAGCATTTCGTTTTCGGTTCGCCGCGCGTCTTGCCTGTGCGTCAGAACTCTGCGCAGCCACTCGACCTTTTTGAGCGGCTCTGACCAGTGCTTCGGTGCGCACACCGACAGCACACGAGGCGCAGTAGGTCTTGTCAGTTGGGATGTTATTCCCACAAATTGAACATAGCTTGGGGGGTCGAGGCGGGTTAAGGACTGGCAGGTCTAATCTTCCCTTTGCTTCGCGCCGGTGACGCTGAGTCAGATGTGTCGTTGGTGTACTGTGGCGGGAGGCGCGCATCGTCACCGACAAATTGCGCACAACCTGTTCAACGATGGGGGCGACGACGTTTCCCCACGCGGTCGTAGTTTCCGAAAGGCGAACGGCGAATGGTCCCATCAGTCGGCAGTTCCCGTTCCTTTGCTCAAAGAACCACTCTCGTCGCATCAAGCCGTTTGTGATCCAATCCAACAGATACGCATCCACTTGCGGGCGAACCGGCTCCATGAGATCGCATGCTAAATTGTCACGCCATTGAGTATCCGCGTGTAGCAAACCGAGAGCTGGATCGAGTCCGGCAGCGGCTGCAGACAAGCGGGTCTCAGATTCCAGTAAGGCATACAGGTAATTCAGTATCGCGTTCGTAGGATTCACGGCCAGACGAGGTGACGCTGACAGCGGCGACACGCGACTTCCGAAAGTCAGCCAATGGTCCGGAACCCGTCGAAGGTCTACCTTCGAAAACATAATTGGAATGTTGTGCCATGCAGACCAGTAAGCGTATGCAGCGTTGGCTTCGAGAAGCCTAATTTCTTGCATCGAGTCTGCACTGGACACATCGGCCCGTATCCGAGCGATGGTATCGGCAGCTGAGCAGTCCGCCAGTTTTTCGCGTGCTAGCCTTTCTTGTCCGATGAGTTTCTGTTCGATCAGCTCGCGCGCGATCCGTAAGGCGATTCCGGATTGTTGGGCAAGAGCTTGCGCGCGTCGAAGCCGAGCATCGGCAGTGCGTACTGGTCCTGTAGTGGCAAGGACAGAGCCGTTCCGATCAAGCATGACAAACGCAGCATCTTGATCTGCCAACCATCGGAGGGCGGCAAGTGAAACCATTCCGTCAGACCCGACCACAACTAGGCGTCGCAAGCCGTGTCTTACGCGCGGCAACCGGCCTTCTCGCCGTACCGCGCCGATGCCGTCCCGAAAAACCAGATGTCCGTGGTCGACATTCACCGAAATGCCGAATCCGAAGAGCGTAACGATTCCGTGTTTCGGGATAATTGGTGTGAAATTGCAGTGCTGAAAATGTTGCGGTACGGTCTGTGTAGCTGCCATTGGAGCTTACCCTCCCTTGGTGGTCAGGGCTTGTCGTCTGCTCTAACAGGCGGCAGGCCCGTTCTTCTTATCAAAATGAGAACTTCTCGAGACGTTGCTAGGCCATTATTTTACTACGCTTTCGAGCGAATGGGCCGCTTGTTCCGACTGATTGCTCGCTTTTTGGGGAGGACAATTTGTTCGTGCCCAGCCACCACTCCTTCCACTTGAGTAGCCGAGTACAGATTCTTGAAATAAAGCTCGGTAATCGGAAAATGCCGAACGGTTCGGTCCTGCGTTTTCTTGCGGCTCTGGCGCGTTGCCCGCTCCAAAAAGAACCAGTTCTTTGCTAACTCCGTCCGCGCGAGACTGTGCCTACTTGGAAGTAACGGAATACCAGCGCGAAAAACAGAAACGATGTCTTTCTCCGATTGTTTGTTTGCAGACTCCGATAAAAAGCGAATGGCTTTGAAAATCTGCATACGCGATCCGTTTACAATCTTGCTTTGTGACTTTGTATTTCGCCTCATGGATTGTCGCCAACCTGAATAAGGTAGGTTGGCCACAGCATTCGCGAGACTCAAAGGATTTAGCTCGTACCGCCCGCTAGCGAGAAAACGAAAAATCTCTTGCCTCGCGAAACTCGCTTCTTGCTTTTGCAGTTGGCTCTTGAGGGTGCTTTCACGATTAGACAATTCGCGTAATTCTTGTTCTGTTTTCGAGGCTTGTTTTCTCTGTTTCTTTTGCTCCCGAAGTACGATTCGTCTTTTCTTTTTTGTCGCCTCAGCTCGCGCGATTTCCTGCAATTGACCGTGCACAACGCGCTTGGACTCTTCGAGATCATAGGAGGGCTGGCCGAGCGTTCGTAACTCTTGTCGAATCTTCTTAAGTGACTGCCCTGATGCAACTTCGTCGGATGGGCTACAGAAGATGGAAATCACTTCCGAGGCATAGGTGTTCAGCAACAGTGAAAATATCCGAATGAGATCGCTCGTTTGTTTGCATTGTTGAAGTTCCCACCCAAGCCTTCCCCAATCTCCTTCAAACAACTGAAGAAGTTGGTCGCGTCTGTTATGAAGCTGAGGGTCACTCAGATTCACATGGGGCCCCCGTCGGGGTTTGTTCGTTTCTGCGAAAACCGTGTCAAGTTCTATTTCTTGATTCACATTGCCGTATGAAGAGGCAACACCAAACTCTGATAGCCACTTTTTAGTCAAATCTCCACCTCTTATTGCCACAAGTTTCTGAGATTACTCTTTTAGCGCTTTTCAAGTCGATTCGCAAACCAGGCTTACTCTCTGACTATTGCGACGCAATCTCGCGCCGCAAAATCTTGAAAAACTGCCGCGCGGCAGTCCGAAACCAAAGAGGTCGCCAATGAAAGGCAAGAAGAAGGCTGGGAAGAATCAACGAAAGGGGCACAAGCGCATCGCGCGACGGAAGAGAGGAAATGCACTCCCTTTCAAGAAGCCCAACACAGCGAGACAGTATTTTTCGCTCTCCCCAAAAAATCGGGAGACTTGGGACTCGATTGGACATGTCATTTCAAGGATAAGAGAGGGGATGACGCTTCCCAAGGCGGCCAAGGAGTTTGGTCTTGGCACCAAGATCGTTATCACTCTCGGTCGATCCGCGCTAAGAAAACAAAAGAACGGACGATACGTCGCTAAGAAAACCGACCAGCTGCTGCGGGTTGTGAATGTATTAAGTACGGAAGGCAGAAAAGAAATCGCGACACGCGATTCGCGGCAAGCCAGTCTCATTGGAGGTCATTGGGCTGCGGTCCAAAAGTTTCTTCAAACGGGAGATGATTCGGCACTTTTGAAGTTTGCAAAGAGAAGGATTGTTGATGCACGCAGGAAGCGTTATCTGTTGCTAACAGACGTAAAGGAGCTGGAGCGGCTGGGCTCGGCTGGAGTTTTGCGGTTCGAGTCGATGTACGCGGGTGGTGCGCGATGAAGAGGAAACTATCGCGCGATCCGATAGCAGCATTCGAACGAGACGCAAGGGCTGTTCGAAAAGTCGGGCACAGCAAATGCAAATGCGGAGAGGGCAGACCGTTAGTGCTCATTCCTGGCTCTGATCCAGTGATTTGCGCGGCTTGTCAGCGCGAGAAGAATGGCCGATCGCGGTTCGACAATCACCACCCAGCTGGCAAAGCAAACAGTCCAATCACTACGCCAATTCCCACGAATGAACATCGGGTGGTTTTAAGTCCCAAACAGTATGAATGGCCCGAGGAGACTTGGGAAAATCGAAAGGGCAGTCCGCTCCGAGCAAGCGCCGCTTGCGTGCGCGGATATTGCGAAACAAACGACTATCTCGTTGCTTCTCTTCTGATCCCCAGGGCTGAAATGCTCGAAGTACTTGATGCCTTTTTAGAGAAACGATTGGGACCGAACTGGTGGGTCGGAACCGAGATGGAGCCCTTCGCCCCGAAACGCAAACCTAAGCGTTAGTCGGTATCGTGAAATCAGAGCCCGCTCTTCTACCGATTGCGATTCGAGTCTTTCCATTACTCGAACACACCGAGCCCAAAAACCGCACGGACAAAATCTGGCGCGCACCTCGGGCGATGTTTGTGGTGGATACAGAGACGCGCACAGATTCCACCCAGCGACTGACATTCGGAAGCTACCGATTCTTTGTCGACGGAGAGTTGCAGGAAGAAGGGCTCTTTCATGCGGATGATCTGTCAAAGCGGGAGCGCAAAACACTTGAGAGGTATGTAGATCGATGGGACAAGCGAGCGTCGAAGACTTCGGAAATGTCCTTACTGCTGCTGAGTCGCCGCGAGTTCCTCAAGAAATTCTATAAGGTGGTTTACAAAAGTCGCGCTTTGTTGGTTGGGTTCAATCTACCTTTCGACGTTTCCCGCCTGGCAATTGCCGCGCGTCCAGCCCGAGGGCGTTTTGCGGGTGGATTTTCCATTGCGCTTTGGTCATACACAAAAAATGGCGTGGAAAGACCCTCGACGCGTCGTCCGAGTATAGGCGTCAAACACATAGATTCGAAACGTGCATTGAAGGGTTTTACCGCACGCTTTGGACCGGATGATTCCGATCTCATCCCCGAAGACTCTGAGACAGGACAGCCACAAAAAGGCTACAAGTTTCGCGGCCACATGCTTGATTTGCGAACTCTAGCGTTTGCGCTTACCGATCAGGGCTATACGTTAGAGAGAGCATGCGAAGTATTCGGGGTCGAACATGGAAAACAGCATGTGTCTCGCCACGGCGTCATCACAAACCAATATATCGATTACAATCGGCGTGATGTTCAGGCCACGTCGGAATTAGCAGTAAAGCTTCTCGCCGAATACGTAAAGCACCCAATAGGTCTTCAACCAACAAAGGCCTATTCCCCTGCATCAATCGGCAAGGCTTATCTCGGGGCAATGCGTGTTCTTCCCATTCTTGAACGACAACCAGATTTTCCAATGCAGTACGTCGGTTTTGCGCAGACAGCCTTTTTTGGTGGTAGAACAAGCGCTCACATCCGGAATATTCCTGTTCCTGTTGTTTATGTGGATTTCCTTTCGATGTATCCCACTGTAAACGGATTGATGGACCTCTGGAAATTTGTAACCGCTAGACAAATTCGCGTTGATATTAAGTGTCAAAAGGAAATCGAGAGCTTCTTACATGGACTGACGCCAGACAAGCTGTTTGAGCCAAAGACTTGGAAAAAACTACCCGCTTTTGTGAAAGTCATGCCAAATGGAGACATTCTCCCGTCGCGTTCAAAGTACAGCCTCGTAAGCAATGATTGGCAAGTCGCAGTTAACTATCTCCATGCTGCAGATCACGCGGGCTCGGAAGGCCTCTGGTATTCGCTCCCAGACGTAGCTGCTTCAGTCCTTCTCACGGGCAAGGTTCCTAAGATCATCGATGCATTCAAACTTGTCCCAGAAGGGAAGCATTCAAACCTAAGGACGGTGCTTCTGGGCGGGGAAGTGCCAGTTGATCCAAGAACTCAGGATTTGTTTCGAACTGTCATCGAGCAACGGAAATCGTTCTCAAAAAAGAAAAATGTTTCCCCCGAAGAAAGGGATCGGTTAGACAAAGCTCTGAAAGTCTTCGCCAACGCAAGCAGTTACGGAATCTATGCGGAGATGAATCGCCAAGAAACGGACAAGAGAGTAAGGCTGAAATGTCAGGGAATTGACCCAGAGCCATACGAATGCTCAGTCATTCATCCCGAGAAGCCCGGGGAATTCTGTTTTCCTCCATTAGCCTCTCTCATAACGGGGGCCGCACGCCTCATGCTTGGGCTGTTGGAACATTGCGTGACGGAGGTGGGCGGAACTTATGCAATGGAAGATACCGACTCAATGGCAATCGTTGCCACAAAGCGAGGCGGATTTGTTCCTTGTCCAGGAGGAAATCTGGTCAAGAATGGCGTGGAGGGTGTCAACGCTCTGACTTGGAAACAAGTCGATCAGATCGTGAAGAAGTTCGAAGCGCTGAATCCGTACAACCGGCAAATCATTTCGGGCTCGGTATTAAAGATCGAGAATGACAATTTCGATCTGAAGACAGGAAAACAAAGGCAGATTCACTGTCTGGCAATTTCCGCAAAACGTTATGCCCTCTTCACGCTTTCACAAAATGGTGAACCGGAGTTGCTCAGGGAAGGTTGGAACAACAAGAAAGATCGTTGGTCGCGACATGGACTGGGCCATTTGTTAAATCCGACAGACCCGGAAGCTTCCGACCGGAATTGGACGGCTGCAGTTTGGAATTCAATCATTCGTAAGGCTTTCGGTCTCAAGGTAAAAGGGCTGCCATTCGCCCATTTACCTGCCATCGGAAGAACGACCGTTAGCAGCCCGTTCTTAATGAAAAGTCTCGAATCACTGAACGCGGGAAAACCATACGCGGAACAAATCAAGCCGTTCAATTTCCTTTTGACTGGCCATGTGAGGGCTTTCGGTCATCCTTTCGGAGTAGACGAGGAGAAATTTCATCTCATCTCGCCATACGATTCCGACTCCCGCAAATGGCTCGAAAAGGAATGGATTGACCAGCACTCCGGCAAGAGATATCGGATTACGACTAAGGGCGACTATGGAACAACGTATGCAGCTCGCGTCAAAACATACGGAGACGTTGTTAGGGAATACGAGTCTCACCCTGAAGCTAAATGCGCGGATTCGAAGGGAAATCCGTGCGACAGACAAACGGTGGGACTCCTTCAGCGACGGCACATTAAAGTCGAGCAGATAAATTCCATTGGTAAGGAGTCGAATAGCCTAGAAAGCGTGGAAGAGGGCACGACTCATTCCGAAGCAAACATCTATACGGAATACGTCGATCCCAAAAGAACCGAATGGATTACCAAGATTCAGCCAGCATTGAAGAAGCTGCCATTAAGCGTCCTTGTCAAAGAGTGCGGAAACCGTTTATCGCGACGGGAATTGATCGAATTGAGGGCTGGTCGCAGCCGACCGCATCGCAAGAATCGGGAACTGCTTGCGGAAGTTGTTCGGCGATTAGGACTCCTCTGACAAGAAGGTCTGATTAACTCTCAAGCGACGGATTCTCGGACACCGTTTGTAACTCACGGAAGATGTCTTGATGGTGTTGGCCAAGATAACGAGTGACGCGAGCATTTTCAAATAGTTTGGAAACGTAACCGCGCGCCAGCACAAGATTTAAAACTTGATTTCCGTGGGACTCCTCAACCAGCTTCAAGTCTCGTTGTAGCGATTCCATTTCATTTTCCATTTTCGCGACCTGTTCTGGGGTCAAGCCTTTGACGGCCTTGTGCTTATCGGGCTCAAGGAGCATATCGGGCTGAGTGGCTGCGAAAAGCGCTTTCGCATAGGGCACTGAAAAATTGCCAGTAGTTGTCAAGAGTTCTGCTACTTCGATTTGGCGCATGGCCTTCATTTTTTTGAGAACTGCGAATACGCCGATGGACACGTGTTTGGTCTTGAGAATTTCCGCAGCTTCTTTGCACACTCCATTTAACAAATCGCGTTTTTGTCGGATACTCGAAACGTCAACCCTCAGCACTTTGGCGATTCGTTCCTCTGAAACGCCGTTCCGGGTGGCCTGGAGAATCATCGCGTGTTCTTGAATTGTGGCCATCCGGCTTACCCTTTTGTTGTAGGTATATGCTTCATCGTCAGTTGCAATCAGGCAGCGGGCATGGGTTTCACCGATTTCTTTCAAGACTTCCAGGCGAATGTGGCCGTCCAGTAGAAGATATGTATCCGCTTTTTGCGGGTAGATGATCAGTGGCTCAATAATGCCGACTTCACGCACTGAAGCAAGGACCTGCTGGTACTTTTCAGAGTACCTCATAGAGGTCTTTATCTGTTTCAACGGCAGAATGCTCGTGATTGCCACAACTAATCCCTGAACTTCAAATGCGATGGGGACCTTCTTAGCCATATTCATGCCTTTTCGGTGAACTGGATTTTCTCGGCAAGGTAAGCCGGAAGAGTGGGTAATTCTTCGGCGCGCAATAGAGTAACGAAGTTCTCGTCGCTAAAGAGGTTCCTGAGAGCCGTTACGATGAACAGTAATTGATTTTCCGTAAGGCGCGCCTTCCTTAAGAAGAGCTTTTGTCGATCTGCTTCCTGACGATAAATGCGAACCAGTGCCTCAGCTGATTGCAAACCGCTATTTCTGCGACGAGGACCTTGGTTAAAACTCTTGCCGTTATTCTTACGCAGCTCTACGATGCGCCGCACAGTCAGGAGCTTGCGGCCGCGAAGTGTTTTATCTTCGTACGCTTGGTGCAGCGCTTTCTGAATGCCCTCTTCATCAGCATTTGCAATCTGCATCGCTACCGATAACGGCACACGGCCTTTGTCTACAGCGTTAAGTAGACGTTCCTCGCCGTGTTTCAGAAGATGAGCAATTCCCGCGACGTAGGTTTTGTGTACGTCGAGTTTCTGAGCGATTTCTGTCGTGCTGTAGCCCCTGGACTTTAAGCTGCTAATCTCACGGAGCAATTCTAGTGGACGAAGTTGCCGCCGAGCGACATTCTCGACCAGACTCATTAAAAAGCACTCTTCCCTTGACGCATCCCTTACGATTGCTGGAATTTCCGATTGCCCCAGTGCGACGAAGGCTTCAAGGCGGCCCTGGCCACAGACAAGGTCGTACGGCTTACCGTCCGTAGGTTCGATCCGCCGGGCGACAGTAATAGGCTTCTTTAGGCCAAGATTCGAGATATTCGAAACGATGCCCTGGAAAACCACTCTGTTTCGACTTCGAGGATTCAGGACATTAATTTGATCTACGGGGATCATCTGCACGATTGGCCCTGTGTCGTTCATGCTGCCTCCGGAATTTTGACTCTTCGAGCCATCCCAAAGAAGAAATTAAGATTGTCAAAGCGAAACGTCTCTATGCTGATGGCGTTGTCTTCGGCAAGCAGTAGCTTTGCAAGAGTCATATCGAGACTCGGGAGGAGATAGTAGTCGAGCGGGTCTCGGTTCTCGGCGTCCATTCGAACCGCCACGGTAATGTCTGGTCTCAGCCCAGCGTCCAAACGAATCAGCCACCGAAACGAACCATCCTCTTTATGCCGACACCGAGCGAGCACGATAGATGCCGTGAATTCACAATTGACAGTCAATAAATCCGTTACAGGATCAGCGGCTACCTCGCCTTCCAATCGACGAATATTTTCGACAACATCCGCTACAACTTTGGGATACATGAGACGCAGTTGGCGGTTGGTTTCGATGAACTGGTAGTCACGTTCCGGAGCGTATGCAACCAGTTTGTAGGCCTGAATCAGACTGCCGAATCGGTGTCGAAAAACTGAGCTAGACGCTATGCCATCCGCCTCATCGATAAGAAGACCGGAGATGCGGCCCTCACGTTGCAACAATCCGCGAAGTTGCCCCAACAATTCGTCATTGCTGTACCTTCGACTGCGCTCACGAATGATCTCTTGAGTTTTGACGAACAAATCTGCCGGGATGATTGGTTCGAATGATGCATTCGCACGAATCCACATCTCAGGAGGATTCACGACACGTTTCTGCTTTAATTTGAAGGACACTCTATTGTAGATGTTGTTGCCGACATACTTCTCGCTCGTCAGAACTTGATGGACTGTGCCCTGAGTCCAAGGTCGGCCTAGGTCTGTGGTAATCCCACGCTCGTTGAGCATTCTCGCCAATTTTGACTCGACAATTCTTTCTTCGACGAACGTACGGTACATCCAACGAACAATCTCGACTTCCTCTTGGGGACCAGGAACAAGAATTACTCGGTCTGTCTGGATGCTCTTTTGTTGGCCACGATCAAGGATTCCTTTTAATTGGCCGCCCACATCTCGGAGCATCCGACGAAGCCCAAAACCTGGAGAACCGCCCTGCCTAAAACCGAGTTCGATCAGACGGCATTGGCCGATGAAAACTTTGGCGGAAAGCTCCCGGCTATACTCGCCCGCCATGGCGCGCTTTACGCCCTTCACGATTGTAGAAATGGGACTACCATCATTTTCAAATTGCTCGGCGCAATAATGCACTTCAATCTTGGCTCGGCGGCAGATGTACTCGTAATAAGCGCTTTCGTCAGCATCCTGAAAACGCCCCCAACGGCTAACGTCGTAAACCAAAATCGCGCTGAAATCGGCGTTGCCCACCTCCACATCCTGTATCAATTGCTTTAGAGCATCCCGACCCTCGATTCTCAAACCACTTTTCCCCGCATCAGCATAGGTCCGAACGATAGTCATCCCTCGCCGCTCGGCATACTGGCGAATAATCTCACTCTGATTCTCCGTAGAATATTGCTGGTGCTCAGTGGACATGCGCACGTATTCTGCGGCCCGAAATCCTTCGGACCTGGGCTGACACACCGGAATTATTGGTAATGTCGTCCTTTCCATCATGTAAATGGAAAACTGCAACCCCAGATCGAACGGTGCCAGGGAAGAAGAAGCTACGCTGACTTTGTTAAACGACGATCAAGCCCGGATGACAGCTTGGAGAGACGTGCGCAAAAATGTGACAAACTTCAGAAAAAATGAGACACCAAAAGCCGTTTTTTTTTGCGTTGACTGGGGGGCGAATCAGACGCATCAACGCCTGCGTTTTCAAGAGCTTCCAAGCGATAAAAGGCATGGGCACACTGCGTTTTGCAATATTCAAGAAGTTATAACGCGATGATTCTAGCGTGGTGAAAAGAAATCCGCAGAGTTGTGAGGCGCGCACATCATGACGAGTGCTACGGGAGGGCAGTTTCGCCCGCTCCTATCCCCTATCCCGACGGGTCCTTGTGAGCTTCGCCACCGCGGAGTAGACTTTTCGCCACTGCTTGTGGAGGTCGCCAATGGCTCGTAATGTGCGCTGCGGTCTGATTCAGGTTCACTGCGAATGGTCGCCGGAAAAGACGTCGCTCGGCGACATCAAAGAGAAAATGATTGCCAAGCACGAACGCCTGATCGCCGAAGCCGCTAAGAAAAAAGTGCAAATCCTTGGGCTGGAAGAATTGTTCTATGGGCCCTATTTTTGCGCCGAACAGCAAACGCGATGGTACGAGCTGACTGAGCGTGTTCCGAATGGCCCAACAATCTCGCGCATGCAGAAGCTGGCGAAAAAACACCAAATGGTGATGGTGGTGCCGATCTACGAAGTAGAAATGCCTGGCGTCTATTACAACGCCGCGGCGGTAATCGACGCGGACGGTCGCTATCTGGGAAAATATCGCAAGCACCATATTCCGCACTGCCATCCAGGCTTCTGGGAAAAGTTTTATTTCACTCCGGGCAACGCTGGCTATCCTGTTTTCGAAACACGGTACGCTCGAGTCGGCGTTTATATCTGTTACGATCGCCATTTCCCGGAGGGCGCGCGCATTCTCGGGCTGAACGGCGCAGAAATTGTCTACAATCCGTCCGCTACGGTCGCTGGTCTCTCCGAATATTTGTGGGAACTCGAGCAGCCCGCGCACGCGGTCGCGAACGCCTATTTTGTTGCCGCCATCAATCGTGTGGGTACCGAAAAGCCCTGGGAAATCGGCGAGTTTTACGGCAAAAGTTATTTCTGCAATCCGCGGGGTAAAATCGTTGCGCAGGCCAGCCGCGACAAAGATGAGTTATTGGTCGCCGATCTGAACCTGGATGAAATTCAGCAAGTTCGCGACACCTGGCAGTTTTATCGCGACCGCCGCCCAGAGTCTTACGGTGAAATCACGCGCACGCGCGCCGCGGAAAGCGCCGCAGCCGCGGATTAATGTTGCAACAAACGGAGAAAGCAATGGCTACCGCTGTCTCAACTTCGCAAACCTGCCGCAATTTCATTAACGGGCAGTGGGTGGAATCGTCAGCCACGCGCACGTCGGAGCGCCGAAATCCCGCCAATTTAGACGAAATCGTCGGGTTCGCGCCACTTTCGACCCGCGAAGAAACGCGCGAAGCCATCGGGGCCGCCCGCGCAGCCTTTCCGGCCTGGCGTGACACGCCTGCTCCGGTTCGCGCTCGCGTCTTGGCAAAGGCCGCGCTCCTAATGGAGCAGCAAAAAGACGAAATTGCGCGCCTCATGACCCGCGAAGAAGGCAAAGCGCTGAAAGACGCGCTTGGCGAGGTGCAAAAGTCCGTCAACATTCTGGAATTCATGGCCGGAGAAGGGCGGCGCCTCGGCGGCGAAACGGTGCCTAGCGAACTGCCCAAGAATTTTGCGTACACGTTAAAGCAGCCCCTCGGAGTAGTTGCCGCCATCGCTCCGTGGAATTTTCCGGTGTCCATTCCGGTTTGGAAAATTGCTCCGGCGCTAATCTCTGGCAATACTGTGATCTTCAAGCCAGCGACGCTCACACCGTTCACTGGTGCCAGAGTGATTCAAGTTTTCGAGCAGGCGGGAATTCCCGCGGGCGTGCTCAACATGATCGTCGGCTCCGGCAGCCAAGTAGGTGATGAATTGTTGCAGCATCCGGATGTGCGCGCGATTTCGTTCACCGGTTCCAATGAAGTCGGCAGCGAGCTGTACGCGCAAGGCGCGCGGCGCATGAAAAAATGCCAGTGCGAGATGGGCGGAAAGAATCCCTTGGTGATTCTCGCCGACGCCGATCTCCCACTCGCGGTCGAGTCCACGGTCTTCGGCGCGTTTGCGTCGACAGGCCAGCGCTGCACCGCAACCAGCCGTGTCGTCATTGAAGAATCGGTCGCCGATAAATTTGTGCAGCTCCTGGTAGAGCGCGCCTCCAAACTCCGCACGGGTAACGGCCTGGAGCCCGGCATCGACATGGGCCCTGCCGTTGACGAATCGCAACTGAAGACCGATCTGCACTACATCGATATCGGCAAGAAAGAAGGGAAGCTGCTGCTGGGCGGCGAGCGTTTAGGCGGCGGCGCGTACGATCGCGGCTATTTCGTGCCGCCGACGATCTTCGATCACGTTGCTGCAGACTCGACGATTGCGCAAGAAGAGATTTTCGGCCCAGTCCTCTCCATAATTCGCGTGCGCAATTTTGACGAAGCCCTCCACGTGGCCAATTCCGTCCGCTATGGACTGTCCAGTTCTCTTTATTCGAATGATGCCGCGAAAATCTTTGAGTTCATCGAGCGCATCGAAACCGGCATCACCCACGTTAATTCACCGACCGTCGGTGGGGAAGCGCAGCTTCCTTTCGGTGGGATGAAGGCCACCGGTGTGGGCATGCGCGAAATGGGCCGCGTGGCGATCGATTTCTATACCGAGCTCAAAGCTGTTTACATCGATTTCACCGGGCGCAAGCGTGAATCCAACGTCTACTGAGGCGGCGGGCACGCTCAACAGCGCGCTCGCTCCGGAAACCGTTCGCGCGAGCTCGCTCTACAATAAAGATCTCGCCCCCGTCTCGCCGGAACGCCGCAGTTGGCGCACATACAACTACGCAGCCCTATGGATCTCGATGAGCGTGAATATCCCCACTTACATGCTGGCCAGCGGCATGATTGCCGGCGGAATGAATTGGAAGCAGGCGCTCTTTACCGTTTTTCTCGGCAACGTGCTCGTGCTGATCCCGATGTTGCTTAACGCGCACGCCGGCGCGCAGTACGGAATTCCTTTTCCAGTATTCGCGCGTGCTTCGTTCGGCGTGTTAGGAGCAAACGTTCCCGCGATTCTGCGCGCCCTCGTGGCCTGCGGCTGGTTCGGTATTCAAACTTGGATCGGCGGCGAAGCGATCAACGCCATGCTCGTCGCACTCGTTCCGAGTTGGGCGCATTTCGCTTACGGATCTGCGGTGTGCTTCGCGGCATTCTGGCTGCTCAATGTTCTGGTGATCTTGCGCGGAATCGAAACCATTCGCTTCCTGCAAGGTATCTCGGCGCCGTTCCTTCTACTCATCGGCCTAGCGTTGCTTCTTTGGGCGCGAGGCAAAGCTGGCGGCTTTGGTCCCATGCTCGCTACGCCTTCCAAATTTCAGAATTTCGGCGAATTCTTTCGCTTCTTTATTCCTTCGCTCACTGGAGTGGTTGGATTCTGGGCCACCGTATCGCTGAATATTCCCGATTTTACTCGCTATGCGCGAAGCCAGCGCGACCAGATGATTGGCCAAGCGCTCGGTCTGCCTGCAACGATGACATTTTATTCTTTCATTGGCATTGCCGTAACTTCGGCAACCCTTATCATATTCGGGCAAGCGTTGTGGGATCCGGTCGCGGTTTTGTCAAGACTCGGAAACCCGTTCGCAGTCGTAATCGCCATGCTCGCGCTGCTCATAGCCACACTCAACGTAAATGTCGCGGCCAATGTTGTTTCGCCGGCCAACGATTTTTCCAATTTGTCGCCGCGCCGCATCAGCTTCCGTACCGGCGGCCTG
>Ga0137410_10000797_pt1 | contig 21620 bp, 20 predicted proteins | sample CZODoug1_16funga_FD_108878 | JGI IMG/M metagenome (GOLD analysis project Ga0137410, IMG submission 108878) | Vadose zone soil fungal communities from Angelo Coast Range Reserve, California, USA - CZODoug1_16fungal (Illumina Assembly) | ecosystem: Environmental > Terrestrial > Soil > Vadose zone... | reverse complement strand
TCGAGCTCGGCCACGCCTGGCGGCTCGCGGCCCACGGCGGTCGTGAGCAGCCGCTGCTCGTCGGTCGGAGAAAGAAGCCCGGTCACGGTGTCCACGACCCGCACGGTGTGGCCGCGTCCCCGCAGGGCGTCCACGATTTGCGCTGCGCCGGCAAACGCCACCGCGCGCTCCGCGGTCGCGCCGCCCGTGATCACCGCGATCCGCATTAATGGATCCCGGCGAGCTGGTGGAGCACGTCGTAGCGGGTGACGATCCCCGCCAGCTTGCCATCGCGTCGCACCAGCGCGGCGGGCGTCTCGCGCGACAGGAGCGTGGTGAGCCGCTCGACGGGAAGGTCCGCATCCACCACCGGAAACGGCGCATCCATCAGATCCTGGACCGGCCGATCCAGCGTCGACGGGTCCTCGAGCGCCCGGGCCATGAGCCCCTGCTCGGAGACCGCGCCTACCCCGTCACCCACGTCCAGCACCGGGAGCTGCGACACGTTGTAGGTGCCCATGAGGTTCAAGGCCTGACGCACCGTCGCCGTGGGTGCGACCGAGATCAGCGGGGGCGCGCCCGAGTTCCGCGCCTCGAGGAGGGCTCCCACCGACACCCGCTCCGCGTCGAGGATCTGGTTCTCCCGCAGCCACTCGTCGTTGAAGACCTTCGACAGGTACCGCTCTCCGGTGTCGGCGAGCACGGTCACCACCATCGCTTGGGGGTCGTTCACCCGGCGCGCTACGTCGAGCGCCGCCACGACATTGACGCCGGTCGAGCCTCCGGCGAACAGGGCCTCTTCCTTAGCCAGGCGCCGGACCATCAGCATGGCGTCTTTGTCGGACACCGTGATCCATTCGTCGATCACGTCCCAGTGCAACGAGGTCGGCAGCTTGTCGCCGCCGATCCCCTCGACCTTGTAAGGATGGCCCTCGGTCTTCTGACGAGTGCGCGCATACTCCGTGTAAATCGAGCCGGCCGGGTCGCCCGCGATCACGCGGACCCGGGGGTTCTTCTCCTTCAGAAACCGGCCGGCTCCGCTGACCGTGCCGCCCGTCCCGGGCGCGCATACGAAGTGCGTGATCTTCCCTGAGGTTTGCTCCCACAGCTCGGGACCCGTCGTGCGATAGTGCACCTCGGGGTTCACCGGGTTGTAGTGCTGGTCGGCGAAGATCGCGTTGGGGTGCGCCGCGGCGATCGCTCGTCCCTTCATGATGTAGTTCTCGGGATGGTCCGGGGGCACCGCGGTCGGCGTGATGATCACCTCGGCGCCGAGCGCGCGCAGCAGCCGCGCCTTCTCCTGCGACATCTTGTCGGGCATGGTGAAAATGCAGCGATAGCCCTTCACTGCGGCGGCGATCGCGAGCCCCACCCCTGTGTTGCCCGACGTAGCCTCTACGATAAGACCCCCGGGCTTGAGCCGTCCCTCGCGCTCGGCCGCCTCGATCATCGCCAGGCCGATCCGGTCCTTCACGGAGCCGCCGGGATTGAAGTACTCCGCCTTGGCGTAGACCGGAGTCCGGATCCCCTGGGTGACGCGATTCAGGCGGATCAGCGGCGTCCAGCCGATCGTTTCGAGGATGTTGCCGTACGGCTTAGCGTGGGACGGCATTCGAATCCGGTTTCGCCGCGCTGTCCGGGACCGCGCGGGTCGTGTCCAAGACGCGCGGGAATGTGTCCCGTCGCGCCGGCGTCGAGTCACGTCGCACCGGAGCGGGCGCGGGCACCACGGGCGCACGGACCGGCGCCGGTTTGGGACGCGTGGTATCCGGCTCCCCCTTCGACACGGCGCCACTCGCTTGCGGATGTCGAAACTCGATCGGCTGGAGGAACGCCGTGGCAATCGCCAGGCCGTGCCGCCGTGCCGGAGCGAAGCGCAGCTTGCGCGCACCCATGAGGGCCGCCGAGTCGAGCGCTGGATAGCCGCTCGGCTCGGCCACTCGGCTCGATTCCGGCTGGAGCCGCCCTGTCGAATCGACGAACAGGCGCAGGATCACGTCGCCCTCGACCTTTTGGTCGTACAAGCGGGGCGGGTACTGGATCGGCGAGTCGCCGTTCAGGGCGACCGGCGGCTCCTGGTCGGGCGGAACGCCGGGTGCCCCGCTTCCAGTCTGCTCGGCCGGGGGTGCCTGGCGGCATCCGGCGGGGCCCACCGTCATGAGCCCCGCGAGCGCGACGGTCCAGACTCTCATGGTCCCTCCGCGAGTTGTTTCTTCCACGCCGCCAGCCGATTCAGCGCCTCGAGGGGTGACAGGGCGTTCACGTCCAGGCGCTCGAGCTCGTCGAGCAGTGGATGCGGGCCCGGCGGACTGAACAGGGCGAGCTGGGCCGCGTCCGGACGCGCGGGCGGAGTCTGACGCGCCACGTGGTGGCCCGCTTCGAGCAGCGCGAGCACCTGCCACGCCCGCTCGACCACTGGAGCCGGGAGCCCCGCGAGCCGTCCCACGTGGACGCCGTAGGACCGGTCGGCCCCGCCGGGCTCGAGGCGATGCAGGAACACGATCTCGTCCCCCGCTTCGCGCACGGCCACGTTGAAATTGCGCGCGTGGGCGAGCTCTTCGGTGAGTTGTGTGAGCTCGTGATAATGAGTCGCGAAGATCGTCTTGCACCCGATCGTGTTGTGCAGGAATTCGGTTACGGCCCAGGCGATCGCGACGCCGTCGTAGGTCGAGGTTCCTCGCCCGATCTCGTCCAACAGCACGAGGCTGCGCGCCGTAGCGCCGTGGAGGATGGCGCTGGTCTCGCTCATTTCCACCATGAACGTCGATTGGCCGCGCACCAGATTGTCCGACGCTCCCACCCGCGTGAACAGCCGGTCCACCACGCCGACCACCGCGCGCCGCGCGGGGACGAAGCCCCCCATCTGTGCGAGCAGGACGCACAAGCCGACCTGCCTGAGCAGCGTCGACTTGCCCGCCATGTTCGGACCGGTGAGCAGCATCACGCGGCCCGCTGCGTCGAGCAGCACGTCGTTCGGGATGAACGCCTCGCGCGCCATCATGCGCTCGACCACCGGATGGCGACTGCCCTCGAGCTCAATGGTGAAGTCGTCGCTGATCGCGGGGCGCACGTACCCCTCGCGGTGGGCGACGTCGGCGAGGGAGCCCCATACGTCGAGCCGGGCGATCACGCCGGCCGTCGTCTGCACCCGGGCGATGGCTTGAGCCACGCGCTGCCGCAAGGCGTCCACCAGTTCCGCCTCGTGCACCGCGATACGCTCCTCGGCACCCAAAACCTTGGCCTCGTACGCCTTGAGCTCCGGCGTGACGAACCGTTCGGCGCCGGACAGGGTCTGGCGCCGCTCGTAATCGGCCGGCACACGATCCCGGTGGGGGTTCGTGATTTCGAGGTAATAGCCGAAGACCTTGTTGAACCCGACCTTGAGTGATGAGATACCGGTGCGTTCGCGCTCTCGCGCCTGGAGCCCCGCGATGTACTGCTTGCCGCCGTCGCGGGCACCCTTGAGGTCGTCGAGCTCGGCATCGTACCCGCTTCGGATCGCGTCGCCGTCGGACGCCTGGGCCGGCGGACGCTCCACCAGCGCCCGGGCCAATTCGTCGCCCAGGTCCTGGAGCAGATCGAAGCGGTCCGCGGCTTCCTCGAGCAGGGCGGCGCGCCCCCGCGCTTCCAAACCGTCGAGCGCCCCACGCACGTCGGGCAGACGGAGGACGGAATCCCGCAACGCCCCGAGCTCGCGCGCCGTCGCGCGACCGAGCGCGGCGCGGCCCGCCAAACGCTCCACGTCGCGTACCCCGTCGAGCGCTTCCCGCAGGCGGTCCCGCCCCCGGGCGTCCCCGACCAGCACCTCCACCGCGTCCAGGCGGGCGGTGATGGCCGCGGACTGAACGAGCGGAGCGAGCAGCCAGCTGCGTAACAGGCGCGCGCCCATCGGTGTCAGGGTGCGGTCCAGGACCTCGAGCAGGGTCGTCCCCTCGCGCAGCGGCTCCACCAGCTCGAGGTTGCGCCGGGTCATCTCGTCGAGCGGCAGCAGGTCGCCGCGCCGCAGCAGGCGGGGACGGGTGAGGTGCGGCAGGCCGCCCGGTTTGAGCTCTCGCGCGTAGCGGAGCAGAGCGCCCACCGCGCCCAGGGCCGGGCCGTCGCCCGGCTCGACGCCGAGTCCGTCGAGCGATGCCACGCGGAAGGTGCGGGCCAGGTCCTGGCGCGCCAGCTCCGGATCGAACTCCCACGCCTCACGCTCCGTGCGCACGGCACCCGGGAGCGTGAAGGCGACGGGCGCGCCGCCGGGCAGCACGACTTCCCGGGGTTCGTAGCGCGCCAGGGTTGCCACGAGGTCCTCCGGGGCCACGGTCTCGAGCAGCAGCTCGCCGGTCGTCAAGTCCAGTGCCGCCACCCCCGCCGCTGCGCTCCGAGCGTCGACCGCCAACAGGAAGTTGTTCCGGTTGCGCTCGAGCCAATCGTCGGCGAGGACGGTGCCGGGGGTGATGGTCTCCACCACCGCGCGCCGCACGAGGCCTTTCGCGAGCTTAGGATCCTCCACCTGCTCGCAGATCGCTACGCGGTGCCCCAGGGCGATCAGCCGCCGCAGGTACTCGGTCGCCGCCTTGACGGGCACGCCGGCGAGCGGCACCTCGGCCGCGCCCCCGTTGTTCCGAGAGGTGAGGGTGAGTCCCAGCTCCCGGGAGGCGAGCCGCGCGTCATCCTCGAACATCTCGTAGAAGTCCCCCATCCGAAAAAACAGGATGGTGTCCGGGTGTCGCGCCTTGATCTCGCGATACTGCTGCATCAGCGGCGTGTCCGCCTCGACGCGCGGCGTCACGGCTCTTCCACCACGAACGGTTGGCCCCCGAGCCGCGTCTTGAGTCGCCGCTGCGCCTGCGCTGCGTCCTCGTGCGTGCCATAGCGCCCGACCCGCACCTTGAAGAGGCCGCTCGTGTCGCGCACCACGCGGGCGTCGAAGCCCATCACCTTCAGACGGGTGAGCATCTCGTCCACTTGCGCCGCGCTCTTCACGGCCAGCACCTGGACGGCATAGGTCGCCAGGGGTGCGGGCTTGGCCTGGGTGTCACCGCTCGCCGGGGGCGGCGGGGTCACGATGGTGGAGACACAGCGCGAAGCGTAGAAGCTCACCTGATTCCTGAACTCCACATCGACGCCCGCGCCGTCCAAGGCCTCGCGGATCAACGGGCAACCGTGGGCGTCATCCTTCAGGTCGAAGTAGGCGCGCGCACCCCAGAAGTCCGCGCGCCCCCGTAGCGGGGAATCGGGATAGTCGAGGCGCAGCCGCTCCGCCGCCTGCACGGTGGCGGCGGGATCGCCCTGGGCGAAATACAGCTGGGTGAGCAGCACCAGCGCCGAGTCGGCCCACGCCGACCGCGGGTACTCGACCACCACGCGCTGCAGGTTGGTGGCGGCGGTCGCTGCGTCGCTCGCCACTCGGCCCGCGGTGAAGAGCACGCCGGGGTAAATGGAATCCTGCGGCGACAGTCCCGCGAGCAGCCGGCGAATCATGGCGCGCGCAGAATCGGGGCGGGTCTGCGCCACGCGGAGCGCGGCCAGGCGGACGCTGTCTTTCTGCGCTGACGATCCAGTCTGGGCGGACAATTCGGTCGCACACACGGACAGGCCCAGGACTGCGAGGGCGACCATCCGTCCGACCCTCATGCCGCCTCCCTCGCGCGCACGCCCCACGACAGCACCAGTTGCTCGAGGATGCCGCCTTCATCGCTGAGGGTGCTCGACTTGAGCGCGCGATCGGCGTCGAGGGCCAGCCGCAGCGCGTGGCGCAGCTCGCCCGCGGTCCAGAGCTCCGCCCACCGAGCCCAACGGAGCGCGGTCTGCTCCCAGCTTCCCAGGCCATAGGGTCGCGCCGCCCGGAGGTGGGACAGCAGCGCACCCTCGAGGCGATCGCGTCGCCGCGCGTCGCGGTCGAGCTCCGCTCGGGCCAGCGCCGTGCCGACGAGCGCGGTACCGAGCGCGCTGAGCATGCGGACGCCGCTCATACCTGCCTGCTCGAGCACAGGCTCGACCAGGCGGGCGGCGTCCGCTGCGCGCCGCTCGAGGGCCGCTTCGATGAAATCCTGGAGTGTTTCGCCGCGGCGCACGCCCACGAGCGCGGCCACTTCGTCCCGGCTGACCGGTCGCCCCGGGCAGAGCGGCGCCAGCTTCTCGAGCTCGCGGGCGAGGCTGCTGAGGTCGTTTCCGACGCTCGCCAGCAACAGCTCCCCGGCCTCGGGCGCGAGGGTGAATCCCAGCTGCTTGGCGCGGTGTGCCATCCAGCGCTCGACCCGCTCCGGGGGTAGTGCGGCGACCTCCACGGCGGTCGTCCGGCGCACGAGCTCGACGTCCGGCGGCTCCGCGGTACCGTGCACCAGCACCAGGACCGTGGTGGGATTGGGTGAATCGAGGTAGTGCAACAGCTCCTGGCGCACCTTGGCGGTCTTGCGGAGCTGTTCCATCCCTCGGAGGACCACAGCGCGGGTGGTCGCGAGTATGGGGGGCGTGTTCACCAGGGCGTTGAACGCCTCGGGGTCGAGATCTGCGGCGCTGCGCTGGTCCACGTTGAAGTCGCGGGCGGCCGGGTCCACCGCGCGCTCCAGCAGCGCGCGCACCGCCTCGTCCTTCAACACGTCCTCCTCGCCATGGAGATAGTAGACAGGATCCGGCGCGCCCTGCTTCAGGCTCCGGAGCAGCGCGTCAAAGGTGAGAGCCCCCATACGGGGCGGAAGTTACCGTGCCCTCGAGGCGAGAGAAAGCCTACCGCCCCGCGGAGGCGGGCTCGACGAGCACCGCGCCGTCCGCGGCCCGTGACCCCGCGAACACACTGGCGCGAGGATCCTGGAACGAGACGAACGGCACACCGGCCTGTACGACCGGATTCGGGAAGGGAACGGGCGGGAGTACCGGGGCCCGCGCTACGTCGGGGCGCCGGACCCCTTCCAGCGCCAGCATCGCGAGCGCCGCCGCGATGACGAGAGCCGCCGCTACGCCCGCACTCGCCTGTACTTCCCGCGTGGCGCGGCGCTCCCGCTCGAGCCGCGCATCGAGCCGGCGTCGGAAGTCGCGCGATGGCTCGATCGTTTCCACGGCCTGTAGGGCGAGCACGCCCCGCCGCACGGCCGCGTCGTAGCGTCGGCAGCCGGCACAGCGAGCGAGGTGGCGCCCAAAACGGCGCAGCTCGCGGGGGGCGGTGACCAGCCCGTCGCGGAAATCCGTGTAGCATTCGAGGAATTCGGCGCACGTCATGGGGAGAATCTACTACCGTCGGGCCGTGACTGGGTTCCCGGCCCCCTCAGCCCCGGCCCCCCCAGCCCCCGCCCCCCCGCACCCTACTGCAGCAGCGGGCCGATGAGCTGGGCGAAGCTGTTCCGGGCTCGATTGAGGCGGCTCTTCACCGTGCCCAGGTTGCACCCCGTGATGTCGGCAATCTCGGCGTAGCTCTTGCCTTCCAGCTCGCGCAGCACGAAGACGGCCCGGTGGTGTGTGGGCAACTGCTCCACGCACTGGTCCACGGCCTCCTTGAGGAAGCGCTTGCGGTACAGGTCGTCCGGTCGGGCCGTGGTGTCTTCGAACTGTAGGGGCCGGTGGTCGGCCTCCCAGTGTTTCTTGATCGTCTGGAACAGCACGAGCGGATTCCGGCTGCGGTTCCGGAGCTCGTTCTTCGCCAGGTTCGACGCGATGGTGTAGATCCAGGTCGAAAACTTCTTGGTCTGGTCGAAGCGGTGGAGGTGCCTGAACACGCGGATAAAGACCTCCTGCACGAGGTCCTCCGCCCGCTCGCGGTCTCCAATGGTCCGATTGATGAAGTTGAGCAGCCGGGTCTGGTAGCGGTCCACCAGGGTGCCGAAGGCTTGGGGGTCGCCCGACAGGTGCTCAAGCACCAGCCGGCCGTCGTCGAGCTCGTGCAGCGCCTGGCGCTCGAGGGCGCGCGGCGTTGCCACTGCCTGGCTAATCCGCTTGAGGGTTGCTCGCATGGACCGCTCCATGATTCAAGCTCGGTGCTTCTATGTAAAGATACGGCACGAACCGTACCGGTCGCATCACCTACCTAAACCTCGATGCGGCCGCAGCTTCACGGATTCAGCGTCGAGTCGGCTCGACACGTCCGTCCTCGTCGGGGGACAGCGGTTTGCTACAACCCCAGGACGAACCCGGCCATATAAAGGATAGCCACAAGCGTCTTTGCGTCACGGATTTCGCCATCCCGAATGCGGGCCAGCACCTGGGACAGCGGCTGTGGCACCACCTCGATGAACTCGTCGCGCTCGCGCGACGGTTCCCCGGCGGTCAGCCCGCTCGCCAGGTAGAGGTGGATCACCTCGTCGGTGAAGCCGGGCGTGCTCCAGATCGAGGTCAGCCGCTGCAGCCGGCCGGCGGTGACCCCCGCCTCCTCCAGCAGCTCGCGGCGGGCGCATGCCTCGGGATCTTCGCCGGGGTTCAGTGTGCCCGCGGGGATCTCCCACAAGAAGCCGCCCGTGGCATAACGGTACTGTCGGATCAATAGGATCGTGGGATCGGGATCTCCGTGAGGATCTGACGTGCAGGGCACAATGGCCGCGGCACCCGGGTGGCGGATAATCTCCAACTCTCCCGTGGAGCCGTCGGGGAACCGCACCGCGTCTACATCGACCCGCACGACCCGGCCGTCATAGACCCGGCGGCTCTCGAGCTGCATAGGCATCCTCAGCGGTTGAAGATCCAGGTGACGGGGACTTTGAATCCCTCGGCGAGGAAGTAGGCGGCGTTGCGCCGTGGATTCGACCGGATCGGGGAGTTGGGGGCGGGCGACGTGAACGGCAGCAGTCCCAGCCGGGTGGCGATGATCCGGAGCCGTAGCATGTGAAAACCGTCGGAGACGAGCAGCACGCGGCGATTCTCCTTCCCCGAGAACCAGTGGGCGACGCTTTCGAGCGAGGCCGACGTGCTCGCCGCCGCGGGCAGCCCGACGACCGCGCCGTCGGGGAGGCCGGCCTTGAGCAGGTAGCGCCGGCCGACGTCCGATTCGCTCACTGTGTCGCCCGATCCCACTCCGCCGGTCACCAGGACCACGGGCGCGAGCCCGCGCTGGTACAGCGCCGCCGCGTGGTCGAGGCGGGCCCGGAATACGGGCGAGGGGCGGCCGTTGTACTGCGCGGCGCCGAGCACGGCGATCGCATCGGCCGTGGTCGCCTGATCGTGCGCGCCCGCCAGCGCTACGGCGACGACCACTGCCGCCCAGCCGAAGGTGAGCGCGGCCAGCACCACCATCGCTGCTACGAGCTTGCGGCGCAGAGTCCAGAACGGCATGAGGGAAAGACAACAAGGGGAGGGGGCGGAGGGAAGGGGGACTAAAGGCTCAGCCAGTAGTTGAGCTTCACCAGGAGCACGTTGGTCGGGGGGTCAAGAAACATCTCGTGACCGAGATAGCGCCCGAGGTCGAGGGTGGGGTCGAGAAGATTGACGAACCGCGACTGGCTCCAGACCACGAACAACGTGGAGCCGGGCCGGTATTCCCAACGCAGGACCGCGTTCGAGCGGAACGAGCGGACACGGCTGTCGGGGTTCGAGAACTGGAAGCTGTCGGTCGGCGCGATCGCGGCCGGGTGCACGGTATATACGGCCGTCGCGGGGTCGTAGGTAATCGTCGAGCCGTTGTCCCGACCATACAGGTTGAAGGTGAAGGTACGTGGCGTCTTGAGCTCCTTGAAATTCGAGTAGCGTCCCGCGAAGGTGAACGGCTGCGCGTATAACTGGAAGCTGAGTGTTGGAGAGAACGTGAGGTTCAGGCGGGTCGTCAGGTCGAGTTGGCGCTGGCTGAGCTCCCCGAAGACGTAGCGGGCGCGGTAGGTCGCGGTGGCAGCCGCGTCGCCCTGCGACTGAACGAACTGGGCGACGGTGAAGCCTGTGACATAGCTCGGCCCCATCTGGAGCGACACCGCGGCGCTGGGACGCAGGTTGACTACCGGGTTCAGCGTGAAGGACCAGGTGCCGCCGGCGTCACGAAAGTACTGAGTATTCAGGGTACCGTTGACGGGTTGGCGAGTGTCTGACGTGATGCTCACGCCCGCTTGCCAGTGCGCGGGTGCAACGGCGGCCGGCCCGCCGCGCGTGAGCCGGTCATCTATGCCCTGCTGTTGCTGATACACGAATACGTTGCTGCTCCAGTAGTTCAGAAACTGTCCAAACAGGTTGATGTCGCGGCCGAGCTGGATGCGATCGCCTCCGTAGTTCCAGGCAAAGGCGAGGGGATCCAAGCCGATGCTCGCCTGCCGGAACGCGCGGCCGGGCCTCGTCCAGCGATGGCCCAGAAACAGGTCTCCCGCGGCGCGATCGGTGCGGCGTTGGAAGCCCAGGTCGTTGACCTCGAAGCCGGGCGTCGTCGTGCTCAGCGCGAACCCCCAATTGGAGTTGCCGCCCTCCTTGTTGATGGAGAAATCCGCGCCGACCCCGGAGAGCGAAGTGCGGCGTAGATCGTAGCGCCGGTTGAGGTACGGCGCATCGGGCCGCTGGTAATACCGGGTCGGCTGTTCTTGGGTGAGCCGCATTGCGAGGGTGTCGCCGGTGACGTACGAGGCCCCCACGGAGGCGTACACGGAGTACGCGTTGTTGGCCCAACGGTGGTAGAAGTCCGCGGCCCCGACGTATCCGCCGCCCCGGAGAGAATCGAGCGCAGCGCTGCTGTTGTGGCGATCGACCGCGGTAGCGAGGAAGCCGAATCCGGTGTGGCCCCCGACCTCCCGCCGCACTCGCCCGACGACATAGTTCGTGAACGGTTCTACGTCCTGACGCCAGCCGGAACCGCCTGAGGCGAAGCGCGCCTGCTCCCGCGCCGTCACCGCGTCGAGCACGCCAACGGACCACCCGCTCGGCGTCTTACCACTGAGCTTCGCCGCACCGAGGATCGTGGCGTGCGTCGGCTGGTCGATGAACCCGCCTGGCGGCGCCGCCGGCTCGAGCGACGGGGCGCGGCCGATGCGGCGTGAATAAAAGTACTGCGGTGTGTTGCCGAATTGGACGTACGGACCGGTGCCGCCAAAATCGAAGATGCTCGCGCCTTCCACGAAGAACGGCCGCCGTTCCTTGAGGAACTGCTCCACGGTCGTGAGGTTGACGAAGGCCGGATCCGATTCCACCTGTCCGAAGTCGGGGTTGACGGCCGCGTCGAGTGTGAGGTTCGACGTGACGCCGTACTTGAGATCGAGTCCAACGTTGCCCAGGTAGGCGTGCCCGTCGTCGAACGGATTCCCGGCGGCTGGGTTGTCATAGGTACCGCGGCCGAGCGTGTAGGGCAGGAGCTCGAGCCGTTTCGGTGCTGGGATGTCGCGCAGGCCGAGCAGGTGACCGAAACGAGACGCGTAGCCGGTCTCGATCTTGGGCTTGAAGGCCCACTGGCTGAGCTGGTTCTTCCGGAACACCGACCGAAAGAAGTTCACGCCCCACATCTGCTCGCGCGCTTGCGGAAACCGCAGCTGCGAAAACGGAATTCGCATCTCGACGACCCAGCCCAACGAATCGACGGACGTCGCGACGTCCCACACCGGGTCCCAAGAGCGATTCCCCATGAAAAAGTCATTGCTGCAGATATCGTCCTGCTTCACGCCGGCGGGGTTGACGGCGAACTCAAACGCCGTGCGATGGTCGTGGTAGCTGTCAAAGTCAACGTAAAACATGTCGCTCTGGGTATCGTCGTCGCGGCGGCCGAGGCGACGTGCAATCTTGGCGGGCTCCGCGTCGTACAACCGCGCACCCACGTAGATCGCGGCATCGTCGTAAACGATCATCACGGTCGTGGATTCGGCGGGCGATGTCCCTTCCTGGGGATCGGTTTCTCTGAAGCCGCCGATGCTCTGGGCCCGGAGCCAGGCCGGATCGTCGAGCCTGCCGTCGAGCACGGGTGGGCGCTCGATCCGGACCGCCGTCATCGTGGGCGCGACGCGTCCGCCGGCGTGATGCAACGCGGAGGCGTCGGAGGGTACTTGAACGAGGAGTGCGGCCGCGACCACGAGCACCGGCGACGACCTCCCTGACCTCGGGGCGGTTAAGATACCCCTGGGAAAATCAGTCGGTCGTCTGGTCTGTGGCGTCAGGCTGTCAGGGTTTGGTCAGCAGCTCCTCGAACAGCGCAAGCGCCCGCGGGTCGCCGGATTGGCCGAGCCAGAACAGCGCCTTGCGCCGCACCGCCGGCTCGGGGTGGGTGCGCGCGATGCGAATGAGGGCAGGGACACCCGCCTCGCGCGGCTGCTGCGACAGGGCGAATACCGCCTGCTCCTTCACGTCCCGGTCAACGTCGGCATCGTCTACCAGGTCGGTGAGGTCCTGAGTCGCCGCTTCGCCCGCGGCCTGACCGAGCCAGAACACCGCCTGATGACGAGTGCGCCCGGGCGCGCGATCGTCACGGGCCAGCTTCAAGAGCATCGGCCAGACGATGACCGAATCCGCGAGCGTCGCGGGCAATATCGCCTCTTCGCCGGCGCGAGAGTCTTCGCGGGTGGCGAGACCGAGCAGAAAGTCCACGGCCTCGCGCGCCGACGTTGTGCCGAGGTCGGTGACGGCCGCATCGCGAGGCGGAGTAATCCAGCGCCCCCCCACGTAGGTGCGGAGTGATTGCACGCGTCCGGCCCGGACTCTGAGCGAGACGCGCACCGGTCCAGGCTCACAATCGTACTCTACCTCATCGTCGTCGAAGCCGCGGTCGAGCGTGATCGTGCGTCCCCATCTTCCCCGCCCGCACTTCCCGCCGGTGCACTCGAGCGCGATGACGCTGTGTCCGTCGCCGCACACGCCGGGACGGGCGGCGAAGCTCAGCCGGACGGTGCCTTCGGCGGCGGCGGCGACTCGGGCGCCGAGGCGTTGGGCGACCGCGGGCCCCGCCAGGAGCACCCACGCGAGCAGCAGCCGCCCGGTCACGGGTTGATGATCTCCAGCAAGACCTGCGCGGCGCGCGGGTCGTGCGACTGGCCGAGCCAGAAGATGGCCTTTTTGCGGAGCTCTTTGTCCTGTTCAGTCTTCGCGATGCGGATTAGCTGATTGAGTGCGGCGGGCTCGTGACGCTGCGAGTACACGAAGATCAGCTGTTCCTTCATGTCCTGGTTCTGCATGCGGTCGTACAGCCCGGTCAGCTGGTCCAGGTTGCCGCCGGTCTGACCCACCCAAAAGAGGGCCTTCTTGCGCATCTCCACCGGCTCACGCTCGTTGAGCGCGATATCCATGAGCCAGCGCCCGTTCTCGGCGCCGCCCATCTGGGATAGGGAGAAGATGACCTTCTCCTTCAAGTCCTCGACCGGGAGCTTGACGTAGAGGCCTCGCAGGAAGGCGGCGTTCTCCGGTGAGCGCCGTTGGCCCAGCCAGAAGATCGCCTTTTCGCGCGCCTCTTCCGGGGCGCGCTCGTTGGCGGCGTAGTCGCGCAGGATTTGCGCGGCGCGGGCGTTGTCGATCTGCGATAGCGAGAAGAGCGCCTTTTCCCGGAGCTCGGGGTCCGTGTTGCTGCCCAGGATCGAGTCGAGGGCGGTCACGGCCCGGTCGCTGCCTACCTGCGACAGCCAGAACACCGCCTGCTGACGCACCTCGGAATCGGGGTCGCGGCGGGCGACGTCGAGCAGGATGTCTTCCGTCTCGCCACCGCGCTTCTGGGACACGATGAACACGGCCTTGCGGCGCAGGCCGGCGGAGCAGGCGTCGCGCTTCGCCAGGACTTTCTTGAGGATGGGGAGCGCGCTCGTAGCATCCATTTGCAGCAGGCCGTTGAGCGCCGCGATGCGGAGGTCGTCGTCATCGTCCTCTCCCGGGCAGCTCCCTGCCCGAGGCCCGCCGGTATCGGCCGCAGGCTGCGCATGCCGTCTGATCCACTCGGCGGCGTCCCGGTCCCCTTGCTTTGCCAAAGCGGCCTGCACCCGCGCCAGGAGTGCATCACCGTCGCGCAGCGTAGCAGCCTTGGGGTAGCGCTGCTGCTGGGTGAAGAGCAAGCCGCGCGCGTGGTCGAGGTTGTCGTTCTTGTAGAGCGCGAAGGCTGCCCAATAGAGCGCATCGCCGGCGCGTGACGCGTTCGGATACCGGTGGGCAAGGTCCCCGTAGAGATTGGCTGCAGTCTGATAGTCCGCGCGGTTGAGCGCACTGCGCGCGGCCCGCCACAGCGAGTCGGTGGGGTCCTGCTCGTCCTGCAGGACCTGCCCGCCGTCGGCATCCAGGGCGTCGATCGCACCGAGCGCATCGAGCCCGTCCAGCGCGTCGAGTGCGTCCAGGCCGTCTAGGGCGTCTAGGGCGTCTAGGGCGTCCAGGGCGTCGAGGGCATCGAGTGCGGCCAGTCCCTGGAGCGCCGCCTGCGCGTGCGCCAGGGCGGGTGCAACCACGCGCGGCACGACTGGCTGCTGCATTCCGACGACGGCCGCTACCATCAGGTACATCGCCTGCATCACAGTGCTCCTTGCGTGCGCACGGGGCCTGGGCCGGCGGGGTTCGCCGTCCGCAGGCGCAGCAGCACGCTGCGTTGGTCCAATCCCTGGTTGATCGATTGTAGGTCTTCTCGACCGCCGCTCGAGGGCAGCTGAGCGATCTGCGCCAACACGAGCTCCAGGTCTTCGAGCAAGCTCTTCAGCCTGAGGTCTCGAGCCGCTGGCGAGTCGAGCATGAGTCGCGTCGTGCAGAGCAGGTCGCGGGCCTGAACTGAAAACAGAGCTGTCGGCGCGCCCCCATGAATTTCCGCGCGGAAGCCTGTGAGCAGAGCCTCGGTGCGACTGAGGTATTGAGCGGCGGCTAACTGATAGACGAACGCGGACGTGCGCTCGCCTGTCCCTGCGACCTCGGTGCTCGGTTGTGGGCCCTTCGCGCTCCAGCGTCCGATGGCGACGCCGAGCGCCAGCACGGCCGCGATGCCCGCACCCCAGCGCAGCAGGGGACGGATCACCAAGACCTGCCGCCGCCGCGCCGCGCGCGCCGCCGCGATGCGGGTCCACAGCTCCTCGCGCGGCGTCGCCGGGGGGCGGTGATAATCCTGCGCCGCCTGCCGCAGCCGCTCGTCGAACCGATCGTCCGTCATGAGACCCACTCTCCCGCGAAATCCGCGAGCGCGTCACGCAGTTTGGCGCGCGCCCGCGATAGTTGCGCCTTCGACGTTCCCGTTTCGATGCCGAGGGTGGCGCCGATCTCGTCGTGCGTGTACCCCTCGACGTCGTGCATCACAAACACCGTGCGATAGCCGTCGGGGAGACCGTCGATCGCCTGTGCCAAGCGCCGCTTCAAGTCCGGCTCGGCCGCGCGTCCAGCCGCGGACGTCGTGGCGGCCTCGTCCAGATCCGCCTCCCGCTGGCGGAAACGCTTCACCTTGCGCAGCCCGTTCAGCACCACCGACGTGGTGATCGCATGCAGCCAGGTCGAAAGCTTTGCCTCGCCCCGAAACGCGCCCAGCCGTTCGAACGCGCGGACGAACGTGTCCTGGGTGAATTCGCGCGCCAGATCGTCGTCTCCCGCGAGCCGGTAGGCGAGGCGGTAGACACGGTCCACGTGGGCGTCGTACAGCGCGCGCTCGGCGGCGCCGTCCCCGGCCCGGACTTTGGCTATCAGTTCGCGTTCGTCCACCAGGCTCCGAGCGGGAGGCAGGGGGCAGCGTCGGTTAACTCTGTGACACGGCGCAGCGTGGGAGGGTTGCGCGGGGGTTACGCCTGCTTCAGGAGGATCCTAATCCCCACGCCCACGAGCACGGCGAGGAGGAACGAGGCGAGGGTGCCGACCAGAAAGTACTCGGCGAACTCACGGTCCTCGAGCTGCTTGAAGCGGGCGAGGGACTTGGCGGCGATGATCCAACCCACCGCGGCGTAGTCGCCGAGCAATACCATGGTGAGTGCGAGGGCGCGCTCCAGGGACCCGACGGCGCGCCCCCGGGCGACATCGATCGCGCCGGCGGTGCGGTCCTCATCGCGCCGCATTTGCAGCGTCGGCAGCTCGAGTACGCCGCGGATCAGGACGATCCCCCGACCCGATACGTAGAGGTAGGCCGTGGCCAAGAGCCCCGCCCGCCCCCACCAAAGCCCATCGGCGCTGGGTCGCGCCAGGGGGGCGAGCAACTCGCCCAGGACGAGGGCCGCGATCACGAACAGGGCCTCCCCAATGAGCAGGGCGCGGCCGCGGCGGCGGCCGTCCACCTGGCCGGGCCAGAGCGTGGCGGCCAGCGTATAGGCGAGCAGCGGTACGACGAACAGAGGATTCATCCGGTCTCCAGGAGAGCCCGAAACATCTTATCCCCGGCGGCCACGAGGGGCCAGGCCATACGGCGGGCCAAATGGGAGATGGCGCTGCGGTCGACACCCAGCCGGGTGGCCGCGGTCGCCGGGTCGCCCAGCCGCAGCAGGGTGGCGGCACGGCGCTGGCGGGGCGTCCAGCTCCAGTACAGCGCCGAGTAGTAGCTGGCGAGCGGATCGAGCGCGGGAGCGAAGGCGCCAAACGCAAACACCTGGCGCTGCCGCTTGGCGCGGTCCATTGCGGCCCGGGCCTCGTGAAAGCAGGGACCGTCCATCTCGGGGGCGGTGGGTGCCAGCGGCGTAGTGATCGGTCCCCGGCCGCAGGCCACGACCCAATCGACGGTAGGAAGACGGGCCCGCAGGTCGTGCGCGAGCTGCCACACCGGCTGGGGCGTGGGGAGCAGGCACTGCAGCTCGTCGCCCAGGGTGACGGCGAAACGAGCGGCGAGGACGCGGCGGTAGCGCCGGTTCAGGTCCTTCACGGCGGCGCGCGCATCGGCCTGCAGGCGGGCGCGGGTGGCCGCGGGGAGCTCGCGGGAGGCGATCGCGTCGGCGATGAGGGCGATATAGGTCTTGGACATTTTATGTCACATTGAACAGATATGACGAATTACGTCATAATCTAGTAATGTGACGTAAACTGTCAACTAGTCGACAGCGTCCTACCGCGTGCCGAACAGCCGATCGCCGGCGTCCCCCAGGCCCGGCAGGATGTAGCCGTGGTCGTTGAGCTCGCGGTCCAGCGCGGCGGCGAAGACCGGGACGTCGGGGTGGGTCTCGAGCATGCGACGCACACCTTCGGGCGCCGCGACCAGGCAGAGGAAGCGGATGCGCTGGGCGCCGGCGTGCTTGAGCGCGCTCACGGCGTCCGCCGCCGAGCCGCCCGTCGCGAGCATGGGATCGAGCACGAAGAAATCGCGCGCGTCCTCGCCGGAGGGAATCTTGAAGTAGTAGTCCACCGGCTCGAGGGTGTCGTGCTCGCGGTAGATGCCGATGTGGCCCACCCGCGCCGAGGGGATGAGCTGCGCGATGCCCTCGACCATGCCGAGTCCGGCGCGCAGGATCGGCACGAGCGCGAGCTTCTTCCCCGCCACCCGGACGCCCCGCATCCGCTCGAGCGGGGTTTCCACCTCCGCTGTCTCGAGCGGCAGGTCCTTCGTCACCTCGTACGCCATGAGCATGGCGATTTCGTTCACCAGCTGCTTGAAATCCTTCGTGGTGGTGTTCTTGTCCCGCAGGATCGAGAGCTTGTGCTGGATCAGCGGGTGATCGAGCACGGTGAGGTTGGGGAACTTGGGGTGCGGCATGGACGAGAAGGTATCGTGCGACAAGGCGCGACGTCCAGCCAGCGCCCCTTGACGGGCGGGACGGGCGGAGAGCTATTCGACGTGTGTATCTCCGATCGCTAGCAGCACTGCTGTTGCTCCTGCTCGCGCCGTGGCTTCGGCCGAGCGCACATGACAGGCCGCAACGCGTCCGCGTGAACGACAATCGTCGCGCCGCGGGCACCATGCGTGATGGCCTCCTCACCTTGCATCTGGAAGCGCGCCTGGGCGCCTGGCACCCCGACGGCGACAGCGCGCCGGGCGCCGACGTGCCGGCGTTTGCCGAGGCGGGGAAGCCGACGGAGATCCCGGGCCCGCTGATTCGGGTGCCGGCGGGGACCGAGGTCGCCCTCACCCTGCGCAACGCCCTGCCGAATGCGGTGCTCACGGTGCATGGTCTCCACGCTCGGCCCCTCACGACCCCCGCGGTTGACACGCTTCAGATCGCCTCGGGCGCGATCCGCCCGCTGCGATTCCGCCTCGACGCGCCGGGAACGTACTACTACTGGGGAACGACGATGGGCCGAGAGTTCCGCGGGCGCACCCGGGAGGATGCGCAGCTCTCCGGCGCCATCGTTGTGGACGAGCCGGGACAGCCGCCGCGGGATCGTATCCTCGTGATCGGCGTGTGGGAGGACACGATGGGTGGGGTGGTGCTCCCGCGGGAACGAGAGCGTGAGCTGATGGTCGTCAACGGCCGGTCATGGCCCCACACCGAGCGGCTGTCCTACATGGTGGGCGACACGGTGCGCTGGCGGGTCCTCAATGTGTCGGCGGACGTGCATCCCATGCACCTGCACGGGTTCTACTACCAAGTCATTGCCCGAGGTGACGGCACGGGCGACACGAGCTACAGCGAAGCGCGTCGCGACCTGATCGTCACCCAGCGGATGATCCCCGGGCAGACGATGCAAGTGATGTGGATTCCGGAGCGGGCCGGCAACTGGCTGTTTCATTGCCACATCCCCCGGCACTTCGCCCCACGCGGGCCGCTGGGACTGCGGCGTCCCGGCCGCACGCGTCGCGTTCCCGGGGCGCACGCGACAGCGAATCACGCGCTGGACGAAATGAACGGACTGGTGGTCGGGGTGACGGTCCTTCCGGGGAAGCGCGACCAGCCTCGGCCCGCGGCCGATGATGCCCGACGCCACGTGCGTCTCCTCGTACGCGAGAATGCCGGTGGGTCAGGGGCGGAGCCGTACTTCGGGTTCGCCCTGCACGAAGGCGGACCGGAGCCGCCGGCGGACTCGGGCCATCACCCTGGTCCGCCGATCCTGCTCACGCGGGGGCAGCCGGTGAGCATCATGGTCGTGAACCGCACGCCCGAGCCCACGGCCGTGCACTGGCACGGCATCGAGCTGGAGAGCTATTTCGACGGCGTGGCCGGCTTCAGCGGCAGCGGCATGCGCCTCGCGCCCGTCATCGCACCGGGCGATTCGTTCGAAGCCCGGTTCACGCCGCCGCGCGCGGGCACCTTCATCTATCACACCCACGTGGACGAGCTGCGCCAGCAGCCGGCAGGGTTGGCCGGTGCGCTCATCGTGCTCGAGCCCGGAGCGCGGTACGATCCCGTGACCGACCTGATTGCATTGATCTCCTCGCCCTCGGACTCCGCCGCCGAGCTGCGGTCGGTGCTCTTAAACGGCCGCCTGTCGCCGGCGCCGCTCGAGCTGCGCGTGGGCGTTTCCTATCGCGTGCGCTTGATCAACATCACGAAGGCGCGCCCGGGCATGCGCCTCGAACTGCTCGGGCCCTCAGGGATTGTCGCGTGGCGGGTGATCGCCAAGGACGGGGCCGACCTACCCGCAGCGCGGCAGGCGGCGGGTCCGGCGCGTCTGCCAATCAGCATCGGCGAGACGGTCGACGTCCGGCTGACCCGAGTGGAGCCCGAGGAGCTGCGGCTCGAGGCGCGGGCGGCAGACGGCACTTTGTTGGGCGTGATGGCGGTGCGGATTCGCGACTGATTCAGGGCCCGCGCCGGATCGCCCTTCCCGGATAGACCGCCACCGACGCGCCGTTCCGCACCACCAACACGCCGTTCACCAGCACATCGACGATCCCGTCTGAGAACTGCGCCGGGCGCTCGTACGTGGCCCGATCGATCACGCGCGCGGGGTCAAACACGGTGAGGTCGGCATCCGACCCGACTTGGATGCGGCCCTTGGCGCGCATGGCCGGCACCACGCGCTCGAGTCGCTGAGCCGGGAGCAGGGTCATCTTGCGCACCGCATCGGGAAGGCTCAGCGCGCCGGAGTCGCGCGCGTAGCGTCCCAAGACCCGGGCGTGCGTGCCCGCGAGCCGCGGATGACCGTGCGGAGAGATGCCATCGCTCGCGACCATGACGAGCGAGTCGGTCAGCGTCTGTCGCACCGTGCTATCCGGAATCTGGAAGATCACGACGGTGGCCCCCTGCCGGCGCAGTCGCGCGAAACTGGCGCGGGTCAGGCGTTCGCCGGTGGGGGGATACAGGATATCGTGATAAGTGATACCCATGCGCTGCTGCCACCCCGGATCGAACACAGCCGACTGCAGCGCAGTGGATCCCGCGGTGTAGGGGTAGGCCTCGGTGGTGACATCGAGGCCGCGCGCGCGCGCGCCGCGTATGAGCTGGAGGAGGAGCGGCGTGTCTCGCTGGCCCATGCTCGTCACGTGGACCACGTGCAACGGCGCACCGGTCGCCGCGGCGTCGGCGATCACCTCTTGCAGCGCGGCCACGCCCCCGCCCGTCACCGGGTCTCGACCGCCCTGGCGTAGGTGTACGAAGCAGGGAACGGCGTGGCGTGCCGCGACCCGAAACACGCGGAGAATCTCCTCGCGGGTCGCCCCAGGCGTGTACGCGATGCCGAACCCGACGCCAAGCGCGCCGTCGGCGAGCCCGCGCTCCACCAGGGAATCGAGCCGGGGCAGGTCGGCCTCGGACAGCGCACCATGGGTCCAGCTGCGGCTCGTGTCGCGCGCGATCACGGCAACGCCCGGGAGCGACGCGTCGTGCGCGATGAGTGCCCGGCGCGCGCCCACATGGCCGGCGCTGACCCCGTAATTGATGAGGGCGCGACCGGCGCGCTCGGCGTACCACGGCGCGACCGGGTAGGTCCCGATCTCGAGCTCGAGCGCGGTGGTCACGCCGTCGTGCGCGTAATAGCGGTAGCTCTCGGAATCCTGCCCGTGGGCGTGGAGATCGATGAACCCGGGCGCGACCACGAGACCGGAGACGTCGAGGGTCTCACGCGCCGCGAGCGGCTCCGCGGTGAGTGCCGCAATCCGGCCGTCCCGGATGCCCACGTTGCGCATGGCGTCCAAAGCGGTCTCGGGGTCGAGCACGCGCCCGCCCACGAGGACGAGATCGTACTGCTCGCCTTGCGCTCCCGTCGCGCGAGCCGCAAGCGCGACCGCGCCGACGAGGACCACGAAGAGGGGTAAAGCCAACGGTCGGTGCCGGAGCATGACGTTCATGCCCGAGAAACTCGCCTAGGCTCCGGGACACCGCCACTCCCACCGCCCCAATCAGCCCGCTAAGTTCTTCTGCTGCATAGCCCGGCCAGGTAGCTCAGTTGGTAGAGCAGCGGACTGAAAATCCGCGTGTCGGCAGTTCGATTCTGCCCCTGGCCATAGTGAACGACATTGCGACGACCGGGGGGACGGAAGAGGGAGGCGCGCATGCTCGACAGTGTATTCGCACCGTACGCCGGCGTCGGCGAGCTGATCCTGCGGCTGGCGCTCGGGATCACATTCTTGGCCCATGGCCGGGGCAAGCTGAAGGATCCGGCCGCGTTTGCGGGGTTCCTCAGGCAGATCCGTGTGCCAGCCCCGCTGTTCTCAGCGTGGCTGGTCGCGCTATTGGAGACGGTCGGGGCGGTGCTGCTGATCTTGGGCGTCGCGACGCGCCTGCTCGCGCTGGGACTGGCGATCGATATGGTGGTAGCGCTCGCGACTGTCCGAATCGGGAAGTCTCGGTTCGCGTCCGGGCCGCAGGAGGCCGGATGGGAACTCGAGTTCTTACTTCTCGCGCTCTCGCTCGCCCTCGTCTTCACCGGCGCCGGTCGTCTTGGGCTGGACCACTACCTCGGAATCTGAGGTCGAGTGTTTCTGCCCCTGGCCCATTGTCGGATGCGCCCGCCTCGCCGATGTCCAGCAGCACCTTGAGCACCCC
>Ga0137410_10000794_pt1 | contig 21640 bp, 27 predicted proteins | sample CZODoug1_16funga_FD_108878 | JGI IMG/M metagenome (GOLD analysis project Ga0137410, IMG submission 108878) | Vadose zone soil fungal communities from Angelo Coast Range Reserve, California, USA - CZODoug1_16fungal (Illumina Assembly) | ecosystem: Environmental > Terrestrial > Soil > Vadose zone... | reverse complement strand
GCGCAGGCGTTCGCGATCGACCGCATCGTGGTGTCGAAGGCCGTCTACAACACCGCGGCGGAGAACCTGAGCGCGTCGATGGCGTTCGTCGCCGGCAAGAACGCGCTGCTGCTCTACGTGCCTGGCCAGCCCGGGCTGATGATCCCGTCGAGCGGCTACACCTTCGGCTGGCAGGCGTTCACCGGACTGAACTCGCTGGGCATCCGCGTGTCGCAGATCCCGATGAACTGGCTGGGGCTGGGGACGATCCGCAACGAGGCCGAGATGGCCTTCGACATGCAGGTGGTCGGGGCCGACCTCGGGTTCTTCTGGTCGGCCATCACGACGGTCTAAGCAGTAGTACTTTTATGCACCATGGAGAACAGACGGTGATTCCCATCCACCATAGTCACATCGGCGGCGGCAAGGTCGAGCGCCCGTTCAGGATGGGCGACAAGACGCTGCCGCGCGGCACGGTGCTCACCGGCGACGAGGTGCGGTCGATCCGCACGTCGAACCGGTCGTCGCTGATCGACAGGGGCTACCTGGCCGTATGGCCGCTGGAGGCCGTGGCCCAGCAGGCCCAGCACTCATTCGAGCCGCAGGAGCGCCACGTCGTGAACTGCGGGTTCGGGCGCTACAACGTCGTCGAGGGACGCAGGCTCAACGAGCAGGCGCTCGACAGGGAGTCCGCCTACCTGCTGGCGGGGAAGCCGCTGCCGGCGAACGGCAAGGGCGACGACAAGGCGAACTGAGGAGAACCCGACAATGGGTGTCAGCGGCATCGTCCAGCGCATCAAGGGCAAGACCCAGGCCGACAACATCTTCATCGGCAAGGGTGGCGTCAACGAATACGTCTACGGCGTCGTCGACGTGTCGGTCACGCCGAACTCGTCGCTGCCGAACAGCGGCGTCAGCGTGCTCAAGTCCAGCAGCGCCTCCAACTTCGCCATCCTCCAGGCCCCGGAGCCCGGCATCGAGAAGGTGATCTACGTCACCTCGATGTCGTCGAGCTCCCTCGTCGTGAAGACGAACAGCACCGGCGTGGTGACGTTCGACGGCGTGAACTCCTACTGGCGGCCGAGCACCACGTCCGCCGTGGGGTTCTGCATCAGCCTCGTCGGGCTCTCGACCAGCCAGTGGATGAACCTCGGAGTCACCCCGCCCAGCAGCTTGGCCGCCACGTTCCAGGGGCTCCAGAACACGACATCCTCGTAAACCCGTGCTAGGAAACGCGACTTAACCAGTGAAAGGACACCGCCAGTGAAGGTCGCGATCTTAGGTACCGTCCCCACGTCCAAGATGCTCGCCCCGTTCGATGACGACGCGTGGGAGATCTGGGTGTGCTCCCCCGGCAACCGCGGCGGCGTGATCCCGCGGGTGACGCGGTGGTTCGAGATCCACGGCGTCATCGACATGTACGGCCCAGAGAACAACGACTGGCGCGGACCGTACTTCGATTGGCTGAAGACGCAGTCTTTCCCGGTGTACATGCAGGAACCGAACGACCTGCTGCCGCAGGCCAAGGTGTTCCCGCGCGACGCGCTGCTGAAGGAGTTCGGCTCGTTCGGGCGCAACAACTTCACGTCGTCGATCTCGTGGATGATCGCCTACGCCATGCACCTCAAGGCCACCGAGATCGGCATCTACGGCGTCGACATGGCGGCGACGGAGGAGGCGTACGGCGCGCAGAAGTCCGGCTGCCTCAACATGATGTGGATGGCCCACCAGCGCGGCATCAAGGTGGAGGTGCCGCTGGAGTCCTGCCTCGCCAGCCCGCCGCCTTTGTACGGCTACGCCGAGGCGACCCGGATGGGCCGCAAGCTCCTGGTGAAGGAGTTCGAGATCAAGGCGCAGCTCGCCAACGCGCGCCAGGTCATCGAGCATCATACTAAATTGGAGAAGTACTACGAGGGCGCGCTGGAGACGACGCAGTACATCCGCCGCACGTTCGTCGACGGCGAGCACGACGCCGAGCTGGACGCGGCCCCGGCCGAGACGACCGCCGCAGAGGTAAAGGGCACGACCGCAGCGCCCGTGCGGGCCGCGCCCGTGTGCGTTCCCGACGACCTTGGTCCTGGCAGCATGGACGCTGAAACGCTTCCTAGCGGGCTCCTGGTGCCCAGGACGAAGGGCAACAGCGAGCATCACGCGGAGTGACCGATGACGATCTATGTCAGCGAGCACGCCAGCGACGCCAACCCGCGGCAGCAAGGTAAGGCCGCGATCGCTTCCTACTCGCTGTCATCGGTAACGAGCACTGGTGGAGTATCAACTGGACCCTTCCCGCAGGCTGGGACGAAATACATCCGAGTCACGGCTGATACCGGCATGTATCTCAGTCTTAATTCAACGGTGAGCGGTGCGACGCTAAGCGCGACGAACTCATTCCGGATTGCGCCGAATGCCGCTGGTGAACTGTTCGCTGTATCCACTGCATTCCGCGTCCAAGCGGCGTCGACCTAAGAGGAGTTCAACGTCATGGCGAACTATTCAGCACCCCTGCTCAACGCCAGCGTCATCACGACGTTCCGCACCGCGGGACTGTTGTTCGTGCAGACCTCAGCGGGCAACAACAGGCGCTTCCAGGTCTACGAGGCCGAGGTGGGCCAGGCCGGCTCGCTGGCGTCGACGGACATCCAGAACCTCTGGGACATATCGCGCGTCGGCAACTCGGCCGGCCTCGTCGGCACGTCCGTCGCGCCCAGCCTCACCGACGGCAGCGACGGCCAGTCGACGTCCCTGGCGATCTACTTCAACAACCTGACGACCGACCCGACCTACACCACGGCCGGCAACGGACTCTCGCTCAAGCAGTGGCCGGTCAACCAGCGCGGGTTCTACCGCTGGCGCGCCCTGGACGACGGCGACAACATCGTCATCCCTGCGGTGTCGATGAACGGCATCGGCGCGCGGCAGTTGTCCGGCTCCGCCAACGCCGCCCAGTCGGCGATGGGGTCGCTGGCCTACGTCGAGCGGTGACATGGGGCTGAGGTTCAAACCAGGCGGCCTGTCGCAGTCGTTCGACGAGACCGGTCGCTGCACCGAGGTGCATTCAAGCACCTGTTCGCATTGCCAGCACATCACTGACTTTCCCTCCATGAAGGAGATGCACGAGCACGTGGACATCTGCCGCTCGTGCATGAAGCTCGTCTGCCTCGGGTGCGCCGGCAAGCCGTGCGTGACCTGGCTCAAGCAGTGCGAGATCGAGGAGGCGATCCACAGGCGTAACATGTTGGCGGGTGCATGACCGGCAACTGCGAGACCTGCGGCCACTGGGTCGTGAGGCGCAAGACCGTCTACGGCGACGGGACCGAGATTGTCACCTGGGACGCACCCGCCAGCAAGGGACGCTGCGAGGTCCTGGACATCGACACCGTCGCCGCGTTCGGCTGCACCTCACACGAGGCTGGCGACCACGTCGTGGTGACGCGCAAAGATGGAGCCCCGTGGCAGCACTGGCGTACCGGTCCGTGCCCCGACTGCGGTGGGAACGGCACCATCACCCACGGCGTCAGCGGCGGCAGTCTCAATTATTCCGTTTGCGGCAGGTGCGTCGGCACGGGTAGTGTGCGCCATCATGACGATGGCCACGTCGGCGAGAACCGCCACCGCCGACACCCGAAGGAACCCGCAGCATGCACGCCCACCGTGGACTTGGGGACGATCTTGCAGCCGGAGAGCAACCCGCCGGAGGGGCGGCGGAGACCGCCCCCGGAAGGGATAATCTGAAGTTCTGGGAATGGTTCGACACGGTCAGGGCGCGGCTCGACTACCGCGCCGACACATTCGCGTCGATGTTCAAGCACCTCGACCAGTTCGACCGCCCCGTGCTCATCGTCGAGACGGGCTGCGTGCGCAAGGAGGGGAACTGGGAGGGTGACGGTCAGAGCACGGTCCTGTTCGACAAATACGTCACCATGCGGCAGCACGGTGGGACCGTCACATCGATCGACATCGACCACGCCGCCACGAACGTCTGCCGCGGCCTGGTCAGCAACGCCGTCCACGTCATCAGCGGCGACAGCGTGACGTGGCTGAAGCAGATCGCGCGCAACATGCGTCCGGTCGACCTGCTCTACCTCGACTCGTTCGACCTCGACACCTCGGAGTCGCTGACGTGCGAGGTCCACCACGTCAACGAGCTGATCGCTGCGCTGCCGATGGTGCGGCCACATACGTTGGTTGTTGTCGACGACAGCCCCATCAAGATGAACGACTGGGGCATGATCTCCGTCACCGGCAAGGGTGCGCTCGTGGCCCGCCACGCGGTCGAGAATGGTGCGGAGCTGCAGTTCGCGAAGTACCAGGTCGGTTGGACCGGCATGGACGCGAAGGAGATGCCGCTCCAGGAGATGAGGACGGACGACGATCTGAGGAAGGTGGTCGAGCGGGCGTGGGCGTACCTGGAGAAGAAGAACAGCTTCGACGCCGCCGTCATCTACAAGCTTGTCCTCGATCTGACGAGCGAGCCGAAGACGCCGACGCAGAACATCGCGCGCGGCGAGGCGTGCATGTTCTTCGGCAGGGCCGCGATGTCAGACAACCGCCCCGGGCTGGCGATGGACTGGTACCGGAAAGCGATCGCCGCCAACCCGCACGCGTGGGGCGACCGCCTTGAGTACGCCACCAGGGTGCTGCGCCCGCAGCGGTTGTTCGGTGAGGGGCAGCGCGAGGCCCAGATCGCCACCAGGACGAACCCGGAGGTCGTGGACGCGTGGCGCATCCTCGGCGGGTTCGAGCACGATCTCGGGAACATGCAGGCGGCCAAGGACGCCTACGCCGAGGCGGTAAGACTCGCGCCGGACGACCCGCTGGTGGTCTTCGACCTGATCTCGATCCTGCTCGACGAGCCGGACTACGCCGAGGCGGGGCGCCTGGCGGGGCAGATGATCGGGCGCGGCGGCGAGTACCACGGCCTCGGCTACGAGTGCCTCGGGTTCATCGCCTACCGCACGGGGAGGCACGAGGAGTCGGTCGGGCACTACGACCGGGCTCTGGCGCTCGGCGTGCCCCAAGAGGCCACGTGCCACTGGAACAAGAGCCTTGCCCTCCACGCGCTGGGGCGGTACCGGGAGGGCTGGAAGGAGCACGAGTGGCGGGCCGGGGACCGCACCCAGACCGCGCTCTACATGCCCATGCTGCGGTTCAGCAGGCCGCTGTGGAAGGGGGAACCGCCGCCGTGCTCCATACATGTCCACGCGGAGGCGGGGGCGGGCGACAACCTTTGTTGCGCGCGGTACCTCCAGATGCTCACCGACCGCGGCCACGACGTGCGCTTCGAGGCGTACGCCGACATGGTCCCGCTGATGCAGCGCAGTTTCCCGGCGGTGAAGGTCGTCCCGCAGGCGCTGGACTACCCGGGAGCGCTCGGGGTCGCGGACTTCGACTACCACCAACCTATCGGCGGGCTCCCGCACGTGCTCGGGACGGAGGTCGACACGGTGCCGTGGTTCGGGCCGTACCTGCATGCCGATCCCGACCTCGTCGCCAAGTATCGCGAGAAACTTCCGTTGAGTGAACGAAGCCGAAGCGTTGGATTGTGCTGGTCATCGGGCATCCGCGAGGGACTGTGGATCGCGAAGTATGGCCAGCGCAAGTCGATGCACTTCGATGACTTGAGACCGATTCTTGATGTCGATGGGTTTGATTTCATATCGCTCCAAGTTGGGCCGGAACGCACGCAAAACAGATTGGCCGAGGATGTTCTCCCAGAAAAACCGTCCTGGGACGACACCGCGGCGCTCGTGGCCAACCTCGACCTCGTCATCACTGTGGACACCGCGGTCGCGCACCTCGCCGGCGCGATGGGCAAGCCGGTATGGCTGATGAACTCGGCCGAGCCCGGGTCGTGGCACTGGATGGCGGAGCGCCCTGGATCCCCTTGGAACGAACGCAGCCCGTGGTATCCTAGCGTGAAGATATACCGTCAGCGGAAGGTAGGAGAGTGGGGAGAACTCGTGGAAAGGATCGTGCGCGACCTCGCCGCCGCAAGGTGAGGGGGAAACGTTACTCCACGGGAGAACCATGCTGGCATGGTCATGTGTCCGACAGGTACGTGTCGAACGGTCGGTGCGTGGCCTGCGCGAAGATGACCAACGACGGGTTCCACCTCAAGGCGGCCACGAGGAAGGTCAAGGCGCTATGCGAGATTTCCTCATGATGAAGGCGGGCGTCGGCGGTCTATGGTGCCTCCTATGGACGGTCCTGCCGGCGTTCTCCCAGTGCCCAGTTCTGAACCCGCCCACGGCCACGACCCAGTTGGGGACAGTGTCGGCAGTGCCAGACCCCGCTCCCTCGACGAACGCTCCCGTCCCGGACACGACGAACCTGGTTGTCCCGACCATCATGGCCATGACGACGCCACCTCCCAGTCCTGGCACGCCCGTGGACTGCTCTGGTGGACCTCCACCGCCTCCCACCGCGGTCAACGGTGCCTGCGGGGCGGACAACGGCGCCACGCTGTCGTCGCCCCCCGTCAACCTGTGTAGCGCCGGGACATCCACGGTCGTCTCCGGCACCGGACCGTGGACGTGGTCATGCCTCGGCTCGGGCGGCGGGACGGACTCCACGTGCTCGGCCTCATCCTCGTCGCCGCCGCCAGCGTCACTGACGCTGGGCGAGACGTCGGTGTTCCAAAGTTCAGACCAGAACAACGGCAACTACCTGATCGTGCAGGACGCCGCGTTGGCGCAGGGCGGGACGGTGCAGGGTTGCTCGGTGTACGCGCGGGTGGCGGCCGGGAGCATCCGCATCGGCATCTATGACGCGTCCGGGCCTGGAGGAGCACCGCGAAGGCTCATCGTCCAGACGCCGTCGTTCGTGGTCGCAAATGGGTGGACCATGCAGGGCGTGACGGGTCCCGCCTTCATCTCGCCTGGAAACTACTGGCTGGCGTTCCTACCCACGTCGAACAACCTCGTCATGCCGATCGGTTACGTCGGTTCCGCCAAGTGGAAGGCGCGGGTCGTCGGATCGATGCCGTCGACGTTCCCATCGGTCGTGAGCGGCACGGGCAACTCGCGCTGGTCGGTCTACTGCACCCTCGCCAAATAAGGCATGCGCGATGATCGACGCGGCGTGGGACATGTCCAACAGGTCAGGGGCGGTAAACCTGGTCAAGGGCCGCCTGGGCGCAGCGATCATCCTCCCGCCGGCCAGGAACGTGGCATGGTCCCCCGGAATGATGTCCAAGGGCGGAGCGTCGGGGGCGGGCATCCCTGTCCGCAGCACGGTCTTCACGACGGTCTCGCCGAGCGGCCTGCAAGACGGCACCGACGTGACTGCCATCAACGCGGCGATCACCAGTTGCCCGTCAGGGCAGGTGGTTAGGCTTGCTGCCGGGCAGTTCTTCATCGGTCTCGCCGACCCGAACTACATCCTTCTCAACAAGGATATCACCCTGCGCGGTGCCGGGGCGGGGCAGACGATCATCACCAAGGTGGACGGGTGCCGCCTGGAGACGCCTTTCACGGCGTCGCAGGCGGGCACCGTGCTGACGGTGACGGCGATGCTGGGCGGCAGGGACCTGGTGGTGGGGGACACGATAAGCGCCGCCGCGAACGACAAGATCCTGTCGTTCGGGACGGGGACTGGGAGGGAGGGCACCTATAACATGTCGGTGTCGGCCACCGTCGGCTCCGGACTCATGCAGGCGGGGAACTTCTTCGGGGCCGCCGCCGCCCCCATCATAGTCGTGGGCACGTCAAAAGACTTGATGAGGTTCGGCGACCGCGACCTGACGAACAACTCCACGAATCTGACCGCCGACGTGCGGCTCGGCGACCGCTCGATAACCGTGGCGAGCACCGCGAACTTCTCGTCCGGCCAGTTCGTCCTGCTGGATCAAACATCATCGGCCCAGTGGTTCCCCTGCACCCTTCCTGGCAATGACATAGCCGCCGTCCTGACAGCTTCCATAAGCGGCACAGTGATGACTGTGACGGCCATCGGCGCGGGGTCGTTCGGGACCGGCGTTCTTCGACAGTACATGACGCTGGCCGGGCAGGGCATTCCAGCCGGCCTGTTCGTCGTCGCCCAAACGTCAGGAGTGGCGGGAAGCACGGGGATGTACACCGTCAGCGCTTCGCTGATCATATCGAGCGAGACGATCAACGCCGGCTACCTGATGTGGGCTGAACTTGGTGCCCGTTTCATGTGGCGCAAACAAAGGCCCTTCACGGCTGGCCAAGAAAACTTGGGATACGGCGTGGTCACCGGGTCGATAACCGGCAGCGTTTTGACAGTCACGTCGCAAGATGCTGGAAGCACCGACGTAGGGTTCACCGTCGCGATGACAGGGCAAGTCCCGTCTCCTAATGACGTGACGATAGTCTCCGGCGCCGCACCGACATGGAACCTAGCTTCTGCACCAGGTAATTCCAGCGGACAATACGAGGTTCACCAGTGGCCGTCGAAGCCTAACAGTGCCGGTGATTTCTTTCACAGGTTGAACAGACCGTGGACCGAGATCAAGGAGATCGCGACGATAGCCGGCAACACAGTCACCTTCACCTCCCCGGTCATCTTCGACTACAAGACCCGGCAGATTGCCCAGATGACGTTCTCGGACGCGAGCAATGACATACCCACCCCGTTCCTGCAGGGCGCCGGGGTCGAGAACCTCACGGTCGAGCAGGGCGACGCGGACAACATCTCGTTCAAGTTCGCGGCTTACTGCTGGGCGAAGAACGTCGAGGCGAGGATCTATAACGGGCACAACGTCAGCTTCGATTCGTCCTTCCGCTGCGAGCTGCGCGAATCCTACGTCCACGACGCGTGTTTCCCGCAGCCGGGTGGGGGGGCCTACAACATCTCCTTCGAGGGCGGGGCCTCGGAGATACTGGTCGAGAACTGCATCAGCGTTCTCGCCAACAAGATAATCGTCTCACACGCCTCCGGGGCCGGCTGCGTCGTCGCCTACAATTACATGGACCAGCAGTATATCGACTACACCGGGGATGCTGGGGGCAACTGCTGGATCGAGACGGGGATAAACTCCAGCCACATCGCCGGCAGCCACCACGTCTTGTTCGAGGGGAACTGGGGATCGAACGGCGACAGCGACAACAACCACGGTTGCAGCGGGCACGCGATCCATTTCCGCGGCAACTACGCAATATTCCGGAAGCCCTTCCTGAACCTCAAGAACGGCGTCACCTACGACGACATGACCATGCCGAGCGGACCGATGCGCGCCGCGGCCACCCAGTCGTACAACCTCACCATGACCTACGTCGGCAACGTTCTCGGCACTCAGGGGAAGATGAGCGGTCATGGGTTCGTCTACGACGATCCGAACGGTATCTCCCCGTCGGTCTGGCTGATAGGGTGGGACAACAATGAGACCCCGTCGCCGGCGTCCGAGCCGCTTGCCAGGGCGTCGATGATCCGCGACGGGAACTGGGACTGGCTCCAGGGCGTGCAGAGCTGGCACAACACCCCGGCGACGTTCACCATGCCGGAATCGCTGTATCTGCCCGGGAAGCCGGCGTTCTTCGGCGGTCGGCAGTGGCCGTGGGTGAACCCGGCCACCGGCGCGATCGCCGTGCTGCCGGCCAAGGAGCGCTACGACGCCGGGAACCCGAACGGGGCATAGAGGATGGCGGACTGGAACCGGGTTCAGGGGGCGACCACCACGACGCCGGTCGGCGGTGCCTTGTCGTTCGCGTCTCCCGTCGGCAACGGCGGCATCGTCGTCGGCGCGGTGCTCCTGGACCACGCCGTCACGATAACGTCGATCACGGACGACCAGGGCAACGGTTACACTGTCGTAGTTTCCCACGACGACGGGACGCTGGACATCTATGGGTTCAGGTCCACCGGGCTCATCGCGAACGCGCCGGTGACGGTAACCGTCCACACGTCTGGCGCCTCCGGCAACTTCTGGATCGTCATGGACGAGTTCTCGCCGCCGACCGGTGTCACGTCCATCAGCGGCGACGGGTCCAGCGTCACGTTCGGCTCCCTGGGGACGACGTTCACCAGCTTCGACACCAGCCTCCCCGACGACCTCGTGTGGGCATGTGCGCTCAGCAGCGGCACGTCCACCCACGGGGCCGGATTCACCGCCGGGCAGGGCGACGGCACCAACCGGACGACGGAGTGGGGCATCCAGGCATCCCCGGCGACGGTCACGATGAACCTCGCGACGCAGACCTCGACGCTGTGGGGACCAGCGTTCGCGGTGAACGGCATTGTTGCCGCTGCCGCATCACCGACCCTCTATGGCGGCGGGATGGCATCGTCCGAATGGTAGGTTGAGATGGTCAATACGAGTCTTACAGCTATCGCCACCATCACGACTGGCGTCATAACGAGTTCGTCGAGCATTCCCGCAACTCTGGTCGATCCAGCCGTCACCCAGGTGAAGGTGATGTGGGATATCACGGGAAACACGTCCGCGAGCAATGTCTCGTCACAGGTCCGTCTAGATGTCAGCCAGGACAACGGAGTGAACTGGACTACCCTGTGCACCGCCGGACGCAACAAGGGGTACGATCTCGGCGGCGGACCAGACCCGAACAACGCGTCCATAGTCCATCCACTGCCTGGTGTTGGGAATCCACAGCGCATGATCAGGGTGTTCCTAATCCTCTCGGCCGCCATGACCACAACCCTAACGGCGATCCTTTCGTAACATGTCCGTCTCAGTCGATGCCGTGAACACGGCGGTGATAGTTTTCAACAGCGTCACTTCATTTTCTGGCACGCCGATAACGGTCACGGCTGCGGCCACGTCGGTCCTCGCCGGCATCGATTTCACCGATGCCACGGCCACCACGAAGCCGACCTCGGTCGTCATCACGTGGGGCGCGCAGACGTTGTCCATCGTCCTTGGTGCCGACACTGGATTCCTTAACGGTGCCAGCCATTCGAACCGCGCAGTTCTTTACGGCAAAGAGTTGCCTACCATCGGGGCGCAGACGTTTGCCGGCGCGTGGACGAACGCTTATTCAGGCTATGCAAACATCGTTTCGTGGAAGGGCGGCGACACGACGACGCCGTTCAAGAACGGCACGGCCACCGGGCTCGTTTCCGATACTGCGCCGACGGTCTCCGTCACGAGCCCTGCTGGGGACTTCGCCGCCGGGGTCTGCGCGGTCGATTCCGACTCTATCAACGCGGTCGGGCAAACGACGTGGTGGAACAACGCGACGGGCTCCTTCGGTAACAGTTTTGCCAACTATACGGCCGGGGCCGGGGCGACAACGCTCTCTGGCACTTTGGGAGGCGGCGCGGGATGGACATACGCCGCCTGCGACGTGCAGGTGTCCCAGGCCACGCCCTTCGTGCCCAGCACCATCGCCGGGTACGTCGAGAACGAATGGTGATGCTGGGACGCGGCGTGCTAATGATGGTGCGCACCGCCGTGCTGAACTGAGAGATGCATCCCCATGAGCATCAGCCACCACAAGAACCTCACGATGGCCGATTTCACGGGGACGGTGACGGTCTTCAACTCCCAGGCGTCCACCACGACGATCGCGGCGACGGACATCGCTAGGCCGTCGGACTGGAACCTCGGCCACGACCAGCTGTTCACGCTCAGCGGCAATACCACGCAGAACAACACCGCCAGCGGCGTCAACGTGATCTTCTCGGGGGCAGGCGCATACCTGTCCATCGGCGGATCGAGCGACACCCTGGCGTTCTCGACTCCTCCCCACGTATCATCGATGGAGTTCCCGCCGGAAGGGCCCAACGGCACGGCGGTGATATCCACGAACTCGGGAAGCGTGTCCTACGCACTTGCGTTCAACATGAAGCAGCCGATATCGGCGAGCTTCCTGCGCGTCGCCGTGTCGATGGCGACGAACTCGACGACCTTAGCCACGACCGGCGCGTCGATGTCGGCGTCGGTGGAACTGCGCGGCACGTGGAACGCCGTCATCTACTCGCTGGCGACCGGCGCGAGTTCCAAGAGCTTGACGTCCGTCGCGTCCGGCTCGGCCGGGTGGACCTTCAGGAACAGCATCTCCGTCGCGGCGAACGGCACGCAGTACTCGGTCACGCAGCAGGTGTCGTACCCGGCCGAGGGCGGTCAGGTGAACACCTCGACCCAGTACAGCATCAGCAACACCAACTACTCGTTCACGACACAACAGATCGCCACGAACTTCAGCGGCAACAGGTTCCTCGACATCCCGTTCGCGGCGTCGCTCCCGGCGGGGGCCTACTGGCTGATCCTCGGGCAGACGACTTCACTGGCCACGAACTCGACCGGCATAAGCAACGCATCCGCCTGCCAAGTGATGTATTCCAACGCTTTCGTTGCGACCCAGATCAACTCGTCGGTCGGGGTAATGGGCTCGACCAACCTCACGTCGGGAGGTCTGCTCGGTGCCGGGTCGTTCTCGACGGCCGGCGGCGGCACCACGGCGGCGCTTCCCATATCAGCGATCTCGTCGTCGGCATCTCATCCGCAGGTCTACTTCCAACTGTTGAGGAGCGCATGACCGCACAGATCGTCACCATCGGGGTGGGCCGCCACAACGAGGCGTTCGATGGTTCCTCCACGCGCATCATCGAGGGGGCGTCATGGAAGCGGCAGAACATCATCGTCCTGCTGCCGTCAGCCGCCACGATCGCGGCGAAGGTGGCGCTGTCCCATTGGAACATGATCTTCCCGCCCAACAACGGCGTGTACCGGATGCTGTGCCTCGGGATGGAGGTGGGCGACGCCTACACGCAGGCGATCCAGGCTGCGCTGTCGGAGCCGACGCTGTCGACGTGGCAGTACTTCCTGACGATCGAGCACGACAACATGCCGCCGTCCGATGGCATCCTCAAGCTCGTGGAGAGCATGGACAAGCACCAGGAACTGTCGGCCATCTCCGGGCTCTACTGGACGAAGGGCGAGGGCGGCGTTCCGCAGATATGGGGGGACGTGTCCGACCCCGTGGTCAATTTCCGGCCGCAGCCGCCGCATCCGGACACCGTGCAGGAGTGCTACGGCATAGGCATGGGCTTCGCGCTGTGGCGGGTGTCGATGTTCAAGGACGAGAAACTGCGCAAGCCCTGGTTCAAGACGATGGCGTCTGACCAGGGGGTCGGAACACAGGACCTGTACTTCTGGGCCGATGCCCGCAAGCACGGCTACCGCTGCGCCGTCGATACGAGGGTGAAGGTGGGCCATTATTCAATTTCAGACGACATGGTCTGGTAGAGGAGACGCTATGGAACCCGCCATAAAGTTCAAGCCTGCCACCGCGCTGAGAGTAGACATCGGCTGCGGCAAGAGGAAGCAGGAAGGCCACGTCGGCCTCGACAAGATCGCGTTCGAAGGAGTCGACCACGTCATCGACGTCGGCGTCGACCGCTGGCCGTTCGACGACGGGACGGTGGACGCCGCCTACACGTGCCACTTCGTCGAGCACCTGGACGCCGTCGAGCGCATCCACTTCGCCAACGAGCTGTTCCGGGTGCTCAAGGTCGGCGGCAAGTGCACGCTGATCGTCCCGCACTGGGGATCGTCGCGAGCGTACGGAGATCCCACCCACAAATGGCCTCCGATCGGTGAGTTCTGGTTCTATTACATGTCGAGGAAGTGGCGCGCCGAGAACGCTCCGCACGCCGACGTGCAATATTGGGACAAGGGGTTCAACTGCGATTTTGAAACGACGTGGGGCTATGGCCTGTCCCCGGTGATCACGTCGCGGAGCCAGGAGTTCCAGCAGTTCGCGATCAACCATTATCGCGAGGCGATCTTTGACATCCACGCCACTTTGACGAAGTTGGCTTGAACACAATCTGACTGGAGGCTGGATTGTCTTTTCAGTCAAACTCAGTCCAGCTAAACGCCTTCCAGCTTGGCCCGGGCCCGCCGAGCACGCCTAACTTGGGCTGGCACATCCAGCCGTTCCAGCCGCCGACCAGCGCTCCCGAGACCAACCAGAGGTCCCAAGCCGCCAGGGGCAGGAGCGGCTTCGCCTTCTCCCCGCCGTGGAAGAACATGGGTTGGGAGGTCCAACCTTGGCAGCCGCAGCACCCGAGAACCGAGCGCGCTGCGGCGCTGGTGTCCGGGAGCACCGGTACCGACGCCAAGTTCGTGTTCGTGCCGGCGACACCACCTGTAAATTGGGGCTGGGAGGTGCACCCGTTCCAGCCGCGAGCCTGGACACCGAACCCGCCCGCGGCGGCGACGCTCAAGGGTGACGAGGGAATCCAAGCCCCGTTCGATCTGTTCCAACCTGATGGGTGGGAAATCCAACCATACCAGCCGTCTCACCTGCGGACGGAGAAGGCTGCCTCGTTTCTAAAAGGCCACGAGGGCATCGACGGCATCTACGTGTTCGTGTCGTCGACGCAGGTCTCCTGGGGCTACGAGATCCAGCCCGCGGTGATGACGGTGCCGCGCAGGGGCGCTGCGCTGTGGCAGGGCGACGACGGGACCAAGGGCGCGTTCACCAGGTGGGTCAACGATGGGTGGGACATACAGTCCGCCCAGCCATCCCACCCGCGGGTGGAGCGCGCCGCGGCGATCATGGCCGGCGAGTCCGGCATCGAGTTCCCGTTCGATCTCTTCCAGCCATACGGGTGGGATGTGCCATCTCCCCAGCCGCCGCACCCGTTCGCCGAGAAGCGCGGTGCGTTCCTCAAGGGCAACGAGGGAACCGACGGCAAGTTCGTGTTCGTCCCGGCGTCGCAGGCCGTCTGGGGCTGGGACGTCTCCAACATCCCGCTGTCGACGACCGTCGGGCGCAAGTTCTACGCGCTCAAGGGCCGGGTAGACTTCGCCTTCTTCCCGCCGTGGGTCAACGGCGGGTGGGAGGTCCAGCCATGGCAGCCCCCACACCCTCGTGCGGAGCGCGCTGGTGCGTTGATGCTGGGAGACGGTGGGATAGAGGCGCCCTACGTCTTCGTGCCCTCCACGGCCGTCCAATGGGCGTGGGACGTGCAACCGTTCCAGCCTCCCCATCCCCGGACCGAGCGCGCCGCCGCCGTCATGCGTGGCGACGAGGGAAACCAGGGGCGGTTCATCAACTTCCGTCCGGACGGGTGGGACGTCGCGCCGTTCCAGCCACCACATCTGCGCACCGAGCGGGCCGGCGGAATCATGGCCGGCGAACCGGGGACGGAGGGCAAGTTCGTCTTCGTGCCCCCCACGGCGGTCGCCTGGGGCTACGACCACCCGATCCAGATCCCGCACCCGAGGTTCGAGCGGGCCGGCGCGATCATGACCGGGGAGCCGGGCATAGAAGGAAAGTTCGTCTTCGTAGCGCCAGCAGCGGCGGTGTGGGGATACGACACCTACCAGGCCCAAATCATCAGGCCGATGCTGAGCCGCGCAGCGCTGTTCCCGATGCTCAACATCGACCAGGTGCTGCCGGCATACGGCGCGTCCCTGGTGCGCTCGACGAACAACCACACGACGGGGAAATACTACTTCGAGGTGACGGTGACCGCCGCCGCGATCGCGGCGCAGGTCGGAGTCGGGGTCGACGACGGGACGGAGAACCTGAACCTCCCCGGGGGGCAGGCCGGCGGCATATGCTGGTGCGGCAACGGCAGCGTGAACTACAACGGGGCGCTGGCCATCTACCACGCCGCCACGTTCACCGTCGGAGACATCCTGTCGGTGGCGATCGACCTCACGGGCAGCCTCATCTGGTTCCGCGACAACGCCGGTAATTGGAACAACAACCCTGCGGCCAACCCGGCGACGGGCGTGGGCGGCTTCTCGATCGCGGCCATCTCCGGGACCGTGTTCGCCCTCGCGCAACTGTCCCAGGTGGGCGACGAGATCGACGCCAACTTCGCTGGCGGTCCCACGGTCTACCAGGAGAGCGTCCCGGCAGGGTTCGTCCCGTGGGGGCCGTTCACCATCATGGGGTGGGATTCCGAGCAGTGGCTCCCGCACCTGACCGCGCACTGGAACCGCGGCGCGGCGATGCTGCGCGACATCGAGACGTTCAACAAGTTCGTGTTCGTGCCGCCGGCGTTCATCACCATCGGGTGGAATGTCGAACATTTCCAGCCGCCGCATCCTCGGTTCGAACGCGCCGGCGCGGTCATGACGGGTGCCCCTGGCATAGACGGCAAGTTCATCTTCGTGCCCCCGCCGTTCTCCACGGAGTCCTGGAGCGTGCAGCCGTTCCAGCCCCCGTTCAGGATCAACCGCGGCGTTGCGACGCTCAAGGGCGACGAGGGCATACAGTACCCGTTCGTCAACTGGAGGAACGACGGATGGGATGTCCACCCCTTCCAGCCTCCGCACCGCTCGCCCGAGCAGAAGTTCGCGGCGATCGCGAGGGGCGACGAGGGGACCGAGGCGAAATATGTGCGCTGGCTGAACGCCGGGTGGGAGATTCTGCCATACCAGCCGCAGCACCCATCACCGGAGCGTCTGGCCGCCGCCATCCTCAAGGGCGACGACGGGATCGAGCAGAGGTTGCTGCGCTGGTTCAACATGGGCTGGGAGGTCGCGCCCCATCAGCCGTCGCACCCCAGGACGGAGCGTGCCGGCGCGGTCATGCTCGGGGACCAGCAACCCTGGGACAAGTTCGTGTTCGTGCCGCCGCCGATCCTGGCGCGGTTCGACCCGAACTACCTGACGTGGCCGCCGCCGCGGGTCCAGGTCACGTCGCCGGCGCGGCGGGACTTCGAGACGTGGCCACCGCCACGGAAAACTGTTACAAAGCCCACGGATTGAGGACACGACATGCCGCGCGGCAACGACTTCTCACCGCTGGACCCGACCGAGACCATCACGGACACGTGGGACTTCGGGCCGTGGCTGTCTGCCGGGATCACGGTGAGCGTGCCGGTGACGACCTGTACCGTCCTGTCGGGCAGCGACCCGGCCTCGTCGACGCGGCTCATAGGCGCTGCCGTGGTAGGTCCTTCGCCGACGGACAGTGGAGCCAGCCGCGCCATCCTCCAGCAGGTCAAAGGCATGCTCGCCGGGGTGCGCTACCTGCTGCTCTGCACCGTCAACACGTCTGACAACCAGGTGCTCACGCTCTACGCGCACCAGCTGTGCCAGGGGCCGAACTGAAATGTGGACCTATGACGCCTCGCTGATCGCGACGAACCAAATTTATCAGGTCCGCAGACTTCTGGGCGATGTTTTGGCATCTGACCAGCAGGTCCAGGACGAGGAGATTCTGTGGTCGCTGAGCCGGTGGAACATCTACGGGGCGACCGCCGAGATGGCGAACGCGCTGGCCTTCCAGCTCGCCCGACAGGTCGACGTGGTGCAGGGCGAGTTGAAGACGAACTTCAGCAACCGGTCGAAGCAGTATGCCGCGCTGGCGCGCCAGATGAAGCTGCTGGCCAACACCAGCGCGCAGCCCTACGCCGGCGCGGTCAGCATCGCCGACAAGATCAACGTGGCGTCCGACCCCGACAGGCCGCCGCCGGACTTCCAGCGCGGCCAGTTCGACGATCGTTTGCCCGTATCGCCTGTGGGGGAAGCCACTCAGAGTTTCGGGCTGCCTGACACGGCGTCACCAGAAGGGAGTGTCATATGAAGGAAAACACCATGATCAACAGAAGATCAGCGATCGCGACTCTCGGCCTAGGTGGTGCAGCATCAGGCGCCAGCGTCATCGAGGCGCTCGGTGCGGCGTCAGCCGTGCACCCGAGTCATGGGGTCGTTTTCAATGTCCCGCACAAAGACACGATGGTAAAGGCGTTGCGGGCATTGGCTGACGAGATCGAGGGCGACAGAGCCTATGCTATGGAGTCATCCCTGCTCACCGAGCTGAAGCCTGATGAGTTCGTCATCCACAAGTTGTCGATCAACTTCTACTTGAAGCCTGACACGGCGTGAGCTGCATCCACGTCGACACGTCCGGCAACCTGCCGCTGCCGCCTCCTGTCAGGTGGGTCCCGATAGGACGCGTGGAGCGCTCAGTTGACGATCATGGCTTCCACCATGTCTGGACGTGGTTCCGGTGCGGCCATTGCGGCGCGCCTGGTTTCAGGCGGGATTTCTCGGGCGTGACATACACGTGGAAGCCGGAGCACATGAGGATCGTGGCATGATCACCGTCCAGGTCGACAACAGCGCCGCGCTGGCGCGCTTCGGCAAGGCCGGCATCCCGGACGACGTTCGGCGGAACCTGCGCGCCCTCATCCCAGACCTCACTAGGCGGCTGGCGTCCAGGGTCGACGCCAACCTGTCGGCAGGGCTCAAGACGAGGCGGCGGCTCCAGGTCAGGAGCGCGATGGTGGAGAACTCCAAGGGCATCACCGGGCGCGTCACCGTCTCGTCGACGTCGGAGCCGATGATGCTTCCGTTCTGGCTGGAGCACGGCACCAAGGCCCACGCGATCGAGGCCAGGAACGCCAAGGCGCTCTATTTCTTCTGGGAGAAGATGGGCAAGAACGTCGCCTTCAGGCGGGTGATGCACCCGGGCTTCGCCGGCATCCACTACGCCCAGAACGCGTTCAACTCGATGGAGTCCGAGATCATCAGCGCCATCCAGAACTCGGTGCAACTCGCGTTGCTGCGCGACGAGTCCAGGAAGGGGAGGTTCAGCCGCTGATGACTGACAGGCTGAGAACCAGGCGGAGGATTTTAGCGATCGTCATGGCAGCAGCGATCGGACCTGCGTTGTACATGGGCTTTAGGTCATACGATCTTCGCCATTGGATTGAGTTTGCCATTTTGATATTTGGGACTATCGCAGTGTTTCTCTTCCTAAGAAGGTCTGCTGGGGACATCTGACATGAGCATCAACTTTGTGGTCGACATCATCGTCGCCCTGATCGTCGCCGGGTTCATCTACTGGGCGCTGATGCAGTTCGTCCACTTGATTCCGGGACCGCCGGTCATTCATCAGGCTATCCATGCATTGCTGATCGTGCTCGTCGTGGCGATCATCCTGTTCTACGTGGTGATCCCGATCCTGCACTTGCTCGGTGGGATGGCTGGAAGCATCCACCTTCCGTCTCCTGGCAGCCGGTGACATGGCTGAGCGTCCAAACGTCGTCATCCCGAGTCCTGGACCGACACAGCGCGATTTCGTTCGCGAGTTCAGACCGTGGTGGCAGCAGGCCGAGGAGAAATGGTGGGGCAAGTTCGTTCCCGAGAACGTCCGCCACGCCTACGACTCGTCGTGGCGCAGGAGGATATGGAGCATCCAGGCGGCGTGCGACCGCAGGGGACCATGGAAATACGTAGCATTGCTATTCTACATTTCTCTTCTCAGTTTTGTGTTTCCTCTGTTGGCGGCTCAGTTGGTGATCGGAACGGCAGCGAACCTGATGTTCGGCGGAGTGATCTACGTCGTATTCCGACTGTTCAAATTGACAGCAAGGGCAGCCGATGACTACTAGCTCCGTATACGAACCCATCATGGATGGCATGCTCCAACTCCTCCAGGACGCGCTGATGCCTGGCACGTTCCGCTACATGGCGCGCGGGATCATCCCGTGGGAGCAGATCGACCAGATGATCAGCACCAACATCACGTTGCCGTTCAGGCAGCCGGCGCTGTTCCTGTTCGACGGGATCGGCTACGGCGGCGGCAAGACGCAGTATGAGCGGCGCGGCCGCGGTATGCCGGCGAAGCGCGTGCTGATGCGAACCATCGTCGTCTACGCGCAGTTCCCCGGCGCGGGGACGCCGAGCGGCCCCGACGGGACGGTGCCGTCTGGCGGGACTATTTTCGCGCCGTTGGTAGAGGCAGTGGAGAGCGTGCTCAACCAGGTCGACTTCGACAACGCCGCACTCACCCTCGGTGGGCTCGTATCCCATGTGTGGATCGAGGGCGAGTCGCACTGGCTGACGGGAGAGATTTTCCCAAACGGTCAGGGGATGTTTACAATTCCCATTAATATTGTGATACCTTGATCGGGCGCGCCAGACCGCACCACCGCCCTGCGAACCTGAGCGCTCCGCACCACACCACACCAAACAGAGGCCATCCTTCGGGATGGCCTTTCTATTAAGACGCGCGCGCTTATGAATTCCCGCGGCGCGCCGCTGGCTGTAAATAGCAAGGTACCCGTCACCGCCCAGGGGGTGCCATGTCCACGCCGCTCGCCGCCTTCGGTCCAGGCATCCTGATCGCCAGCCGGACCGACATCACCATCCCCTCCCCGGTGAACGTCGGGTTCGTGCAGGAGTTCTCCATCGAGGCTGCCGGCACCATCAAGCAGCTGTTCGGCCAGAACCAGTGGCCGCTCGCGGTGGCCCGCGGCACCATCAAGGGCACCGGCAAATTCAAGTCCGCGGTGATCTCCGGGCTGGCGTGGTCCGCGCTGTTCTACGGCAACGCTGAATCGACGACCAACCAGATCGCGTGGAACGTCGGGTCGACGTTCACGCTGTCCACGGCGTCGACGGCCGCGGTCCAGGTTGGGTCGTCGCTCACCTTCGACGCGGACCTTGGTATCACCTACGTCAACACCGGGTTGCCGTTCCAGCGGGTGTCGACCGGAAACGAGGCGGTTGGCAAATACAGCGTCCAATCGACAAGTCCTGGTCTCTACAACTTCAGCGCCGCCGACACCACGGCCGGCGCGGCCGGCGGGACGTTCGTCAAGATCACCTACACGAACACGACGTCCGTAGGCGGCAACATCCTGGTCACGAACCAGCTCATCGGCTCGACGCCGACGTTCCAGCTCGACTACTACACGAACTTCAACCAGCCGACGTCCAAGCCGTTCGTGGTCCGCATCTTCTCGTGCGTCGCCGCCAAGCATATGATGGCGTTCAAGCTTGAGGACTTCATGATCCCGGAGTTCGACTTCGACCTGTTCGCCAACGCCGCCGGCAACGTCTACTCGATGACGTTCCCAGAGATATCGTGATCCCCGTGCCTGGCGGTGTGCGGGTGAGCGCGGCGGCGGTGTCGGCGGTCTCCTTTTCGGTGGGGTGCCTGCTGCTCACCGCCGCCGCCGTAAACACCCCCGCCACGGTCATGGGGACGTTCCTGGTGGCCGACATGGCCTTGGCCGGCATTGCACTAGCCATCCTCCCCGTTGCCATCCTGATGCCCCCCGTGTCACCCTACGAGCCTCGCATCCTCGGGATACCGAAATGGCTCGTCCGCCGCGTGCTGGGCATCACAAGGGAGGTCGTCGCGGTGAAAGCGCCGGACCACGGAACCGTGGCGGCCGCCCGTCCCTCGACCCCATCGACAATCTGCTGATCGAGGCCGTGCGGCGGGCCTCGGAGTCCGCCGGGCTGAGGGTGTCCAGCCTCATCCTCATCAACGTCCGGGTCGGCCTCATCCTCGGCGCCAGCCGGGAGGCGACGCTCAAGCGGCTCCAGAGCAAGGCGAAGCATAGACGATGATTTTCGTCCTTCCATTCGTGGCGTGGTAACCGATACATTCCCAGCACTGCCACAAGAGGAAGATTTCATGCCAGGAAAGAGGACCGCCAAGATCGTGCTCGACGGTGACGAGTTCACCATCCACGCGTTCAAGATCAAGGAGATCGAGGAGCTGATGGCCATCTTCGGCGGCGGCGATGATGGCACGACCCTCTCGATGAAGGTGCTGCGCCTGGCCATGCGGCGGGCGGAGCCAGCGGCAGACTTCGACGACATGGAACCGACGCTCGACGAGCTAAGCGCGGCGTCCAAGGTGATCCTGGAGCTTGCGGGGATACCGCAAAACCCTCCGGGGCCGGTGGCGACGGCCGGCGCAGCTTAAACGACGCGGAGTTCTGGGAGGACCTGTTCGGGCCGTTCGTCGAG
>Ga0137410_10000792_pt1 | contig 21704 bp, 20 predicted proteins | sample CZODoug1_16funga_FD_108878 | JGI IMG/M metagenome (GOLD analysis project Ga0137410, IMG submission 108878) | Vadose zone soil fungal communities from Angelo Coast Range Reserve, California, USA - CZODoug1_16fungal (Illumina Assembly) | ecosystem: Environmental > Terrestrial > Soil > Vadose zone... | reverse complement strand
CACGGCTCGCTCGGGCCGGGTCGTTACGTGCGCCTGACCATTCAGGATAGCGGATCCGGCATGAACGAGGCGACGCTTGCGCGCATCTTCGAGCCGTTCTTCACCACCAAAGAAATCGGCCGGGGCACGGGTCTCGGCCTGTCGCTGGTGTACGCGATCGTCACCGACGCGGGTGGCGCGATCGACGTGCACAGCGCGCTCGAGCAAGGCAGCACGTTTAGCATCTATCTGCCACGCACCGAGGCCGCACTCGTCGCCGCCGATGAGGCAGCGGCGCCGCTGCCGCGCGGCAACGGCGAGCGGGTGCTGCTCGTCGAGGACGAGCCGAGTTTGCTCGCCCTGACGACCGAGGTGCTCGAGCGGCTGGGCTACCAACCCGTGTCGTTCTCCGACAGCCATGCCGCACTCGCTGCCTTCGAGGCTGCGCCCCGCTCCTTCGACGTCGTCATCACCGATGATGTCATGCCCGGCCTCACCGGGACGGGGCTCGCAATGCAGCTACGTCGTCGTCGGCTCGACATACCGATCGTACTGGTGAGCGGCTATACGGATCCAACCCTGACCCAGCAAAAGCTCGCCGCGGGTGTCAGCGAGTTGCTCGTGAAGCCGCTGCAGTCGCGACAGATCGCCACCACCCTCGATCGCGTCCTGCATCATCGGGCGCCTACACCCGTGCAAAACCCCCATCCACGAACAAATCCGTTTCCGTAATGTACGAGTCGTAAGGCGGCCGCTTCAAGGACTGCGGGAGCACGGGACGCTCGTTAAATTGAGTCTAGCGATTCGGTTTTCGGGCGGTAATGGACGAACTTATCGCGCATCCGCGTGCGCCGAATGCCGAGAATTTCATCCGCCGCACCCACGACAATGCGCGCGAGACGCAGAACCTTCTCACCGTCGTCGGTAACCACGACACGCGTGCGATTCCGCTCGAATAGCTTCACACCCAGATACTCCTCGAGCTTGCGCACTTGAGTACTGAGGGTTGGTTGGGTTACGGCGCAGCGATTGGCTGCCCGTGAGAAATTCAGGCACTCAGCGAGTGCTATCAAATAGGGTAAGACCTTGATACTCACATTCGAGCGGGCCGGCGTCGTGCGGCTTCTCCTCGTTTTCGATGTTACCGGGCGGCGGCGCCGAGCTGAGCACCTGCACGAACACCTTACGATCTTCCTCCGGTACTCCAAGCAGATCGGCGATGACGAGTGTCGCATAGGGGGTCGCAATCTCGCTGATGAGCTCGCACTTTCCCCTGGCCACCGCAACTTTGACCATCTTGCCGGCGAGTTCCCGCGTGAACTCTTCGTTTGCTTTCAGGCGGGACGGGAGGAATAGCCGCGTGAGAAGGGAACGAGAAGCCGTATGCGCGGCGCCGTCGTACGCCACCACTAAATCGGAGCCCGGTATCTGGGCACGGTGCCTCTCGATCTGTTCAGAAATGTCGTCCCCCTTCGGCTCGAAGGGAAGCGGGATCGCGACACCGACGGGCGCCATGATCGAGGAGAAGTCTGCGGTCTTCCTCAAAACCTCCACTGCCTCCTGGAACCCCGTCACGAATAGGATATCCCGGTTCTCGAGCTGATGAACTGGGCACTTCGAATGGAGATCTTCGAAATATTCGTAAGGGTCCTTCAGGACTGAATGGTCAGTGAAGTAATCGCGCTCGTCTGATTGCATGGTTATTCTCCACCGATCCCAAATCGACTACTATGGCGCACACGCTGCGCACACCGGGTTTCCACCGTCAGGACTTGTGATCTATTATGGCTCATAATGTAAGAGCACTCAAGAGGTCAATGCCCACGGATCCTCGCATGCAGAGGACACAAGTGGCGTTGTATTCCGCATTACTATCGCTGCTGGAGGCGAAGGCTTTCGATCAGATCACTATCCGCGAGATCGCCGCACGGGCTGGCGTCGGCTACGCCACCTTCTTCCGGCGCTACCCGGACAAGGAAGCCTTGTTGCACGATCTGGCGGCGCTCGAGATCAGCGAACTGCTGGCGATGGCCGAGCCCATCCTCTACACGGTTGATAGCCGCGCCTCGGCCCAAGCACTCTGCGCCTACCTGTGGGAACATCGGAAGCGTTGGGAGGCGCTGCTGACGGGCGGCGCTGCCGCGATACTGAAGGATGAGTTCGTCCGCAAGGCTCAGCAAAATGCTGCGGCGCGACCCAACAAACAGTCGTGGCTTCCGGGCGACCTCAGCGTGGTCTTCTCCGTCGCGGCCACGATCGAGATCTTGGCATGGTGGCTGAAGCAGAAAGAGCCGCCCTCAGTGAAACGAATGGCGGAGATCCTGGATCGGCTGGTCATCACCCCAAGCATCGCGCGAGCTGGGAGCGCCAACTCCTGATCGCCCTTTGGATCAGGAGAAGGAGAAGCCCTTCTTGATCCGCTCCGACATTTCAGCCAGCGTCGCGTCTTTTTACCCTAGCGCACTCTTCTGGCGCACGCTTCCTCTCCAAGTCGCGCTTCTATATCGCCTGCCATTCTCGTCATGTTTGACCAAACTAATGTTGTGAACTATGATACTTTGTGACTCATATCTGCCTAACGACGGGCATGGCTAAAGGACCGAGCTTGTACATCTGACGCGAGACGATCATCAGACACAACGAGAGGAGAAAGAAATGGCTCAGCTTTCAGGGCGCCGCGTACTGATTACCGGCGCGAGCGGACTTGTCGCATTCCCTGTCGCCGTGGCGCTTGCCAAGACCAATGAGGTCTATGCGGTGGCGCGTTTCTCCAACCCCGAACAGAAGCGCCTTCTCGAGGCCGCCGGCGCGCGCCCTCTTTCCTTTGACTTGGCCGAGCACGACCTGTCGTCGCTGCCGCGGTCGGTCGACGTCGTGATCAACTACGGGGTACTGCCGCCGAACAACCAGGAGCACTATGAGGTCAACGCGGCTGCCGTCGGGCGCCTGGCAAGGCGCTATCGTGACTGCGAGGCCTTCGTCCAGGGCAGTACGGGTTCGCTGTATGCCTATCAGGGCGAGCGCGCGTTGCGCGAGGACGATCCCTATGGCCTGCACAGTTCGGCCGAGCCTTATGCGGCGAGTAAAATCGCGGCGGAATTTCTCCTGAAGCACCTCAGCGAGGACTACCGCATGCCGACGGTAATGGTACGGATTTTCTCGTTCTATGGTCCCCGCGGCGGCGGGGTCACCCAACGAATCGACCAGATCGCCCAAGGGCAACCGGTGAGCGTCTATCCCGGCGTGCGCAACGTGCACACGCCATTGTTTGAAGACGACTACGTGGAAAAGACCATCGGCGCGGTGGAAATTGCCAAAACTCCGGCCGAGATCGTCAACGTAGGGGGAACGGAGGCCGTGACCACCCAGGAATACTGCGAGATGGCCGGCGAGATTCTCGGCAAAAAGCCCATCTTCGTGGAAAATAGCAGGGCCTGGCCCATCTGGGCAGATACGAGCAAGATGGTCAAACTGCTCGGTCCGAGCCGGGTCCCGATACGCGAGGGCGTGCGCCGGGTGATCGAAGCCGGGCAGAAGGCACGCGTGACCAAGTTTCACGTTATCGGCGAGCCGGCGAAGTAAGCCGCAACCGTCTCAAAGGCGAGCAAGCGCTCGCGCTCATGCAAGCCGCTGCAAGCGGCGTGCGCCGAAACCGAGGTCACTATTCCCGGAATCGACAGGAGGGAGGACGGATGATCACTTTCATCACCCACATACGGGTGAGCCCCGAGAATGCCGCCGCGTTCGAGGTACTTCTGACCGAGGTGTCCGTCAAGACGCGCGAGAATGAACCGGACGTCCTTTATTACGCCTTCGCCAGGAGCGTCAATGATCCGGCCACCTACGTGGTGATCGAGGTTTATCGCGATGAGGCGGCCCACTCGGTGCACATGGGAACCGACTGGGTCAAGTCCTCGATCCCCAAGAGCACTCTCCTCATCGAGAACGGGAAATACGACATCAAGCAGTACGTCAGCCCCGGAACCGAGCCTGTGCGCCGTAAGTTCAAACCTTGAATGACTCAATCAGCCTGGGACATATTCTCAACAACGTGCGTATCGTCGAGTTCTATCAGGATGTGTTCATCGTGAAGACTTGCCACCGTCCGGACTTGTGATATAGCATGAATCATAGTATGGAAATACTCGAAACGTCAACACCCTCGGATCCTCGCATTAAGAGGACACGAGCGGCTTTGTCTTCCGCATTACTATCGCTGCTGGAGGAGAAGGCTTTCGATCAGATCACCATTCGCGATATCGTTGGACGCGCGGACATCGGCTACGCCACCTTCTTCAGAAACTACGATAGCAAGGCGGCGGTGTTGCATGACTTGGCAGCTGACCAGATTGGCCAGCTGATCGACCTCGCCTTCCCGGCCATCGAAGGAAGCAACAGCCGCGCCGCCGCGCTAGCGCTGTGCACCTTCGTCGATGAGCACCGAAGACTCTGGACCGCGCTGTTGACGGGCGGTGCCGCGGGAATTGTGCGCGAGGAATTCATCCACCAAGGCGCGCAGGTCAAGACAATGTCGTCGCGCCGTTCCTGGCTCCCCCTGGAACTCGCAAATATCGTTGGCGTGTCGGCAACAGTGGAAATCCTTGCGTGGTGGCTGCAACGAGGCCGAGGTATGACGATCGAGAAGATGGCGCGGATCCTGGATCGCTTGGTCATTTCGCCACTGGTCAAACCGCGTGTCTCATGAGATGGGCGGCGCGGTCGGACTGATTTGAAAACGCCGTCATAATGCCGAGTGCCTGGTTCGATGACGGGAAGAAGGAGCGAGATAGTCGAGGAGTTCAAGTATGCAAATAGTCAGCGAATTGGCACTCCCCCGGTTGCCCCTCGAGGACCCCACCTTCGCCGTCGATCCCATGCCGTACATCGAGGCGGCCCGTCGCCAGCATCCGTGGCTGGCCAGATGCGATTTTGGCTATGTCGTCCATGAGTACCAGGCCATAAGAGATCTCTCGTACATGGACGACAAGTTTCGCCCATCCATGGACACGATCACGGAAATCATGGGGGCCAAGGGCACGCCCTGGGGCGAGTTCATGGACAACTTGATGCTGGCGAAGACAGGGGCGGAGCACGCGCGGATCCGTAGAAGCGTCGAAGCGTCGTTTACACCGAAGAACATAAGCCGGCATCGGCCGCTGATGCAGAACCGGGTGTCGCGGTTGCTGGATGAATGGGCGCCGAAGGGTGCTTTCGATTTCGCCGAGTTCGCCGCCTATTTCCCGATCACGGTGATGTTTGGCCTAATGGGTGCCTCTCCGGAGGCTATTCCCGGCATTCGCAAATCGCTCGAGACGCAAGGCCTCAGCGCCAATCTGGTTCGCTCGATGTTGCCGGATTTGGAAGCGGCGTACCAAGTGCTCTGGAAATTTGTACATAAGCTCATCGTCGAGCGGCAGCGAGACGACGGTGGCGATGAAGGGGATGTGCTCAACACGTTGATCGCAGCCAACGCCGCGGGCCAGCTCAACGATGCCGAGTTGCACAACCTGCTGATCTTCCTGTTTGCGGCAGGCTATGACACGTCAAAGAATATGCTCACCCTCATCATGCACATGATGTTGCAGCACCCGGAACACTGGACCCGGTGCGCGGTGGACCGGCCATTCTGCGATCAGGTCGTCACGGAAATGTTCCGCCACACCAGCGTGTCCAGCCTCTATCGGATGAGCACACAGGACGTGATCTATCGTGACGTTCTATTTCCCATCAATACGCTTCTGTTCATGCCGCTGAACATTTCCGGCCGCGATCCGACAGCCTTCCCGGATCCGATGGAATTCCGGCCTGATCGGTCCGATGCGAACAGGCACATGGCCTTTGGCCGCGGCATTCATATGTGCCTTGGCCAACATCTGGCGCGCGCGCAGATCCAAGAGAGCATTCACCTGATCGCCCAGCGCATCACCAAGCCGCGCCTTGCGGGAGAGGTGACTTGGCGGCCCTTCCCAGGAGTATGGGGTATTCGCAGCCTGCCGATCGCCTTCGAGCCGGGCCCCTGCCGGCCAGAGCGCGAATTTCCGGACCTTGCGAAAAGCTCGGCCCACGCCTGCCCTTTCCCTCAATGACAAGCCGGACGGATGCAGAGGCGCGGGTAAGCTCGTTTCGCGCACAGACGGGCCGGCCGGTGGAGACGTCCTGATGGATTTTGGACTGACGGGAGCGGCGGTCTGCGTCAGCGGTGGAACCAAAGGCCTGGGACGCGAGGCCGCCCTCGCCTTCGCTCGTGAAGGCGCACGGGTGGTCGTCACGGCGCGCGGGGCCGAGGGATTGAACCGCACCGTCGCAGCCTTGCGCTCCGCTGGTGCGCCGGACGCGTTCGGGGTCGAAACGGATGTCAGCCGTCTCGCCAGCGTCAACGCCTTGTTCGATCAGATTGAGGCCCGATGGGGTGAGCTCAACACGCTCATCAACATGGTCGGGCCCACAGAGCCCAGCACCGGCCGAGACTTCGTAGAAGTGCCGGACGAACAGTGGCAATTCTATTTCGATGTCGGGATCATGAGCGTCGTGCGCTGCACGCGGGCTGCCGTGCCGCTCATGCGGAAGGCCGGCTGGGGACGAGTCATCAATATATCGTCCATCTCGGCGCGCGTGGGGCAGTCGTTCGAAGCGCCCTACATGACGGCGAAAGGAGGGCTGAACGCTCTTTCAAAGAACATGGCGTGGGCGCTGGCGAAGGAAGGCATTTTGGTCAACACCGTGACGCCGGGAGTATTTCAAACGGAGGCGCTGCGTCACTTCATGGAAATGACCGGCGCAACCGCGACTTACAGTCCAGACAACCTCTCGGAGGTTTGGGACTGGATGCGCAACATGAGTGGGCACCGACCGGCCGGCGCAATCGGCCGGGTGGCGCTCCCGGAAGAGCTCTCGCCTCTGTTTCTACTGCTTGGCTCGCGCGCGAATAGCTACATCGTCGGCGCGAACATCGCCGTCGACGGCGGAACAGACTTTTCGACCGGTTGAAAAGGGCTTATCGGGAGGAATAGATGAAGATGAATTCCGGCACTCAGATTCTCGATGCGGATTCCCTGCTCGCCCAGGCGCAGGCGCGGACCGGACTCAACGATTGGGGCGACTCCACGCTGCCCGAGAGATTCCGCTTCGCAGTCGCCTTCCTGAAAAGCCGCAACATGGACGAGGCAGGTCAGAGCGCGGGAGCCGAGACCTGCCTGTGGCTTTTGACCTCGCGGCTGCAGTTCTTCGAGGACTTCAAGCGTCATCCCATAGGCGAAGAGAGGATCGTCCAACCGCTGTTTGCGACCGGCGAGCCGCGCTCGGGCACGACTTTGCTGCATGCGCTGTTGTCGGTTGATCCGCACGCTCGCGCGCTGCGCTTCTGGGAGGTGATGTACCCCTCCCCGCCCCCGGGCCTGAGCGGGCCGGACGATCCTCGGCACGCCAAGGCCGATGCGGATTGGCGCGAGATCAACACCAAAATGGCGTTCTGGCTGAAAAGCCATCCCTACAACGACATGCTCGGCAACGGCTTGCCTGAGGATGAGCGCACCTGGGCGTTCGATTTCCGCGTGATGACGCCGACGGCGTGGTGGCGCGTGCCCTTTGGCATGAATGTCGGCGGTTTACCGGCCGACGCCCGCGCGCAGTACCGCATCCACAAGATGATGCTGCAACAGTTCCAGTACCAGCGCCCGAAGAAGTACTGGGTCCTGAAGGGCTTTCACGGGCAGCGCCTGCCGGAATTCTTTGCGACCTATCCGGATGCGAAGATGATATGGGTGCATCGCGACCCGGTGCAGGCGGTCGCCTCGCGCATCGTACTAACGGGCGAGCTGGTCGAAGGACTGACGGGCAAGGTGGACTGGGCGGAACAGGCCCGCATTCAATTGGCCATGTGCCGTGCCGGCTTCAAAAACACCCTCGAAAGCCCCACCGTGATGGATCCGCGTATCCACCACGTGCGGTATCCGGATTTCATCGGCAATCCTGTCGGTACGATACGTGGCTTCTACGAGAAATATGACGTGCCGTTCGGTGCGGACACGGAGGCCGCGATGCGCGCTTACCTGAAGAACAACAAGGGCGACCGATACGGCAAGTTCAAGTACTCGACTGATGTGATCGGCGAGGATATCGGGGCTCTGCACCGGGAGTTCGCGCCCTATCGCGAGCGCTTCGGGCTGGAGATCGAGCATCGCAAGTAGATCGCCCAGCAATGGGGTAAAAGCATCGGGGAGCTGTGAGCCATGCACGAAAGACTATCTGTTCATTCCGTTTGCTTTCGTGACGCCGGCCTTCGCGAGCTGGCCAGTCATTGGCGCGATCTCGGTGTTCGTCGCATCAGCCTGTACAACGGCTTGATCGAGAACGAAGGGCTGGCGGCCGCGCAAGCAGCGCTTCGATCCGGCCGTTACGAAGCGGAGACGATCACCCATACCTTCCTGCCTTACGGTCAGCAGCTTGACGCAAAAGACGTCTCTTGGGAGACCTGCCAGCAAAAACTCAACCACCTCATTGCGGACGCCAAAACACTGGGCGCTCGATCGATCGAACTCTTCACCGGCGGGCATGGCGCTTTGACCTGGGAGGACGCGGTGGAGCGTTTCAGCGGGGCGGTCGAGCCGTGCGTCGCGCGGGCGAAGTCGGGCGGGGTCGCGCTGGTGATCGAAAATACCCCGCCACTCTATGCCAACATGCATCTTGCCCATACTCTGCGCGACACCGTGAGTTTGGCGGAACTCGCCGGCATTGGCGTCTGCATCGACGTGTTCTCGTGCTGGACCGAGGCGGGACTGAAGCAGACGATCGAGCGTGCGATCCCACGGACCTCCCTAGTGCAGATCGGCGACTACATCTTCGGCGACACGGCGACGCCCGGACGCGCGGTCCCCGGCGATGGCAACATTCCGCTGACGAGAATTCTCGATTGGATTTTGCGGGCCGGTTACCGCGGGACATTCGAGATCGAAGTAGTCGGCCCCCGGATTGACAAGGAGGGGCACTTTCAGGCGACGGAGAGAGCAGTAAAGTATGTCGCTGAAACATTGCGCTCCCTCGGCGCCTGAAGGAAACGGGGGACTCGGCGACGGGTTGGGGAACTGTTGAACAGGAGGCACTGATGACTCTCGATGAACTTTTGGCGCGCGAAAGCATCCGCCACACGATTACGAGTTACAACATGGCGGGCGACCGGCTCCGGGTGTACGATTTCGTCGCGGTCTTCACGGAAGATGGTATCTTCGAGATCGACACGGCGGGAGACGATGCCGTGCGCATCGTGGGCCGTGAAGTGATCCGGAATTGGTTTTTGCGCTGGGGTCGTGGCGCCAAAGATGCCAACCCGGTGCACCAGGCGAAATTCATCCGCCATCATCTTTCCACATGCCTCATTGAGATCACCGGCCCTGACACGGCGAAGTCCAGGACCTATTGGACGGCGTATACGGATATCGGGCCGGATCATGGCGGATACTACCTCGACACGTTCCGCAAGACCGGCGACCGGTGGCTGATCGCGCATCGCAAGGTGCGCCGCGACTGGAGCTCACCGAATAGCCTGTATGTGTCGTCGCTCTCGAACTTGCGGCAACGATAAGAGTCGCGACTCGTTCGAAAGCAAACCTCCGGTGGCGTATTCTAGTGACGTGATGACCACGACATCGATTGAACAAGACGGAATCCGCGCGGACCCGGTGCTCCCCTCCATCGTCAAGGGCATTCCGTTGAGCGAAGAACCAGGTTTAGGCGCGCTCACGCTGCCCGGTTTCCTAAGCGAGGTGACGTGCCGCTTTGCAGATCGCGAAGCGCTTGTCCTCCGCACTTCCGATGGTGTCGTCCGCTGGAGCTACGCCATGTTATGGGAGCGCGCAGCCGAAATTGCCCGTTCATTGATGGCTTGCGGGATCGGCAAGGATAGCCGTGTCGGTATTCTGATGACCAACCGACCGGAATGGATCGCGAGCTTCTTCGGCGTCGGGCTCGCAGGGGGCGTGCCAGTCGCGCTAAGTACCTTCTCGACTGCGCCGGAACTCGAGTACCTGCTGCAGGCCTCCTGCGTCTCGACCCTGCTGTTCGAGCGCAAGGTCGCCAAAAAAGACTTTGCCGCCATGCTTCAAGAACTGGAGTCTGACATCCGGACTGCCGCACCGGGCCGGCTCCTATCGACCAGGTTCCCGTTTCTGCGACGACTCGCCGCGGTGGATGATGGCGGGGCCGACGGAATCGAAAACTGGTCCGGCTTCCTTGGGCACGGCAAGGCGATTCCCGACGCCCTGGTGAAAGCCACAATAGCCACAGTCAAGCCGTCGGACGCCGGGGCGCTGTTCCTCTCCTCTGGCTCGACCGGCAGGCCGAAGGGCATCTTAAGTTCGCACCGCGGGGTTGCCATCCAATGCTGGCGCATGCGGCGCCTTTTCGCCTTGCGGGATGATGTCCGCACATGGACCGCAAACGGCTTCATCTGGTCGGGTAATTTCGCTATTGCGCTTGGCGGCACCCTTGCCGCCGGCGGGGCCCAGATCCTGCAGCGAATTTTCGATCCGGTCGAGGCGCTGGAACTGATACAGGCGGAGCGCGTCACCTGGCCTTATGCTTGGCCGCACCAATGGGCGCAATTGGAAGCGGCTCCGAACTGGAGCAGTGTCGATCTCAGCAGCCTGCGCTATGTCGACCCCGGCAGGCCGGCGGCGCGGCATCCGACCTTTCGCGCCCCTTCCTGGATGGACCCATTTTGGTCCTATGGCAGCACCGAGACGTTTACGCTCTCGACCGCTTTTGCCAGCGACGCGCCGCTTGAACTGGCGAGCGGCAGTAGCGGCGAGGCGCTGCCGGGCAACGTGATCAAGATCGTCGATCCTGCGACAGGAGCTGTCGTACCGCGCGGCCATCGCGGAGAAATTGCCGCCAAGGGTCCAACTCTCATGCTTGGCTATATTGGCATCCCGTTGAGCGAGACTCTCGATGACGAGGGGTTCTTTCACAGCGGCGATGGCGGTTACATTGACGAGCAGGGCCGGTTGCACTTTGAGGGGCGCCTGACTGACATCATCAAGACAGGTGGGGCCAATGTGTCGCCCGTCGAAGTCGACAATGTCTTGGTGACATGTCCCGGTGTGAAGGCTGCCGCAACGGTCGGCGTACCGCATGAAACCTTGGGAGAGATCGTGGTCAGTTGCATCGTGCCGCACGGCGGAATCACTCTCGACCAGGATGGCGTGCGCGATTTCCTCAAACAGCGGCTGGCAAGCTACAAGGTGCCGCGTCGGATCCTGTTCGTGCGGGAAGAGGAACTTACGCTGACAGGCAGTGCCAAGATCAGGGCTGGAGCTTTACGAGAAGTTGTCACGAAGCGGCTGCGCGCAGAGGTAATTGAAGGGCCCGGCAGAGAGAGCGCTTGACGACCGCGCGATCTCGCCTAATCCACATCTCCGGGACGTAATCCATCGCCGGCAATCGCGCTTTGTTTGCTCCTGGCGAAGAAGGCGGCGATGACGGCCAGCGCCAGGCACAGGACCCCAAGCACCGCCACCGAGGCAAGAAAGCTCAGTTCGCCATGTGCGATCAGCGTCATCACCGGCGGGCTCAAAAACTGCCCGAGAAAGAAACAGCCGCCCCAGAAACCCATGCCGCGGCCGCGGTGCTCGTAGCCATATTTGGTCAAGGCCCACGCGATGAGTGTCGGCAGGACAAAGCCTCCGGCAAACTGCCCCACGGCGTCGAACGCCAGGCCAACCCAATAATTCGGCGACAGACCAATGCCGAGGTAAGACACGCCGTAACACGCAAATGAAGTCGCGAGCAGCACCGCCACGGGACGCGGCGGCAGTTGCTTGAAGACATAGCCGCCAATCACGGTTCCGGCGCTCGCCACCGAGACGATCCAGCCGATGTGCGTGGGCGTCACTACGCCGAGATCTGAGAAAATCCGACCGTGCTGCACCGCCTGCAGAAAATAGATGATGGATACCAGCAGGGTCATGGCCCCGACTTGCACGGTCGCGACCCAGGGGAAGCGCGACTTGGCCATTGAATCAACCGCCGGAGCTACCCGGGAGACCGGCTCGTGCAGAAAGTCGAGTGCGGCCCCGAGTACCGAGAGACCGATCAAGTAGATGAGGAAAGGCCCGCGCCAGGACCAGGAGGCCAGAGCACCGCCAATCAGGATATAGCCGGTGGCGACGAACGGACCGATGGACATTTGGATGCCCAACCAATAGCGCCGGCGCTCGCCATCGAAGTAGTCGCCCATCAATGCGTTGCCGACCGTCAGCACCGCCGCCTCGGCGACCCCCACCGCGACCCGGCTGGCAATCATCGAATAAAGATCATCGAACAGCATCGGCAAGACGCCGCACAGCGAAAACGCTGTCAAGGCGATCAGCAGCACCGGCCGCCGCCCCCAGCGATCGGCGGCGGCTCCGATTGGTGCGGAGAACAGAGCGACGCAGAGCGACGGCACCGTCAGGATCATCGGCACCAGCAGTTCTTTGTTCGGGGTGCTGCCGAAATGCGCAAACAATGCAGGCAACGCCGGCACCAGCGATGCGATCGCCATGGTGGGCAGAGTCCCCAACGCGATCAGCGTGGCCGCCTGCGAGCTGCCGGCCTCGCGCCGACGAATGCCGGCCGCGTATTGCCCGTGATGCTGCGTCATTCAGTGGCCTCCTTTTGCGCAACGTGTTTGACGCCGGACGAGGCGTCGAAATAAACGGAGGCCACGCCGACGAGGGCGAGGACCGCGCTCAACAGATAGGGCGCTCCGGGAAACACGATACCGGCATACCCGGTGGAGAAAACGCCGAAAATCCATGGCATCGCCAGGGGAGTGAGAACCGCGGCACCTCCGTTGATGCTGGCGACGACTCCCTGCAGCGTGCCCTGCATGTCCGAACTTACGCGAACGGACAGCATGCTCACCAGCGCCGGTCCCGCCATGAATCCCATGGTGGTCAGTGGGATGCAAGTCAGCACGACCCACTGTCCGCGCGCGAAGGCGAAACCGAGATAACCCAGGGCAAGCATGGTCAGCCCCATCGATGCCGCCTTGCGGGTGCCGATGTGCGAATCGATCCAGCGTAAGAACCCAGCCTGCATGAACACGGTCGCGACCCCATAGGCCGCCAGCGAGTAGCCGATCTGGCGGGAGGTCCAGCCGTACTCTTGCATCGTGAAGTATGGCCAGGTCGCGGGCAATGCGATGGTCGCGACGCGTTGAAAAAACAATGCGGCGAGCAACATCGCCACCTTGCTGCGGCCACTGATCGCGTGAGCCGCACCGATGGGATTTGCGCGTCGCCACGAAAACGCCCTGCGCAGGTCGTGCGGCAGCGATTCACGCAGAACCAACGCGCCGTACACGACCGTGGCGAGACTCAGGAATGCTGCCACGAAAAACGGCGTGCGTGTGCCGAAGCTGGCCAGGATTCCGCCCGCGGCGGGGCCGAGAATCAGTCCCAACCCGAACGCTGCCGCGATTGAGCCGAAATTCCGGGTGCGTTCTGCGACCGGGGTGACGTCCGCGATATACGCGCCCGCCGTCGCCGGTGTGGCGCCGAACAAGCCGGTCAGCAATTGCGCCGCGAACACCCAGGCCAGGCTGGGCGCGAATCCCATCAGTACATAACTCAAGCCAAAGGAAGCCAGCGATGCCAACAGCACCGGGCGGCGGCCGAAGTGATCACTGACCGATCCCAAGATCGGTCCGGCGAGGAATTGGACGGCCGCAAAGGCGGCCGTCATCCAACCGCCGAAAACCGCCGCGCGCGCCAGCCCCTCGCCGCTGAGTTCCAGGATCAGCTTCGGCGTCACCGGCACGAGCAGTCCCATGCCCATGGAGTCCAGCGTGACCGTGACAAGAATGAACGCCAGCGCCCGCCGGTTTGCTTGATTAGGATTGGCCATGAATTTCCACGTCAGGAGCGGCGCGGCCGCTCTTCGAGACTAGGATCGGGGCTTTCCCTTCGTCCATTCCATGGTCTGAATGTCGGCGATGTCGAAGAACTCGACGCCCTTCGGCATCAATGCCGAGACATGGACATGCTTTTCCTTCAGATCAACGAGCAGCGCGACGTGGATGTTGCCCATGGTCGGAGACCGGACCAGCCAATGGACCAGATACAGGTCGGTGCGCACGCGGCGGGCGAGGTAATGCAGCGATCCCGGCGTGAACTTGGTGCCCGGCGGTGCCGTGGGGTCCTTGTGCGGCAGGAATGTCACCGTGTCGGCATCGAAGGTCAGTTCATATTCGCGTCCGGTCGAGTACGTATAGAACAGCTTGAGTCCCGCCATCTCCTTGGTCATGGGCCCGCCGATCTCCGCGGGCGGCGCATCGGCCGTATCGTTCAGCACCATGTCGGCGCGCGAGGCAGATGGCAGGTACGTCACGCTCAACACCCCAAACGACAGGATCATGCTCAATCTTGCCAACTGACTCTTCATTGACGGGCTCTCCTCAACGCTGAAGGTGGGGACCAGAAAACGCTACACGCCATCCGCAACGATCGACTCGCAGAGTTCCTGCAGGCCAGACCCGGGTTGCGGATTCTGACCCTGGAAGAAATTGTTTTCCATGAATCGTCATAAGAAAATAGAATCGCCGTTCTCTTTTTTATAGCATAAGGACTCCCGCTCCATCAGTCAAATACCGGCTGTTGACCCCGCTGAAGCCTTCGGATAATGTCTTATCAGAATACTTTTTCTATTTTTCTGATTGCTGCGGAACCGGCGGCGGATCACCCTATTCGAGGAGGCTAGCGTTCATGAGATGGACATCTTTGATGCAGGATCTGGGCTCGCCCGCGCCGCAGTTCAGTCTCCCGGACGGGTCCGGGCGCCTATTCCAGAACCGTGACTTCGACGCATCCCGCGGGCTGATGGTGGCATTCATCTGCAATCACTGCCCGTTTGTCCTGCATATTCTCGACGAGTTTGTGAGCGTGGCATCCGACTTCCGGGCGCGCGGCCTTGCCACCGTGGCCATCAGCTCCAACGACATCGATGCCCACCCCGAGGACGGTCCTCTGCTCATGGTGCGGCTGGCCGCCGATAGGAAATTCGGATTCCCCTACTTATACGATGCGGATCAATCGGTTGCAAAGGCCTTTGGGGCCGTCTGCACGCCGGATTTCTTTCTGTATGACGGGCAGCGCAAACTCTATTACCGCGGACAGCTTGATTCGAGCCGCCCTGCCACGCCGCATACCGAGGGTAAGGTCGGTGCCGGAGCGAAGCCGACCGGCGCCGACATGCGTGCGGCGATCGACGGTCTCCTATCTGGTCGGCCGCCGCCTGCAGGCCAGAAGCCCAGCATGGGCTGCAGCATGAAATGGAAGCCGGGCAACGATCCGGACGGCGATTGAACGGCGGTTATTTCGACGCCTTGCCGGTCTGAGTCGCCTGCTTGAGGTCGACGACCAGGAACGCGAGTGCCATAAGGCCCAGATCCTCAATGAGCTGGTTCCAATCGCCCTCCTTTTCCCCCGGGGCGCCGAGCCCGAGGAAGCGCGAAAGGCACCCGTAAACGACGGTGAAGCACATGGCGGCGGCGTGTTCGGGATCCGGATGATGAATCTCGGCACGTCGGTCGAGCAGGATCAGCTTGAAGTCCAGCGCGTTTTGCTGAAAGGACTTCTTGCCGACGGCCTCCAACACCGGATCGTCTACGGCCTGCTGCATGAAGGCCCGCAACAACGGCGCGTGCCGGCGCAGATACAGCGCCAGTTCCCGCGTCATCGTCGGCACCAGCGCCCGCAGCGGCAGGCTCTTGCGCCGGACCCGATTTACCAGCATGGCAAATTCATGGTCCATTTCTTCCAGCGCACGCGCCTGCACCGCCCTCACCAGATCCTCTTTGCTGTCCACACGGCAATAGATCGAGCCGATCGACACGCGGGATTGCTTGCTGACCTGCGTCAGCGTGAGGCCGGAGAAACCCCTTTCAGCCAGTATGTTGGTTGCGGCGTCAAGTACTCGGTCGAACGACTGGCGGCTGCGGGTCTGTTTGGGTGTTCGGGCGTGCTCTGACGACATTTCTTTACTTTCTTCCACGGAACGCCAATGTACGCGTACCGGAGCCCAGATTAAAGGTTCGGCGCGACGGACTTCGGCGCTATTCCAGTTGCGATCGGCCTGCTGCAGGTCACCGCCCATTTTGACGCCCGGCGCCCGCATCCCTCGCGCGTCGCCGGCGATATCTTTTCTGGACGCGAGCCGTATCTCAAATTAGAATCTAACTTCTCATTAAAATGATAAGCTTCAGGCAGCACTGCCGTCAAGGCAATGGCAGCGGAGTTCGGCATGTTTTACGAAGCGTCGATCGCGGCCGCGCTGGCGCGGCGCTGAGCCATGGTGCAACTGTTCGATTTGAGCGGACAGGTGGCGCTGGTCACCGGCGCCGACGGCGGACTAGGCCGGGCCATTGGCGAACAGCTGGCGGAGAGCGGTGCCACCGTCGTGGCCTCCGATCGCGACGCCCGTCGATGCGAGCGGGCGGCTGAACGCCTGCGTGATGCCGGTCACCGGGCTCACGCGGTCGCCTGCGATATCTCGCGGCGCGAGGCCATCGACGCCATGGTCGCCGCCGTCGAGGAACGCTGCCAGCGCATCGACGTGTTGGTGTACAACGCCGGCGTGCAGGGGCCCGCAGGGCCGATCGGCGCGGTTGGCGATGCAGATTGGCAGCGGGTCATGGACATCAATTTGCGCGGCGCGCTGTCGCTTTGCGCGCGCGTCATTCCGGGCATGGCCGGGCGCGGTGGCGGCAGCGTGATCCTGATGTCCAGCATCGCCGGCATTCGCGGCAACAAGGCCATCGGTCTATACGGATTGTCCAAGGCGGCCCTCGCGCAGCTGGCCCGTAATCTGGCCGTCGAATGGGGGCCGAAGGGTGTACGGGTCAATGCAATCTCACCGGGCCTGATCCGCACGCCGCTGGCCGAGGTCTTGCTGGCGGATCCCACCTTCATGAAGCGCCGCCTCGCGCTCACGCCCTTGCGCCGCGTTGGGGAACCCCACGAGATCGCGGGGGTCGTGGTGATGCTGGCCAGCCGCGCCGGCGGTTTCATCACCGGGCACAATCTGGTCGTCGATGGCGGCACCACGATCAGCGACGGCAACTAGACAGGGAGCCCTTCAAAACTGGAACGTGGTCGAACCGCCGCCAACGGCAATTCGCCAGCTATCCGCCACCGCGGCCGCCGCCTGCCGACGCTGCGGGCTTTCGGCATGACGGCGATGCCGCCACGCTGATACGCCGCGCCTTGCTGGACGAATGAGCTCCGCGATGGCCATCGTCGATTGTTACTAGAACTCCAATTCTATGAATGGGCGCCGCGTCGGACCCTGGCAGGCGCCCGTGGCACCACTCGATGACGCAATCCAAGAGTTCGATGGCGACGCTGTACCCGAGCTTTTTTTTTGCAGATTTTGTCGTCCCGGGTCGGCTTTCGTACATTGCGCTGATATGACAGCGTGGATGGCGCCGGGCCGTCGCGGACGATCCGCACGCAATATTTGCAATCTATAACCAGAATCCGTATTCTGTTCTAAACCAGGACCTGCCAAAGACGGGACCATGCAGGCATGTGGGAGTAGACGGCTTCGAATTCCCGGACACGAGCGCGACCAGCGTTGCGAATGCACGGGCATTGGTGCGCAGTGCCAAGAGCTACAAGGGAAACTTACGGTGATACATACGGGAGTAACGTCAATGAGATTGATTCGACCATCAGCGGCGGCCGCAGCGTTCGCCGTCGGCGCAGCGCTGCTCGGCATCCAGTGCGTAATCGCGGCTGAGACCGACAGCGCGGGAACGCTGGAAGAGATCATCGTCACGGCACAGAAGCGCGCCGAAACGGTCCAGAGCGTTCCGGTATCGATCACAGTAATCCCGAGCGAAGAACTCGCCCGCCAAGGCGTTCAGACCATCGTCGACTTGTCGCGCATGAGCTCTGCGCTGGAATTCACGGCACCTGCGGCTGCTCCGGGCGGTGGCGCCTTCATCCGCGGAATCGGCACGGAATCGGTCGGCGGCCTGACCGCAACGGCCTCGGTTAGCGTAGTGCTCGACGGCGTCGTGCTAGGGAACACCAATGTCACCGACATCTTCGACATCAGTCGTGTCGAGATCTTGAAGGGCCCCCAGGGCACGCTGTTCGGCAGCTCGGTGTCCGCCGGTGTGATCTCGGTAACGACGAATGCGCCGGACCCGACCACGCTGAGCGGCACCGTGAGTGCCGAATACGGGGCCGGAGATCTCGGCTCCCAGTATGACCGGCGATCACTGCGTGCGACGGCCAACCTGCCGCTGAGCGCAACGTCTGCACTCCGCCTGTCGTTCCACAGCGATGACAATACCGGGGTATTCAACAATCCGTACCAGGGGACAAAAAGCGATCAACCCAGCATTGGCACGCGCCTCCGCTACCTCTGGGAGATCAATGACGATTTAAAACTGAACGTGATCGCGGACTACAACAGCACCCACGAGACCGGCGTCCCGGTCCTGACCTACCGGTCAATGCCGCCCGGACCGGTGTCCCAGGCTCTCGCAGCATGCGGAGTCACGTCGTCGACCTCGAACTTCGACACCTGTTCGCAGTATTACAACGTGTTCCAAAAGTTGGACCGCGGTGCATCGTTCCAGGTGGATTGGAACCTCGGGGCGGCAGCCCTGACCTCCATCAGCTCGTACCGTCTCGGCGACACGGGTAGCCGGGGTGACATCGAGGCGATTCCGCTCGCCATAGCCCAGCAATATTATTCCGGCTGTCATTTCTTCAATTGCGTGCCCATCTTCGCGATTCTGCCGGGCGGCATCAACGATCTGCAGACGCAGAAGCGTCAGCAATATAGCGAGGAGTTGCGCTTGGCCTCGGCGGCAAACGAGCAACTCGACTGGGTGGCCGGCGTGTACTACCAGCACTACAAGCTGGCCGACAATGAGCCCGGCCTGATCAACGCGTTCTTTACGGGCGGCAATTTCGTCGATACGTCGTTCCACGCCAATACGGGTAGCGAGGACTATGCCGCATTCGGTAACGTGACCTATCACCTCACGGGCAGCACCCGGCTGATTGCCGGCGCCCGATATACACACAGCACCGTCAGCGAAACCAAGGTCGATGCGTCGCAGAGCGGCAACAACAATGCCTATTCGATCGATGGTTCGGCGAGCAAGGTCTCGTGGCGTGTCGGGGTGCAGCAGGATTTGGCGGCGCACTCGATGGTCTATGCAACCGTCTCCACCGGCTACAAAAGCCCAGAAATCTCCGACACTCTGACGCCCAATCCGACCACGACGACCGGTGGAATGTACATCGTCAGTCCGGAGGTGCCCACGGCCTACGAATTGGGAATCAAGCAGTCGGTGCTGGACGATCGGCTCGCCATCGATGCCGACGTGTTTTACGAGCGGGTCGTCAACTACCAAGGCCAGGCTTGCGGGCCGAACAATCAGGGCACCATCACCTGCGTCGCCGCGAATGTCCCCACCATCACCAGCAAGGGTGTCGAACTCGACATCTTCGGACGCCCGATCCGGGGTTTGACCTTGAATTTGTCGGGCATCTACAACCCGGCGACCTACCCGGCCGGATTTCTGGGTACGGACGGTTCGAAGCTGGGTGGCCAGCAGCTCAACTACGCGTCGAAGACCAAGATCACGCTGTCGGCCGAGGAAACCTTGCCGGTGAGTGCGGACTATTCCGTCGTCATCGGCGCGGACTACACGCACCGCTCCTCACAGTCGCTCTACACCTCGGGACTTCCCGACTTCGTTGCCCCCGCAACCAATATCTACAGCGCGCGGATCGGCGTGGCTTCTGCCAAGAACTGGTCGATCTACTTCTTTGGCCGCAATCTGGGCAGCTCACAGTTCCCGCGCCAGATCTACCCGACGCCGTTTTCGAGCGGCGGACTGTGGCAGGTCTATGACGCCAACAGCAGACGCCTGGTAGGGCTGCAGATGCAAGCCAAGTTCTGACCGCATAGCTCCCCTGTGCGGATTGAGGGGACCGCGGCTTGCGAGGCCGCGGTCCTTTTTTCTCGGGGCTCGTGGCGTGCGCGCAATCGCTCGTCTCGAACGAGGGAATTCTTGCTACTTTCGAACGCAAAAATGAGCTTCCGGAATTCGCTGCAGCAAAGGGGCAGGAGCGGGATGGAGGGTCGATGGCTTTCTTGAGGAACACGTGGTATGTGGCGGCCTGGGAAAATGAAGTTTCTCGGGCGCCAATGGCGAGGACAATTCTCGGGCGCGCGGTGCTTTTGTATCGTAAAGAAGATGGAGCTGCCGTCGCGCTCGCCGACCGTTGTCCGCACCGCTCCGCACCGCTCCACAAAGGCAAGCTTGTGGCGGACAATATCCAGTGCCCCTACCACGGGTTGCAATTTGACTCATCCGGCGCTTGCGCCTACAACCCAAGCAGTGGCGCTTTGCCGAAGGCCGCGGCGGTGCACCGCTATCCAGTGGCCGAACGACACCCCCGTCCTATTGGCGCCGGACGAGGCAGCCATACGCGCTCGCAGAATCCTAGAATCCCTGATCGCCGAAGAAGCTCGACATCGCGAATGAAGGCATCCGCCGCGAACCATCCACAGCATGTTGCACTGGTCTAGCCCTAATGCCCACGTTAGGTCTTCCGTTAACACCACGCCGACGCTGAGCTGGAAAATCCGGCGCATTCTTCGCCTTTGACCGCGATCGGGGGAAACGGCTGCTCCTCCTCGGTTATCACTTCGGTTAACCGATAAATATAGATCCACGCTGTCTATCGATATTCCATAGATTGGAATCATAATTATTTGCTTTATTTTCTGGTATCTATTGTATTTTCATGGAAATGCATCATAATACTGACTCAGTGGACATATGTTTATGAATAAACTCCATTGACTAATACTAACGACCCCCTCGTTGACGCCTTCCTCAGCCCCGTCAACGCCCTGCACCGCCAATACGAGGCGCTGCGCGCCTTCTACGTCGATAAAGTCCCCGGAACCGAAGTCGCCGCCCGCTTCAACTACACCCCGGGCAGCTTTCGCCTGCTGTGTCATCAGTTCCGCCAGGATCCGGCTTTGCCGTTCTTCCTGCCGAACCGGCATGCGCTGCGGGCAGCGGCTGCCGCGGCCAAAAAGACCCCCGCGCTCCATGAGCGCGTCATCGCCCTGCGCAAGCAGAACTGCTCGATCTACGATATCCAGCGCGCCCTGCAGGAGCGAGATGAGCGCTTAAGCGCACCGGCCATCTGGAAAATCCTTACCGCCCACGGCTTCGCCAAGTTACCGCGCCGCGCCGATGAGGAGCGGCCCGTGGATGCGCGCGTGGAGACAGCGCCCGTGGCGGACGCGCGCGCCTTCAGTCTCGAGCCGCGGCACTTTCGCACCGAGTTCGGCGGCCTGTTCCTGTTTATCCCGCTCCTGGTCGCGCTGCACTTCGAGGCGGTGATGGCCCGCGTGCCGCTGCCCGGCACGCTGCAGATCCCCGCCGTCCATGCGATACGCGCCTTGCTTGCCTTGAAGCTCTTCGGCCGTGCCCGCCATCGGCACGTCATGCCGAGCGTCTTCGATGAGGGCCTGGCGCTGTTTGCCGGCCTCAATGCCATCCCGAAGCGCTCGTTCCTCACCGAGTACAGCTGTCGCATCGAACCGCGCTGCTATCCCAAGCTCATGCAACACTGGTTCGATGCGCTGGGCACCGTGGGCATCGAGCGCGGGGAGTCCTTCCACCTGGACTTCCATACCATCCCGTT
>Ga0137410_10000786_pt1 | contig 21876 bp, 14 predicted proteins | sample CZODoug1_16funga_FD_108878 | JGI IMG/M metagenome (GOLD analysis project Ga0137410, IMG submission 108878) | Vadose zone soil fungal communities from Angelo Coast Range Reserve, California, USA - CZODoug1_16fungal (Illumina Assembly) | ecosystem: Environmental > Terrestrial > Soil > Vadose zone... | reverse complement strand
TCTTATTGCTGAGGAAATGACTCTGCAGGAACTCCGCCAGGCCCGCAAGCTGACTCAGGTGCGGATGGCGAAAACGCTCGGCATCAGTCAGGATGGCGTCTCACGACTCGAGAAACGGAGTGATCTACTACTCTCCACCCTACGTAAGTCGGTAGAAGCCATGGGTGGGAACCTATCCTTGGTCGCTGAATTCCCGGATCGTGAGCCAGTAGTACTGTCCGGCATTGCGGCAACGGAGGTTGATCCAAAACCCTTACGCCAGAAGCACGCCAAGGCCCGTCATTAAGACGCGGAGAGGAGCACAGGCGGGAGATACTTTCATAGTTCTAATGTCAGAAACGACGACCTCTTTTTCTGACATTGTCCCGATGGCATAATCTGCCAGCTCCAATTACATTCCCTTTAATAAGCCTCGTGTTGGTCGCCGGCTTATTTTAGCGTTTACGGGATTTCTAAAATAAGCCCTTGTAACCTCGGTAGATCCATTGCGCAGTGAATTGAATTCTTGATTTTCTCAGAACGGCCATTTTCTTAAATAAGAAAAGGGTCCATTTCGGAAACCATCATCTTGGTGGCTTACTGACCTGGCGATTGCTGGCGGCTGAGCGGTTCGACCCATTGCACTTGGCGCGAAGTTGGCGCGATCTTGGCGCGATGATGGAAATTAATGTACCCTTACGTTGATCACTGTGATGGCTGCCACCCCCATTTTTATTGGTTAATTCGTGGAGGTAAGATCAGGGTAAGACCCACTTTGAGGTCTTGAAAACCGCCGACCGAAAGGTCATGCAGGTTCGAGTCCTGTCCCCTCCGCCAGATTTTGTTTGTGCTAACAACATTGCTGGCGTCGCGCGGTGATTCAAGGTTTCGGCGCACTAAGAAAAGAGAAATGTTTCGAGCAATGAGTTGACACACAAGAAGGCCTGACTCCAGGATGACCGACAAGGATGTCTGTGCCGGTTAATAAGAACAGCCGTTTCGCGCGTCCTCCGGCGCTCGCAAACGGCTTAAAATGTTTTTGGAGTCAGTCCAAATAGATAGACCATTCGTTTGGGGGTCGACTTGAGTTCGCTGTTCCAGATCAATCAAAGGCTCTTTGCCGTGGCGCTGCTTTGGCAGGATAGCACCGGCATACCCGAGCGCGTCTGGAAATTTCTCACCACCCGCTTCGTCAACTCTCCCAGCATCGTGATGTCACCGTTCAGGCTGGTAGTTGGCATCACACTGCTGGTGTTGGTGCTGGTCTTATCGGGAAAGTTCAGTTCGCTTCTCGATCGCCGCCTTGCCAAACGCATTCATATCGATTCCGGCTTGCGTTACACAATCGCGCGGCTCCTCAGATACCTATTTCTCGTAGTCGGAATAGTAGCCGTGCTGAAGGGGGCGTTCTTACTTGACCTGACCTCACTTGCGATCGTCTTCACCGCGCTCTCGGTCGGCATCGGCTTCGGGCTGCAATACATCGCCGCCGACATCGCTTCCGGATTCATTTTGCTTTTCGAACGACCGGTGCGCATCGGCGACCGCATCACCATCGGCGAAGACGAAGGCGACGTGCAAAGTATTAAACTGCGAACGACGCTCATCTACACTAACGATCGCATCGCCATCATCGTCCCCAATTCAAGATTGGTGAGTCAGCGCGTCATCAACTGGTCTTACGGCGATCCACGCGCGCGTATCGCAATACCGATCAGCGTGGCTACCAAGTCAGATGTGAATCTCGTCACTGAAACTCTGCTCGCCGCCGCCGAGGGAGTTGAAAACGTCTTAACTGATCCACCACCCAAGGTGCAGTTTCTTCGCTTCGGCGATTACTCGCTCGATTTCCGCTTGCTCGTTTGGACTCGCCAACCCAGCCGCCATCCACAAATCAAAAGCGACATCAACTATCGCATCGAGAAACTCTTTCGCGAGCGCGGCATCGAGATTCCGTATCCCACCCAGGAATTTCTCTTGCGCGGGGTAAAGCTGCCGGCCGATGCCGAGAGTTTGCTTTCCGACAATCGCGCCGGCGAAGCCGAGATCGTCGAGCGACACGAAGACTAGGGTTGAGGTCTGAACAAGATATTCGGGCTTACGTTTCCAAAACCCGCGTAGCGGGTGGGAGCATAAAGCCTGGGGTGGAGCGGAGCGGAACCCCAGGATAACGAAGGAAAGAAAACCGAGCGCGCGAAGCGTGCGACAGCGCAAGAGATGAGCTGGCTGTCGCCCACTTCGCGGGCTCATTCTTTCTACTCCAATGATCCTGGGGTTCCGCTTCGCTTCACCCCAGGCTTTATGCTATCGCCGCGCTTCGCGGGCTCAACGCAAACTCTTCTGCAACTTGTTTTCAGAGTTTCCTGAAGGGTGCCTGGTAATCCTCGATCATTAGTTGCGCCAAACGGCGCGGCGCGGTTACGCTAGCGACCGCCAAACTGAGTGACCATTCATTCAGCCCAGACAATTCCGTTAGTCGAATCGCAAATGAGAAGCGCTCGTTCCCTTAATTCCGACCGTCCGGTCGTCGCCGACAAGCGCGAAGCAATTCTGCGCGCCGCCATTCGCGTGTTCGCCCACAACGGTTATTTCAACTCGAAGGTCGCCGATATTGCCAGCGAGGCAGGCGTGGCCGATGGCACGGTCTATCTCTACTTCAAGAGCAAGGAAGAGATTCTTCATTCCATCTTCGATCGCAGCATGGAAGAAGCGATCGCCGCCGGCAAGAAGCAGCTCGAACAAACCACCGACCCGCGCGAGAAACTGCGCCGCATCGCGTTGCTGCATCTCGAGCGACTGGGCGCCGACCGCGATCTCGCGGTTGTGTTTCAAGTGGAGTTGCGCGGCTCGACCAAATTCATGGAGGAATTCTCAGCCGCCGGTTTCGCTGAGTACCTCAAGCTTATCCGTTCCACTTTTGAAGAAGGCCAGCGCGCGGGCGTATTCCGCCCGGAACTGAACGCCAAGGTCGTTGCGAAAATACTCTTCGGCGCGCTGGACGAAATGGCTACCAATTGGATTCTTTCAAAACGCCGCTACAAGCTGGCGCCCATGGCCGACCAGGTGTTGGATATTTTTCTCAACGGAGTTAGCGCAAAGTGAATCAAATCACTGAAGCGTCAATGCCCGCGGCGCGTTCAGTAGCCGCAGCAGAAATGGAAACCGTCAAACGTGTTCCATTGACTGACGATGAGCCGGCCACCATCGTCGAAGTTTTCGAGTATGTCGCGCGCGTCCATCCGCGACCGGACACGCTTAACTACAAGCGCGATGGTCGCTGGGTCTCCATTTCTGCTGACGAGATGTTGAGACGCGCGCGCCACGTCGCGGCCGGTTTGCATTCGCTGGGGGTGACGCGCGGCGATCGCGTCGCCATTCTTTCCGAGAGCCGGCCCGAATGGACATTGACTGACGCAGGTTGCATGTTTGCAGCGGCCATCGATGTGCCCATCTATCCCACGCTGACTCCGCCTCAGGTGCGCTACATCTTGAAAGACTCCGGCGCCCGCGTGCTCGCAATCCAGAATGAAGAGAAGTTTCTTCAACTTCGCGAAGTAATCGCCGAGTGCCCGGCAATCGAGCATCTGGTTTTCTTTGAGAAACCTGCCGGCGACGCAGCCCGCGGAATCTCATTAGCAGAACTTGAAAAACTAGGCGAGAAACTTGAAGAAGAACAACCCGAACTGGTCGACATATCAGCGCGCTCGATCAAACCGGACGACCTCGCCACGTTTATTTACACCTCCGGCACGACCGGCGAGCCCAAGGGCGTGATGCTGACGCACGCAAACCTGGTCTCAAATCTCATCGACTCGTCGGGGCATCTTTCTTTTGCCCGCGACGACAGCGCGCTGTCCGTGTTGCCGCTGTCGCACGTGTTGGAGCGCGTGGCGATGTACATGTATCTCTATCACGGCATGGCAGTTTACTTTGGCGAGTCGCTGGAGATGATTGGACCAAATCTGCGCGAAGTGCAGCCCACGGTGTTCGTCGGCGTGCCACGCATCTTCGAGAAGATTTTCGCGCGCGTGAAAGAGCGAACGGCTGAGAAAGGCCGGGCGAATGTAGCCTTGCTCAATTGGGCCGTGGAGGTGGCAAAGGAATACGCAAAACTTTCCACGCGTCACCGGCCGATCCCGGCCTGGCTCGAGTTAAAACGCAAAGTTGCCGACAAGCTTATCTTCTCAAAGATGCGCAAGGCGCTCGGCGGACGCATCCGCCGGTTGGTTTCCGGTGGTGCAGCTCTGCCGGAAGATCTGGCGCTTATCTATATCGGGGCCGGCCTGCCGATCGTGCAGGGCTACGGATTGACAGAGACGTCTCCAGTGATCACCGCCGGAGTGTTTGAAGACAATAAGGTTGGCACCGTGGGTAAGCCGATCAGAAACGTCGAAGTGCGAATCGCGAGCGACGGTGAAATAGAAACTCGCGGGCCGCAGGTAATGCGCGGTTATTACCACAAGCCGGAAGAGACGCGCGCCGTGTTTACCGACGATGGCTGGTTCAAGACCGGCGACATCGGCGCTATGGACGATGACGGCTTTCTGCGAATTACCGATCGCAAAAAAGAACTTTTCAAGACCTCCGGCGGCAAGTATGTTGCGCCGCAGCCAATCGAGCAGATGATCAAGGGCTCGCGGTTTGTAAACCAGGTGGTCCTCATCGGCAACGGCCGCAAGTTTCCCGCGGCGCTCATTGTGCCTGACTGGGAGTTGGTCGAATCTTACGCGCAACTTAAAGGCATCAAGGCCTTCAATCACGCCGAACTCTGCAAACACCCGCGCATCGTCGATCTCTTCGAACGTCAGATTGCCGGACTCACCGCCGAGCTCGCCCAGTATGAGCGCGTAAAGAAAGTTGCGTTGCTGGAAAATGAACTGACTATCGAGGGTGGGGAGTTAACTCCAACTTTGAAAGTGAAGCGGCGCGTAGTTGACGAAAAATATCGCAACGTGATCGATGCGCTTTACGCCGAAGCGGAAAACCAGAGTACTGCTGCGCAGTTTGAAGCCGCTAGTTCAGAGTTCAGCCTTTAGGCTGTGCTTTTGGCGACCAATTTACAACGCAAACTAAAGTTTGAACTCTAAACTGCATAATCATGGCAGCGTGTTTGGCAGGCGCACGTGGAAGTGGTCAAGAATTCTCTCCGCCGCCCCGCGTGCGGCCTGATTCAAATAATAATTTCCTTCGATAGGTCCAGTGGGAACTCGAACGCGCTTATTTCGGTAAGCTTCAGGATAGGTGTTTCCGGAGGTAACCTGTTTGGCAGTAGTGGGCGCGAAGACCGAGTACTCAACATAGACGTTGTATGGGTCGTCGTAAACTCCGGTTTGGCCCGTCAAGGTGTTAGGACGCAGTTGCAGCCAAACTATGTAGGCCTCTTTCTCCTCTTTTGCCTTCCGAATGGCAGCAGAGCGAGAGAGATCGCGCGACGACACCTCGGCCTTGACCACCGGGGAGTCGTCGAGCCGGTCGGCGCAACTGCGCAGCACGCCGCTGTAAGCGTTGAGCGATATCCTGGAAAACTCTCCATACTTATCCAAGCCAACGATGAAGGTGAATGCCGCTTTCGGTTTTTCCGGCGGTGGTCTGGGCAGCGGCGTTGCCTCCGGAGTTGGAACCGGCGTCGCCGTCGATTTCCGCACGCGCCGTCCCGACTGCGCCATGACTACCAGCGCAAACGACAACCAGAGCGTGGCGCAGAAGATAAGGTAAAGAGCGCTTGGCTTGGTTGAGCGTTTGGGCATGATAGTTCCGGGACCGCGGGCGCCTCGCCCGCCTCAAGCTGCGCGTTCACTCAAGATTCGGTTGAGTTTGGCAACACCGACCAAGTGACATTCAACGAAAGCGGGCGAGACGCCCGCGGTCCCAGTTAATAGTTCTGCACTCAATTCAAACGCATTGTAGCACCGGCAATGAGTAAACTAAGAGATGGTTTGGTAAACTGAATACTGGTTTCATTTTGCGCTCTGTCAGTACCACCTGCGTTAGCGGGTGGGTTCGATTTCAGGGGAACACCGGCCAGTGCCTTCATTGATCATTACGAGAGTTCGCGAGCAGGCGCGCGGCGTGCGCTCATTCGATCTGATGCCGAAGAGCGCGGGCGCGAAACATGACGTTCAGTTTGTGCCGGGGCAGGTCGCAGTGCTGGCGGTTGCCGGCGAAGCGCCGGCGTATTTTGCGTTTGCCAGCGCGCCTGAAGATGCGGAGCTGGAAGTCCTGGTGAAACAAAAGCTGGGCGCGAGCAATTTGATTTTCGACATGAGGCCGGGCGAGCGAATCGAGTTGCTGGAGGTCACCGGTCACGGCTTCACGCTTGACGATCAAAAAGGCAAAGACCTGGTGTTTGTGGCGATGGGGACGGGCGTGGCGCCTTTGCGCTCCGCGCTGCGCCATGTGTTGAAGCGAAAAGAAGAGTTTGGCCAGTTGGTGGTGCTCTACGGCGCGCGCACGCCCGACGATTTTTGTTTTCGGGATGAGACGGATGGCTGGGAAGACGCAGGCGTGGAGTTGCGTCAGGTGATTTCAAGACCCGACGGTCACGACTGGTCAGGTCCGACCGGCTACGTGCAATCCCTGCTGGACCACGTGCTGCCAAATCTGAATTCGCCGGTCGCGCTCATCTGCGGCTCAGCGGAAATGATCGAACAAACGCGCGACCGCCTGAGCCAGATGGGCTTCAAGCCGGAAGAGATACTCACGAACTACTAGAATCCGGTCGTTAGAACTGAGCTACACTTAGTTAGGAGGATTTGCTAATGAGCCTCAGCAGTTTTCTGATTCGCATTATCTTCTTAGTCTTCCCAGGAATCATTGCTAGCGTGCTTTACCGGAAACTGAGAGGGCGACCTGTCCGCAAGGACTGGGAAGATTATGTTGAGATCGCAATATTCTCTTTGGCCAGTTACGTCGTCTATGGTCTTCTCGTGTTTGCGCTAAACAAGGCCAGCCTTTCCAGCGTGACCTTCACTGTTCTTCAAGCATTTTTTGATGAGAAGGCGCAGCTAGCCTGGCGCGAGATTGTCTACTCTTCTCTGATCGGAGTGCTGCTGTCTTTCATTGCGGCCTACATTCACACCTACAAACTGGTGACGCGGTTAGGTCAACGGATAGGGGCGACGAAGAGCTTTGGAGAGGAGGACGTTTGGGATTTTCTGCATAATAGACCCGATATCCATTGGGTCTACATCAGGGATCATAAATATGATCTATGCTACGGTTGCTGGATTGAGGAATACTCCGATGCGTATAAAGAGCGAGAACTCTTACTACGAGAAGTTGACGTATACAGGAACTCTACGGGAGAATTACTCTACCACTGCGACGTAATATATTTCTCGAGGAAGCACGACGAGTTCACTATTGAGGCAGCGATAGTATCGGATCCAACCGTCGACAACCAGAGCGCTAATAAGGAGGCCGGTAATGAGCAGTAGAGAGATGGAGATCAGGGACGCTTACACTCCTACTAGAGAGCGGCGACCATTGAGAGAAGACTGGATCGACAAGGGCGGCACCAAACAGCCCCCTTCAACATCGATCCCCAGACCTGGCCCGCCAGCGCCCCAGCCACCAGCCAAAAACCCTACACAACCGACAAGCCAGCGGTCGATCCCACAGGAGTAGAGAGAGAATTCCTTCTTTGAGGACCATTCGCTTGACTCTGGAGGACTGACGTGTCGTAAGTGAAGTACGCCATCAGAAAGACTTGCGTGGGTGGTGGTTGTCGTACGTCATCTGAAAAGCTCGTAAGGTCAGTGCCTCTCGTTTTGCAAGTCTTTTCTCACGCTCTTCGGTCGTTTCAAGATTTTTACGACCCGGCTGTTCGACACCCTTCGGGTTCGAACTGACACCTCCTCTGGCTTCTTCTTCGACGGCATGAAGTCTAGGCTACCCCACCAGGGTGGCTGCGTCGTCTGGCTCTTGGCAGCCTTCACGCAATAGTCTTTGCTACGGTATTATTTCGCAACCAACCTTCAGTTCTTGCAGGAGAAAAATATGCCCACTAAGCACAAGACAAGCTACAAATCTCGAACTCTGTCTTTCATCATCGTCGCAGTCGCAATCATTTCGTGCACGTCGAGTCTGTCGTTGCGCGTCAGCGCCCAGGCTGCCGCCCCAAAAACACCACTAACGCACGAGACGATGTGGGCCATGAAACGTGTCGGCGCGCCCAGCCCGAGTCCCGACGGCAAGTGGGTCGTTTTCTCGTTAGTCGAACCCGCTTACGACGAGAAGGATCAGGTTTCGGATCTGTGGATTGTCCCCGCGGACGGCAGCGCGAAGTCGCGACGGCTAACATTCAGCAAAGGCGGCGAGAGCGGAGTGGCCTGGAGTCCCGACAGCCAGCGGCTCGCCTTTTCAGCGAAGCGCGAAGGCGACGAGGTGGGCCAGATTTATGTGCTCGACGTTGCCGAAGGTGGCGAGGCAGTGCGCGTGACCTCGCTCTCCACCGGCGCGCGTTCACCGCAATGGCGGCCAGACGGCAAGGCACTGCTTTTTACCAGTACAGTTTTTCCCGGCGCCGCCGATGAAGAGGCGAACAAGCGTGTTGCGGCCGAGCGAAAGGCGCTGAAATACAAAGCGCGCGTTTACGAAAAGTTTCCGATACGCAACTGGGACAAGTGGGTTGAAGATACGCAGTCGCATCTGTTCGTGCAGGGCCTCGAGCCGGATGCAAAAGCGAAAGATCTGCTGGCCGGAACGAAACTTATTTCCGCGCGTGGCTTCGCCGGTCGCGTTCAGGATTCCGGCGAAGACTTTGACGCCATCTGGACGCCGGAGGGCGAGTCGGTCATCTTCGTTGCGACCACTAACAGAGACACTGCGGCTTACTCAACCACCAACTCCTCGCTCTTCAAAGTTTCAGCCGCTGGCGGTGAGCCCGTGCGGCTGACTGCCGGCAACGACAGCTTTAGTCGCCCAGTCTTTCGTCCCGACGGCAAGGCCCTTTACGCGCTTTTCAACGTGGAAGCGAACGGCAAGGTCTACAACCTCGATCGGCTGGCGATGTTCTCCTGGCCGAATTTGGACAAACCCGTCATCCTTACTTCAAACTTTGATCGCGCGGTCGGAAGTTTCGCGCCAACGCCTGACAGCAAATCGATCTACTTGACTGCGGAAGAGGCCGGCAACGAAAAGCTTTTTACCATGCCGGCAGATGGCGGTGAGGTTACCCTGGCGCTGGACATGACGCGCGGCGTTTATACCGGACTGAGGATACCCACGAAGGCTGCGTCAACCATAATCATCGCCAACTGGGAAAGCGCGATGAATCCGCCGGAAGTCTTTCGAGTCGATCTGAAATCCAAAACTCAGAAACCACTTACAAACTTCAACGCCGATCAGGTTGCAAAAATCGACTGGCAACCGCTGCGTCATTTTTGGTTCACGAGCAAAGCCGGCAAACGCATTCACAACATGATTGCGCTGCCGCCAAACTTCGATGAGAACAAAAAGTATCCGCTGCTGGTGGTAATGCACGGCGGGCCTTACAGCATGTGGCGAGACAACTGGGGCTTGCGCTGGAACTATTACCTGCTCGCGCGCCCCGGCTACGTCGTCCTGCTAACGAATTACTCCGGCTCGACCGGGTTCGGCGAAGCGTTTGCCCAGAGCATTCAAGGTGATCCGCTGAAAGGGCCAGGCAATGAGATCAATGAAGCCGCTGATGAAGCGATTCGACTTTTCAAGTTTGTAGACGGCACCCGTCAGGCCGCGGCGGGCGCAAGCTACGGCGGGCATCTCGCAAACTGGATGCAGGCCAGCACCACGCGCTACAAGGCGTTGATTAGCCACGCTGGTTTGATCAATCTCGAGTCGCAGTGGGGCACGAGCGACACCATCTATTCGCGGGAAGTCAGCAACGGCGGTCCGGTCTGGGAGCAGGGGCCAATCTGGCGTGAACAGAATCCGATTCGTTTCGCCAAAAACTTCCGCACGCCGATCCTGCTCTCCGTTGGCGAGAACGACTTTCGCGTCCCGCTCAATCAGACGTTGGAAAACTGGAGCGTGCTGCAACGCTTGCGCATTCCCAGCCGGCTTATCGTCTGGCCCGAAGAGAACCACTGGATTTCAAAAGGCGAAGACAGCCGCTACTGGTACAGTGAGGTCTACGCCTGGCTGAAAAAGTATCTTGGCGCACCCGCGACGCCGGCCGCTGACTGAACGGTAACGATGGAAGCAGGAAAACCAAAATCAGTTTTTCGACTATAATGATTCTGATCTACCTTCATCCGCGCGGATCCGCGGCTAATTGTTCTCGATCAACCGCCTGATCGCTTCGCTCACCACGCTCACGTTCGGCGCCTTCGTTACACACTCGCTGACGCCAGCTTTGCGCGCCAACGTTTTCACGTCGCTGCTCAATTTGGTCGCCGCGACCAGAATGATCGGCATTCGCCTTCGATGGCGTAGCGAACGCGCGAGCTTTGCTAATTTTAAGCCTTCAGTTCCCTGCCATTCCAGATCAATCAGCAATAAGTCGTACGGAATATCGCTCTTAAGAAACAGGACCGCGCTCCCCTGATCCGAACAGGCCACCAGCCGGTAATCGGGTTCGGTCAGCAGTTGCCGCAGTGCTGCCATAAATTTCAGATCAGTACCGAGATACAAGAGCCGGAACTTTGATTCTGTCGCGTGCGGACACGTAGACGCCTGCATAACCGGAGCACCTTCTTGCCAGAGGGTGAACAGTAGTCAGCGGCTTCTATGGGTGAATTAAGCGAGCGGTTAAGCGAGCGGTGTCTCTTCCGGCGTCACGCGTGTAACGCTGCAAGTGAAGTCGGTACCACCACGCGGTAGCGGGTGGGTGTCTCGTTCGCAGTCGGCACAGCCTGGAAGGCTGTCAGATAGTAGCCGGTGGTCGCAGCGGAGCGAAGACCACCGGAAAGCAGCGAGCAGATCTTCGCACCCCGCGAGGGGTGCCACCGTCTTTCTGCAACCCTCCAGGTTGCTAACGTTCTTTGCTTGTCTACCGGTGGTCTGCGCTACGCTGCGACCACCGGCTACTATCTGATAGCCCTTCAGGCTGGACCAAGCGGCTTGCGAAAACGGGTGAACAAACCGGAGCGGCTTCTGTTATCCTTTGCGGCGATCGAGTCTTTGATAAACCGACAACGGCCAAATGCGTAGCTCAACCTCCCACGAAAGCGAGTGATGAGCATCGCCGTTGAGCATGGAAGGTTCCAACTCACGGCGAAACGTAAACGCGAACGCATTCTATCTATTGTTATAGATAGCGTCAAGCCCTTTTTGGTCGACGGCACGCCATCAGGAGGTAACCTCTGATGGGTTACCGTCGAATCAGGCCTAGGCGCTTGGCGGAGAAGCTGCTACAGATCAGAAACGCTCTGGGCCTCTCTCAAAGTGAGATGTATAGAAGGCTGGGAGTCGAAGAGTTTATGCCTTACACGAGGATTTCAAAATTCGAGCTCGACCAGCTTGAGCCGCCCTTACCGGTTCTCCTCCAATACGCCCGCGCCGCTGGCGTTCACATGGAAGACATCGTCGACGACGAACTCGACCTCCCGGCGAAACTCCCCGGCAACGTCAGATACCAGGGCCTCAAACGCAAACCCGCATCACGAACCCTAAGACATTAAACTAAGCTAGGACGGCTCGCCCGCCGTTTTGAAGGCGCGCGGAACGCGTCGAGTCGAAGCGCTGAGGGCGCGAAATGTAATAGCCCCGGGCAAAGCGCAGCGACGCCCTAGGATCCCAAATCCAAAATTCTCCTTCGCCCCGAAGGGGCGACACATTCCGCGCCTTCAGCGCTCGATGATCTTAATTGCAGGTAACCTGGGCCGTTGGCCCAGGCTTTTGCATCTCGCGCCTTCAGCGCTGGCAGCGTGCTGCATCGCCTGCGCATTCCCAGCCAGCTCTTCGTCTGGCCGGAAGAAAACGATCACCAAAGGCGAAGGCAACTACTACTAGTATGAGGAAGTCTACGTTTGGCCGAAGAAGTATCTTGGCGAAACCGAGATCGCCTGCGCCGGGTAGACGTAAGGTTCCCGGCGCCCTTTGTGAGCGGTGCCTGTAATCTTGAGCTAGCGCCTTAGAATGACAATCTTTTTTTGCAAGTTAGGATCCTGATCCAGCAGCCGCTGGCGCACGTTCCTGGCCTGCGCCTGGTCGTACGGGCCGATCAGCAACTCGCGCACTGAAAGCATCTCGACCTCGCCGCCTTCCTGCTCTGTTATCGGTGAGATCAAATTGAGTAAGGTGGCACGACGTTCGTCTGTAGCGGGCGAATAGTTGACCACCAAGTACCAGTCTTGACCTGGTTTGGATTGGGCCGCCAACCAAAGCTCGTAATGCCCGGGCCTAAGTTTGGTCGAATTCTCGTGTCCCTTCAGATAAACGGGCTTAACGTCAAGCTGCAGCTCTTTTAGCAAGTTTACAATCTCGTTCGCCTTCTCACCATCAACTTGTCGGTAATACCGGAGTTCATATCGACGTGGAGCGCGAAAAGTTACAATTTCATAATCTGGGACAATGTAACCATTCTTTTCCAGGACCGTTTTTATTTGGTTCGCTTTATCAGATTGTTGCGCGCTCTCGATCTGGAGATAAACGCGGGCGGGTACCCTATTGGCTATTGCCGGATCGTTGTTGACGGCGTTGGCGATCGAGGCTCCCAGATCGCTATTTGCCGCAGTCGCTTTGCCAAGTAAGTCACGAGCCGCTTTGGTTATGGCTGGGTTCGAATCCTTGTCGATGGATGTTGGACCTAAGAGTGATAACACCAACTCTGGTGGAAAAGTCTTCGCCTCCATCAGGGCTTGCATTTGCTGGATTGCTTCGAGTTTGTCTTGATCGGCCTTTTCTTTGAGGGTTTTTTCTCGGGCTTGAGCTGCGTTTGCCTGAGACACTAGATCCTGTGCCGCCTTGGCAATTTGTGGATTGGCATTACTGGTCAAGGATGGACCAATAAGCACAGGCACCTGCTCTACAGGAAACTGATTCTCGTTTATCAGTGAACTAATGAGCTGGATGCCGCCTAGCTTATCAGTGGCTAGTTTTTTCTTAATGTCGCTCAGTTCATGTTTATCCAAAGTTATTGGAGCTGACGGACTCTTGAATAGACGGCTGAGAATGCTAATAATCTTTTCTTTCTCGTCCTTCTTGGCAATGGCCTCCTTTTTCGCCTGCTCAGCGTCTGCCTGCGCCTGAATGGCTCTGTCTTTTAGGATTGTTTCGCGCCTTCCTAACCAAAGCACCAGCACCAAAACGAGAACCACGAGGGCAAAGCCCAAATATAAATATTTCAGTTTTCGATTCGCCCTGACTCGCTCTTCCTCACGCTCCTGTCTGGTTTCCTCTTCGAGCCGGCGACGATCCAGATCCCTCTGTCGCGTGACCTTTTGCTTAATGATCCAGGGCACCAAAAACTCGCTGGCAATCTCGTAGAAATAATTTTTATTACGAAATTCGCGCCTGACTAGTCGCGTCGGTGTAAGCGCCTTCAGAGCCTTCTCTAAATCTGCGGTAGTTATGGTTGGCTCTTCGTCTTGGAAAAGTCGGATCAACTCAACACCAGAAATAAAATTACGCGTATTGGAAATGGTTAGCATGTGACCAAGCAGTCCGCTCGCAAGCCTTCGCTGATCGCTGGGAAAATCGTCCAGCTCCTTGGTTAGAAAATCTTCAAGCAGTCCTTGTATGCCTTTTTCCGCAAAAAGTGCGACCGGGTCGGTGGCCTCCCACAATTCGGCGCAAACAATTTGCACCTCCGTCAAATTGATGTCATCACCCTCACTTCGAAGCGTAAATTCCTCGATGATTCGATCAATCAACGTCCTGGGAAAAACTTGCTGTCGTTTGTAGTGTTTTCTTAGTTCCTTCTTGAGCGGCCCTGCAATTATGTCGTCCAACGATTGTTTTTGAGGGAGCGTCAAGCGCAAGAACTGGTTAGGGAGTTCCGGCGCCAGCAGAAACAGCTTCGTGAGTTTGGCCAAATAGTCCTCGCGAAAAGCAAAGAGGATTTTGATCCGCAGCGATTCGTCATGTAGAAAACCAACCAGAGCATGAATAATTTTCTGTTGCAGTTCGAGCGCTTGCTGGAGCGAGCCCTGGGAATGTGGTATCTCTTCGAATAGCGTAATTGTCTCCTCGAATTGATCGAGAATGAGGAGTGGTTGCTGCTCTTTTGCGTAGGCCAGCAGCCTTTCTTTGAATTGCTCCAAGGAAAGAATTACCGGTTCTGAGCCATTTTTATCAACCGTGTCTGCCAGTGCGGGAGAAAGGAATGGTGCTTGTCCATCATCATTCAGAGAAATGCGTTCGATGACAATCTCAGCGCCAGGTCGATTCTGTATTCGTATGCGGTCAGGGGCGAACCGCATCTCGATGATCTTGGGTAACAGCCCGGCGTTGATCAATGAAGACTTGCCCGCGCCCGAACTGCCAAAAAGAATTACACCTTTGAAGATCACTACGGCGCGTAGTAGTTCAAGGGTCTGGGTCTGTCTGGCAAAGAAGATTGAGTGGTCGACAAAGCGGTATGCGTCAATGCCGCGGTAGGGGCTCGACGGTAATTGTGCAGAATCACCCTCAAGCTCGACGGCGGGATTTGAGATTGACGCTGACTCTGGATTGTCGTATGTCATGGCATGGGGTTTCCCGTCACCGCTTCATACAGGTCCGGGACAAAGCTCCAAACGTCCTGGACAACAAACTTCACCGGCGGGTCATACTTCTTCCGAATCAGGCCATCGGGATAAGGTCCAATAGAGTAAGACTGCTTGGGCTTAGGTATTTCCCAACCCATGATCTTGAAAACAAGACGCAGGTTGTAGTCCATTAGGCTGAAGCCAACGAACAACACGGGCCAGAACCGCAAATGAAAAGTGAATATGCTCGGAATTGGATCGAACTGCCCGATGCCCCAAATTATGCGCAGGATGAACTCGATATAGTCCTCGTCCGTGATCACTATAGAATCTGTAGGATCGTCTATGTCCCCGTGAATCTTGAACAAGAAAGGCTTACGAGGATTGAGCTTGGGCCCGGTATAATCCTTCGTGATCGCAAATCGGTCATTACTATATGCACTCACTATTGGATCTTTTCCTTCAAGTATCAACGCCCTTTCAAAAAGCTTGTCATAATTGGTCGTACAGATGATCGGAAAATCGAGCGCCGCGAGTGCGCGAAGCGCGCGAGACGGTTGTTTGTTATCGGAAACCACGTCGCGCACCTTGTTTACCAGGTCGGTGCGACTCTTTGTAATTTCATAGTAAAGAGAGACTCGTTTGAGATCGCCGGCAATCGCTAGCTTCGCCTCTTTGGAGTAGTCGACATCGCTGTTGAGGCCGCTAGCGTCGGCCAGAATTGTTGCTAAGTCGGCGCCCACCGGTGGCCGGTCTGCCTCCGGATAACATCCTCCATAAATAGGATCTGTATCTTTCGGTGGGTTGTGAACCCCGGCGCCTAAGAACAGAATGCACTCCTTGGCTTTTACCGCGTTAACTATGTCATCAAAATCGGCCATGGAAGTTTTGCAACTGAGTCTCCGACAAATGAATACGGAGCGGCCCAATAAGTATCTCTTTTTTTCAATTGCTGCTGACAAGACATGTCAGAGGAACAGATGTTTCACCATTCATAAGAATGAAACCGCCGAAGTGGAATCGGAGCCGAGGAATCTCCGGTGAGATCGCGCAAACTCTAGTTGGTAGTATTGCGAATGTCAACGGGTATCTCGCTAGCAGACTTGCTGAATGAATACTCATTCAGTATCATATTGCCCTTGGCCTTTGGCCTGTCCGGGCTGAGTTGCGAGAGAGAACCGGACAGGCAGGAATGTCTGTCCTACCAACTTATGAGAATCGAAAAAGCTGCTGTTTTGGGCGCGGGAACGATGGGGGCGCAGATTGCCGCGCACCTCGCGAACGCTGGTGTGCCGACTCTCCTGCTTGATATTGCGCCACGCGAATTGACGCCCGAGGAACAGGCCAAAGGTCTGAAGCTAGAGTCGAAGGAAGTTCGGAATCGTATTGCGCGCGCCGGACTCGAGGCGGCTAAGAAGGCGAAGCCGGCGGCGTTTTTCACGCCCGACAAGGCAGCGCTGGTAAGCATCGGAAATTTCGAAGATGACTTAGCTAAACTCAAAGACTGCGATCTGATCATCGAGGCCGTGGTCGAGAACCTGGAAATCAAACGGGGTTTGTTCGAACTCGTCGAGCAACACCGGCAGCCAGGTTCAATCGTCGGATCGAACACAAGCGGCATTCCCATTCGTCAGTTGGCCGAAGGTCGCTCGGAAGATTTCAAGGCACACTTTCTCGGAGTCCACTTTTTCAATCCACCGCGTTATCTGCATCTCGTCGAAATAATTCGCACCGAATGGACCAAGCCGGAAGTGTCGTGCTTCCTGTACGGCTTTCTCGATCAGCGACTGGGCAAGGGAGTGGTGCCGGCCAAGGACCGGCCAAACTTTATCGCGAATCGCATTGGTACGTTTGGCTCAATGGTCACGATTAAGACCATGTTGGATGATGGTTACTCTATTGAAGAGATTGACAAGATTACGGGTCAGGCGGTGGGCCGACCGAAGAGCGCTACCTTCCGTACGCTTGATCTCGTCGGCCTCGACGTTGGTGGTCACGTCATCAAGAACCTTTACGAAGCGCTGCCGGAAGATGAAGAGCGCGAGGTTTTTACGGCGCCCGAATTTCTGAGCGCAATGATCGGTAAGGGTATTCTCGGTAACAAAACGAAGGGCGGCTTCTACCGCAGGCAAGCGGGCGAGGGTGGTAAAAAGGAGATCTGGACGATAGATCACGCCACGCTCGATTATCGACCAGCTCAGAAAGTGAAATTGCCCGCGCTGGATATGGCCAAGAACATTGAAGACTTGCCCGAGCGCATCAAGGCTCTCATCTGGGGTAAGGACCGCGTAGGCGCGTTTCTATGGAAAACGATGTCGCGCACTTTCCGTTACACCGCCAACCGCATCCCGGAGATAGCCGACACGATAGTCGAAGTCGATCGCGCCATGCGCTGGGGCTACAACTGGGAGCTTGGAATTTTCGAAACATGGGACGCGATCGGCGTTGAAAAATCTGTCGCGCGGATGAAGGAAGACGGCCTCACTATTCCAGCGAATGTGCAGAAGCTGCTGGATGCTGGTGCGAAGTCTTTTTACAAAAAGCATGACGGGCAACAGTTTTATTTCGACTTCGCTTCGGAGCAGTACGTGCCGCTTGCCGACCAGCCGGGCGTAATCATTCTCAAGTCAGTCAAGGATCGCACCGGCGTGATTAAGAAAAATTCGGGCGCGTCATTAATCGACATCGGCGACGGTGTAGCCTGTTTGGAGTTCCATTCAAAGATGAACGCGATCGGCGGCGACACGTTGCAGATGATCAAGTACTCGCTCTCCGAAGTGGAAAAGAATTTCGTGGGACTGGTGGTCGGAAATCAGGGAACAAACTTCTGCGTGGGCGCCAACATCATGCTGATGCTGATGGAGGCGCAGGAAGAAAACTGGGAAGAGCTCGACATGATGGGCCGGGCCTTCCAGACCGCCACGATGAGCCTGCGTTATTCGCCGAAGCCGGTGGTCGTTGCGCCTTTCAACCTGGTCTTTGGTGGCGGTTGCGAGATGGTCTTGCACGGCGATAGGGTGCGCGCGGCGGCGGAGACATACATTGGCTTAGTCGAAGTCGGCGTCGGCATTATTCCCGCCGGCGGCGGAACGAAAGAGCTGCTGCTGCGCACGCTCGACTCGATTCCGAAGAACGTTGACGACGCCGATCCGTTTCCGTTTGTGAAGCGAGCTTTCGAAACAATCGCGTTGGCGAAGGTCGCGACCTCAGCGGAAGAGGCCCGCACGCTCGGCTTCCTGGCTGCGGACGACACGATTTCGATGAACAGCGATCGTTTAATTGCTGACGCGAAGAAGGAGGTGCTGGCGCTGGCCGCGAGCGGGTACGTGCAACCGCAACCGCGCACGGACATTCTCGCGTTGGGCAATCCGGCGCTGGCGACGTTGAAGCTGGGCATTCATCAGATGAAACGCGCCGGTTACATTTCCGATCACGACGCCCTGATTGGTGAAAAGTTGGCGCGCATTCTGACGGGCGGAGACTTGAACCACCAGACGCGAGTTTCAGAGCAGTACCTGCTCGATCTTGAACGCGAAGCGTTTCTCTCGTTGGCCGGCACGCGCAAGACGCAGGAGCGACTGGCGGCGATGTTGAAAACAGGGAAGCCTTTGAGAAACTAGACCAACTCACGTTTAGAGGCGGGCATTGCCCGCCGTCTCAAGTTTGGATCGAATAAAGCGTGTAGCGTTGGTTGAACCGGCGGGCAATGCCCGCCTCTAAACAATCCGGATTGAATAACGACCTGGATTTGATAACGATAGGAATTGAAAAATGAAAGAAGCAGTGATTGTTTCTGCCGTAAGAACGGCGGTTGGCAAAGCGCCGAAGGGGACTTTGCGAAATACACGCCCCGATGAAATGGGCGGCGCGGTCATCAAGGAAGCGCTGGCGCGCGTTCCTGGTCTCGAAATGTCCGACATCGAGGATGTAATTATGGGTTGCGCGATGCCGGAGGCGGAGCAGGGCATGAATGTCGCGCGCGCCGCGGCTATTCGTGCCGGACTGCCGGTTGAGACGAGTGCGATGACCATCAATCGTTTCTGTTCATCCGGTTTGCAGTCAATCGCAATTGCTGCTGACCGTATCAGGACCGGAAGCGCGGAGGTCGCGGTCGCCGGCGGGCTAGAGACGATGTCAATGATTCCGATGGGCGGCCACATCATTCGTCCAAATCCTTATCTGGTTGAACACTATCCGGATTTTTATTTGAACATGGGACTTGCGACCGAGAACGTCGCGCGCAAATACAACGTGAGCCGCGAAGAGCAGGATGAGTTCGCGTTGCGATCTCATCAGCGAGCCGCGGCGGCGCTCGACGCGCACAAGTTCAAGGATGAAACCGTGCCCTTGACCGTGAGCTTTGAAGAGTTGGACGAGAAAGGTCGCAAGCAAACGCGCGAGGTGATCTTTGACGCAGACGAGGGCGTGCGGCGCGACAGCACGATCGAGGGACTCCGGAAATTGAAGCCCGCGTTCAATGTCAAGGGAACGATAACGGCCGGTAACGCGTCGCAGATGTCAGACGGCGCCGCGGCCGCGGTGGTAATGTCGGCTGAGAGAGCGGCGAGTCTTGGCGTAAAGCCAATGGCGCGCTTCGTTGCTTATGCGACCGCAGGTTGTCCTCCCGAAGAGATGGGCATCGGGCCGGTGTTTGCCATTCCAAAAGTTCTGAAGCTGGCGGGGCTGACGCTTGATCAGATCGATGTGATCGAACTAAACGAAGCTTTCGCCGCGCAGTCGCTTGCCGTAATCAAGACGCTCGGTCTGGACATCGATAAGTTAAATGTAAACGGCGGCGCGATCGCGCTGGGCCACCCGCTGGGTTGCACGGGCGCGAAGTTGACCGCGAGCATTTTGCGCGAATTGGAGCGACGCAACGGTCGTTATGGAATGGTGACGATGTGCGTCGGCGGCGGCATGGGCGCCGCGGGAATCTTTGAACGGATATAATTACAAAAATTTCTATGACGGCCTCTGAAGTATTTGAAGCAGTAACCGGAAGCGGCAGCAGCGACTTCGCTATCGTCGTGAGCATCCTGAATCGCCGTGGGGCGTGGTGTCTGATCGGAGGCTTGGCGGTCAACTGCTATGTCGAGCCCGTTTACACACTGGACGCCGACATTGTTGTGGCGGCTTCAGAGTTGCCGGCGATCAAAGACGAATTGATCAATGCAGGTTTTTCAGTTGAAGAGTTTGCTCATTCGCTGAATGCGCGGATGCCCAAAAGCGATCTGCGCATTCAGTTTAGCCTCGATCCTCGTTACCAGGAGTTCGTGGACGAAACAACAATGCGTGATGTCCTTGGTCAGCAGGTTCCCATAGCTTCGCTGTCAAACGTTGTCCGTGGAAAAATCTGGGCGTGGAGCGATGAAAGAAGAAGGCTAAGCAAGCGAAAGAAAGACGAGCTCGACCTGATTAGGATTTTGGAAGCGTACCCCGATGTCCGCGACCTTATGCCCACGGAGATCAGAAAGCAGTTGGAACAGAGTTGATTTGATGTCCCATTTGAAAGGAAATGCACATGTCAGCCGTAGCCGAACAAAAGCAACTGGTCCAGGGTGGTGAGTTCCTGATTGCTGATCGTACGCCCGACGAGGTGTTCACACCCGAAGACTTCAGCGAAGAGCATCGCATGATTGCCGAGACGACGCGCCAGTTTATTGATAACGAAGTCATCCCGCGCATCGACGAGCTGGAAAAACATGACTGGAAACTGGCGCGCGAGTTGGTCCAGAAGGCGGCCGACCTCGGCTTGATCGGCGCCAACATTCCCGAGGAATACGGCGGACTCGGTCTTGATCAAACGAGCGGCGCGCTGGTCGGCGAAAACATCGGCCGTTGCGCTTCATTTGCCACCACCCTGGGCGCGGAGAGTGGCATCGGTTTGCTGCCGATCATTTATTTCGGCACGGAAGCGGCGAAACAGAAGTACCTCCCCAAGATCGCCTCCGGTGAACTGATCACTGCCTACGCGTTGACTGAAGCCGGGTCAGGCTCCGACGCGATGGCGGCCAAGGCGACGGCGCGCTTGAGCGACGACGGCACGCATTACATTCTCAACGGCGAGAAGATGTTCATCACCAACGGCGGCTTTGCCGACATCTTCATCGTGTTTGCAAAAGTTGATGGCGATAAATTCTCCGCGTTCATTGTCGAACGACAGGAAGGATTATCGGCGGGCGCGGAAGAGCACAAGATGGGCATCAAGGGCTCCAGCACCACGCCGCTTGTGCTCGCGGATGCGAAAGCGCCGCTGGAGAATTTGCTCGGTGAGATAGGCAAGGGTCACAAGATCGCTTTCAACACTCTTAACATCGGCCGCTTCAAACTCGGCGCCATGTGCATTGGCGGCATGAAGCTGATGTTGCACGAGTCGATTCGTTATGCGAACGAGCGACAGCAGTTTGGCAAATCGATCTCATCGTTTGGCGCGATCAAATCCAAGCTGGGCGAGATGGCGATTCGCACCTGGGTGGGCGAAGCGATGATCTATCGCACGCTCGGCATGATTGAAGACGCCATCGGCGATACGAATGATCCGGACGCCAAGATGCGCGCCATTGAGGAATACTCAGCGGAGTGTTCGATCATCAAAGTCGCGCTTTCTGAATACTGCGACTATCTCGCCGACGAGATGGTGCAAATTTACGGCGGCTACGGCTACTCCGCCGACTACCCGGCCGAGCGCGCTTATCGCGACTCGCGAATCAACCGCATCTTCGAAGGCACGAACGAAATCAACCGCATGTTGATTCCGGGCCGTCTGATGAAGAGCGCGCTGAGCGGCAAGTTGGCTTTGTTGCCGGCGGCCCAGGCGTTGATGGATGAAATTCTGACGCCGCAGATCGTGGGCTTCGACGATGATGAAATCCTGCTGGCGGCGGAACAGAAGCTCGCTAAAAACGCCAAGAAAGTTGGGTTGATGACGCTCGGCACGGCCGCGCAGAAATACATGATGACGCTGGGAGACCAGCAGGAAATTCTCCTCGGCATTGCAGACGTCATCATGGATGCCTACGCGATGGAGTCGGCGATCCTGCGCGCGCAAAAGCTGGCGGCTTCCGCGGGCGAAGAGGCGGCGGCGAGATACATCGACATGACGCGAGTGTTTTGCAACGACGCGGTTGAGCGCATTGAAGCACGTGCCAAGAACACGCTCGCGGGGATGGCGGATGGCGACGAGTTGCGCACTTTGCTCGCAGCTCTGCGTCGTTTCACCAAGCTGACTCCGGTGAACACGATCGCCGCGCGCCAGCGCATCGCGGACGAGATGATCGCGGCGAAT
>Ga0137410_10000784_pt1 | contig 21879 bp, 16 predicted proteins | sample CZODoug1_16funga_FD_108878 | JGI IMG/M metagenome (GOLD analysis project Ga0137410, IMG submission 108878) | Vadose zone soil fungal communities from Angelo Coast Range Reserve, California, USA - CZODoug1_16fungal (Illumina Assembly) | ecosystem: Environmental > Terrestrial > Soil > Vadose zone... | reverse complement strand
GGTGCGTTTGGTCAGCAGCATGGTGACCAGGTCGGCGCCGTCGTCCATGGTGAACTGCGGTTTGTGCTCAAGGGCAGCGCTCAAGTGCGAATAGTAGGTGTCGTTGTCCTCGCCCTTGATGGCGAAAGTCGGAATGTCGTAGTCGCGATTGAGCGAGGCGGCGACTTCGTCCTGCGTGGATAGCGGATTGGAGGCGCAGAGCACGGCATCGGCGCCGCCGTCGCGCAGAGCAATCATCAGATTCGCCGTCTCGCTGGTCACGTGCAGACAGGCAGAAACGCGCAGACCCTTGAGCGGTTGCTCCTTGACGAAGCGCTTGCGGATCGATTCGAGCACGGGCATCTGCTGACCGGCCCACTCGATCTTGCGCTTGCCGGCGTCGGCCAGCCCAATGTCTTTCACATCACCTTTTTTCAGTTCAGCGATTGCCAATGTATTGCTCCTCAATTTTGATTTCGATCGTGAACGGAGTGAACCTGGACACTCCGTTCGATACATGCGAGACGCGAGACGCTTTCTTGTATGCGATTTGCGAACTAACTCCGCGCTCCGACTTCGGCAATCGCGGCTGTCCCGAGGCCTGCGGCCTTGCGGAGAGCATCGGCGCGGTCCGTGCGCTCCCAAGTGAATCCGGGATCGCTGCGGCCAAAGTGGCCATAGGCGGCGGTGGCCTTATAAATGGGGCGGCGCAGGTCAAGAGTCTCAATGATGGCTTTAGGAGTCAGCGTGAAATTTTCGCGAATCAATGCGGTGATTTTTTCTTCTGGTATCGCGGCCGTACCGAAAGTCTCCGCCATGACGGAGACAGGCTCGGCAACACCGATGGCGTAGGCCAACTGCACTTCCGTCTTTCGCGCCAGGCCCGCTGCCACGATGTTCTTAGCGATGTAGCGCGCCATGTAGCAAGCCGAGCGATCCACTTTGGAGGGATCCTTGCCGGAGAACGCGCCGCCGCCATGACGGCTGTAACCGCCGTAGGTGTCGACGATAATCTTGCGGCCGGTTAAACCCGCATCGCCCATGGGACCACCGATGACGAAACGGCCCGTCGGATTGATGTGATATTTTGTTTTCGCGTCCAGCATGGAGGCGGGAATAATCGGCTTGATGACGTGCTCGGTGATGGCGTCGCGAAGGTCCGTGTTCGAGACTTTCTCGCTATGCTGCGTGGAGATCACGACGCAAGAGACCCGCTCGGGGCGGCCGTTGCGATACTCGATGGTGACCTGCGACTTCCCATCAGGCCGGAGGAAATCAACTTTATTGGCTTTGCGAATCTCGGAGAGGCGCTGCGTGAGGCGATGGGCGAGCTGGATGGGCATGGGCATCAATTCATCTGTTTCATCGCAGGCGAACCCAAACATCAAGCCCTGGTCACCCGCTCCGCCGGTATCCACGCCCATGGCGATGTCCGGCGATTGGCGCTTGACGGTGCACATGACGGCGCAAGTATCCGCGTCGTAGCCATACTTTGCGCGATCGTAGCCGACGCCGCGGATGGTGTTGCGTACGAGCTCGTCGTAGTCGACGTGTGCGCTGGTGGTGATTTCACCGGCGACGACCGCCACGCCTGTGGTGATGAGCGTCTCGCAAGCGACACGCCCTTTCGGATCGTGCTTCATGACCTCGTCAAGGACGGCGTCAGAAATCTGGTCGGCAATTTTGTCCGGATGGCCTTCGGTAACGGACTCCGACGTAAATAAGAAATTGCGTAAGGCTTCGCTCAAACTCATTCTCCTTCGTGACTTGTGGTAGGACGCACCGCTGCGTACACCGCTAATTATTCGGGACTCTATTTAACCCTACAAAATTACCATTCGCGGGGATAAGAATCAACGCATTGATTCCAAGCAGCTTATTCGCGCATTGAACGGTCGAAATCGGGACCTGAATGGCAATCTGGCGCATTGAACGGCAAAGGACTAGGCCGCGTCTGCATCGTCGTCAGGCTGGATATCGAGCCTTCTTTTCGTTTTTTTGGCCATCAGGTAGGAGCGGATGAAGGGGTCCAAGTCACCGTCCATCACACGGTCCACGTCGCCTACTTCAAACTTCGTGCGGTGGTCCTTGATCAGGCGGTAGGGCTGCATGACGTAGGAGCGGATTTGACTGCCGAAAGAAATGTCCAGCTTGCTTTCGTCCAGTTTGTCGGTGTGCTCCTGGCGTTTCTGGATTTCCAAATCGTAGAGGCGCGAGCGAAGCATCTTCATCGCCATATCGCGATTCTTGCCTTGGCTGCGCTGCGCCTGGCACGCCACCACGATATTGGTTGGAAGATGGGTGATGCGGACAGCGGTCTCCACTTTATTGACGTTTTGTCCGCCTTTGCCTCCCGAACGGAAAGTGTCGACGCGCAAGTCTTCAGGACGGATGTTGATCTCGATGCGGTCGTCAATTTCCGGGATTACGAAGACGGATGCAAACGAAGTGTGCCGCCGCGCCGCCTGATCGAAGGGGGAGATTCGAACGAGCCGATGAACGCCGGTTTCTCCCGCGAGAAGGCCATAAGCATTTTCGCCGGAAAATTGAATCGTGGCCGATTTGATGCCAGCTTCTTCACCAGGAGTCTCATCGAGTACCTCGGCGGTCGTACCCCGGCGCTCCGCCCATCGCAGGTACATACGAAGAAGGATGGAAGCCCAATCCTGCGATTCCGTCCCGCCGGCGCCGGGCTTGATGGTCATGATGGCGTTGAGATGGTCGGTCTCTCCGGAAAGCAGTGTTCTGGTCTCCAACTCAGAGATAAAACTATCGGCGGCGTTGAGTTCGCGGTCCAGCTCTTTCAGCAGGTCGTTCTTCTGCTCGACATTGGTCTCTTCCTGCGCGAGATGGATGTAGGTCTCGATGTCGCTGGAGATGGAGGTGAGCTTCTCGTCCGCGGCGATTTGTTCTTCGGCGCGCTTGCGTTCGCGGAGAACGCCCTGGGCGGCTTCCTGATTGTTCCAGAAATTGGGGTCGGCAACGCACGCTTCGAGAGCTTTCAGACGTTCGCGGTACTGCGGCGCGTCAAAGATAGCTCCGGACGAGACTTATGCGCTGCTTGAGCCCTTCGTAATGATGCTGGAGATCTTCGAGGATCATGCTTTTTCTGGTAAGACGTCCGTCACGAAACGGACGTTACTTTGCCCTTTCGAAAAGTTTCCGTCACTAGAATAATGGAAACAAGCACGCAGAGCCAGGCGAACCAGTCTCCAAAGCGAGTGTAGACTGTCTCGTCGGTTCTGAAATCGTAGGGAAGATCGGCCGCGGCGCGGACATCCGGCGGAAGAGGCTCAAAGATGCGTCCGTAGGGATCGACCGAAACGGTAAAGCCGTTGTTGGTCGCGCGAACAAGCCAGCGCCGGTTTTCCACGGCTCGCACGCGGGCCATGCGAAGATGCTGCTCCGCGGCGGCAGAGCGTCCAAACCAGCCGTCGTTCGAAATATTAGTGAGCAACCGCGCCCCGCCTGCTGTAAACCGGCGCACTTCACCGGGAAAGATCGCCTCGTAACAGATAAAAACGCCGAAAGTATTTCCACCTGGAAGCCTCCCCACGACATACTTATTCCCTTTGTGAAAACCACCGACGTCGCTGGACACGCTGGTGACAACACGATGGATCAAGGGAAACGGCTCGTATTCACCGAAGGGAACGAGGTGGACTTTGTCGTATACGAAGATGCGCTGGCCTTGCCCGTCAAAAAGCAGCGCACTGTTGTATGGCAAGAGATTGCCACGAGGCGGCGCGTCCGATGGGTCCACCGGCGCTTTCCATTCGATGGCCGCTGCGAGGAAGGGGTGGCCGAAACGGATGGCCAGCGTCGAGGCAATCTTTGCGAATTGCGGATCTTGAAACGAGAAAGGCGCGGGCGTTTCAGGCCACACCAGAAGGTCTGGCTTTTCCGCGGAAGGGGCAAGGCTGATCCGTACGATTTCGTCAAGATCCGCGGCGTGCGCCTGGAACCAATCCGCGGGATACGATGCCACCTCCGGGAAATTGAGCTGCACAGCGCGCGCGAAATGACGAGCTTGTGGCTGCGGCACCAGACGCGGTCCAGCCAGAGCGACGCTCAACAGAATTGCCGTCACAGCCGCTGCATAGATGATCCGCGTGCGAATCGTAGGTCTGTTCGACGCGCTCGTCCATGTGAGGAGTGCATTGAAGCCGGCCACAAGAAAAGAGAGTCCATAGATTCCCGTGATGGTCGTGAGTTGAATGAAGCCCAGATTTGCCGCGGCAGGATAGCCGAGCAAGTTCCAGGGAAACCCAATTTCGGGGAGATGCGCGCGAGCAAATTCGAACGTCACCCAGAGAAACGGCGCACCTATGCAGGCCACCTCGATGCTTTGGCGGGACAATCGGTGAACAGACCATGCAAAAGCGCCAGTGAGAATTCCCCACGCAAGGCCAATCAAGAGCAAGAGACCCCATCCGCCCGCTATCGAGACGCCGCCGTGAACGGACAGAACCGTGGCAATCCATGGCAACGATGTCAGGACAAACAGAAGCCCGTGAAAAAATCCGCAGCCAAACGCGACGCGAGGCCGTGCACCAAACAGAGATAAGAGGAGAATTCCAACGCAAACCCAGGAATAGATGCTGAGATAGAGACCGGTGAAGGAGAGCGAAAGCGCCGCACCGGACACGGCGCTGGCAATCAAACGCAAACTCACGGGTATTTCTGCGTCGGCTCGGGGATGAAGATAGGAAAGCCAACCGCCCCGTGGCATCAGTGTTTCACGATGGCTTTAAATCCCGCGTCCTCGAGGCCTTTTCTGGCCGCGTCAGCAGCCTTCGAGTCAGCGTAGGGGCCGACTTGGACGCGATAATACTTGTCTCCTTGCGGAGGAAGAACGAACGCCGGAAATTTCTTTTTCTGCAAACGGTTGGCGAGTTCCAGCGCAACCGCTTCTTTCTTGAGCGCCGCGACTTGCAACGTGTAGGAACCACCTGGGATGAACGGCGCGCTCAGGGCTTTCGATGAACCGCCGGCTGTTCTTGGCGGCGCCGTGGTCTTCACAACGACCGGCACGGGCTTCAAATGATCTTCGGTTTTCTTATTGTCACCCGCGTGATAAAACTCCCAATCGGAATTCGGTGGCGCAGCGGTGTCAGTTGGCTTGCCGGAAGGAGCGGGACTGTTCGTGCGCTTCGAATTCGGATCCGCCTTGGGAGTGATGGAAGTCCCGGGCTTCTTGAAAAAGTCGGTAGCGGCGCGTACCGAGCCGTCGTACTCATTGCGCCCCATGACGTAGCCCAGAGTGAAAAATACGCCGGAAAACAGCAGCATCAGCATGAACAGGCCAATGACATGCCGACTTTCCAGCACGCGCTCCCCCGCGCCGCCTCGTTTTCCTCCAGAAGCCATTCTTACTTTTGCCGCCCCCCTAAATTGCTAGTCCACTGATTAATGATATCGATGGGCAAGGGAAACACAATCGTTGTGTTCTTCTCGACACCTATCTCCGTCAGAGTTTGCAGGTAGCGGAGCTGGATCGCGGAAGGCTGCGTTTCCAGAACTTTGGCGGCATCAGCGAGTTTTTGCGAGGCTTCGAACTCTCCCTCGGCGTGAATAATTTTTGCGCGGCGTTCGCGTTCGGCTTCCGCTTGCTTGGCGATGGCGCGTTGCATCTGTTCGGGGATGTCGACCTGCTTGACCTCGACTTTGGAAACCTTCATGCCCCACGGTTCAGTGTCGGTGTCGAGAATGATCTGGAGTTTGGCGTTGACCTTGTCGCGCTGCGAAAGGATTTCATCAAGTTCGAATTGTCCGACAACGCTGCGAATGGTAGTTTGCGCGAGCTGCGAAGTTGCGTAGGTGTAGTTTTGCACTTGGGAAAGGGCCAGATTGGCGTCGACCACACGGAAATAACAGACGGCGTTCACTTTCACGGACACGTTGTCGCGCGTGATGATGTCCTGCGGCGGCACATCGAGCGTCTCGATTCGCATGTTGATGCGGTAGAGTGTTTCAATCGGCCAAAAAACCAGATTTATGCCGGCGCTCTTTGCTTCGGGAATTAGTCGTCCGAGCCGAAGCACCACGCCCCGCTCCCACTCCTTGATGATATACAGCGAGTTCCAAAACCAGATGAGCCCGAGGCCAACGATCAAAGCGATCCCCACAAAACCAATTTCCATGTTTTCCTCCTGAACGAGAAAAGTCTTATTTCGCCGCTGAAACAGTCACGTCGACCGGCTCAACGTAAAGCTTCAGTCCCTCGACACGCAAAACCCGGACGGTCTCGCCTTCCTGAACGGGCCGCGATGACTCAGCCCGCCACAGTTCGCCATGCACGCGAATCATGCCCTCTTCGCCCGCTGCCAGTTGCGCAACCGCAACACCATGCGACCCAATCAACTCCTCCTTCCCGGTCGCGGTTTTCCATTGCCGCGACCGCAACACCAAGCGCATCAGAACCACCGCGAGCACCGCAAAGGGTAAGGTCCCCGCCAGCGCCACGCCGATGCTCACTCCGCCAGATGTGAGCGGGGAGCGTATCAGGAAGATTGCGCCCAGAAACATCGATACCACTCCTCCGAAAGCCAGGACTCCATGACTCGGGGCTTTCGCCTCCAATATGAAAAACGCAAGCGAAAGCCCAATCAGAAAGAGCCCGGCAAGATTCACCGGCAGAAAATGCATGGCATACAAGGCGAGAATCAGGCAAATTCCCCCGATGACTCCCGGAGCGATCACTCCCGGATGCGTAAATTCAGTGTAGAGTCCCAGCACACCAAGGATCAAAAGCACGAAGAAAACATCCGGCTCCACGATTCGCGCAAGAAATCTCTGCCGCGCGGAAAGCTCGAAAGTTGCGCGAGAAGCATTCTTCAGCGAGAGTGTCACTTGCGTCCCGTCGAAGCGCGTAATCGTTCGCCCGTCCAATTGCCGCAACAGATCATTGGTTGAATTCACGATCAAATCGATCATCTTCGCGTCCAGGGCTTCCTTTTCCGTAAAAGCTTTGGACTCAGTGATCGCCTTTTCCGCGAGTTCCGGGTTGCGTTTGCGCCTCTCAGAAAAACTTCGCAGAAACGCCATGGCATCCTGATTGATTTTCTTTCGAAATACTTCATCGATTTGCTGTGGAAAGCCGCCGATCGCGATGATCGGTGAAGCCGCGCCTGTGTGAGTGCCCGGAGCCATCGCGGCAATGTCAGCAGACAAGAGAATGTAGAAACCTGCCGAAGCTCCGCGCGCACCCGTCGGCGAAACGTAAACGGCCACCGGCACCGGTGATACAAGGATGTGCTGGATCATGTCCTTCATCGAGTCGCTCAGACCGCCGGGTGTATCCATAGTGATCAGAACCAGCGCGGCGTGACGCCGCGCCGCGTCTGCCAGCCCCTCATCTATATACGTAGCCAAGATGGGTTCGACTTCACCATCAAGACCCAATTCAAGAACCAATGGACCAGCGGAATGTTCGTCGGCACGAACTGAAGGCAACCGCAGGAGAATCACAACCGAGAGCAGCAGGCATAGAGGTGAGAGGGCCGCCACCAATCTCCATTTCCTGAAAGATTGGGAGCGCTGCATTAGTCGAGACCAATCGCTCATGGCGTACCTCCTGGTTTTTTCTCGGTTGGCTTGGAATTCTGCAAATGTTCGAGCAGTTGCTTGGCCTCAGCATAGTTCGGGGCCAGCTTCAGTGCTTTCTCGGCTTCTGCTCGCGCCAGATTCGGCTTCTTCATCTCCAGGTAGATTTTGGCCAACAGGGTTCGAACGACGGCGGAATCGCGAGCTTCCAGCGAGGCCTGCAATTCCTTCACCGCATCATCCATCTTGCCCTGGCGGCGGTCAATTTCGGCGAGCCCGCGGTGCGCCGCGGGGCTGCCGGGGTCGGCGGCCAGAACAGCGCGAAATTCTTTCTCCGCCGCGTCGGCGTGCCCAGCGGACAGCTCCTGCCGGCCGCGCCGAAGATGCGCGACGGACGTGTCACTCGAAGAAGTGGAAGCGGCTTCGCTCGCAGGAAGCGCGGACGGTTCAATCTCTCCCCGAAGAGCCGTCACATCGAGTTCGGTCTTGATGCGACTCAGCCGCGCAACGGTTTCGTTCTTCACATCCAGGCGAATCGCAGGGAGTCCGTTGGGGCCGAAAGTTTCCGTCGCCGTCTCGCGTTCCTGGTCGGCTTCGGTCTTCTTACCGGCCGTCTCGAGGGACAATATCAGCAGCGCCCGGTCCTCCGGATTATCGGGCTCGCGCCCCGCGGCATCGCGGAAATAATCAGCCGCAGCGGCAGGATCATTGCTCTGCAGCGCGAGTAGACCAAGATTAAATGAATAGTCGTCTTCTTCAGGATCCAATTCGGCCGCACGGCGAAGTTCCGTTTGTGCCGCAGCTGTCTTCCCCTGCCGCGCCCAGGCAATCGCAAGATCATTCAAAATTTCCGGCAGGTCCGCTCCGGAAACCATGTTGTCTTTTAAGGCCGCCTGTAACGCAGTGAACACTGCTTCCGCCTGGTCGGCCTGACCAAGGAGCAGCCGGCAAACGCCGGTGGCGAAGACCGATTCAACAGAGTGGTGGTCAGTCTTTGGCACTCGGGCGTACCATGGAAGTGCGGAATCGCAGTCGCGCCGCGCAAAATAGGCTTCGCCCAACGCAAAGTCAGGTTCCGGCCATTCCGGTTCGAGCCGGGCGGCTTCTCGAAGTTCGCGCAAACGCGCGTCATCTTCGACGGCCAGAAGCCCACGGATGTAGTGTTCAAACGCATCGAGACGCAGCCGACGCTGGCGCTTCGTAAATTCGGCGATGCTCAAGGCATAGTTGCGATCGTTTGCGGAGAGCATCCGCCAAACCAGGCGGGAGTGGAGGTCCATGAGCGAATCCAACGTACCGGTTTCCCGCACCACCGGCAGCAATCGTGCCGGATTCACTTTTAGGATCCGTGATTCGATGGTGAGCGAAGTCCCGTTCGCCGTGAAACGGCCAAAAACCACAAAATCCGCGTCGAGATCTTCCCCGATGTGGAGCATGGTTGCGCGGCTGAGTTTCGACGAGCGGGACAGTCCGTTGCGCTCCAGTTCAACAAGCCGCCCTGCGTGAGAATACACCTGCTCGCCGGCTCCCGAGAGCCGCTGGATCGTCAACTCCTCCAGACCTTCGCTGAGCCAATCCAATCGCGGGGATGCTCCCGCATTCTCAAACGGAAAAACGAGGTAGATTCCCTGCTGATAAGTTGCGGCCGCTGCCCCACGCGGAGGGGACGACGGTTGTTGCGCGGCAAGCGAAGTGGTTCCAGGGACTAGGACCGCGGAGAGTAAAACCAGATAACGCGCGCTGCAGAAAGGGCGCCCCATGTCTGTTGCATTGTAACAGACACAAGGGCGCGTGTTGCGCCAGACACGCAGGCAGAGTTTGAAATCGGCGATCGGCCCCGCTCAGGGTAGCGTGCCGTCGGGAGGCTTCGGAGCAAGAACCTCTTGCACCGCGGGATCCTTCAAGACCGCCGCAAAGGAAGGATCGGATTTCACGGCCGAAAGCTCCTTGTAGCCTTCGTCCTTGGCCTTCCGCAGATAAATCAGGCAGCGTTCCAGGTTGCCGGCCTCCGCGAAGGACTTTGCCAGGAGGAAATAGAATCGTCCGCGGTCGCCCACAGAACGATCCTGGAGAATGGACCCGCTCCTCGAACTGTTGTGCTCGAAGAGTTGCGGATCCAACGCCAGCGCCTGCCGGAAGGAGGAGATGGCCTCCTGATATTTCTTCTCGCCAAAGTAGGCGTAAGCAAGGTTGCTGTGGAGAACGGCCATGTCGCTGCGAATGTTGATCGCTTTTTGGTACGCCTTGATGGCCCGCCCGAACTTCTTCCGCTGATACCAGATCGTCCCGATGTTGTTCTGCGCATCAGCATAGGAAGGATCAACCTTCGAAGCACGTTCGTAATACTTCAGCGCAGCCCCCAGTGCCGCTTGCTGGTGCAAGGCAATCCCAAGTTTATTGAGGTACACGGGATTCTGAGGATTCTGATCCGCAAGCCGCTTATAGGTCAGCGCCGCCTCACGATAGTCCTTGCGCGCCATATAAAGATCGGCAAGCTGCTCTTCGGTCAGGCCCGGCTTAACGACGATGACGGATGACTCTGTCGGGGATTGCGGCTGCGACTGCGCCACTCGAGGCGCCACCGCGGCGTCCCGAGCCTCAAAGAAAGTCTGTCCTGCGGAGGGTATCGAAAGAGCGAAGAGGAGGACGAACACTGGAAGCGCCACTTTGATCCTGGTCATGGCGAATCTCCCTTCTCCGGCTTAGGCTTGGCCTGGTCGGGTTCCTTCTTCTTACCCCCAAAGATACCAAAAATCTTCTGTAAAGGATTCTTTTTCTTTTCGCCGGGTTGCGCCGACGGGTCGCCCGGGCCTTGGCCGGTCGCACCGGGCGGCCGGTTCGGATCGTACGGTGTCACCGGCTGGCCGTTTGCATCCGTTTGCGGTTTTTTGGGTTCGCCTCCAAAAATTCGAGAGAGGACAGAACCTGTGGACGTGAAAAGGTTATGGCCCCCGTGGACCTCGCAGTAAACGGTCGGCGCAGAACCCGCTACATAGACCTCTTCCCGCGTGGTGGGACAGTTAGGCGTTGCAAGCTGCAGGGTTTCCGGATCGATGAGCACGGATTGCACACCATCCGGCATCGTAAAATCCTTCACGTCGCGATACTGCGCGAGCGCCGTGGCGCGGGTCATGAAATCCGCCCAGATCGGGGCCGCCACTGCGCCTCCAGGTAGTCCGAGGTCGCGATTGTCGTCGAACCCAATCCAAATCACGCAGAGTAGATTCGAAGTGAATCCCGCGAACCATCCGTCGCGGGAGGTCCCGGTTTTTCCGGCGGCAGGCAGCGTGAAGCCGCGCGCGCGGACTCCCGCGCCCGTGCCGCGATTCAGAACGTCCTTCAGCAGGCTGTCGACCAAAAACGCGACTCGCGGATCCAGCGCTATGTGCGTCTGTGGCGTGAATTTCTCCAGCGGCGTGCCGTCCGCGTTAACCACGACGCGCAGAAATTGCGGCTCCGCACGAGTCCCCATGGTGGCAAACGTTGTGTACCCCGCGGCGACATCGACCGGCGTCATTTCATACGCGCCGAGAGCGACCGCAGGAGTTGGCTGAATATTGGTGCCGAGGCCCATTTTCCGCGCGACCTGCACGACCCGGCCGTAGCCGATGAGTTCCGCGACTTTGACGGTCGCGACGTTGAGGGAATTCGTCAGGGCGTCGCGCACCGTGACGCGCCCCATGAATTTTTCTCCATAGTTATTCGGAGTATATTCCTTGCCGTCAAACTCGAATGTCGTTGGCTCGTCGTCGATTGTCGTGGCGGGCGTGATGATAGGCTGCACGCCGTCAACGGCGTTATCCAATGCCGCCGCATAAACAAAAGGTTTGAACACCGATCCTGGCTGCCGATGCGCCAGCGCATGATTCAGCTGGCTCTGCCCGTAATCGCGCCCACCAATGACCGCCTTAATTTCCCCTGTGCGCGGGTCCAGCGCGACCAGCGCGACTTGCGCCTGCGGGATCGGCGCTTCGCTGTTTCCCTTCTTGGCTTGATCGCGCCGCCACTTGTCGTATTTTTTTGCCAGGAGCAGGTCCACGTTCTTCATCCCTGCGTCGACGGCGCCGGCCGCGGCGCGCTGCAAAGCGGGATCGAGCGTCGTGTAAACACGGAAATTCTCGCTCAGCAGTTCGTTCTCGGAGTATTTGTCGAGCAGGTGGTCTTTCACCATGTCGACGAAATAGGGCGCTTCACTCCCTGACGTTGACGTCCGGATAATCTTCAGCGTCGCGCGCTTGGCGTCCTTCAGGTCCTCTTCGTTGATGTATTTGTTGTCGAGCATCTGCGTCAGCACGCGATCGCGAGCCTGTACGCCGCGCTCCGGGTGGCGGTCGGCGGACGAATAGTAATTTGGAGCGCGAATGATCCCGGCGAGGTACGCGCATTCCGGCAGCGCCAGTTGCCTCAAATCCTTTCCGAAGTAAGCGACGCTGGCCTCAGAAAATCCGCGTATGCCAAAACTCCCGCGGTTGCCCAGATAAACTTCGTTGGCATACAGCTCGAAGATTTGCTGCTTGTTGAAGCGTTGCTCCAGCTCGATGGAAATCATGGCTTCGGCCAGTTTCCGCCGCCAATTACGCTCCGTCGAGAGAAAGAACGTGCGCGCCACTTGCATAGTGATGGTGCTGGCGCCCTGGTAGTGCTGGCTGGTGTGGCGCACGTCGGCCCACGCCGCTCCCACGATGCGGATGAAGTCAAAGCCGCCGTGCTCGAAGAAGCGCTTGTCCTCAGCGGAAAGAATGGCGTCCACCAGCAATGGCGGCAGATCTTCATAACGCACCGCCCGCCGCTTCTCTCGAGCACTGTCGAAAAGATTGGTAATGAGTTCCGGTTCGATTTCCGCGGTATCAAGTTCTCCGCCGCCGGCAAGCGGCTTGATGGATCGGATGCTCTTTCCGCGGAATTGAACGGCCAAAGCGTTGTTCCCGCCGAAATACGAAAGCTTCGAGGGCCGGATATCAACGGTGTTTTCCCGCAACGTGAATTGGCCGAGTGCATTTTCATCCTGGAGCGGGCGGTACCCGACGCGGGTAAGGTATGTGGTCAAATCATCGGGGCCCCACGCTTGACCTGGCGAAATGTGTTCCGGCGCGGAGAAGATCTGCGTGGTGTTTTGGAGCACATTGCCGGAGAGCCGCGCATCGATCATGCGCGAATACTTCATGTAGTAGTAGGTGAAAACTCCGCCGATGGCCAGAAAGATGGCAAAGATAACGCCAAGAATCGTCAGGCCGATCTTCGAAGTAAAGAACCCCTTTTGAACGAGGATGCGCAAGTCTTAGCTCCCGAGGGCTGAACCTCAATTGTCTCGCAAGACCGCACTCTGGGGAAGACGGTGTTGCTCGACGCCGGGTTGCCGATGAACTATCAGGATCGAGCAACCTCGGCAACGATACTTCACAAAAGGGACTTATTCTCGCTGGACGGAGAAAAATGAAGGTCCAAATGATAGAAAAACAAATCTACGGGAACCGTGTATTCCATTGAAATCTTCACGATGGCGTTGGTTGACACCACCTTGATGGCCTCGCGCTTCACAGGAATTTCCAATTCCTCTACGACTTTGAAAATGTTATTGCGAATCTGATCTTCGGTATAGTGATTCACCACCGAGAAGCGCGCCTGCTCCTGCATTTTGTCGGAAAGCTGATAATTCGATATGTAAATGGGCACGATCTTGACCGCCGAATAGATAGCGAGCAGGATGATCGCCAAAATAATGAAGGCCTTGAGCTTGCCCTCACCCCGTTCGGTGCGGTGGTGCGCCGTCGCGCGGCGCTCTCGGATAGGATCAAAATGCACTGGATTCATCTCCCCCAGGTCCGTTCGTGCCGCAGCGTGCCCGCGGCTGGGACGCGACGGCTGACTTGTCTTCTTGTTTAAAGCTAGCATCCGCGCGGACGGGTGTCGAGAAATTGGCGTGAAACATGTTCCCGGAAAGAAACAGGGGCTAGTAGGCTCGGGCGAAGATCGCGCGAGCCGTGGCGGGCTGGCCGCAGCAAACACAAGTGCCGCTTCCACCTTCCTGCTCCAAGGGGATGCAGCGCATGGTGGCGCGGGTTTCTTCCTTGATTTTCGCTTCGCAATCAGCGCTCCCGCACCAGAAGGAAAAGGCAAAGCCACTCTCGACGGCTTTCTTCAGTTCGTCGTAGGTTTTCGCGTCGTGAGTGTTGCTCTTGCGGAAAGCCAAAGCCTTGTCGTGAAGTGATTGCTGGATTTCCGCCAGCAGCCGCTCGATCGTGACGGGCAGGTCGGCAAGTGAAGCGCTGATCTTCCCTTCCCTGCCTGGGCGGTCGCGACGCGCAAGGACAGCGGCTTGCTTCGCAACGTCCTTGGGTCCCAGTTCCACGCGCAGAGGGACTCCGCGCATCTCCCAATCATTGAATTTCCAGCCGGGACTCTGCCCTTCGCGTTCATCGAGAGTGACCCGGATATTCGCTTTCGCCAGCTCGGCCTTTAGTTTACGAGCGGCGTCGAGAACCGACGCCTTTTCTTCCTCCGTCTTGAAGATGGGGACGATGACCACCTGATAAGGGGCAAGTTTCGGTGGCAGGATCAGCCCCTGATCGTCGCCATGCACCATGATGATGGCCCCGATGATGCGCGTGGACAGTCCCCAGGATGTTGTCCAGCAGTGCTGCAACTGGCCGTTTTGATCGAGGTACTTGACCTCGAAGGCTTGGGCAAAGTTCTGTCCCAGAAAATGCGACGTGCCGGATTGCAGAGCTTTGCCGTCGCCCATCATCGCTTCGATGGAGTAAGTCACATCGGCGCCCGCAAATTTCTCGGCGTCAGATTTCCTGCCGGGGATCACCGGAATGGCGGCATCGTTTATGGCGAAGTCCGCATAGGTTTCCAACATTTGAAGCGTTTCGGCTTCGGCTTCTTCGCGGGTCGCGTGCGCGGTGTGGCCTTCCTGCCAGTAAAACTCGAGGGTTCTCAGGAAAAGTTTGGTGCGCAATTCCCAGCGCACCACGCTGTTCCACTGGTTCATCAGCACCGGCAGGTCGCGATACGATTGGATCCACTTGGACCACATGTGGCCGATGATGGTTTCCGACGTGGGCCGAAGGACGAGGGGTTCCGCGAGTTCCTCGCCCCCGCCAATGGTTACAACGGCAAGCTCGGGGGAAAATCCCTCGACGTGATGCTTTTCCTTGTCGATGAAGCTCCGAGGGATCAGCAGAGGGAACGCTACGTTTTGATGGCCGGTAGCCTTGAACCGCCGGTCCAGCGCCTGCTGGATGTTTTCCCACAGCGCCCAGCCATACGGACGCACGATCATGCAACCGCGAACGGGCGCGTAATCCGCCAGCTGCGCCTTAAGGACCAGTTGGTTGTACCACTCGGAAAAATCCTGTGCGCGGGTGGGGAGCTTTTCTTCGGCCATGCGGCGGTTTGTCCGTTCCTCTCAGATGCGATAACTCAAGTTGAGTAAACTCAAAAGCGTATCGGACGCCTGCAAGCGTGTCAACGCGCGCATTGGAGAGGTGGTGGGTTAGTTTCCGATTAGCGCTTAATCAGCACCTAGATAAGCTTCTAATTTTGGCGAGACCCACCTTCAAAAAAAGGCTGGCGGCATCGTCTCACCGCTGAAAAACGATTCGCTTCAATTGGCTGACAGAAATACCGAATTGGCCGATGTCATTCTGAGCCTCGAACCCGAATGGATAGAGGCCTGCGTCAAGGGAGCCTTCGACGACCTTGTCGTTCAGCAAGGTAATCTTAACTTTTGCATGGTCGTCGTAGAGCCGCACGACTTCGAGCATCTTGATGTTGTCGAAAGAAATGTGTTGGCCATTCTGAAGGACGAGTTCCCGAGAATATTGCCGATGCTTAAGACTATCGGCGAATACCGTGGTGACAGTGCCGTCCTGCGCAGTGATGACCACGGTTGACTCGTGTGGATTCTGTTGCCTGGGGGCGGATTCCGTGGCGCTCGCGGAAGAGTGTTCTGACTGCTTGGATGATTCGGACATGACGGACTTCGCAGCGCTGTCGGTTGTAACCTCGCGCTTGGAACCGAGCACGCCATATTGATAGAGGCCCAATATCAAGCCACCAACCGCGGTCATGACGGCGGCAACGCCGGTCAAGATGCCGGGAAGGGTTGCCCAGAATCCCGCTTTTTTCTCTTCTTCGGCCATTGCAGACCGATCCTCGCGATTCAATGTGACAGCAATAGATAGTTGTCGATTCGCCAGAACTACGCCAAAGCTGAATGCAATTCACGTAATATGTTACATGACCTCTCCGTATGTTATTCATCTAAATGTGCTTCTGATTTTGGCGAGACACAAACCAACACCGAAGTGAACCGCTAGGTCCAAGACCTCTGAAAAAAACTGTGCACGATTAGTTTGAATGTATGGGTCGAAGGAGGAGCGTCGGGAGAGCTTTTTGTCCTCTTGACAAAGACTTATCATGGAAGTCGGGTAATCGGAAAAGGACTCACCGCTATTGGAAAAGCAGCGTCTCAGCTCGGGCTTGCGAGCCTTACTCGGCGGCATTAGAATCCCAGTCGTTCTGACAACACTTTCTCGTTTGTGTCCGGCCCGCGAGATCTCTGAGGGAGAAACCACGCCATGAAACGCATCATTTTTATTGCCGTGCTGATTGTTAGCGGAGTGCAAATCGCTTCGGCACAAGACTGGGCCAAAGCGACCTTGGAAAAATCTCCGCGCCACCGCGAGTGGGTCACCATCAAGCACGATGGCCGCTCGGTCGAAACATTTGTCGTCTATCCCGAATCGAAGAGCAAGACCCCGGTCGTGCTGATCATCCACGAAATCTTTGGCATGTCGGACTGGGTGCAGGATCTGGCGGACCAGGTGGCCGCGGCAGGTTATATTGCCGTTGCACCCGATCTTCTCTCCGGCATGGGGCCGAGCGGCGGCCGCAGCAGCGATTTTGCGGAGGGCAAAACGATGGAGGCCGTGAGCCACCTGAATCCTGACCAGGTGACGGCGGACTTGAATGCCGCGGCAGACTATGCGATGAAGATCCCCGCTTCAAACGGCAAGCTTTTTGTCGGTGGCTTTTGCTGGGGCGGCGGTCAGACCTTTCGCTTTGCCACCAATCGCACTGATCTCGCAGCCGCTTTCGTTTTCTATGGCCCGCCACCGGACAAGGATTCCATGGCCCGCATCAAAGCTCCGGTTTACGGATTTTATGCCGGAAACGACGCACGTATCGGAGCCACGATCCCCGATGCCGTCGCGCAGATGAAGGCCGCTGGCAAGACCTACGACATCGTGACCTACGATGGCGCAGGACACGGCTTCATGCGCTCCGGCGAAGCGCCCGATGCCAAAGATGCCGACAAGAAGGCGCGGGCCGAGGCCTGGGTCCGCTGGAAGAGTTTGCTCAGCAAATGATGACGAGGACGGCGTAGCATCGCCTTAAGCGTAATCATGGCTCCCACACGTCCGGCACTCGGCCCGCAATCTCCAAAGTTCTCCTTGACTATCCCCTAACTCCTGCTATAATTAATGTTGTATAAAACTCTATGCGGAGTGCGGGACCTTAGCGCCCGCATTTCCTCCCGAGCGGCCCCCCGTTCTGGCAATGCAAGCCCCCAACAACCGAAAGACGCATCCTTTAGAATCAATCACTTACGAACTGCAAATTTCTTGACTCCTTTGTTTTGACATTCATACAAAATGGTGGGGGTAGGGGGGTGCAGCCCTTGTATATCGAAAGATCATGTCTGCTTCTGTTCGAGTTCTGCCCAGCGCGCGTAGAGCGTGTCCACCGATTTCTGCGCTTCGTCCAATTGCATGCACGCGTCTTGAAGACTCCTTCGATCGCTGGTGACCGCCGGATCTTCGAGCGCCGCGCGCTTCGCTTGAAGCAGTTGTTCCGCTTCGTGGATACGGCCCTCGATAGCAGCGAATTCGCGGGCTTCTGCGTAGGAAAGTTTCTTTTTTGCAACGGCGCGCGGGGCTTCGTCATCGGCCGAGCGAGTTCGCCGGTTTCCGTCGGCTGATTTCGCCGCAGCCATTGCCAACTGGGCGCGTTGCCATGCTTCCCATTGCGAGTAATCCGCAAACCGCTCCGCCGCGCCAAAGCCATCCAATCCGAGCACCACAGTCGAAACGCGATCCAGCATGAAGCGGTCGTGGGTGACCAGCACCAGCGCACCGGGATATTCGAGCAGACTCTCTTCTAGAATTTCCAGCGTCGGGATATCGAGATCGTTCGTCGGCTCGTCCAGCAGCAAAACATCAGCGGGCTGCAGCATGAGTTGGGCAATCAAGACTCGTGCGCGCTCACCCCCGGAAAGCCTGCCAACTCGCTGATTCAGGTTTTCACTCGAAAAAAGAAATCGCTCCGCCCATGACGCGACATGGATAACGCGCTCCTGATAAATCACCGCGTCGCTGTCCGGCGCCAGCGCCCGCCGTAAGGTAATATCCGGATCGAGTTCACGATTCTGGTCGAAGTAGACGACCCGCAGCCCCTCGGCGCGGCGAATCTTTCCAGTTTCCGGTTTGATGTCTCCGCGCATCAGGCGAAGCAGCGTAGTCTTGCCGCTTCCGTTGGGACCGACCAGCCCCACTCGCATCCCCGATGTGACGCTGAAATGAATGTCTTTGAAGAGCGTGCGGCTGCCAACGCCGTAAGAAACGCCGTCCAGCGTGATGAGTTGTTTGGTCTTCCGGTTCGTCGCGGAGAAATCGATTTCGGCGCTGGCGGTGCGGCTCCGGGCATTCATCTCCGCGAGCTCGCCGATCATTTCCTGGGCTTTGTCAATGCGCGCCTTCGCCTTCGTGGCTCGCGCCTGCGGACCTCGGCGCAACCATTCGAGTTCTGTGTGAACGCGATTCTCCAGCGACTCCTGCCGCTTTTTCTGCGCGTGCAGATAGTCTTCCTTCGCTTCCAGGAAGGCGCTGTAGTTTCCGCTCACGCGCATCGCGCCGTCCTCATAAGCGCGATTGAGTTCCACCATTTCATTCGCCACGTTTTCCAGGAAGTAGCGGTCGTGGCTGACCACCACGCACGCGAACGGCGCATTTTGCAAAATGGATTCGAGCCATTGAATCCCTGCTAGGTCCAGATGGTTGGTGGGCTCATCCAGCAGGAGAATGTCTGGCGCCTGAACCAAAGCCTCTGCAATAGCCAGCCGCTTGCGCCAGCCGCCAGAGAGCGTCGCCGCGCGCGCATCGAGATCGCCAAAGCCGGCCCGGCCAAGCGTCTCCGCAAAACGCGAGGCGCGCTCCTCTTCGGGAACTCCCGAACGTCCCAGAGCGCTCTCAATGACCGAGCGAATCGTCACGTCCTGGGCAAACTCTGAAATCTGCGCCACGTAACTTAGCCGCGTACCCTTGCGAGTCGCCACATCGCCGCCGTCCGGCTGGACGCGGCCGATCAGCATTTCCAGCAAGGTGGACTTGCCCGAACCATTGGGGCCGATGACGCCGATGCGGTCCCCCTCAGAGACCGTGAATGAAATGTTCTGGAACAGCGGCGCGACGCCGTACCTCTTCGACAGTCCTTGGGCGCTGATGATCGGAGGCAAGTTTCTCGGTCTTCTCCTGAACTTAGTTTACCCTTGAGGGGAACCGCAGCGGAAATTCGGCAAAGAGTATTCCGCTACTCGGACGAGATTCCACCTTGATCCACAAGTTTGACGCTTTGATTCTGGGCGCCGGAGCCGCCGGGCTGCTCTGTGCAGTGGAGGCCGGCAAACGGGGACGACGCGTTGCTGTGCTGGAGCGCGCCGATAGCATCGGCAAGAAAATTCTGATTTCCGGCGGAGGCCGATGCAATTTCACCAACATCCATTGTCAGCCGGACAATTTTATCTCCGCGAACAAGCACTTCGCGAAGTCCGCTCTCACACGCTACACACCCGCGGATTTCATCGCGCTCGTTGAAAAGCATCGCATCCCGTACCACGAAAAAACGTTGGGCCAGCTTTTCTGCGATCGCTCCGCACAAAACGTCACGGACATGCTGGAAGCGGAATGCCGGGTGGCCCGTGCGCAGATTTTCCTCAGTTGCAGGATCCGCGAGGTGCAGCGGACGATGGAGTTCATCGTTCGCACTGAAGCGGCGGAGTTTCACGCCCCGGCACTGGTTGTCGCGACCGGAGGACTATCCATCCCAAAGATGGGAGCTACCGCATTCGGCTACGAACTCGCGCGCCAATTCGGCTTGAACATCGTCACCACGAAGCCTGGCCTGGTGCCCTTACTCCTCGGAGGAGAAGACTACGACAGGTATAGCGACTTGGCGGGCATCTCGGCGGAAGTGGTTGCATCGGCGAACCATCACGCCTTCCGCGAAAAAATGCTGATCACCCATCGCGGCCTCAGCGGCCCGGCGATTCTGCAAATCTCTTCCTACTGGGAGAAAGGGCAGTCCATACAAATCGACCTGGCTCCAGATCGCGAGATCGCGCCGGCGATTCGCACGGCGAAGGTGCGTAATATGGGCGCTGCCAGATCCGCATTCCTGGGAATTCTGCCGAAACGCTTTGCCGATCGGTGGCTCGAGGCAAACGCACCAGCAAACTGGACCAACGACTCCCTCGCACAACTCGAAAAGCGCACGCATGAATGGGCTCTCACGCCCGCAGGCACAGAAGGCTACGAAAAAGCCGAAGTGACGGCCGGCGGCGTGGACACCGCCGAATTGTCGAGCAAAACGATGGAGTGTCTCAAGGTCAAAGGATTATTTTTCATCGGCGAAGTTGTCGATGTCACCGGCCATCTCGGCGGCTTCAATTTTCAGTGGGCTTGGGCTTCTGGCGCGGCGGCGGGCCGCGCCTTATGAGGAAACCGGGGCACGACGTGCGCCGGCACGTGCCGGTGCCGCCGGGCCTTGCACCGCTTTTGCTTCTTCATAGGCCACGAATTCTTCGTACGTGCCCTTGAAGTCCTCGATTTTCCCGCCATAGAAATGCCAAATGCGCGTGGCGACTTCATCGATGACGTCGTGGTCGTGCGTCACTAAGAGCACGGTGCCGTCATAGCGCTGCAACGCAATGTTCAACGCATTGATGGATTCCAAATCGAGGTGGTTGGTCGGCTCATCGAGCACCAGAAAATTCGGCTTCTGCAGCATCAGCCGGCAAAAAATCAGCCGCGCGGACTCGCCGCCGGAGAGCGCCCTTGTCGGCTTCAGCGCATCTTCCCCACTGAAAAGCATCTGCCCCATCAACCCGCGCAGCTCCTGCTGCGAAGCAGAGGGATCGAACTGCCACAGCCAGTCGATCGCCGTCATGCCTTTGGTGATGGATTCGCCGTGATCCTGCGCGAAGTAGCCCACCGCAACTTCGTGCCCCCATCTCACCTCGCCGCCATCGATGGGGAACTGCAGGTCCTTATCCTCGATGAATCCCGGCGCGTTCCGAACCAGCGACTTCAGCATGGTGGTCTTACCGACGCCGTTGCGGCCCATCAGCGCGATTTTTTCTCCGCGTACCACGCTCGCCGAAAATCGTGGAATCACCTTCAAGTCGTCGTACGATTTCTCGACGCTTCGAATTTCCAGCGGGTGCTTCCCCGAATTCCGCTTCATGTCAAACTTAATGTACGGGCGCTGGATGTTGCTCCTGGCCAGCTCTGTCGTCTGCAAGCGCTCAACTTCTTTCTTGCGCGAAGTCGCCTGCGCGGAACGCGTGCCCGCGGAAAACCGCGCGATAAACTCTTGCAGCTGTGCGATTTTTTTCTCGCGGTTGGCGTTGTCCGCTTCGATGCGACCGCGGATCTGCGTCTTGGCCACCACCATGTCGTCGTATCCGCCGACGTACATGATGATCGTTTCGTAGTCGATGTCCGCGGTGAAGGTGCACACGCTGTTCAAAAAATGCCGGTCGTGCGAAATCACGATCAGCACGCCTTCATACTCGCAAAGATATCTTTGCAGCCAGTGTACGGAATCAAGGTCCAGGTTGTTTGTCGGTTCATCGAGCAGCAGCGCCGTAGGATTGCCGAAGAGCGCCTGCGCCAACAGCACGCGCACCTTCTGCCCGCCCTGCAGTTCGCCCATTTTGCGTTCGTGCACCTCGTCTTCCACGCCAAGTCCGTCGAGCAGCACCGCGGCATCCGCCTCCGCGGTATAGCCGCCCTCTTCACCAACAATGCCCTCGAGTTCCCCGAGGCGCATTCCGTCAGCATCGGTCAATTGTTCGTGTGGCTTGGCGTACAGGGCGTCGCGCTCTTCGAGAGCCTTCCACAGCGCTGCATTCCCCATAATGACCGTGTCAATCACGCGGTATTGATCAAACGCGAACTGATCCTGCCGCAAAACGCCCATCTTCTTCGGCCGCGTGATTGATCCGCCGGTCGAGTCGATCTCCCCAGTCAGAATCTTCATAAACGTGGACTTGCCCGCGCCATTCGGACC